>Ga0214544_1004661_pt1 | contig 27343 bp, 13 predicted proteins | sample CNSS3metaG_FD_160074 | JGI IMG/M metagenome (GOLD analysis project Ga0214544, IMG submission 160074) | Root nodule microbial communities from cowpea collected in UCLA plant growth center, Los Angeles, California, USA - CNSS3 | ecosystem: Host-associated > Plants > Roots > Nodule | place: USA...
TATTAGAAAAATATATATATATATATATATATATATATATATATATATATATATATATATATATATATATATATATATATATATATATATATATATATATATATATATATATATATATGATCATGTAAGTGCATGTATTTATATGATAAATCATTTTCTACTTTAGCTTACCCTTTGCTTGTTTGATTGTTATGTGTGTTCGTTGCGATGATCATCAATTTATTGATGTGACCAGATGTGAGAACTCCCCGTGGTCAACAGGAAAACAATGATTCCGCTGTTTAGCATCTCTAGGATGAATTTCAGTTTTCTTTTAGGGCTATGACCCATGTATTGTCTTGCCTTAGCAATTTATTTTGTACTTCGTCGACCCCTTACACTATTTTGATTATGACATCGTGGTGTGCCTAAATTTCTATTATAGTTTTTCTTGAATAATTATAAGAAGTAGTGTCTATACTCCATATTTTTGTTTTTTAATACTTTTTATGTGACATTTTCTTTAATTAGCGTTATAAATTAAATAGGGTGTTATAAATATGATAAGTAATTTATTTGCTCTGCATATATAATTATTGGACAAAACATTATTTTATCATTAAAAAATTCAGAAGACATTAAAACAATGAGAGATTGGGATAAACAAATTCAACTAATGATAAAGAAAATTCACTACTTTCAAGTAAATATCTTGTGATATTTTAATAATGTTCTTACTATTTTCACTTGTATTCATGTCTCTATCTCCGATTTTCATAATATAATAAGCCACTGTAACTATAATTTCAAGACTTTGTAATCTTTTCATAACTCATTGTAGTTTACAGATGATTTGACAACACTATATATGAATCTTGTTTTAGAATTGATTTGTGTGAATTGGAAATAATTTAGTTATGAGTCTGAATTAAAAGTTTTACATTAGATAATAAAAATTAAATTAAACACCATATAAAAATACAGATTTATGATTATATTATTTTAAAATTTTAAGTTAAAAATGATATCAAATATTTTATATATATATATATATATATATATATATATATATATATATATATATATATATATATATATATATATATAAAACACCACATGCTTTTTGTACTATTTGCCTCATCTTCATTTTTTAAAGCATCCCTCAAAATTTACCTTAAAGCTATATTGCAAACTGTTTGTTTGTGAAACGCCTTCTGTAAAATGTATTACTCAGCAACACATTCCTATTATAATAGTTTTTTAAATAAGACTTAGATTAAGAGGGTTGAAATTTTCGTGTAACATTTTCTTAATGAGAATGATAAATAATTGCAGAAACTTATGGAGGGATCTCGGGTAAGCGCCATCTTGCAATATATAAGTTATGGAGGACTAATTCGTGTTACAAATGAAATTTCCTAATAAGTTTATCCCATTATATCTATCACAAAACCAAGGTTTGAAAATTTCAGCATGTACCACTCACAAATATTCCTTTTTGTCTGGTTAGTGCTCTCTCTTTTCCTTCAAAATTCATTTTTTAATGTCAAACATTACTCCACTATCTGTCATCTTCATTTATTATATATTTAGTTTTTATAGAATTATGTAGAAATAATTAGGTGGTAATTTTTTAAAAATAAATAAATACTACCCCCACCTAAAGTATTTTTTATTTTTTATAGAATCTATGCAATCATAGGTCTAATCTAATGTCATTTTCCGGTATGATTTATTTCTTTATTTTATCGTTCTATTAATAAAAAATCAATCAAATTTCTCAAGTTTAGAAATGTAACGCAATTTGTCGTCTATTTAAACTGACCTTATTTGTTACATACATTAACACCATGTACTATTGGGTATAAATTATCTCATACTTAAATTATGTTGTTAATATGTATTTATTAACGATTTTATTATCGATAAGGTAGAAAATTTGTATTATATTTTCAAAATTTTTAAAAAAATAGTTGAACGTCTTCTTAATCAGATTAAATAAAACAAATGAATACATATTAGAATTAAAAATAACTAAACTTTATATATATTATATCGCATGTTTTATTCTTGGTTTTATGTGTAGGACCAACATATGAGGTATGTATTGATATATTCTTCTTCAAATTTTACAAGGAAACTATAATACAGCAGTGCGTATAGTGTTTTATTTTATTTTTTCCTGAGAAGAGAAGCTTATAGTGTTAGAAATAGAAAAATTATAAAAATGTTTTTTTTTTTTTATCTTTCTACACCTTTTTTTAACATTTAATAAAAAAATTAGTATTTTTATTTTTGTACTTGATTCATCTCAATTTATTTTATATTTTAAAACAAATTTTCTCTTTCATTTATATTAGAGAGGTGTAGACTAAAAACATATGATATTTGTATATCACCACCCTTCAAAATACTGAGTTGGACACGTCTCGTATATTTTAAAATAATCAACAAACTTTTTTTATTTTATTTTTTAAAAAGCCTCTTGTACCTCTTTGACTTTCCAATAAAATATAAACTTGATATTTTCAAGGTACAGAAGATACCGGATTTACATTAGTATAACGAATGTATAAACTTTTTAAAAAGTCGATGTCACAAAAACAAAACAAATGTTTTTAAATATCGTAAAGGAAAAGACACAATTAAGACCAATATTATTTCGATTCTGCAAGTTAGTTATATTTCCAACTTTTTATTTAACAACTTTTATCCAAAGAAATCCAATTTGTATAGCTATAGGTTTGGATAAATTTCTTTTAAAAATTAAATAAAATAGAATATTTTTTTTATAAATTAATTAAAACTCCACCACCTGTAAAGGAATTATATTGTGAGACGTTTTGAAAGCAAGCGCTTTGGTAAATTCTTTCTCTAAGGAGTTAAAAGAAAAAACGTAGTTACACTTTTGAAACTGAAGGAAGACAATATGATTTAACAAATTTGTAAGAAAAATATAATGTAATATGAAAATTTAAAGAGTGACGAACTTACAAAGTATTAATCGTATTGTCATAATCATAAAACAAACAATACATAGGCCTGTGTAACTATTGGAGATTCATGACAAGAATTAACAACGTTGGCCTATGTAACTATTGGAGATTATTATTATTAATGTCGAACTATACCAAACAAACAAATTATTTTTTGACGTAAATTACATCTGCAAGTTAGATATGAATGAACTTCAATATCTTGATTGTTTCTAATCTATTTCAATACTTTATAACCTACCCAATATTTTAAGTTTTGGCGATTTTGAAGATGGAAATGGTCACCCTGTGCCTTCTCTTTCGTAACCATTCCAAAGAAAAAATTTCATATCTTTTTCTGCACTCACAAGCAAAACTGCTGAACGAATCAACAACAACAGGGTTCTCTTCTCAGATTCCAAAGGTGGAAAAACATTGAGGCTGTTACGTTATGCTTCCTTAGTGAAGAAGGGTTTTGATGGATGAAAGGAGACAGAAGATAATCGCTGCTATATCAGTGATTGCACTGGTTATTCTCATAATCGTTGCTCGTGTCACGTTGAAACTCTCAAAGGGTTTCTTCCTTATATTCGGTGCCGGTGTTGCAGTCATTCTTGCAGTCTTTGCTTATGTTCTCCTCAGCATAAGATTCAACCGCAGAAGGAGGTTATTGGAGTCACAGTTGAAATCTGAAGGCCGAGAACTTCGCATAGAGTACAGTTTCTTAAAGAAAGTTGCAGGGGTTCCCATTAAGTTCAGATACAAGGAGCTTGAGGAAGCCACCGATGGGTTTCAGGCACTGATCGGAAGAGGTGCTTCTGCTTCAGTTTTCAAAGGTATTCTCAACGATGGCACTTCGGTTGCCGTGAAACGAATCGATGGAGAGGAGAGAGGGGAGAAGGAGTTCAGATCAGAGGTTGCAGCCATAGCTAGCGTGCACCACGTGAACCTGGTGAGGCTGTTGGGCTACTGTAATGCTCCGACAGCACCTAGGTACCTTGTTTATGAATATGTCTCAAATGGGTCTTTGGATTGTTGGATTTTCCCCAAAAAGTTACCTCGGCGAGGTGGGTGTTTGTCGTGGAGTTTGAGGTACAAAGTTGCCATTGATGTTGCCAAGGGACTTGCTTATCTTCACCATGATTGCAGGTCAAAGATCTTGCACCTTGACGTGAAGCCAGAAAATATACTGTTGGATGAGAATTATAGAGCGGTTGTTTCAGATTTTGGTTTGGCAAAGCTTGTTGGCAAGGATGAAAGCCAAAAGGTTGTGTCTGCGATTAGAGGAACAAGAGGGTACTTGGCACCCGAGTGGCTGTTAGAGCAAGGTATTTCGGACAAGACAGACATATATAGTTATGGGATGGTTCTGTTGGAGATTGTTGGAGGAAGGAAAAATGTGTGCTTGGTGGATGATGATGATGGAAAGGCCAAGTCCAAAAGAAAATGGAAGTACTTTCCTAAGATTGTGAATGAGAAAGTGAGGGAAGGTAAGTTCATGGAGGTTGTTGATCCTAGGTTGTTGGAAGGTGGGGGTGTTGATGAGAGGCAGGTAAAGACACTGGTTTATGTTGCTTTGTGGTGTGTGCAAGAGAAGCCAAGATCGAGGCCTAGCATGGCCCAAGTTGTTGATATGCTTGAAGGGCGTGTGAGGGTAGAACTTCCACCTGATACTAGAATGGTTCTTGTTGATTTTCTGTGTGTGGATGATGACAGTGCGACAGATAGCAGAAGCATGCAAAGGTTGAACTTTGTGTCGAATCAAAGAACACAAAGCGATGTCGAGTGTTCATCTACCTACTCCCTTGCTACCAGTGTTCTGTCTGGAAGATAGATACCTTAGCTACTCAATTGATGTTTTTATAGTTTGAGTAATGTTTTTACTAAAATTTTTCATGATTGCAGTGTTGATTTTTGTCTTTATCAATCATGTGTTTTAGTTTATGTTTATCTGTTATTGTAAAAAGTTTTGAGAGTTTTAAGGAAGAATACCATTGCTGTTATTGCATATCTTATATGATTAATTACCTGTTTCTTTAGAATGTGAATTTGAAATATTGTTCCTAATAAATTTGTTAGTAAATTATATCATTTAATTTCTTTCTATTTGGTGGATCTTCAAACATGTACAGAAAATAGGAATAAAATTTTTTGAACTATTATTTGCTGGTAACATTTGTTCAAATCTGTGACTGAATTCACCATGTTTTTCGTTGCAATTTTGATCTATGAAACAGACAGTATTGGAACTTTAATGTGTGAGTCAACTCTTAGACTTTTTCTTGGATTTGATAAACACTTACCTAATACGGATTAGATTTGATTAAAAAAATTGTAATCCAAATTAGAATAAATCATCTTCATTCCATGTAAAGGTAAAGTTGTCAAAATAGGTTATACCTATCAAAATAGGTTATTCCGGCGAATCAATCTGGTCTATCATAGATTTGGGTTAGATTGAAAATTGTTGACGAATGTTAATACAGGTTAATTTTTGACCTGATCCACCTAGAATCTGGCTTACCCGGATTGAACCTATGGTGAGCCGGATTGGCTCACCAACTCGAAAATAAATGGTCAGACAAGTGTTTTTATTATGTTGAACTTTACATTTTGGTCGGGTTAGGTTGTTCTTTTTAGTCAACATATTAGTATTTTTATGATTTTGGTTTGTAGTTGGAGTTTAACATCCTTTTAGATTGCATTTTGATTCTATTTTAATTTATTTAAATCTTAATAAGAATTATAATTTAGTTTTTTTGACATTAAAGATTTTTTTTTAATTAAGTGAGTTAGCCAACCCGTTTAATCCACCGACTTATAATGGGTCGGACCGGATTCAAATTATTTTTGCTTGTTAATAAGTGAACCGGATTGATTGGATTACTAAGTGGTGGTGGACTTAGCCAATAGCCTGGGTCGAGTTACGCGTTTGACAATCCTAATATTATGAATTTCATGCGTTAATGTATATTTGATTTTTCTAACCATGTATTAAAATGTCCAATAAACTGAACGAAATATTTGAAACTAATGAAAACTTTCTATAAGTGAAAATTTTTGTAATAAAAGATGGGAAAGATTAAGATTCCAAGTTAAGATTAATTGAAGAGAGATTTGCACATTGATCTAAGGTTCTTGTTTGTTTGTTTTTTCATCTTTTTCCATTGTACGATTTTCATTGCTTATTTTATCATAAGATTCTTAAGATGATACATAACTCTTCATGACTCGGATTTTGTTTTAAATTAAAATATGATTTAATATGTTAAAATGTTTATAGTTTTGTTAAAAATCTAAGAAATATTTCTTTAATCCATTAAAATGTTGAATTAATCTATTAAAATTACTTGAAATCTAAAATTAAACATTTGAATCTAATTGCGTATTAAAACATTTTTAATTGATTAAAATTATTGAAGTCATACTTTTGTTTAAAATTATTTTAGACTTATTCTTGTTCATAAATATAATTTCACTCATGTCCTTGTTCAAGAAATTTGAAAAAGTTGTTTTTCGTTTTTTAAAAATTGATAAGATAAAAGTTCAAATTATCCTTTTTTTAAACTCTATCCTATAATTCCAACATCTCTTCCATACAAAATATGTGAGTAACACAATTTATAAAATATAAATTATTAACAAAAAAAAATCAAATATCACAACATTAGTTAATAATGATTATGTGAGTTATTAGGGAAGTTCTACTCTCTTTTTTTCTTTTTCTTGGGCTTGTGGGTTATAAGTCTGCCTGCAAAACCTATTCATTAATGTCATTGACACATTGTGTAACACACATTGTACGAGTGTAGACTCCATCAAGTAATATGTAATTTCACTGTCAGGCTGTAAGTAAAAAATAAATAAATTAAAATTTACATTTGATTTTCGTTCAATCAATTTAGTCCTGATATATTTTTAATCATATCTTAATTTTCGTCGACTTTTATTTAATTTGATAATTTATTATTAACATGATTTAAATAATAAACGGTAATAATTAGTGACAGGTGACATGTCCCTTAATATTTTTATTTTTTTTCTTTTTAATTTTTGAAAAAGAATATTCACCTGTCAATCCAATGGTATCAAAACCAATGTTTATATTTAATTTGGTTATTATATGTATTATTTATTTTTTCAATCTAGTCCCAAAGTTTTTAAATGTGACAATTTTGTTTCTCTCAAAATTGAAATCAAAATTAATTTTGATATAAATATTATAATAATATTTTTATTAAACTTTTTTGGTTTATGGTTATAATTAGCTTAAAATTAGAAAAAGAATTTAAAATTGGGAACTAATATCATTGATTTAAAATTTTGAAAGATTAAAAATTACATAATCACATGAAGTGAAGAGGAAAATAAAGAAATTGATTTCTAAATTAGTTTCTGCTTAGTTAATTAGTGATCAATTTAATAATTGATTATAATTTTATATTCATATTAATGATCAATTTTAGTATCTAATAATTTTTTATTTTGTAAATTGGTATACGAAGTCAACAATTTTCAGGTATTAAAATTGATTATTAATGAATATTTTTTTATATTGTTTTTATGTGAGTATTATTGATTTGCTTTTTGCATTTTATTCACATTATGTGTCTAATAAGTATTATAATGGATTAAATATGTTTTTGATCCCTTAAGTTTCAGCGAAATTTGGAATTAGTCCCTCATCAAAACTTTTGATCAATTTAGTTATTCATCTTTCAAAATGCGTGAATTTAGTCGTTTTAACCAAATTTTGTTAAGTTTATCTGACGTGTCAAGCGCATTTCATGATAATATTTAAATTATTTACACTGTTTGACACATTTTTGCTTTAACGTTAACTTAAATATTATCATGAAATGTGCTTGAAACGTCATATAAACTTAACAAAATTTGGTTAAAAGAACTAAACTCACGCATTTTGAAAGATAAAATACTAACTTGGTATAAAATTTTGATAAAGGACTAATTCCAAAATTTACTAAAACTTGAGGAAAAAAAAAATATATAACCCTATTATAATTAATCAAAATATTTTTCTATGCCGGTTCACTTGCGTGATCTATACAACTTTTAATATAAAATGTTAAGATAATAAGTTTCCGAGTCGTTTTCTTTTATTACATATCTTGCTTGATTCTGTATACTGTGGCAGTTTCAACTTACATACATTTTCGGAGGCTTTTATATAATTTGTTGCATACAAACTTCCAAATCATCAATTAAAATTAAAGATTGACGTTCCTATCATGTATTTCATATTTTATATAGCACATTATCAAGATATTACTTAATTCTATGTATTTCATACAAACAATAATAAGGAAAGGATGTCTCAACTTATTAAAGTCATTTTTATAATTTGACTCATATTTTTCATATAAACTAGACATATTGATAATTTGACTCATATTTTCATCTAAATTTGACATGTTGATAATTTAATTTATATTTTTCATCTATTGAGTTTAGAAGATGCCATATATACAAGTGGTGAATGGTATACTCTTAGTTTTATAATACACCTTAACAATAATATCTGAATTACGTAAAAAATAAATACTCAAGTAGTTAATATGATTTTTTAACAACAAATTAAAGATTAGGGTTGATATGTGTTTATCTTTTTGAGAGTGTATATGCATGCTCTACCTATTTCAAGTATAATAAAATAATCTATCTCAAAGTAAGAATGAAGAAAAACATACATATTGTATTGTATTTTTCTATATCTTAATTTTGTTTTTTTTTCATATCATAGGTTTTGAATTTTATGATCTTTATAGTACAAAGTCAACAATTATTCAATTCAATAGTCTCACAATGCTTCCTCACATAAATATTTCCTAAACATCTTATTTATATGTTTCCATTTTCTTGAACTACTCATTTTATTTATACTTTCATTTTACAAGATGTTTTCACATCAATAACACTCATGTCATGTTGCAATTTATTACTCATTTCTGTGTGGATCAATATATAAATTTACATGCTATGATTAAATAAGGTAATAAATTACATTTACTTGTTTTTTTTTTCTTTATAGCTTGAAATATTTATTGCCACTTTTATGAACTCTATCATCGATTCATAGTAGTTTTAAAAAATAAATTACAAACCTAGACAAACATAAATTAATTATTATTACCAGTATTGTTTTTAATATTGAAATAATATTTTGATAATACTGACCAAAAATATCACATAAATAAGATTAAATAATCTTTATTTTTGTTTTAAATATTTTTCTCGCATATCTTGCTGTCAAAGCAAAAAGGGTAGATCTGGACCACACGGGATTTCCGATCTCTGACACACTCCACTATTGTTGTTGCCTATCCTAGTCAACAATACGTGGCATTCACATATCGAATACTGATTTACATCTAACGGCCACCGTGCACCAATGAGTCAACTTACGTGTACATGACCACATTTAATTAAATCCATAATACATTTGAAAAATTGACAGTAAGTGGTGTGTGTTTTATTTTTTATTTTTTTTATAGTTTATAATAATTTATCATTTATATGGAAGTAGGGGAAAATAAGAAAGTTAAAAACAAGGAGACAACCAAATCAACACAAAGCTTCCGGCATTTTTTTGGTCTCAGAAGTTACGCGACATCAACAGAGGTTGGTGTTTCTATAACTAGAGTTGTTCGTCTTAGCATTTTCTTTTTTATGTTTTTGCAGTATAATCACTTCTCTACAGAGGTTTGTGTTCCTTTTTTTTTACTTTAAAATTAATTGTGTAGTGGAGTTTCGTTTTTTGTTTTGTTTAGTGTGTTCTGCTTCGGAATTGTGAATGGTGATTTGTATGTCGTGGAATGTGGATTTATTGATTCTATTTCTGGCCATGATTCTCCTTGATATAATCTTTAATGAGATTTACTGTAAAATTTTATTTTGTTCTTTTTTGGCGATGTTGTATCGGTTCTTTGGGGTGTTTTGGATCCTTGTTTAAATTTGACCTAGTTCTAACATTGAGGTCAGGGCACAAATTAGTATATACTTATTAGTATGGTTTCTTTTTGTATAATATTATTTTAAAATCTCTAGAACTTTTCGGATTTCTTTGAACACATTTTAAGCACCAGATTGGGAACCATTTGTTTTTTATCTTGTGTGGTTTTTGTATTGAATAATAGTGTTCTTTTGTTGTTTGTTTGGTTTAATGTTTTGCAGTCCTAGTGAACTGAGAAAGTCAACCCATCAAAAAGCTCAGATTCCCTCCTCTATTTCAGTTTTCCCAGACATTGTAATACCTGTTTTTCTTGTGTTACTCAGTTTCATTTCATTGGTTTTGGAAATGAAATCTTATCTGGTTCCTTCCTTTTTAATGTTTAAAACAGAACAAAGCTCCTATAAGCTCTGATGTTTGCAAACACATTATTGTCTTTTAAATTTGATGTTCTCATGTTCTTTTATTGTTGTAATTTCGACATTTGAGAAATCTGGATAATGTAAACCAGTTTTGTATTTGGCTCAACTTGATATAGGTTACCATATACCTTTTTGAAAGTGGATTTAGGTTTAATTCTACCAGATAAAATTGGCTTGCAATAAGTACCCACTTATATACTATAATTTTACTACATTTCTAGTTGGCATGGGATTTCTAACAGTACTTTGTGTGTATTTCTTAGGTTTGTGAAGACTTGAAATACAACTTCTGCTTCAAACTAAGATACTTAGTTATTGAATTCTTAAATGTTCTGATAGTTATATCTTTTATGTTTATTTGATGCTGGATCTTCATTTACTCTGGACTTGTTATCATTACTGGTCTTGTCCACTTAACTGAGATTTTTTGTATTGATGTCAAATTTTCAATGTTTGTTTATTGCAGCCCCAGGACTGATCATTAGGTGTTTTTCTATAGAGGCTAGAATGAGCTTTGCTGCACCATCACTTGGTTCTGTTGGTAAGTATCTTCTTTGTAGTATGCCTGCTACTTCAGGGTGTAATTTATTGAATTCTATCCGGCAGTATCTCGGAGTTCTGAAGATGGATTAATGGGTTTAACTTTGGTGGATTTAGGTAGCACAGTTGATATCCCATCTTGTTTTCTTTTGGTGATAACTCATTCTTTCTTGTGGATCTATCTTACTTAGGTGGCAGATCTGCTGCAAGAGCATTTGAGTTTGGAAGAACCTATGTTGTCAGGCCTAAAGGTAAACACCAAGCAACTATAGTTTGGTTGCATGGCCTCGGGGATAATGGCTCCAGGTGACATGACATTTCCTATTGCTCTATTCCAAATTTATACACACACACACATGGAAATTTATTTGTGGTTAGGAGATATGTTTCTATGTCTTTTAATTTTTCAGTCATTGTTTATGATTGTTACTGTTAATTGTTGCCAAGGATACTTTTGAATTGAAAGAATATGTTACAATTCCATAACAATCATAATTTGTATACATCCTCAAGTTGAAACATTAAATTATATGCACTGAGCTTGGTACATATAAATTGAATTCTAGGTTCTTTCAAGGACTTAGTGAGAATGCCTGCATGTTGGTCCTTAGAGCTGATAAATCTAGTGTGGAGTTCCTGGATAATAGTTTCTCTCTACCTAAGCACAATATTGAAAGCAATATGAAGGTTGCCTAATTCACAATACAACTTCATCTATTCAACTTCACAAAATTTCAACTCTTGAAGATGTTGTTTAATCCATGGAAGTTCACAACTGGCCAAAGCCATAGATCTGTGTGCACCTTTTTCATTGATTGGGCAACAATATTTTTCTTTCTTGCTCTTTCAAAAGACAATATTGCCTCCAATGAATATACAATATCCTGTGGTGGATCTTTTTTCAATGGGACAATCAACCCATTCTACATCACAATACCCTATAATTTGAGTATTTCTTTGTACTCATACAACACTCCTTGTGCAAGAGCTTTTTTGAGGATTTTGCAAGGATCAATATGAGGATTTTGCATGAATTGACTAACAACTTCGACTACATAAGAAATATCATGTCTTGTAATACCGAGATAAATGAGTTTTCTCACCATCCTCTTATATCTTTTTGGATATGAAAAAGTTTCACCTTGGTCCACAATCAACTTTTTATTTGGATCAATAGGCTTGTAATTTGCCGACCATGTCACCTATATAATATCAAGAGCATGTTTTCTTCATGAAATAATAACTCATTCCTTTAATTGAGCCACTTCAGTACTTCCCAGGAGAAGTACTACAATAGAAAACTGAATGATTTGCTTCACTTTGTTTCTTTCCAAAAACTTGCATAATATGACTTCATTTACCAAACCAAGCTCGGAGTTACTGCTTATACCATTAGAGAGAGCAACGTAATTTACACACTAGACCAAACTCCCCTTGAGCTATGTAAATTTCCTCCTCAGGATCATCATGATAGAAAACATTTTTAATGTCAAGCTGATGAAGTAACCAATGGCGTATAATAGTCATTGTAGGGAAAAGCCTGACTGTGTTGATCTTGACCATTATAGGAAAAGTATCACAATAGTCAAGTTCACAAATTCGTATTCTTGACAACCGACTGAGCTATAAGACTATCAACTTCCCTAGTAGGACCAACTATAATAGACCTATGTGCAACTGACCGTCTTCTTTTTGGAGGGAAGAGAAACAAATTCCTACGTGCCATTGCTTGAAAGAGCATGCATTTCATCAATTATGACTTGTTATCTAGGATGATTAAGTGCCTCAATAATAACTTCCCGAAAGAAGTATGACAGTAGGAGAACATGATGGAGATCGATGATGATAACTCCCAAAATTATAAGTAGGATACGGTTTACGTGTAGACAAAATATCTTTCTTAAGAGCAATAGGCCAATTTGAAGTGGAGTCATGAAATACTTGATGGAGAAGGATCCATGGCATGGGAAGTTATTGGAGAAGGATCTAAATAATGAGACTTCAGGAAGGGTGGGAGGAGCTCTGTGTCCTGGGTTGGTATGTAAGGAGAGGTGGTGGAGCAATGTTATTAGACTTGGTTTTCATTTGGGTTGGAGTTAGAAGTTGGAATCATCAAAAGACCAAAGGTTGGAACAGAGAGAACCTGTTGAATGTGATATCAACTTGAGTTTGGATGAGCGAGATGCATGTTCAGCTGATGTATATTTTATATATATGAAAAAGAAAGAGTACATTAGAGGGAAAAATTATATCCTATAACACTCAACTCTTAGGTTAGGTAAATATACCCAAAAAGTAGCTTTACGATAAATGACAAACACAATAACAGTCATACTTTTAGCACTCATGAATCTTGTCTGTTTAACTTTTTAACTGCTTTTACTGGTTCGGTTTTTATTTATTTATTTATTGAGTAAAACACCATGCTTCTCCTTGTGTAAAACACCTTTTGATATATAAAATTGAGACCTTTCTTTGGAGTGATATCTTGGTTCTTGGGAGTCAAATGGTGATTCAACACTAGTAGCTCTTATCATTTGGTTATCATTTTCTAAATTCTGTGCTATCATAGAAAAGGGATTCAAAAGAGTGGCACATGCTATTGAAAAAGCGAAAGAACAGGGTTAACCATTATAGTGTCGACTTAATTTGATGTTTTAGCATTGTTTTAATTTTAATAACGAGTTTTGCTTGGAGAACAAAACTCATTTTCTGCTTTGCTTATGCAGTTGGTCCCAGCTTCTAGAGACCCTTCCTATTACAAATGTAAGCACACAGAACTTTTAACTGTTAATAGGGGAACGCATTTTGCTTATGCCTAGTTTTATATTATTGGGATATGTATGATCATCTTGATAGTAATTTGAAAGATCATTGTTTAAATGTATGATGCAGATTAAATGGATATGTCCAACTGCTCCTACTCGGCCAATATCTATTTTTGGTGGCTTTCCATCCACTGCTTGTAAGTTTTATTTTTTTTTAGGCCCTTAGAGGGACAATCAACCTCTATAGTTAATGTATTATAAGCAGGCTTATATGCTGCAATATTGAAGTTGTCACATGGAGCATAGAAGTGCATTTGAGGACAGAGAGCACTTCGGGTTTTAAATGTTGTAATAACCTTAAATCGGTTTTGATAGTTTCTTTCTATAACTTCCGTATCTCTTAGGGTTTGATGTTGGAGAGATTTCAGAAGATGCTCCCGATGATCTTGAAGGATTGGATGCTTCAGCTGCGCATGTTGCAAATTTGTTGTCTACGGAGCCTGCAGACAGTGGGTTTCTCTTTCAACATTTTTCTCTAATTTATGTTCCACGTAGCTTACTTTAGTTTTTAAGTATGGTGATGTTCGCTGACATAAAGCTTATTTTCATGCTAGATTCTCATAAAAGTTAGAACTTAACAATTGAACTCTTGCACATTTTTTCTTATTAATGTCTTTTAACTGCTTAAGAAGAAAATAAATTATCTTGGCCTGATCTTTGATTTGTCAAAGATATCTAACAATGGTGCATAAACTTGCACACAAAAAGGTAGAAAAGAATAAAGAAATAGACACAAGTATATTACAGTAAATAAAAGCTTAAGATCATTTTGCATACTTTAGTACCATAAATTGACATTTGGTTAGCTTATTTGGTGAAATGATTGATTTTTTGCCTGCTTTCTATTGAACATTTGAAAACCATGTACTAAATGTAAACTTGTGAACCTTATAGCAACACCATATTGATATTGTAAAGCTGCATGACTTTGAGATCTCATCTCAGTAAACATCCGTTTCTGAATGTGCAGGAAAAAAATAGGCAAATTTGATCCACATAACTTATTTTGAGATCTACCACGTGTTCTACTTATCATTTAATTATGCATGTACATGGTTGTTGGCCACATATCCCAATCTATGTATTTGGAAGAAATATGAATGGCTCAAAGAGCCAATATTGCCAGCCTCTGATATGAGCGTAGTAATTCCTCAGATTTGAGGTCAAGGATACCTCCAAAAGGGAAACAGAGAAGCTGATTATTCTGTTACCTTTTTTATTCATAACTATTCATGGTTTATCAGTGAGCGTTGGTAAAATTTGTTTGTTATTATGTGATAGTCTCGGTCTATATGGTTAAATTTCTAAAGTGTTCCTAGAGTTGCCAACGTCAATAGTGTAAATCCTCAATTTCAGATGCTGTTAAATGAAGGGAATTTTGAATTAATTATGCATAAGTTTTACTGTTTTTACGTTTCTTGGTTGTATAGTTCTTTTTTTCAATCACAGGAAACGAATTATTGAGTTATAATAATTTGTAGTCTGATATATGTATGACAGTTAAGCTTGGTGTGGGAGGGTTCAGCATGGGAGCTGCTACCGCCCTGTACTCCGTGTCCTGCTTTACTGCTGGGAAATATGGGAATGGGACTGCTTATCCTGCCAACCTAAGTGCAGCTGTTGGTTTAAGTGGCTGGCTTCCATGCGCAAAGTCTGGTCTTCTGACAATATTTTAACTTCTCATGTTAGTTCAATTCAACCCCCTTCCCTCTGCTTTCAATATTACTTAATGAAATTGCTATATTTCTATTCTTCGCATAGGACCTTGAGCAACAGGTTACAAGGGATAGATGAAGCTACAAGGCGTGCTCAATCCTTTCCTGTTTTGCTCTGTCATGGAAAAGGTAAATCTGTCAAAATAAAATATACTTTTTTTATGAAATAAGTGGTCTTGTAAAGTAGATTTTAATTTTGACTAAACATTACAAAAAGTGGAATACAAGGTGAGGTTTGCACCTATATTATAATTTGGTTATATCTCTACTCGGTATGGAATCTTCAACACACCTCCAAGTGAGGATGAGAATATGAAGTGTGAGATTAAATATTTATGGGTAATCGGATACCGGGTAGCCTGATAGATAGACCCAACAACCCTCGTTTGGATCAACTCCAATACCATTATAAAAACTGGACTTTAAGCCTATCTTAATTTCGTAAAACTTGTTTACAAGGAGAGATTTGCACTTATGTTCTATAATTTGCTCATGTATTTAGTCTATGTGGATCTCCATTAAGAGGAAAGAACAGTGTTAAATTACAACTAGAGGCTCGATTAAAAATCTAACATAATGGAAATTGTTAAACTATCAGAAAAAAGTGAATCATTAAGTTTGAAATCGTGTATGTCTGTGACAACACAAATAATTTATTTATATTAAAAGAATGAAATCAATACAATAAATAAAGAAAATTTGATATCCTCTAATATTGAGTATATGATACTAGAATAAACTTCCCTAATAATAATAAAAATAATACACACATGATCTTGATGTTTCTAATTACAAAATATGATCTTGATATCTATAATTATAAAGATCTGATCCTTATTCCTGGAATTGTAACACATACAAGTCTTATGTGCTCATCTTTCTAGAGATGTGATTGATCTTTGGTCTTAGAGACTTAGTGAATATGTCTACCAACTGTTCACTATATCCCCAAATTCCAACTTCTCTCATGTGAAATGACAATCTACCTCAATATTATTTGGTTTATCTTAAATTCATGATTTTGAACAATACATAATGCTGCTTGATTGTCACATATAGTATGCATTTCAGAACTTTCTTCAAATTTAAGTTATTTGAGAAATTGTTTTAGCCATGTGAGCTTGCAGGTATCTGAAGCCATTCCCTTGAATTCTGCTTTTGTATTTGATAACATTTTGTTTATTACTTTTCCAAGATATTAAATTACTCCCAAGAAGAACACAATACCCTGAAGTGGAGTTGCCATCACTGGGTGGGAATACCCAACCAGCATTAGAGTACACAACAATTTGAGTACCCCCCTTGTCTTTATGAATAAGGTCTTTGCCAAGAGTATTCTTAATATATGCTAGAATCCATACAATTGCATCCCAAGCCTCTTGAGAAGGAAAGTTAAAAAAATGACTGACTACACTCACTGCAAAGACAATGTCTGGATGAGTGAGATGAGATAATTTATCAAAATGCTGCTATTTTATTTGATTTCAAAATTCATGCTTTTGCAAAATGCTGCAAAACATTCCTTTATTTAATGAATATCCAGGCAGACACCCCTCTTATTATTTATATGTTTCGTTAATAATTACCATTGGTTAATTATGTTTAAGACTGTTCATCTAGGTTGAGTAAAATTTTCTATATATTTAGTAGGTAAAATCCATTCAACCTGCTCTGGTTGTTCGATATTAAGCTCATTTTTGCCAACATTAAGGCTATTGCTAGGTAATTTAACTTTGAAACAGTGGAGTGAATAACATTTGTATTTATATTCTCAGGTGATGATGTTGTTCCCTATAAGTTTGGTGAGAAGTCATCGGAATGCTTAAGGTCAACTGGATTTGGGGATGTAACTTTTAAATCTTATAATGGGTAATAAACGAAAATCCCTGTGATAGATTTTGTCCTACTTTTATTTATTTTTTTTATAAATTCTTCTTTATCCCATGCTAAATTTTAGTGTTTTCTAAACTTTTCTTTTTGTTCTACATATAAAAAAGGCTTGGACACTACACAATTCCAGAAGAGATGGATGAGGTTTGTGCTTGGCTAACGTCAAAATTGGGCCTTGAAGGAAAAACAGCTTAGGTAGCCAGCAAAGGAAGCAGAATGTGAAAAGTAATTCTTTTCCTTTTTGGTCAATTGTAATTTTGTTATTCCAGATTTGGTTAGATTTCTGGTGATGACATGCATAATATATTCTCAACCCATTTTGTATAACACTTGGTGGCAAGTATGGTCATGAATGCTGCTAATATATTATGCTGAAGAGGATCTACAATGGCAGTAGGGTTTTCCTTTTGTTACATAATCTTCCTTGAATGAACTTCCAAGTGGGACTTATTAATGGAGGTGTACTTGGTTTTGGTTTTGTATAAAATCAAACAAAATATGTGGATTAGATTTTTAAACTTTCATTCTTTTTAAAAGTTTAGTTTGTCTTTTGACCAACCAATTTCATATCAGTTTTTAAACTGGTTTTTGTGAACAAAATTGGATTTCGTTGCAGCTGATTTTACAAATATTTAAAAACCAGTTCTGTAAACCAAACCTTATATTTCAAAAATAGTTTAAAGTGAGATAAAATTAAGTTATAAAAATAGCTGAAATGTTCAAAATTAGGCGATTGTTTCCTGCACCTATCAAATTTCTTCTTGCATCTTATAAGGAAAATACTGAAATACGCTTTACCATTGCATCACAATACCACTGCCATTGTCATCGCCACTAAATGAACTCATTCTGAAAAGGTTTTTTCAAAATTCTTTTCATATGTTCCTGAAAATTCTTTTCAAAATATATTTCATGTAGAAGTGTTCAGGAAGGTGTGATATATGTTCTGAAAAGTTTATTCCAGAAATCTATTATGGAAAATATATTTCGAAATGTATCTTATGCGTTTCAAAAAATTTATTTCAAAAACGTTGTTTTGAAAATTTTGTTCCTGAAATCCTTTTTTCGAAAATTTCGTTCCGGAAATTCTGGAAAATTTATTCCGAAAAGCCTATTCTAAAATTGATAACCCAGAAGTTACTTTTACAAAGGTAAAATGATCATTTTTTAAAATTGATGGGAGTACAGAAGCAATTGGTCTCAGAATTAAAGAACTTCACAATGAAAAAGATTTTTTTAAAATTACTTACTCTTTTAATGGCATCGCCTCGTCATGTCAAGGAATTACTACCTCAAGTTATTATTTGATGTGGATTTTTAACTTCATTAGTATAGTCATGTATTGTGATAAACTACTTTTTTCAAAATCTTGATTTGTTTAGATTTTCCCATGTAAACATGAAGACCCTTTTATAATCTTCTTAGAGAAGTTCTTTCTCTTTTTCTTGACTTGGTCTCTAGACAATTTGTCTTTCTACATAAATCCCACAAACACATGATGGTTTATTTATAAAGTGTTAAAGAATATTTATATATAACTCAGTTTTGAAACGTAGATGTAAATCACATTCATGGCTCCAAAATGAAAACCCTTGCATTTGAACAACTATGCTCCATACACAATCATTGAACATGTGTAAATATTTCGTTAACTCTCTAAAAAATGCGCTTAAAATTTACACAGCTACGACCCCCAACAAATCCTCCAAAAAAAAGCCTCGCACAGATGATAAGCTAAGCCTCATAAACAACCATTGCTACGTACGTGTAAAGAATCTTCCATAACTCATTTCCAAACTTGGATGAAATTTACATGGCTAAGAGCCCCACATCGCTCCACAAATACAAAACCTGATACACAATCATTGATGACGATGACGATGATGATGATACATGAAAACCAATAATCAGGCACTGTTTCTTGAATGAATCAACCCTGACACAAATCTGAAGCCACTAAATGAATGAGGAACGTAGAAAGCCTTTGAAAAATGAACAACTTCTAGGCTCCAATCATCCCTACAAACAGATATGGTCAAATACTCAGTGTTTCTCACCTCCATCATCATCATCATTCATTTTAATGGTGCCTCTTTAACAAACGAAACATTTTCTGCTTTGCTTGCAAAAGGTGACAGAAGGTGCTTTTCTTGATCATCGTCTATTACTGATGTTGTTTGAGATGCACATGGTGATGCAGACGAAAGAGAATCAGTGATTTCATCTTCTGCAAAAATAGTCACAAAACATAGACATTATGCAAAATGTTTACATTCCTCACAACAATACGAAACATATATATATACCTGAACAGTCATGGTATTCCGGTAGTTGTTTAACAGTAGTTACTTCAACACACTCAGGAAGTAGGCAACTGCATAGTGAACCTATATTTTCACCAAAACACCACACTTAGAATATATATATCATTGTGTTTCTGTAACAAATTCTTCTCTGTAGTCTACAAGAGTATACATAACTATAAAGCCCGGATACGGACACGGATATGACACTGACACACACGGAGATACGATTAAATTGAAAAACATAGAACACGGACACGACTATATATATATATATATTATTTCTAAACTTTCAACTAACGCACAGTAAACTAACATATCAGTAAGAATTCGAAGACAAATATAAAAAGAATAATCTTATACCATGTTGTTAAGACCCTTTTCTGATAAAGCGAGTAAGAAAGAGATATAAATGAAGGTGGGAAAAGCAAAGGTGTTGTTGTGTTCATACCTAGTCTAGCAAGACGATTGACCCAACCTGGGATTCGTTTTCCATTCAATCTACTTGAAACATCATCCGTAAAATGATTGCAGTTCTTAGATATGAGGTTGTAAGTATCTCCATGATACTCATTAGCTATACTCTCAATGAAAATTCGAAACTCAGAAGGATGCATGTTTATTTGCCCTAAATTCACAGAACATCTGTATATAAATCCAGGGCACTTCTTTGGCTCTACTTCAAATACTCCACTTGCTGGAAAGTCATGAGCTCCAAATCCATACTCTTTACCGTGTACTATATATTCAAACACATCACAACAAACAAACATGGAATCATAATAAAACAACTCTTAAACCCTACTACATTAATAATTAAACTTCAAACATATTCATAAACATGTTATAAACTGCTTTTTCATATGAAGTTCTTATTTAAATGAAAGGTGAAGATTTTGGTTAATTCCATGCTTTTCTTAGGGATCCTTGAACAATATTTGAAGGCTAAAATGTTCATCAGCCTGTTCTATTATAGTTCAATAATATTGACTAGAGAAATGAAACAAATTGTTTTGGAATTTTATACAACCATGTTATCCCATAAATTCTTTTCCATTTCATTCTTATAAACAAATTTCTTAAAAGGGACAACTACTACAACATTGATACACACAAAAATTATACATATATGTTATACCATTAATTCCTTGAATGAGATTTAGAGAAAACTGAATATTATACAACCAGTCACAGGTTCTATATAAAGAATCATAACGCAATGTGGCTATTATTGTATTCCAAGAAGAAAAAAAAAAGTATATAATTTTTTTCTCTTGATTCTCATCTGTATCTAATTTTCTGCAGATATTCATCTTCAAAACCCTTTTGCACATTATATATGTGGTAAATGTCCTCTGTAGGAAGTTGGCAGAAATTAAAAACCTTGGTTTGCTACTAAATTGCATTGAATCATGAAACATGTTATGATAATATACGAAGAAGAAGAAAAATAACAATAAACGTAATGGAGAAGAGAAATGATTGATTAAGGTTATGGAATGGAAAATGAAGAAGAAAAACAATTAAAGATTAGGATTTAGACAATGAAGAAAAGAAACAGAAAGTTAAGAAGAAAGAAACCTTCAATGCCAGAATGAAAGATTCCAAAGCCAAACCAATACAAATAATTGTTGAGAGGGGTGAGGTCGTAGACATTCAACACCACTCTGGTCGTGTTGTTTCTGTCTTTGTCGCCATTAACATTGACATTATTATTATTATTACTACTATTATTATTTTCATTATTATTAAGATCAGATATTGAGGTAGAATTGGAGCTGCTCTTCGTCGTCCCCATTTTTTCACAGAGATTGATGTGTATACCTCGCTCTCTATGAATTCCTGGGGCAACAAAACAACCTTGGAAATCCTCAAAACACTACAAATTATTTATATTGATTTATTGAATTATAATTTATTTATTAGGTCCATGAATAATATATCACAATGTTAGACCAAACAACGAGAAAGTCGGATTTGGATCTCCGCAATTTCTTCCTTCTTTATCATTAAAAATTCCAAGTTTCCCGGCAGATGACGAGGGTGTGTCTGTCTCTGCCACGTGTACTACAAATCATGTCTGATAGCTTATTACCAAACAACGCTTCCATCTTCTGTCCTTTAGTTCTACTTTGCCCCCAAACAATCTTTTTCTTTCTTTAAGTAAAACCGCTCTGCGCCAACTTCGAACACACCGTTTCTCTCTCGATTTCTTTACTTTTATTTTTTTTCATAAAAAGATACAACGTACATCAATGTCTAATTATTAATTATTTATCACAAATCAAAATATATTATATAACATTATATACATTAGATTTTATTAATAACGGTGAAGATCTTAAGTCAATCAAAGATAAAAATGGATCTATAATATATAAAATTGTATAAATCTTATAGTGTTGATTTTATAAAAGATGAATTAGATTTAGATTCAATTTTTAAGATTATATCATAGTCATCTAAATTTTATTTTAGTGAAATTGGTTATTTGTTGGACCATATTACATTTATCGAATTGTTATCAAGACTACCATTAATATGTAATTTAATGTCTGAGATGTATATGTATATATATTAAACATTCTACAATCATGAATAAGACAAATTTGTTGTATATAATTATGTGCAAACTTAATCATATAATTCAATTTTATATAGTTAAATTAGATTTAAAGTCCACTAAAAAATAAATATTTTAAGAAAATAATTTTCATTTTACTTTTTAACTAAATTGATCATTTTAGTAATAATAATTGTATTGCATTATCTCTAATTTTTCTCTATTTTTCTCTGTTGTCGTCATACATTCATCTTAACATTTTCAATTTTACAAGGTATTCCACTTTTTTTTTTTTTCGTGTATCATAAATTTCGAGTTTAATAAGTACAATACAATCACTAATAATAATACGATCCTTTCCTTTCAACCATCCAGTTTGTACTCATTTTGTGATAGCTTCATTTTTTTCCCATCATTAAGTTACATTGATCCTAAATATTTCAACTTCAAAACCTATGTTATGATAATTTTTATGTCAAAAACTTTTCCCCTCTATTCTTGTTTAAAACTAGTGAACAAAATTCATTACAAAACAAGTCAAATACAGAATAATTTTAGCGTTAGAATATGTGACGAACTACAAAATATCATCGTAGAAAGAGGTGTATAGTATTGCTTTAAAACAAACAATATATACCATTTAACTTAAAGCAATTGTATGTTTTCTTTGAGGGAGTTGTTTAACGATGAATGTCTCGTTTCGGATTTGGGTTAGATTCGCGTCTTGGAACAAAATGGGTATGAACCCTAGAACGAAAGAAGAAAAATAGAGGACATTGGTTTGGAGATTTGCATAATGAAGGGAAATCATGCCATTTGGAGAAAATTATAAGATAAATGAAAAAAATCCGAAAAATTCAAATATAAAAATCAGTGGTTTGAAGAAAAAAACTCGAGACTTGAGAGAAAAACTAAAATTTTTATTTACTTAAATCTGTTTACAAAAGAGTCTCAAAACAACTTATATACTATGGGCCTAAATACAAAAGGCCCAATAAAACTAAAAGGCCTGATAAAGTCCAAACACAAATTACAAAGGTTTTAAGATTATTATTCTATAAGTCAAAGTTAATACGAGATCTCTACGAAAATCTTAACTATGCTTTCATCTGTAACGTTCTAGTCATACTTCCATCATTTTATGATGACGATTTCCATCACAATTTGAAATGGATGTAATATATTATTTGGGACGAGTTTAATTTTGGTTAATAACTCAATTGGATTATCTAGGATTATCTATTTATTGTCAATTTTAAACATGTAAACATGTAAGTAATTTAATATTTTAATTGATTTCCTTTTTAATTGCAATTGCAGCTAAAATGATATAACAAATAAAATAAATAAATAAATAAAAATATTTACCTTACTACTAAAACTTTAAACATATAATAAAAATAAGCATCACATGCACATTTTGTTTCTTACTATGGAAACACAAAACATATACAAATATTGCATATGAAAATACGAATAGCTGTATGTTTTAAATAAAAGAAGATAGCAGATTAATCTTTTTGCCATTACAACTAAAATAATGTGATAAATAAACAAGTTAATAGCATAACTATTTACATACTATTGAAAGTTCAATTACAACAATAAAAATAAACCATGCATGTAATGTTTTTCATGCAATAACATATATATATATATATATATATATATATATATATATATATATATATATATATATAACATATAAAGTATTTCTCATGAGATGAAAATATAAGACATGATAAAATTAAAACAAATAATTGTCATTATCGTTTAATCTTTTTTTGTTCATCTTATTCATCCTCTATGATAAATATTAACTATAAATTAAGTCATGTGCTTATGAAACAAAGGGGTCTCTTTTTAAGAGACAAGAATGATATCATTAGGGTCTTAATTATTTTCTTCAAACAAGTTAGATATATGGGATATTCATTTCCTCACCTTCACTTGTTTGATGTCGCATTAGAAGTAAATACGAATTCAATCTATAGAATTAAATAGGTATAAAGTTTACATATAAGAGTGAAGCAAGAACAAAATCACAAAATAATAACATAACAACACAAAGATAGGATAGAAATTCTTAGAATCTTGCCATAGGACATCCATGATATTATGCAAGTGTGGAAGCTTACTTCTAAAAATGGATGAACATGAACATATACATGGGTAAGAGAATATGAACAAAATTGGAACAAGGAAATAACAATTCAATTAAAAAAAGTGATAGAAGAAAAGAGAAGTATGAAGAGGAAGATTTTATGATTCAATGGAAGAAGTCACACCACCTATGATTCAAGATAAGTATTGAAATGAGTCGTCATTTGATAATATGATCTATCATTACTAAAAAATACATATTTCCTTCTAATTTTCTTTTAAAAATTTTTCTTAGGAAACAACAAATTTTGTTATGAGTAATGGTTTGTAAGAAAATTTTATAAGAAATACTTGCGACTTTTATAATTTTGTAGAAAAAAATTGTCCACGAAGGAATTACCTATAATTAAAATTCGTAGGAAAAATAATAAATTTTTTCTTTTTTTGCAAAATTTGTTAATTTTAGAACAAATTTGAAAAAAAATCTTATAAAATATGAAAATTTCTAGAAGTGTAAAATAAGACTTAAATAAAAAAAAGAACTCTATCTCGTTCAAAACACTACAAAAATACTCTAGATGAAATTGAAATGTTTCTAAAAAAAATGCAAATATTACCTAATAGTATAGAATATATATTGGATCACATGACAATAATTAAAATGTAACAGAGAGTCCTTGTTTGAAGTATTACCATATTCCAAAGTAAATTGAGGGAGAATTCATTGTGAAAAATTACTTTACATTATAATTTATGTAATAGTAGATTATGCTATGGACATAGATCGAAGTTCATTATAATTATTCAATTAATCATTAAAATAACTTAGCAGTTCAATTTAACTACACTACTTTATGTTTAACCTTTGTAGTTTACGTTAATTCATCTATCTTCTACCCATCTTACTCGTAATATCTTTAATGGTATTATGTTGGAAGTCTTATATCGACCAGAGATAATGTAATTTCATAATATATAAGGGGGTGTAAAATTCACCTTACAAGTCGATTTTATAAGGTTAAGTTAAGTTTAAAGTTTACTTCTTAATATAGTATCAGAGTCATTCTTTAAAAAAAATCTATTCTAACGAGATTTTTTGAACATTTTGTTCTATCCACTATCAGACTGTTAACGGACCACACATTAATTCTAGCTCCCATTGCAATTGGTCTCTTTCCTTCATTTCCTCAACATAGAGTGCATGGTTATTTTAGCTGGATGTAACTTTGTTTTTAACCATTTTTATGTTATTATTATTCAACGGCTAAGCATATCCATTTATCTGTTTGTTCTGTATTTTTTTTTTTACGTTGTTTGCAGATTTGTGCTACAAATTTAAAATATTTAAAAAAAATAATTTCAATATAAAAGAGGAGAGAATCTTTATATCACATGTTTTCATTTTGCATTTCTTCAGGTGACTTTTGAAAGAACAAACCGTAGTGGACTTATCAGCATTGTCTGAAAACAACAACAGCTTTGTTTTGTCCTTTTGGTTGCCTCATTCTGTAGCAGCCACGGGCACAAGAACGTGAGGAGTTCAGAAGAATTCTCAAGTTTTTTTAAAATTTTTTGAGATAGTTGATTTGGAGATCTACCATAAGATAATAAACCACATTTATAGAATTGAGTTAGATTTAGAAAATATTTTTTTAAAAAAAATTAAGAAGAAACACTCAAAGAAAATAAAATATATACCATTCCTTTCCAAAAGGTCGAAATTAACATTTTTCCACGGCCTACATCAAACTTTGGAAATTGATTCGTACCAAAGCTTTTTTCCGCCACCGATATTGATTTTTTAAGGAATATTTTTTCACCGTTGAACTTTTGACATTAGCTTTGTGATCCACATTAATTAAATCCCTTTATGATTCACATTTCTTTCTCCACACTTGTATTTAGGGATGACAATTTGGAACAGTATAATTCATAGGTTCGTACAGAAAAACATAAGGCGGATTAGGATGTTAAATTTGTTGGTCCGTAATGGCCCGTCTTGCATAGATCTATAGTTTGTGTGGACTAAAAATGGGACGGGACGGATTAACTTGCTGGCCCGCTTATAAAATTATGTATTTTCATTTTTTTAGTTCTTACATCATTCATTATGTTTTTTCTTTCATTTTCTTTTATTTATTTTATTATTATTGTTGTTATTATTATCATTATTATGTTTATGTATAGTCATTGTATATAAAATAATAATTTTAGTTCTTGAATATGAAATATCTTTTTATGCATTTTTAGGTACATGTCTTGTAAGGTAACATGTTACTATTACTTTAGTTGTAATATTCGTTCGTTGCTATTTTTCTAGTCTTTGATTAGTTAAATTAATTAAAATTATTTCTATAAAAAATGAATATAAATTATTATGAGAAAACAAATTATTTTGCTCAACATAAAAAAAAATTTATTCATCACAAATACAAACCAACCTGCAAACCAACTCACAAAATGGAACATACTAGAAAAATGAATCTGATATTAAAATGCGGATGGGCAAGTATTGACTGATTCAAACAAAATTTCTCAACTTCTATACTCTTTCCTTTTATTTAATCCTGTAATTTGGTTTATAGAGAGACCACAATGTTGCCCTTTGTTCCGTGAGTCCGTGTTACAAAATTGACTAAAATTCAGTCTTCAACTATCCCAATTTTGACTTGGTTTTCATTTGCTAAAAAAATATATTTAATTAATTAATTAATTAAAATATTTAATTTTTAAGTTATTAAAACAAGTGTTAAGATATTTTTTGATAGCGTTTGTAACTTGAATTTTTTAAAATTAAACTTTTTGCTAAATTCAATAATTTATTAACTTACTAAATGGAATTGTGATGATTTTTTATTGATAATAACATTTGGAAATACTACTTGCAGTTTAATTCTATAAAAAAAATATTAAATTAATTCAAATAGATATATGTAACATCCCAATTTTAGCAGCTTAAAACTAATAAAAATAGGGAGTTTCATCATAGTTCCAAAACAGATAATCCAGTGTACACAATATATTAATACAGTCTTACAAAAGGTATGACTATAAAAAT
>Ga0214544_1004662_pt1 | contig 27343 bp, 12 predicted proteins | sample CNSS3metaG_FD_160074 | JGI IMG/M metagenome (GOLD analysis project Ga0214544, IMG submission 160074) | Root nodule microbial communities from cowpea collected in UCLA plant growth center, Los Angeles, California, USA - CNSS3 | ecosystem: Host-associated > Plants > Roots > Nodule | place: USA...
TACATATATATATATATATATACATAAAATTTAATGAGAACCAAAACATTTATTAAATTTGCAGACATTAATGGAATCTAGTTGATAGAATTTTAAAATAGTTTAAATATATATATATATATATATATATATATATTTAAAATATTTTAAAATTTTATATATATATATATATATATATATATTTAAACTATTTTAAAATTCTATATATATATATATATATATATATATATTTAAACTATTTTAAAATTCTATCAACTAGATTCCATTAATGTTTGCAAATTTAATAAATGTTTTGGTTCTCATTAAATTTTATGTTGGTATTCTAATTTAAAATTTATACAATTATAATTTCTTTCTAAAGAGTTGATATCAAAGAAACAATCTTCCTCTTAATATTGAATATTTGATAATATTATATTTCCTTTATCATAATTTTTTATTATTTTATAAATTAATTAATTAATATTGAAATAGTAAAAAAACGGATACGGATATGGGTACGAGAATATACTTGTTATCCGGTGGAGATGAGGATGACAATGAGACAAAAGTTTAATACCAATTGAGTTTTTGTATGAGAATGTGAATGGATTTTTTTTATAAGAATGAGTATGGGACAATGAAACCCGTTCTCGTTCCGCTCTGTTGTCATCCCTTAGCTAGTAGGTTGGCTTGCATGGCCAAGATCACAAAACACTATATTGGGATGCTAAAAATTTATTTGTAAGTGTACAAAAATTTTAAAGATACCTAATATAGATAATATATTAAAATTAAAAAAATATTAATTTATACATACATTTAAAAATTTTGGGGTGTCAAAGAGCCCTTCATTTAGCACAAAGATCTGCTAGTGCAAATGGTTTACCCTATATTACCATCTCTAATAATTTAGATTTGTCAAACTTTTATATATATATATATATATATATATATATATATATATATATATATATATATATATAAATAAAGCTATGTCATATTAATAAAATATGATGAATTTTTTATATGACTACTCTAGCAATTTAAAAATTGAGTGATATGAAGATTTGTTATAGTTCCAATTATATTTATTTTTCTGAAACTAAGTAAGTTGAGTTATTCCATTATATAAACAACTCGTAATAGCTCGAGTTAAATAACTTATTTTAACGGCTCTAATTTTATTACATAAACTCTTGAATAATCATAAAAAATTAATATAAAAATAGGTAAATAATTATGATTGGGCCACTTCTTGTTAAACTGGTAACAAATATTATTAAATGATAACTTAACTGTTGATCCTAACCGAGTTGTTAATACAATTACAAAACTATCTGTAATAAATATTGTTCTACATATTTTGGTGTGGAAATTTCATCATATATTTTATTTTATAGATGATAATTATTTTAATGCAGATCAAAATAGATAGTGTGAGACGAAGAAAATTCATAATAGACTCCACACTACCATACAAATAAGATGACTTGGACCAAGTCATTGCATCATCCGGAAATTCCATAGTATCTTCCCATGTGTCCCACACCCCCAATGCGCAAAACATTTATTCAAGAATTTTACATGTCAAAATCGAAGCTAATTATATTTATTTTATAACAAAGACAAGTGTGTTTTCGTCATTAAAAGATTATAGTGTAACCTAACGTGTACAAATATAATGTTTTTAAGCAATTAAAAAAAGTTAGAGTCCGTAAAAGAAAATATCAAGAAAAAAAAAAAAAACTACAAAACTTCAAAAGGTTTCAGCGTGATTTCCACTACGAAGACAAAACAAACGCTTTTCATAATAAAAACTAGGGAAAATGCCAAATAAAATTTCCTTTCCTACTTGGAATCCAAATAGGAGGTTCACGAGCTTACATTTTCCTCGGAAAAACGTTGTGACAATGGACAACACGCATTTCTCAATCTTGCACTAAATTAGCTTTTGGAAAAACAATCTTGATGAGAAAGATAAATTCGTATCAATCACAATAGACATACGAAACATGGAGGAAGCAACAGGAATCTGAAATGTTTAGTGAAGTTATTAAATTTCATGATCATTGGAGATTGCTAAGGAACCATGGAAATAAATTATTAAACTTGCATATAATAAATTAAGATTTTAGTTTAAACTATGCAACATTTGCATCTTCCTGTCTCGAATTATAAATTAAAAATCATTGTTCTATTTTACGAGTCCTTCGAAAACAAGATTGAAAACTGGAGCTGTAGTGCGAATTATTTAATTTATTTTAACCTTTGACTAATTATTATATTCTTTTAGTGGTAGTTAGTAATCATTCAAACACTTATATCTGCTCTTGCTGTTACATTGTTTTCAAATCATTTTTCCAATACTAAAACACAAATTACGCTCTTCTACACATATTTTCTCCAACTCTATCTTATCCCTTTATGTCTCAAACCAAGTCAAAATATAAAAATGCAACTAAGGTTGTTTTCCTCATAATTATTTGTCATTGGCGTGACATATAAGTCCCAAACACTTAATCAACTTTGAATCCTTCAAACTACGTAACTGATGGATGCTCTCAATTTTAGTATATTATTATTAATATAAAGAATTTTATCATCTCAATTTTTAATATGCATAATTACTAAGAAATATTAATTTTAATTGTAAACAATCGATGTTTGGACAGCAAAAAAAACATTTTAATTAAACTCATATAATACACACACGCTACATGTCATGTTCAATTATATATAATATATGCTCACAACACGGCTACACGATGTACTAAAAAATCTCCATTAACTATATATATGGAACCTATTTAGAAATAACCATATATATGCTCTGATTATTTTATTTAACTTTTATGATATATTATGTTATTTTTATTATTAAAAAAATATAGAGAGTAGAATGAGCAGCACTCTATATAAGTATCCTATTAGCGACATGTATGTCATCATCAATCCATCTCCGAAATAGATTTTCTTCCTTTACAATTCTCAATTTTTGTGACAAACAAATGGCGGAAGTTAGAACACATAAACTTGTTGAGAAATCTGATGTTGCTCCAGCATCACTTCCTAGTTCTACAACAAGAACAACCTCGTCTCTTCCCCTCTCATTCCTTGACTTACCCTTAGCTGGTCCTGTTTATGTCAAACGCCAATTCTTCTATCAGTTTCCTCACTCCACACACCATTTTTGTGAAACTACACTCCCCACTCTCAAACAATCTCTCTCTCTTATCCTTCAACACTTCTTTCCTCTAGCTGGAAATCTCCTTTGTCCTCCACCACCCCACAAGCCCTTCATTCGCTGCACTGATGATGACACTGTCCCTTTAACCATCGTTGAATCCAACGCTGATTTCAACCATCTCTCATCCCACCACCCTAAGAGTCTCCGAGAATTGGATCACCTGAATCCCGGGTTGACATTCGCAACCATGCATGACGGCACGTTCATTTTCCCACTAGTGGCATTACAAGCCACGGTGTTGCAAAACCATGGCCTTTGCATCGCCATCACGTACTGTCATGTGATGGATGGTAAGTGTTGCAATCATTTCATGAAGTCTTGGTCTTCCCTTTGTCAAAGTGGTGGAGTTGACTTGACGCTTTTGGAGAATTCACCACCGTGCTTCGATAGAAAAGTGTTGAGGGACCCCAGAGGAGGACTCGAGGACATTTTCTTGAGAGACTATTTCGAAGAGAGATCAACTTGGAAGGACAAGCTCATTGATCAAAGTCCTAAACATGGGGAGTACTGTAAGGCGACGATTGTTTTGGGGAGAGATGATATTGAGGGCTTAAAAAGATGGGTTCTGGCACAGTGGAAGAAAAATGAGGAGTTGAACTCCCCGCAATACTTGTCAAAATTTGTGGTTGTTTGTGCTCTTGTGTGGACTAGCTTGGTTAAAACAAGATGCAAAGATGATGATGACGATGAAGATGTAAAAGAAGAGTACTTTCGTTTCGCTGCAGATTGCAGAGGTCTCCTTGGTTATGGTATACCAGAAACATACTTTGGAAACTGCTTAACGCTGTGTTATGCGATGCTAAAGAGAAATGAGCTTAAGGGAGAGGATGGTTTTGTGAATGCGGTGAAGGTGATTGAAAAGACAGTGAGTGATGTAAAAAGTGAGCCTTTTAAAGATGCAGAAGATTGGAGGGCTTTGTCTGTGAAAACGTTTGTGTTGGGAACTCCGTTGCTGGTTACTGGTTCACCTAAGTTCGATGTTTACGAGACTGATTTTGGATTTGGAAGGCCAACCAAAGTTGAAATGGTACATTCCTTGAAGTGCATGTCTCTAGCCGAAAGTAGAGATGAGGAAGGAGGAGTTGAGGTTGGTTTGGTGTGTAAGAGTGCAGAGTTTGAATATTTATTTTATGTCATTGAACAAGGACTACAAACTACAAAAAATCCTCAGTGTGTTAATTACTGAGATATTTCAATAAATAAAAAAACAAAGCAAGTCTATCCAAAAGTTAATTTTGTGTTAAGTGACCATGGTTGACTTTAACTTCCTCCTGTCTAATTGTTTGAATTTCTGTTTTTGCAACTTGCTTGTTTAGTTCCAATGGGTGATTTCTAGCGTTTTCTTAGGCGTTCAATACCATATGCTAAAATAATTAGGTTCCATCGACGTAATCTTATCATATACTTGTAATTACTTAATTAGTCTTTCTATTTATTCGCCCATACGAAGGGAAGGGTAGAGAAAGATGGATTCGATACTTCTTATTAATAATTTGAAGAAATAAGATTGGTTTGTTGAATAAATATTTATTTACCTATATGAAAAAGAAAAAGGAAGAAGAGAATGTCTCAATAACAAAAACTAATTAATAATTATCAATAAAAAAAAGTTATTCACCCATACTTAAATTATGTTTTAATTTTAATATGAAATATTTTTATCTTTTAATTGACATGGTTGCAATAAGTCAATTAGAAAAAGAAAAAAAATGAAAATATTTTTATATTACCATGAAAAAAAATAAAATGAAAAATGTCCCACTAATATTTATTAGAATCAAAATAATTAGTTAGAGAAGATTATTCACGAAGCTAGGTTTTTGAATTCGGGAAAATATTACCACCCCTTAAGATATCCATCACAGGTATCATTATCCATTATTAAGTAAGGATAATATGGTAATAATTTTTAAATATTTTTGTTACTCTAAAAATAATTACAACAATAATTTATAAACAAGATTAATTCATGTTTTATTATGTATAAATTTTTAATTTATATTTTATTATAATTAATATTTTGTAAAATATGATATAAGAAAATTTGTATTATTTCATTTTTATATTTAGTTCAATTACGTATCTATAACTAATAGAGAATCAGAAATATGTAATTATCAATAAAAAATGTTATGTATTAATTATATTTTTTTATAAATTTGTTAAATATCAATATTTTTAACAGCCACAATTCAAATATTTTGAATTAAATTGACAAGATTTACACCCAAGTTAAACTACTTTAATATTTCTTATTTTGATTTGTTTCATTACTAAATTTTTTTATATTTTATATATATATTTTTTTTGAAAATTTGGTATAAAGATTACTAATAAAAAAATTTCTTTTTTTGTATGGTTTTAAGAGTTTAATTGAAAAATAATTTTTTCGTGAATAATTATTTCTTACCAAAAGTAATTTAGACAGTAAAAAATATTTTGTACAAAATATCTTACAAAACAATTGATTACTATTTTTTTTAAATTATTTTTTATGACAAAATTTGTAAATAACTTTTTATAGTACTTGTTTTCAAACTATTATAATATCTTCAATTATATTGATAAGTATAGGTGGCTCAAGAGTTTGAGAGAACTAAAAAAGAATTAAAAAAAGTGAGGCATTTTATTTAAAATTTATTTTTTGAATTTTTTATGCAAAATATGAAGTCTTTGAATATAATTTGATGAAGAGAAGTGTCTAAAATGTATGTTTTTAGGAAATTTATATCATTGATTTTAATAGAATCTTTCTCTACCAATAAATCTCTCAACTTTGTATCTATTTTTCTATTGGCTTGGATCATGTATATTTTTATCAAGGGTAGAATCATCCTCTAATTTCTCAATATCCTCCTTATTATCATGGATTTGAGAATCACAATAATTTTCATCACTAACTATTTTTCTTTCTCTATTGTTGGTTATTTTTACTTATATTTATATTGTTATTATTTCATTGAAAGAGCACTCACTTGCATTTTTTAATTCATTTTTTTATCTATTTTTATAAATTTATTCATACTTCTTTTTGTGATGTAAGTAAAACCTCAATTTTTTTTTTCTTCTGCTGAATTTCTGAATAGCATAATTCAAATTTTCTATTGACATATCTATATATTTTTATATAAAATAAAAAATTATAATATATAAAACACTATTAAACATAAGTATATAAAACGAACGAGTTAAAACAATAAAATATAATTCTAGTTGTCAAGAAGGAAACTTGATAATAGATTTGTAATACCTTAAAGTCTCAAATCTCCTCCTATATCTTAAGTTTCAATCTTTTCACCTACATAGTTTATTTTATTTTAAGATTGATGATTGATAAAAATAATTAAAAGAAAATTGTTATATCTTACCAATATAAAAATATAAAATTATGACATTACTTTAAATACAAAATCAGAATATTTGTGAGTTTTTATTTTCTTATATATCATTAAATTTTGTCATTTTTACTTAATTTATGACTTTCAGCTCATACTTAAGTAATAATAATTATTTTTATTTTATTTTTAATAATTTACTACAATAATAATTAAAATATAAATATTAATAAAACATTTATATTATATAATCATTTATATTTTGATTTTGAATTAATCTGTAATTTTTTGTCCAGACGAGAGAAGAGACCGTTTCCTACACTTATCACCATCTCTTCTTCTATCTGTACGACGACACACGCCGTGATAATGATTTTCGAAAAATGATATACTTGACAAAGTTGATGGTTTTAATAAACTTCAATTAATAAGAAAAAAACATTACTTTCAGAGAAATACTTTAGAAATAAATAGAAAGTAATACTTTTTCAAAAACTAAAAATATGTAATAAATATGTAGTTGTTTTATATTTAATTTAAGAGTTAAATATGTTTTTGGTCCCTCAAGTTTAAGTAAATCTTAAAATTAATCTCTTTTCAAAATTTTATACCAATTTAGTCCTTCGTTTTTAGAAATGCATGAATTTAGTTCTTCTTATCAAATTTTCTTAAGTTGATTTGACATTTTAAATGTATTTTATGATAATATTTGAGTTAGCATCAAAGCGAAAATGTGTCAATCGATGTAAATAATTCAAATATTATCATGAAATGCGCTGAAAACGTCGTATAAACTTAACAAAATTTAGTTAAAATGACTAAATTCACGTATTTTTAAAGATGAAGGACTAAATTAGTCAAATTTTTTAAAGAGAGACTAAATTCAAATTTCACTAAAATTTGATAAAATAAAAACATATTTAATCCTTAATTTAAAAATGAATAAAATTATATAACAAAATTTGGTTAAAATGACTAAATTTATGTATTTTTAAAAATAAAAGACTAAATTGATAAAATTTTTAAAGAGAAACTAAATTCAAATTTTACTAAAATTTGAGAAATCAAAAACATATTTAATTTTTAATTTAAAAATGAATAAAATTATAGAAGGAAGTAAGTATTCGCAAGAGTTTCCAAGAATGTCGTTGTTGGTGAGCATGGAAAATGGAAAGAAACACGACATCCCCAAATCCTTAACAGACAAACATGATGACTTGGACTCAGTCTTTTAAACTAAAATTTCTTAGTTTCTTCTCAACACTTGAGCATAACTACCATTAAAGAAAATGTAACATCATTCTATCAATTAATTTCACATGTAAAAACCTGTGCAAATGTACAAATAATAAATAAATAAATAAGACAAACATGCTTCGCACAAATTGATTGCATGAAAACAACTGATTAGAAATAAAGTTGTTGCCTAGCTCGTTCTATGAAAAAGTCCACGAGCTTAATTATTAATTAATTATTGCAAAAGCTACGATTATTCACTTTTGGAAAATGAAGTTATGTAACTTCTCCTACTCACCACAAACATACAAAACGCCCACCAATAAAACAGTTTGAATATGCAGTTTTTCGCATGGTTCACGGTTTTGGAAATTTCTCTTCATTTCTGGTATTGTTGTAAAACATTTTTTATTACTTCTTTCAGATGAAGTGAAGTTACTGATCACATCCCTACATTAAAAAAAAAAAGTTTGTGATGAAAATGTTCATTCAGCGTACTTTTGATTATTAATTAAGAATCGGAATGTAAAATCAACAATGTATATATTCTCAATGGAATAAGTTCTTAAAAAACCATACTTAGGACAAGATAAATCATTAAATTGGTATCTAATTATAATGATTAAATACTTTTTATTTTAAAATTAGTTATTATTTAATAATTTTTTTGTAATGATTTGTAATTGTTGTACGTAGATAATTATATTATCTCAGTTTTTTAATTAGTTTTTTAAATTATTGTTATCAATTCATGCTTATCTTTTAAGAAATTATTTTCTTTTATTTTTTTAGCTATAATTTCTTGTTAAAAAATTATATTTTAAAATATATAATCAGGACAATTTTACCTTTACAAAAGTTCATTAATTCAAGAAAATAATTATATAATTCAAACCTAGTATAAGCGGAGAATAGAAAAGTGGATAAAAGAATAGAAAATTTAAATTCACAAACATAATCATTCAAATAAACGTAAATTTTGAGAAAGAAAATCTCAAATACACTAAAAAAATAATATAATTATTGACAAAATTTTACCAATGAATATATTTTAGTCGGTAAATTTAATTACCGATGAATTTTATTAACGAATTTTCATATTTTAACTATTGATAAAAAAATCTGTCGGTAACATAGATTTCATTTATCAACAAAAAAATTTGTCAGTAAAATTTTGATTTAAATTTTTTTTACCGACAAATTTACCAAGAAGTTGTATTCATTAATAAATAAAAGGAACGAAAAATTTGTTGCATAAATATTTTCAACGGACTTAAAAGCTTGAAATTTTGCTTATATCACACTAATAAAATTAGGATTTTGAACCTTGAAGTTCTTGCTCAACGACAGAAACTAAGTATTCAAATTCTGTGACTGTACACACCAAGCCAACTTCAACTCCTCCTTCCTTTTCTCCACTCTCTGCTAATGACACACCCTTCATGGAATGTACCATTTCCACTTTCTTAGGCTTTCCAAATCCAAAATCAGTCTCATAAACAGTGAACTTGGGTGACCCAGTAACTATCAAAGTACTTCCCAACGCAAACATCCTCGTAAATGTTTCCCTCCACTTTTCTGCATCCTTAAACAAATCACTTTTCACATCACTCACTGCCCTTCTCATAACATTCACTGCATTCACAAAACCACCTTCTCCCATAAGCTCCTTTCTCTTCAGCATTGCAAAACATAACGTTAAGCAGTTTCCAAAGTATGTTTCTGGCACAGGAGGCTCAAGCCGATCTCTGCAATCTGCAGCGAAACGAAAGTACTCTTCTTTATCTTCCTCTTCATAATCACTTCTGTGTCTTGTTTTAACCAAACAAACCCACACAAAGGCACAAGCCACCACAAATTTCGATACATGCTGTGACGTGTTGAATTCTTCTTCACTTCTCTTCCAATGATTCAACACCAATCTTCTCAGCCTCTCGATATCATCCCTTCCCAAAACAATCGTTGCTTTGACGTAATCTTCAGCATTGCAAACCGCAGAGGTTTTCCCAGCGAGCTTTTCCTTCCAAGTTGACCTCTCTTCAAAATAATCTCTTAAGAAGATAGCTTCTAACCCTTTGGGGTCCTTCAACACTCCCCTGTCCAAGCACGGTGTTGACTTCTCTGCAAGAGTCAAGTCAACGCCACCACTTCGACAAAAGGAAGCCCAAGACTTCATGAAACTGCTGCAACAACCATCATCCATCACGTGGCAATAGGTGATCGCGACGCAGAGGCCCTGGTTGGGAAAAACCGTGGCTTGCAATGCCAGCAAAGGGAACACAAACGTGTCATCGTGTGTGTTTGTGCATGCTAACTTGGGAATCAAGTGTTCCAAGTGTTTGAGACTTTTGGGGTGGTTTGACGAGAGGTGGTTGAAATCAGCTTTGGACTCGATGATAGTGAAGGGGACAGAGTCATCATGGGTGCAGCGAATGAAGGGTTTGTGCGGCGGTGGAGGACAAAGGAGGTTTCCGGCGAGAGGGAAGAAGAGTTGAAGGGTTTGAGAGAGAGAGGTTTTGAGAGAAGGAAGTGTAGTTTGAGAGAAATGGAGTGTGGAATGGGGGAAGTGGAAGAAGAATTGGCGTCTGACATAAATAGGACCTGCTAAAGGCAAATCAAGGAACGAGAGAGGAACAGAAGAAGTTGATCCCATTGTTGGACCAATCTTACATTTTTGAACAAGTTTTTGCTCTTTAAGAATTGCCATTTTCTTGATGATATTTCATAAAATGAACCGAAAGAGAAGCAAGTGTGTATGTTGAAGAGGTGTAAATGCATGTATATATATTTATAAATTTTCCATGATCATTGTCTTCCTAGAATTCAGACTACAAAGTAAAGTCATACTTGATACACGTGCATGACTTAATTCTCAAGGAAAAACATAAGAATTATTTATTAAATTATGACGTATTATTTAGCAAGTAATATTTACAAGTTCTATTAAACCTAATTTCAATTTTCCCAACAAAGTTCTCGAAAAAAATTAAAATACACGATTTCTTTTAATAATTTTAATTTAAAACTGTCAATTAGAACATGGTTTTAAAAAAATAAATTAATACGTTTTAAAATACGTCTTTATTATGCACGGTATGCTTTTTTTATTATCAAAAATAATAGTTTGACAAAAAAAAACTTCACAAAATTGTTTTTCATACTAAGATACTGCAATTTTAATTTAATTTAATTTTTTAAAATTTTCACTTTGACTGAGAAAAGTACAAAAATTGTCAAAGTTTGTTAAAAAATTTTTTGTTAAAATATCATTCTCTAATCATTTTTTATCTTTAAATTAAAAAAATAACGATATCATCTTAATTAATAATAAAATGAATTATTAAATAATAAAAAACTAAATATGTTCATTACGAAATGTAAGATTCAATTAATAAAGATCTAGACATTTAAATCCATTCTAAATTTAGTGGACTTTAATTCTAACTCTTAATTTATATAATTCGAAATGTTAATGACCATTTTCATCACAAAGTAACAACCATTATATACGCAGGGATTTTATAGATAACTCAACTGATCATCTAGAAAAATGTTTCAAAATAATATCACAGATGCATAGAAACTTTCAAATTCCATGAGACCATGTGAAACTGAATACAACTGTTAATTTGTCGGTGTGCTTTTGTATTTTTCTTTTGAGAAGTTACGTAAATTAATTTTATTTTCTGAAGTGTGTGAGGGGTAGGAACAAAAGTGTGTGGTGCAGCTTTTACAAAGTTAATTAATTAATTAAGCATTAGACTCCGGAACATTTTCTTAGAAAGAACGTACCAAGAAGTTTTATTCTTAATATTAAATTTAAGAGTGAGATGTTATAAAAAAATTCATCAAAATATGTTGTATCTTATTTAAGATCCGAAATTTGTTAATAAAAAATTAGTTATGTCATTAAATGAATTTTTAAAATTCTAAAAAAGTTAAAATATAAATAAAACGTTCTTATAATGTAATTCTTATAATATTGAATATTATTTATAAGAAAATATTAAAAAAGAGTTGATAGGACAAAATCTTATATTAGATTTCATAATCAGTTTTTTTCATACAACCAAAATTATTTTGACGTGTAAAAGTAATACATAGAATATTGTAGATTTTGCATAATACAAGAATTACGCAACTGTGTGGGAAGAAACCAGGAAATAGCTACAAAATATAAAATAACTTACTTCAAGTCGTCATGTTTGTCTGCTAATAATTCGGGGTTACAATTTTTTTATTCATGTTCCAATATGGCAATGTTAAGAATGAAGAAAAGTCATAAAATTAAATATTAAGTTATAATTTTTTTATAAATCAAAATTTAATGAATTTTTTTGTTAAAAATATTGAAATTAAACTCATTGTTTAATAGCCAATGAATAATCGTAAATAATACTATGCAAACATATTAATCAAATTGGTTTAATTAATATTTTTTTAAGATTTAAGATTTCGGTCTTTATATTTATTTTTTTAGTAAATTGACTTTTAATATATTTTAAATAAAGATAATACTGTTTCAAATGTACAAGTCTCAAAATTTAAGTTAATTTTTGATTTGAAACATGACATTTTTCAAATTTTGACAAATCAAAGAAAATCGTTCACCTAAATAAAGGACCAAATATACTAATTAATTCTAATCAAATAATACAAAATTATATAACTTTAACATGTATTATAAAATTGGAATCTTGATATGTTAAATTTGAAGAAAGAGTCTTGATGTCTCCTAATTCCAACATGTTTAGAAGACATATATCTTTATAGGAAAAAAAGTTTAAATGAGTTTTGAGTGGTTTGTAGTGGTATTTTTTTTGTTTTTTTAGTATTTGATAAATTGATTTGTTTTAAGTTTCTAGTCTTTTTTTTTCTGTCCTTAAATATTGATATACTTTACATTATATTTATTTCGATAAACATACTATTTACGCACATAAAATTAAAAGAAAGCGCAACAGACAAAAAATTCAAAAAATAAACTAAAAAAACATGACATTATACAAAACATTTTGAATAATGATTAATTTTAATGACAAAATAATTAGTTACTATAGTGACCAATTTACACACTAATTTATAAATTAAAAATTATTAATAACTAAAATAGTTTCAAAAATTATAATTTGTCTCTCAATTTGTAATTAAAATAGTTTATAGTGTGAATTGATCTTTAAATTAGTTAATAATATTAGTTACAAATCTTTTTTTACTACAAAAAAATAGTTTCTAAATTAGTTTCTAATCAGAAAATTAGTCTCTAAATATATTTATTTTATTATTAAAATTGATAATTTGAGGATAGTGAAAGATATGAAGAGACTTTAATGAAGTCCCTACCACAATTTATTACAAATAATAACAATAAGATATTAATAATATAATTGATTATATTAAAAATATTTATTATTATATAGATTTAAATTATCATGTTATAATTGTTATTATTTTAATTAGTGAAAATAGGTATCTATTTTTCTATAATAATAAAAAATAAAATTATTATTATATTTATAAAAAATATAAATAGTTCTTATATTTTGACTATAAATAAATATATTTATTTTGTACATACTTTTTTATTATATATAATTATTTTAATTTAAAAAAGTGATTAAATTTTTAAAAAATAATAAAATTTTAAAAAACATCACTAAAATAATAAAATTGATAAGAATTTGTATATACTAAAAGATAATTCTTTTATTTATTAAAATTTATTATTATATGTTATCACGTTATACGTTATAATAATATGAATAAATTAAAAAAATATTAATAAATTGTCGATAGTAAGCCAAGAAAACAAGTAATAAACCGTAAGTGGGATATTGGGCTCATTATCGTACTGACATATGTTATATGAAGAAGGAACACGGGCCAAGGAAAATTGTTTTGACAGTGTTCGCTGAATCTATCTGGCCCATTTAAGTGGCCACTATTTAAAAGAACCTTCACATACGCATTCCATATAAAAGAAAAATTCTGTTTTACATTTTGAATGGTATAATTTAGAAGTTATTTTTAAATAGGAAAAATAATTTTTAGAATGTATAATTCAAAAAAAAAAATCTTAAAATAATAATTTCAAATTGTATAATGTTGAAAATGACTTTTAGATTGTATAATCTGAAAGTCATTTGGTTTCGGATTACAAATTATTATTTTTAACTTTCAGTACAATCTGAAAATTTTTTGAGGACAAAAAATTGATTTTTGAGTTTTATAATTCAAAATTCATTTTTTTATTTTCGGACACTAAAATAATTTTCGACTTCTATATTACACAATTGGAAAGGGCGAAAACATAATTCTCTTTGTATTGGGATGCAGACAGAAATTTATGGAGGTGCAGGAAGAAGCTGCCCACAGTGGACGGAAATGCAGACACTGTCATAACCCACGGGTTTACTCTTTAATTATTGGCCCAAGATATTTTTGTTTGCTTTTAGAATTACTATGACCTGTAATTTAGGAAATAAGTTATTTGATAACGAATATACAAATTTCTTTGTAAAATTTATAAACTACAAAAATACTTAATTTCATTTTCATTTCTTCAATTTGAATTACGTATGATTTTATTCTCCATTTTTTTCTAATCGATTAAGTCTCAATTTTTAATGGTAAACAACAAACTGTATCTCCCCTTCAACTTTCTTTTACCTAAACTCCCAAATCTCCCCTTCGTATGAATTGGTTTAAAAATATTTTTATTTAATCATCGTATAAAGTCTTCAAATCTTATCAAATTTAAAGTTCTTCCTTTTTTTACTTATAATCTATCAAAAAAAAATTATCTTAAATTCATCATAAGCTTAAAATATATAAAAAAATTAACAGATTTGTTGGAAGACAACTAATGAAGAACCGAAAGTTACTTATTTTGTATGTAGAATAACTTAATTAATTTAAAGAGTCCTTGAAAAATAAAAACTAAAGTTATAAATGTAGTAATAAAAACTATAAAGGTATAAATAACTAATCTATAAAGCGAATTATGTAGTATTAAATGTTATTCATCATGTTGTTATTAATCTTAAATTTTAATATATAGAGTCTCTTCATTAAATATCAGGATATATTACATCATCTATGGTAAATTTTGCTGAGAGTTAACTATGTCATAAGACAAAAATTAAGAACGAATGATATATACCATTTGTAACGTCTTATTTAATTATTAAGCGAAATTAAAAGAAACGTCACGCAAAATAGTAATGTAGAGTAGTCCTGGGGTTCTTAACACAATCCCAACTAACTGGGCACACCACGATGCCAACGGAAATCAAATAAAAAGGTATAACCAAAGAGAGTAGAATAGTAAGGCACATAAAAATATATGGGCCGTGGCCCTAAAGAAAACCCACGAAACACAGAAGCATAAAGTCCAGCCCAGATGGCTAAGCAGCGGAATCTCCATTTCCTTACTGACCTCGCCCATCTGCTCCCATCAATTAAATTGATGATCATCGCCAGAAAGAAGAATCACATACAAGACAACCATACAATAAACAGGGTAAGCTAGAGCCAACAACATTCTTATCATACAGTCAAATATATTTCTCACCATTCAATATTCACATATCAACCAAGCATGTTATGACTTTCAATCAATATACTACGACTCGACTCGACTCATCCGGATACGTATAACTTGGTCGGATTCAGCGGATGCTTGTGCTTGTGGTGGATACCTCTGCACACCCCCGAGCTATGTGTTACAAGTGTTACGATGGATCAATTTTCCCTCACCACAAGGTTAGCCCTTAATGAATTTCAGGCCTCCTGCTACTCTCACCACAAGAGTTAGTCCGCTCTAGGTGAGACTAACTGACTCCTCAGAGTGTCAGGATGCAACCTTACCTTGAATCCTTACCTAGTTATACAGATGGAGCACCACCATGAACACCCACTAATATGGGCCATGGAATTACGTCCCGACCACTGGAGCGCAACCATGAAAGTCTCACCTAGAGACCCCAAGGAATTATGCACTGACACAGAAAAAAATATGATTATACAGTCAAATAATATTCACCATGCAAAGATACATTTGTCATGTCAACCTTTAAAGTCGTTACCTTTCACATTTCCGGGTCCAACTCATCATAATCCATCCATGCACATAGAATCCAGCTCATCTCATTTTCATGCCACTTTAACAATACCCATCTCATTCAACTCATATGCCAATTTTCATACCAAACCCATCATCTACAATTCATGAATCATACCAACTTACTTAATGCTCCAGTACATACATATTTCACATCATAACATTCATACTCAACCAATATCAATCATCCAAGAACCAACAAGCATCCAAAATAGCACCCTGTCTCGCCCAGCCCCTCGCTCAGGCTGAAGGGTCTCGCTCAAGCGAGACGAGCTCGCTCAGGTGAGCCCCCTTCGCCTAGGCGAGGGCTCGAGAAATGGAGTAGAAACACACGCGGGATCTCGCTTAGGCGAGACCCCTCTCGCCTGGGCGAGATGCTCGCTCGCTCAAAAATCACTATGGGTCGCCTGGGCGACCCTTCGTGGTAAAACATCTAGGCGAGCCCCTGTTAACCTCGCCTAGGCGAGGCATGTCCGTTTAGGCGAGTTTAACAGTCATCGCCACTATTTTCTCCTGCAATGGACAACATAGCATACCAAACAATGATCCAATCATTCATACATCCATAACAATGCTCAAAATACAATCAAACGCAGGACCATCACCAATAACCACAAACATCTCAAATATTTTGGAGGGTTCTAGCTTCCCTTACCTGGAAGGGATTAAGGAAACTTTGGCAGCCAAGCGTGAGAACACAACAGCTCAAGGAACGAATGGAGCAGCTGAAAGGATAGAGAAAGAGAAGCACGAGATAAGTTACTTGGAAACCCTAACTGAAAGGAAAACGAAAAGGAACCATGGAGACGAGTATGGCTAGCAACAGTACTTACATGGAGTAGGAAACAGCTTCGAACTAGCTTGAAGATGGTAGGAACCTAACCCTAGCAGAGCTTTCTGTGAGAGGGGGAAAAGAGATGACGGCTGAATCTGTGAGAATGAGAGAGTAGAAGCGTTAGGGCAGATTAGGGTTCAGTTTTATCACTTGGGCCAGCCCTAGGCCCAATTACAAGGGCAATCCTTTACTTTAGGGCAGAATTACATAAACAGGATTTTCATATGCCTTACACTATTTATACATCTCACTAATATAATTTTAACATTTATTTATTAGTCATTGGACATATAAATCATAAATTAAACATTCTTATTTATGAAAAATTTGATTTTAATATAAACCAGTAAACTATAAATATCACATCAAAATTAAATCATTAAATATGCAAATATGAGTCAACTTTTATCCCTGAACTTTAGAAAAGTAATGGTACTATATAGTTTGAAGTTTCACATTATTTATCATATTTAAGCGTCTTTCAATGGCTACATAAATTGTCTTAAAAATGCATTCAGAAAACAAATTGTCTTAAGAACTTCCATAAACCTATTTCATTAAAAAAAAAACACATAAATTCAACTAGACAATTTTTTCACATTTAACTTTAGATTAAATGATCTCTAATTGACTAATAAATATTTTTAAAACTTTTTATCATGTTTATATATTTTTAAAACTTTTTAAAAATGCATTCAGAAAACAAATTGTCTTAAGAACTTCCATAAACCTATTTCATTAAAAAAAAAGAAAACACATAAATTCAACTAGACAATTTTTTCACATTTAACTTTAGATTAAATGATCTCTAATTGACTAATAAATATTTTTAAAACTTTTTATCATGTTTATATATTTTTTACACATTAAAAATAATCAATGCTCATTTTCTTTCATAAGCCGTATTCATTAAGATATTAATTTGATCCAGAGTCTATGAGTTAACTTCGATCCACTTTTAAATATAAGCTCCTCTTTATTGATCTGTCAATAAGTGGACCGGAAAAACTTCAATTCCTAAATCTCTCACATAAAGTGAGTAGGAATGTCAAAATGAGTCAGACCTGCCAGTCCGTCAAAAAAAGGGCGGACCGGGTTGAAATTTTTAACCCACCAACCTATTGTAACCCGGCTAGTCTAGTCCGCCAGTTTAGCAGTCCAAAATGGGCCAGCCCGTCAACCCCTTTTTTTTATTTTCTTTATGTTTAAAATAAAAAATAATTAAAAAATAATAATTTTTTATATTATATAAATAATTTTTTATATATAAAATAGATTTCTAAACAAAAATTTATAAAAAGTTTAAAAAATTAAAAAATTTTAAAAAAATTAGAAAAATTATAAAAAAATTAGAAAAATTATAAAAAAAACAGACCAACATGGGCTTGCTAAAATGGGACGGGTTACAATGTCCATCCCGTTTATTGGTGGCGGGCCTAAAGTGGGCCCACTTGACTTGATTTGGGGCGGGCCTAAGTTAACATGACCCAAGGTAAGCTTGACTTAACTTGACCTAAAATGGATTTGACTTGACTCAACCAACATGGGCTTGACTCTACAATACCCAACGTAGGCATGTCAAAGCGGGCTAGGCCCGCCAGCTAGTCAAGCAAAGGGCAAGTCAGGTTGGAATTTCCAATCCACCAACCTACCATGGTCTGACCCACCTAACCCCCCAAACTGGCGGGCCAAAGACATGTTAGTCCGTCAACCCGTTTTTTTTTAATTTTTTTATATTTAAAAATTAAAAATAATTAAAGTAAATAATTTTTTTATATTATATATATATATTATAAAAAAATTAAAAAAAAAGTAAAAGAAAATTAAAAATAAAAATAAAATTTTAAAAAATAAATAAAATTAAAAAAAAAGTGGCGGGCCAAAATGCTTGCCCGTTTTTGGTAGACTAGAGGCAGGACGGGTAAAAACAGGTTGGACTGGCCCGTTTTGACACCCCTAATGTGAGCCTAAGACAACTTGATTGAATGTGGGTTTGACTAAACTCAACTTGGCTTGAAACAAACCCAATTTACCTTAATCTAAGGTGGGCCTGACTCGACTTCGCTTGATGTATGTTCGACTCAATTTAGACATGGATGAGTCAATGAGGTGGACCCAAATTGACTTGGCTAAAGGTAAGTCTAACTCAACTAAGCCTGAGGTTGACTTGACCTGACTCGATCCTACGTGGGTCTAACTCTACTTGGCCTAATGTGGACCCAACATTAGTCTAAGTAGATTGGCCTGACATGGGTCCAACTTGACTTAACTTAACTTGAATGGGCTCAGGTGCCAACTACTCAACTTGATTTGACGTGCATTCAACTCATCTCTACCCAAGGTTTGCCCAACTTAACTTGACCATATGTGGGTTCGACTCGACTCGACCTTTTATGAACCCGACTCAACTTCGCTTCACATGGGTCTGATTCGACTTTGTCGAATGTGGGCTCACTTCAACTTAATACAATGTGGACCTTATCAACCTTGGCTTCCTTTGAAGATAGTCTGATCTAAGTCAAACTTGAATAAAAGGTCTAACCCAAATCTTTCTATATTGAGTTAGGACTGACTCACAAACTAGCTCATGTGTACAGTGGTGAAGGATGCAAGGGGCAGGCGAGGGCCACGGCCCCCCTCCCCCAATTTTTTTTTTATTTTTTTCATTATTTTTTATTTAATTTTTTCTAAAATTTTTAAATTATTTGTATTTTTTAAAATTAAATTATATTATATTTAAAATTAATAAAAATTAAATTAAGTATGTTTTATTTATTTTACAAAGTACAATAATAAATAATAAAATATAAAATTAAATATATAAAGAAACAAAATTACTAAGATATTTTTTTATTTTTTCTCCCTTTATCTTTTGAATTTTTCATATGTTGTATTCTTTAATGCTTATTTATTTTCTTTTACTACTAAAAAGAAGTTAGACATGAAGTCAGTATTTCTATCCTCATTTTTTCATATTTTCTCTTCCATTATTAAATAAATAAATAAAAGAATTTTCTCTTGTTTCACTTGATAGTGAACTATTTGTTTAACATTTAGCATTATTTTTTATCTCATGACCTTTTTGTATATTCATTTTTCATTAATATAGAAGAAGAAACAATGTACTATGTGATTTTTCATAGTCGATTTTTAATTGTAACTTGATTATCATAGTTTTTTTTAGTAATTATGTCTCTCAACTTTTGATTAGATTATGATAAATTATTTTTTAGTCTTAAACTTATTTTTTAAATAGGTATATTAATGAAAAACAAAAGAATAAATTTATTTTTTTAAATTGATAGAGAAACTACTGGTGAAGATGAAAACATGATAGTATGGTTATTTATTGCATAACAATGAAATGAAAGCTTGTAAATATTTTTTAAATCAAATGCATGTTAATAAAATGCAAGATGAATATTTTGCAGATAATATGGTTATTTACATTGAAAAAAATTAATTGAAAAATTTAATTATAATTCAATTACCATGAGTTCAAAAATATGAAAAACAATAGACATTCCTTTAGATATTTGTAATTTTTTTGATAATTATAAATATACTATGTATTCAATTTTATTAAATTAGTCACAATAATATTAAATATATAAGTTTTAAGTATATTATTTTGTCTCCCTCAAAAATTTTGGTGAAAATCCGTCATTGCATAGATATTACAGATGATGTTTTTTATGATATTTTGGTCCTATAATTTTTTTTTATTTGAGTTTTTGATCTTGTGGATTTTTTTTCCAACTTGTGTCGGTGAGCCTAATGCATTGATATAGATAACCATATTAATTTTTTATTTATTCATATATTTTAACAAAAATAATTTAAGAAGTATTTTAAAATAAATCTCATTATTTATAATAATATAATAAGTATCTATAATTGTGTATGAACACAGGTTAGGTACTGGTTAAACTACAAGACCACAGCCACATGTATCACGGAACCTCATTCGAAAATCAAGTCAAAATTTTACGTACGGAAAATTAGGCACGTGCTACTGGAAGTAACTTTGATTGGTGAACCATGCACTGTTACATATGAAAACAATAATATTCTGTTTGTAACTTAAAAAATTAATGATGGTTACTTAGCGATGATAATACGTGTTGATTATTGGAAGCGCCAACACTTGAATCATTTAGTAATAGAGTTCCGTAAGGATTCCCAATTGATGAACATAAGCGTGTCGCCATGTAATGTTGCAGCTTCCACCCAAAAGCAATGTAATCTTCAAGCTCTATCCTGCGTAATCCTCTTCTACGTGTAGCCTTGCCATGCACCACCAACCCCACCAAAAAATATTAACGAAAGACCATGCAGGATTCAAAGTTTGTTGGAGTTTTGAAAACCACACAACTAACATATCATTCACATTCTACTGTTTAAGGTAAGGTGGCAATGTCGCCAGCTTTTCATTTCTGCAAGTAATTACCAAAAGCAGGTGCTGTGTGATCATCTATATGTGGCTATGTCTATGATATGTATGTAATATACTTTCTTCAGCGTTTTGACTAAGATTAGGTATATGTTAATTAAAATAAATATATTGAAAATGTATATGAAGATACGGTGACGCATGATTGTTATCTAGCTCTCCAACAACAGTGAGATTCGATTATGTAGTAAAGATCTACGTTTGAAGGATGAATTTTAATATTCAATTTATTGCTGAGAGAATGCAATGCAAGTGCTGCAAAATTAAATATTTATGTCTTCTCGACATCAAACAAGGGGACACCAATTTCTTTTATCAATTTTATGGTAGAAAATGGGGAAGTAAAATGAACTTTTTTAGAGATTGAGTGCTATCAATACTCTATAGCATAAACCAATTGTCATGAAGTCCACTAATGCAATTTTTTTATTTATTGTGTTAACTGATGGCATCACAATTTAGCTATGATTTTTCATCTTGGTGTTTTAAACCATATTTTTTTAGTAATTTGAATAACTTTTTTTTTTTGATTTATTTTACTTCTACTTGGCTTATTTGTACCCTAGAAAAAAAAAATGAAAGTTCATTAAATTGAATAGAGAAGGGAAATAAAAAGTCTAATATCACCACATCTTGCTATAGACTGCATGCACAACCCAATACTATAAAGAATTTATTTCATGATCTAGGACTTCATTTAAAACTTAATCTTTGTGTTTTATCGTTTTACTTACGTTATTTATAAATGTTTTTATTATATTTTAGGTCATCTTTTACAAATATTATATGAAAAGCTAGAATTTTCTAAGACATTCTTTTTGTTTATACAATATTTTCGAGAGGAAAATCCAGAAATAAGTGATGAATAAGTTTATATAAAATATCACTTTTAACCTAAAAGTTTAAGATAATAAATTTATAGATTTTTTTTATCCATTTTTACTCTATATATAAAACTTTGAACTCACTTGAATTTGTAATATTTTAACTTTTCTAATAAATATATAAGTTGACAGACAAATAATATATATATAAATGAGCCGACACAAATCTGGTGTTTGTTGGTTTGATTGCACCTCTATAAGGCATAATAGGTTAAGAGCTTATAGTAGGGGTTTATTTTGATGGGAAAATTAATAAGCCAACTCCTTTTGGTTATAAAAAAGAGTTTGACTATCATAAATTGTTAATAGTCAAAAACCATTTGTTAAAAGAATGTTGTATATTTGAAAGAAAGATCAATATTCTTAATCGCAACTATAAGATTATACCAAGTTAGAGCTTTTTTATAATTGAATTTTAATTCTACTATTGTCTTGCTTCCTGATGGTTACAGCTTGTTTTCTTATTTTTATGTTTTATTCAAAACAATTATTTTTTTTTTATAAAAGAAGTGAGTTTTATTCGCTTTCTACATATTCAACCTCACTAGTTTAGGGATGATAATTAATGAGATAAAATAGTTAAGTAGTTGTTAAGCCGACACATAAATGCGAATATTCTTTAACATTCTCAAAAATTTACCATATACTAAACAAGACATCAATTGATCTTCATAAACAATTATAATAGAAAAAGTTGTATAATATTATATATGTATAAAACAAGTGTACATTTTAGTAATTTTATATCGGCGTATCTGCAAGTATAACTACCATGGTCTGGTTCTGTTAATATATATTTTATTATTATTTTCATTTTTTCAAAGAGAGTGAAAACAAAATTTATTATATTCACACTCATGTTATCATTGTTCTTTTAAAACTGGCAAAGAAAAGTTGAAATTATATATATTATCTTCTAGTATCATTTTCTGCAACGATGACAAATAATGGGCCACCATGTCTACAGTGAAGTGCGAGGACTTCAGAAGGAGCAAGCAACATTAAGGTGACATCATGTGTAGCAAGGTTTTCTCCTTCCGCAGGCTGTAACATAACGAAACAGGAACCACAATGGTGTGTGATTTGTGAGGGATATATAATAATATTATGTTGGTAGAGAAAGTAAAAAAAGCAAGAGGAAATAGTGAACTAAAATTGGTTTTGACTTAAAATCCCACGTTGTTAGATGGAAGGTTGATGAATTATGGCACCTGATTTTCAATGGGTTTTGAATGAATGGACACGGATACTATAACAGATGAAGCAACATGATGCAAATCACAAATGTCAACAACCTATGAAGTCATTGACTTAATTCTTGGAACAAAATTCGACAACTGTCGTGTACAATCGTTAGAAACCTCCCTACCACACAAAACTGGCCACAGATAAGAAGACATGTGTCCAAGAATTTGGGGTTGACTTCTTCTTAAAAGGTAGAGTTTTGGTTGACACATCATCCAAGACAATTGGTTTGTACGAAGAGTTTTATCTTCTTTTCATAGAAAGAACCAATAGAGAGCGGAAGGAACAAAAAAAAACAGTAAAAAAATGAGATTTTTTTAATTAAAAATTTAATAATAACAAAATAATTTATTTGGTATTAATAATTTTATTTCTTATTGTATTTTTATATTAATATTATTATTTTTTTAATTCTCCATCAATCCTTAATTTCTTCGTATATTTACCTTTTTTCCTCTGTCCATTATTTAAACCAAGTGAAATCTTAATTTGTGGAAAATTATTTTAATTAGTAGACACTAATTTGTTCGGCTTAGTCACAACCAAATACAAAATAATCAATTGATGTGTACTCTAAAAATTATGAATCTCACATTAAGATCACACATTTTAATGAATGTATAAAAAAAATCCTTCAATGAGTGGTTCATTTCATGGAAGGTGTTGAAGTTTGAACCTTGGCGGCAGTGATAACCAAAATGTCAAACATTGATCCTAAACTCCAATGAAAAAAAAAAATAACTATTAGGTGTATACAATAGGTAGTATGTAACTATGCTTATTTTAGAAAAAACCAAAAACGAAAAGAAAAGAAAAAGGAAAAAGGAAAAAGATAGTAAAAAGTGACATAAATGTTTAAGTTATTTGTCCAAAAATAAAGAAAATAAAAATAACATTTTGTTTTATTTTATTCAATTTTCTAGAGAAGTGATAACATTTTTTTCATAATAATCCGCGTTTCTCTTCCTTTTCTTTCTTGTAGTTAATGGTATGTTTGACCTGGTTTGGTTTTAACATAATACTTTTACATTAAAGATAAAGATTAGATAATATTAATGTAGTTGTTTGAGGTGATTTTTAGATAGTGAGGAAATAATGATGTTCCACTACCATGTTTGCGTTGAGGTGAATATTAATATTTGCATGGAAATGACTAACCAACATTTTTATAAATGTTGTAGTCAAGTGAATTAATCAATAAAATAGTAAAAAAAATTAAGAAATTTAATTAGTTTGTATATAATGATAAAGAATATTATGGATGTCAAAATATTGGACCCTTCTTTAAAACGCTTCTCCAAAGTTTTTCGAAGACTTCTTTGGGTAGAATCATCTCATGGTAGTGTGTTCAAATCTCTTCCTCTTAACTTGTGACATTAACTATTCTTTACTTCTTAACGTGTAAATAACGATAACAACGAATTGGGATATACTGATAGAAGTTATCTACTATCTGTCTGGTCTAAAAAAAAAAAAAACCTGCTTATTACCCATTCTGTGTCCATTATCCATTTTGTTACTTATTCGGTACTTTCTTAAAAAATTACATGTGAATATTTATGGATATTTATGGATATTTTATTTTAAAATTTTAAAAAATTATTTGAAAATTATTTTCTAACATGTAAAATCAAGTAAAATTTTAATCTTTAAGTGTAATCTAAATAACTTACATCATTCTATATTAATGTAAACGAAAATATATTTTTTAAATAAAAAATAACCTTTTTAAAATATTCAATTTCACAAGTTTAAATAAAAATATAATTATATGAAATTAAAATTTAAACAATTATTTAACTAATAAAGTTTTTTCTCTGTAATAATAATTATATTTTGATCACTTTTGATTATAAAAAAAAAAGTTTAGATAGAATTTCAGTAAAATATCTAATAAATATTTATGGGATGAATACCGTGATATCATTCTGTCCTTCCTATTTATGATTAAGGTCTTACAACCAAGGATTTATTCTTGAAAGAAAGCTACATAATTTATTATGAAGCACGCACAATTAATTAGTTATACATATCCAACATAAATAATATGTTTTGAATAATCTACATAATTTATTATCCATAATTAATTATGTTGAAAAAAATGTACCAAGGTTTCATCAAATCAACTCACATAATTGATTATATTTGACTTATAGTTTACGTGGGTAATGAATATTTTCATATTACTTATAGGGAATGAAATATAATTCATTGTATATATGAATTTACCATAACTATCATGCATTATATATCCAACTAAAAAATCAAATAAATTTCACATCCTAAAGAACATTTTTATTTTATTTTACACCCTTCACCTTCTTTTTTTTCATTTTCTTTGACATTGTACAAAGTGTTAGTGTTCCAATAAAGAAATGTATACTTTTTGGTTTTGAGCTGTAATAAATTAGTATTATAATGCATTTAGCATCATGATAACAACCTAGATAAAAATTGGAATCTTTAATGATCTTTGTTAGTTAAATCCCGATAGGAGAAGAAACAATACGTAAAATTAGAAAGAAAAAAGAAAAAAGAGGTTTTGAGTTATGTGGAATGTTCCATGGTTTTAGTTAGATTATTAATATCTTTAAAATATAGTTAACATTTATCTTTAATTATTTGAGTCAAAAGTAGCGAAAGAGAGGGCCCCCTAAAAATGATAGTTCTAAATTGAATGAGAAAAACACATTTATTACTTACTTTAAACGCAAAGTTATTTAAAGTATTGTTATCCAAAACTCAGAGTCAGAGGAGAGAGAAGGCAAAGAATAATATGACGAAAAGGTAGAACAAAATTTCTCAAAATGTTGATAAGGAAACTGAACAACCTTACCGTCCGATCATTCCCCGTAATACACCTAAAGCTAAATTAAAGTCAAACTCACTTCAATCTTCATTTTCTTACCCTCATACATATCACTTACCCATCCCATGCCTTAGTTATTCAACACAAACTAATAACATTTTTTAACCTAGGTCAAAATCACACACACAAAAATGGCGTGTAAACTAATAATTTTCTTTCAACCTAACGTTACGTGTTACGATTCATGTATGAGTGTGAGTGCCCTTGTAGGTACAATACGTTTACAATGGAAAATACGGACATTCTATTTCTCTTCATTCTTCATTGAAAATTTTGAGATCCCTGTCTTCGAGAAAAACTCGCGTTTAGACAAGTTTTTCATCTAAGGACATACAAGAATGTAAAAATAAAAAAAAAATATATAATTTTTGATGATGTTTCCGGCACATAGTAAAATAGTAATGTGAAACCTTTCTCCATTTGTATCAGTATTTTTTATTTATAAGAATAAAATTGAAAACTCAGAAAAATTTACAGTTCATTTTGTTTGATTACGTGAAAGCACAACTAACTGTGAAGGTGATCCTACCAGCAATTCCAGCTGGTTCCGTTGTCTTGTTTCACCATGACATAGGTGCGTGTGTTATTCCTCTCCATTCTCCATGTGAAACTTACGTTTGAAAGCTACAAATCATTGAAAACTTTACCTTCAATCATAATATGAGAGCTCCAAACATTTCTCTTCAGTGGAAAATAATGTATATGATATCATGAATTTATCTCATGTCAAATGAAATTGATGAGATAAAGCTTTTATTGGTTCTTATTTTATAAATAATCGCAAAATTTTCTTATTTTATTTCGTTTCCTTAGATAATGGTTAAATTTTGTAATTATTTATAAAAAAATTATTAGTGGTATAATAAATATGAATTAAGAATTTAAATAGTTAATAACGAAATGGTTGAAATTAATTATCTAATAAACAAAATTTTCACAAAAAAAAATATATAAGAGAATGAAAATAATAAATAGAAATTCAAAAACATTATATATGTTCCATAACATAAACTAAATTTTACAACTTGAATGATTCAATCTTTGTTTTAGTTATGTTATTTTACATTTGACATAGGACAAAAAAGTTTTTATTAGAAGTTTTTTTTTTTTTTTTTTTTTATGTTTAGGGTTTTTG
>Ga0214544_1004665_pt1 | contig 27337 bp, 16 predicted proteins | sample CNSS3metaG_FD_160074 | JGI IMG/M metagenome (GOLD analysis project Ga0214544, IMG submission 160074) | Root nodule microbial communities from cowpea collected in UCLA plant growth center, Los Angeles, California, USA - CNSS3 | ecosystem: Host-associated > Plants > Roots > Nodule | place: USA...
GAACGTCATTTTATATTTATTTTTATAATTATTTGGACTTGAGTTAGTTTAAAATTTATTTAAAATTTATGACAGTGATGTATTTTATTTTATTTTATTTGAATTTATGATTAAATATTTATTTTTTTAAATAATTTTGTAAATACCCGTGGGTACCCATGGATATCCGCGGGTATGAAAAAAATAGACGGGTACCCGCATAACGGATACCCGACGGATATGGATACGGGTACGAGGGAGCTACTACCCGTACCCTACCCACCCCGTTGACATCCCTAGTGCCAACATCCAATTTCGTCTGGCTAAATAAATAATAGAATAAATAATAATAATTTGTTTTTTAAAGAAAATAAAATAAAAAAGTAAATAAGTTTTTTCTTTGGTTTTTTCTTTATCTAAATAATAATAATAGGATAATAATAATAAATAAATAAATAAAAAGAAAAAAAAGAGACTGTTTTAATCTTTTATGTATTTTCTTTTGATGCTTTATTTTTATTTTAGCCCAAAATACTATATACACCCACACCGCTTTTTCTTGCAACTAACAGCAACCCAAAATTTTATATTCTCACCCCCACTCTATGCTTTGTCATTTCTGCTCCAAATCAAGAAGTTAATGATGAGATTCTAATATTTGGAAGCAGAATCTATTTTTTTTAGAATCGATTTTTTCAATGATAATTGATTTTGTGCTCTGATTTTTATGACACCTCTTTTCCAGATAAAGAAAGTAGTAATATGATTCAAAGCAATATCTCTTTTACTAATTAGAATCAATTTTGCTGATCACGTTTCATTTTGTGCTCTGATTTTTCTATGATTTGATTCCCATAATGTGAAAATATTAAGACCAGTTCTTGCCTTTTAAAATTTGTTGTAATTAAAACAGACATTTATTACGAGATTACATTAGATTTATAATGTTGTGTATATAAATCCATCAAGCAAAACAATAAGGAATTTTTTTTCTCTCGAAATTTTGGAAACCTCTCTCACCCTAAGCACACAATTTCTTTTAACCCTCGCATATAAAAGACCCACTCACCTTCGATCGCCACCCTCTTGGTGTTCCAACACAACTATTGTAAGTTCGATTTCCAGTTCAGGTTTGCAAAAATTAATTTTTGTTGTGTTATGCAGTCTTTCTTGAGATTTGGTTATGATCTTGGTTGAATTTGATGTTTTCACTATTTCTTTTTGATATGGAAAAAGCATTATTGTCATGCATGTTTGGGGGGTTCATTAGTTTTATAATTAATGTTTGTTGATTGCATTAGGTTGTGAACGTTGTTGCATGAATAAGTGAGAGATACCATGTTTTAACATTGTATGAATATGTTGTGCCATATTTTTCATATTAAGTGTTTTAAAAAAAAATTTATAATAAAATAATATATTTAATCCTAAACGTTATTTCCTAATCTTTTATTTATTTATTTATTTATTTTCCTAATATTTTCATAAATTATGGATATATAATAGTCACGTTTTTGGGTATCATGTCTTATTTCAGAAGTTTTTCTTTAAAGGAAGTAATAACAAATAAATAATTTAGATACCCTTTTAACTTTTAAAATGTATAAGTGCTCGTGTGACCGCTCGCGTCGTCTCAATACTTAATACCTTTGCTCTTCTATAAGATTACTAAAAAAATACAAAATTTTCAAATATTAAAAATGAGTGATATCAGCATCTTCAAACAAATTGTTTTTTTTTTCAAAAAGTTTTTCACAAAGAACTATGTGACCCTGATTCTCCATTATGAATGGAGATACGTAGGAGCAAGAAGTAATCCTTATCGGGCCCAAAAAACAAAAAATCTTTTTTGTTTCCTTTGTTTTTCTTTGTCATCTTTATTTATTTATTTATTTATTCTTTTTTAAAATAAACATTTAAAGGAGACCAGGAGACCACATCAATTTGTATTTTAATTAAAGATATTGTCTTAGGATGAGCGTTGTAGGGTGCTAACACCTTTCCTACGCGTAATTAACTCCCGTACCCCAAACTCTGTTTTCGTAGAGCTTGCTCCTTTTTATGATTTTCCACAGTTTCCTATAATAACTATGGTGGCGACTCCAAATCTCTTTTTTATATTTTATTTTTGATTCGTCATCTCGTCGCGATTTCGGTTGTGACACAGCGATTCTAAGAGCACATGCAAATCCAAGAAAGATTGCATGCACTGCCAAAATAGATTGGGCATCGAATGAGGCAAAAATTTTGACTTACTTGAGTAAAGATTTTGTTCGGTTGAATTTGAAGGGGGCTCCGCAACTATCACAACTTCGACCTTTGATCATGAAAGGGATGGAATATGAGTGAGAATTTGGATGAAAAAGATGGAGGTTTATAAAGGAGAATGGGTTTTGGAAAGGAAACTCTATGTTTATGATTTTACAGTAGTTGGTTTAGAGTTTTAAAAGAAAATGGGGTTTTACATGCACATTTTAGAAGATATTTTCAAATTTGAAAATATATTTCGAAATATAAATTTTGTAAGATATTCAAAAAATATATTAAGATATTTTTTTTTTTATATTTTTTGATATATATATTTTTTATATATATATATATATATATATATATATATATATATATATATATATATATGTATATATATATGTATATATGTATATATGTATATGTATATATATACATATATACATATATATATATATATATACATATACATATATACATATATTATATATATATATATATATATATATATATATATATATATATATATATATATATATATATATATACATTTCAAATTGTATTTAAAAAAAAGAAAAAGAAAAAGACCTTCTTAATATTATGTTTTTAATTGTCTTCTTTCTCCATCTAACCTCAGCGCATTATACATTTTTTCATCTTTATCACTCTCAACCCCACAATACCTTCTGCCACATCTCCATCTCCATTCTTCCACCATCACCATCTTTTCAGACACCACAATTTTCCTCTTTAACCTGGACAAGAAATCATGTGGATCTCCATCGTCATCACAATCATCATAAACCCACCTCCATCTTCATCATCACTTTCCTAAATCCCCACCTCTATTTTCTTCCTCCACCATCTTCCTCATCCTCTCCACCACTAAAATCTCACAACGTACCATCCACACTTTCACCATCAACCACACATTCCAGATAACTAAACCTTAAAAAACTTTTTTCTTCATCCTTAGTGATGATGACAACAACACTGTTTGGCTACTAGTGAAAAGGTGTGTTGCCATTGAGAGAGGTATGCCACCGTTGGAAGAAATGTAGTGGTTGGACACGGGTTGGTCACAAAGGGAGAAGAAGAGGGTGAAATTGTAATTTCATCTAGCCTATAAGGGTGCAAAAAGAAAAAAAAGGAGGTGCAGGAAGAAGCAACTTAGGTTTAAACATAATTTGATATTGGACCTAATTTGTCGTTGCATGTGGATTGAATAATTAGAGGGTTGAGCTTTTCATGATGGACAGTTTGTTCTTGCACCTCCATATGTTTCTTCCAACACCCCATATAAAAAGAATTCTCATTTATCTTTTATGGATTGTGCAATTTAGAAGTCATTATTGGCTTTTGAATTGTGCATTCTGAAAGTTTTTCTTTTTAAAGAAAAAAATGACTTATAGATTGTACTATCTGGAAGTTATTTTTTACTTTCGATTGTACAATATGAAAGTTATTTTCAACTTCTGGATTATATAATTTATAAAGGGCACAACCAATTTTTCTATTTGGTGATATAGGAAGAAATATATGGAGATGCAAGAAGAAATTACCTTCATGGTTGAATTAAAGTGTCATGGGAGAACCCAACTTCTTCCACTTCAGAAAAATTATAATAACATTCCTTTTAATTTGAGATATGAAAATGTTATATTTCAAAATCTTATATTGAAAAGAAAATATTATTGGTGGATTTTTTCAGTTATAGAAAAGATTACTGATACATTTGGTCATTGTAAAATAGCTAAATTAATAAAAAAAGTTATTGTTTTGATCCCAATCCGATGATAGAATCATTGTCAATCACTATACATTCGAGATATTGTCTACTTTAGAGCGTCAACTTCGTCACGATTTTGTCCTTGAAAGGTGCTTCGGTGGGTGGAAGGAGGAAGAATTATTTAAACCGTCTCAAGTCTCACCTTCTAAGCGATGTGAGACTATTGAGTGTGATAGGAACATTTACAAAATAAAGAAGTTATCCAAAACCCAATCGACTTTAGTTCAAAATGAACCACTAAGGAAGTTGTGCCTCTTGTACACAACTTCAATTCAAAATAAAATTATATTAAAGTCATTCTAAGCTCTAACAAAGTTTGCACGAATGTACCTGCCATGAAGTCGTCTCATATGTAAACAACTTTTCCAACAATCCATTTCCATTAAGGTTATGCCATCTTGGGACAATATTAATTTCGATAAAAAAATTAATCTAAACAATTTAAAGTTAAACAAATTCACATTAACGTATCAACACCAAAGTCGTGGTTAACAAGCACAACTTCAATTTCATTAATCAAAGTCGAGTCTTCCTTACATGAATTCTTAATAATGAAGTTTTATCATCTTGACACAACCTATCCAGATTTCTAAATTTTCTAAAACTTGCCCATATCTTGTGTAGAATTGCACCAATTAGGTAAATTAGTCTCTTTTGATATTATTAAATTTATTTATGAAGGATTGTCACATCAAGTTGATGATGGTGACTACGTCTTCTGATTAAAAAATAAAGTACTTCAACAACTATAGATAAATTACAAAAAATAAAATTAAAATTAAAATGAGAATTTTATATTTTTTAGGAAATCTTTTTGCATTTGTTTCTATATTTTGATATTTTTATAATTAATTTTTTTATGGATATTATTTTATATTAGTTATTAAATGACTTATTGAATGAATTTAATTAAGGAATGAGCCATATTATAAATAAAAGTGATCTTATCTTTTTTATAAATTGTTTAAAAGTAATTGTAATTAATTTTTATGCTTTATTAGATAAATTATTTTATTGTTGTTGAACACTTTTTATTCTTAAATTTAAATTACAAATTTAATATGATAAATCTTTCATCAAGTAGTTAATCATTTATGCTTATAAAATTTTGTTCATATTTTGATCTTCTTTTACCATTTCTATTTTTCTAATTTTTTGTGGAAAATTATCATTCTTTTTAATTCTTAGTCAGACATTCAACAATTCTTCGTTAGAAAAAATCTGTTAGACCTATACTGTTTATTATTCATGTTAATAAATATAAACTTCGAAGTATTGTTTATAAGAAGAAATTAACATGTAATTGTGTTTCTATATGGTCAAATGAATACTCTAAATTCTCCAATAGTTTGTCATGTGCCACTCATATTTTTTGTCCATTTAGTCTCCAAGGTATTACCTTCGTTCAAAACCGCTCGGATGGTACTTGTAGAAGATACTTGATACTTAAGTCAGTAGGTGACTGATCGTAAAGGTGTTGAATGTAGTTATGCATATGTATGAACAACCATACCTTAAACTTTTATTTATAGTTGATGTTATGTGATTTTACCTTTTTGCTGGCCTAATCATGGCCTACTCATATATTAATCAACGTTAGTTTTTTCATTCGTGGTTATCATTAGTTAAGTGTTAATTTGACCTTTATTCTACAATCGGTCAGTCTTATCAATTGATCGAAGCGGTTGGCTCACCAGTCGGTCAGGATGGTCGATCTTCCAATCAGTTGGAGCGGTCGACCCGCTAATCAGTCGATTAGGATGGTCGGCTCGCCAATCAATTGGTTTGGGCAGTCGATCTGTCAATTGGTCGATCGGTTTGACTTATTGACCAAAAGCATATGTACAATACAATTTGCAAGAGTTAATTTGAACAATCATGTAAGTTATATGAATGTCTTTTTAACTTATACATGTCAAATTGTTTACCTTATAAGTTATGATAAATATATATGAATTAAGTTAAAGAGGCGTCCATAAAAAAATTAGGTGCTATACATTTATGATAAGTTGTATATGGTGAAAGTAGGTTGAACAACCTAACTTCAATGCCAATTTCAGTATAAATAAGAAGTTGCATGTTAGTAAGTGGTTATATATTACCTCCACTCACAAAAAGCATGTTGTCTCAAGACTTACAATCTTTACAAAGCAATTGACTTTACAAGAAAACATAAAAGAGTTAGGATGTATATACCTACCAAGCTTTGGCAATCACCATTAAAAGCGCTTGTAAAAGGAGATGCTCTTAGAGAAAAAAAACAATAAATACTATATCATATAGTTTTAGAGAGAGTTATATTTGTTGGTCATTCACTTGATGGAGTTTGTCTTGGATGAGTGATCATATAAGCTCTGACATATACTTAACAAACGGACACAAAACTCAATTTAAAAAAAATAAAACATATACAAGCTCCAACAATCATAAGTGCAATGCATGGAGACAACGAAAGGAGAGATCTAAGTTTTATGCAATAAACTAAAAATAAAAAGAAAATTATGACCACTTCACACAACGAAAATTACATACGAAATTTTTGAAGATAAAATAAGAAATACTATACCATATAGTTTTAGAGAATGTTATCATTTATAAATTTCCACTTGACGAAGTTGTCTCTCTTGATAAATGATCATATTTGTAAACCAAGTTAATATTAGTTTTCTTCCACTATTTTTTTTTATTGTAAGTCAAGAGTAAAAGATACTAAAAAAAGTTGAGTTACTTAGTGTAAAAAAATATTCAACTTTTTAGTCTTAGAAGGAGGTTGAGAAGATTACCCAATAATAACTTGATTCACAAAAAAAAAAAAATTATTTTAATGAGTAGATTGCAATAAAACTCTTCACAAATTACTCAAATAAAAATATTACATAAATTAATTTGAATAAATTAATATAAAAAAGTAATATTAACCACAACTATATAAAGTAATATAATTAAAACTATTTAACGAACTTATCTAAGTCAACCATGCCAATTGTCTAATTGTAATTAAAATAACATAATCCAATTAAATATGGTTAAATTACTTTGGAAAACAATTCCTTATGTTAATGAATGATCCATATAACTTAATACTAGTGTAAACACAGGCGCTATCGTGCCTGCGTGTACGCATTTTTCGAATTATATTTATAATTGATGATATTGTAATGTTATTAAGTTAATGAACAAAATAAAAGTATATTTATAAAAATTAAAGTGAAATATATGGAGAAAATATGAAAAAAATAATTGTTGATGAATAGTATGAGAAAAAAGAAAAAGGAGATAAATAAATAGTTTTATAAAAACTTGTAAAATTAACCATTAATTTTTAAAAATTTAATAAATAATTAAATTGTAAAGGGTAAAATTGGAATTATGAAATGTGGACACAAAAGAGGGAATCCCCTTTATATATAGTTATAGATGCATTATGCACTTATTTTCAACATTAACCAACACCAAATTTATTTTAATTACGTATCCCCTCAAAATTATTCTAAAGTATTTTCTTTATTATTAGAAAATAATAATAATAATAATAATAATAAAAATAATGAATTTTTAAGAAGTCGATAAGAGTTTCTTGCTGGGCCTTTGTGGAGTGGGCGAAGGCCCATTAATGTGACAAAATCCTCGGCAGCAAGAAACCTTTGATTGATATATGTTCCAAAGTGCTACTTTCTTTAATTTTCTGGCACCACAACACTCTGCTCGCGAGATTTTCATCTCTTTTCCGTCGTAGTTCAACCCCCTTTCCTTCCTCAGTCATTTTTAGGGTTTCCAATTTCTTCGATGGCGCCCGATCCTAACCGCGCCGGCACCAGCGCCAGCACCAGTGCGGCCAAAGACGACGCCGTTTCAAAGAAAAAGGTCGAGAACGAAGATCTGGTAAGTTCAAAAGCTGTGCATCAAAATTTCACTACTTCCTCAACTCTAATGCCTGTTAGGCTATTTCTTGAGAGTTAGAAATTAAAATCGATTGTTTCTGTCGCAATTTGTGCAGTCCGATGAGGATTTGGCGTTGAAGCAGCAGCTAGACCTTTACGTTGAGAGGGTTCAAGATGCCGACGCGGGATTGCAGAAGGTTGCACTAGAGAGCATGAGGTAAACCTAGTAATATGCTCTAAAGGAATAAATTTTAATTTGGAAGGGGATTTTTAGCTTTTTTATTTTAAAAAAAATTGATTACGTATTTTGAATTGGAATGCGTGGTTTTGTTGTAGGCAAGAAATTCGAACTTCCACGAGCTCCATGACTTCCGTTCCTAAACCCTTGAAGTTTCTGCGCCCGCACTATGGAACTCTTAAGACGTATTATGAAACTATGGCGGAGTCTGATTTGAAGGTATTGTTATGGATATGGTGCTGCCTTAGTACTGGATAGTAGTAGTATGGTGTTTGTACTGTTGGTTAATCTAGTTGTCGTTCCTCAATGCAGAAGTACCTTGCAGATATATTGTCAGTTTTGGCGCTTACAATGTCTGCCGAAGGAGAACGAGTAAGTTAGTTTGCTTTGTTAGCAATTGAAAATTGAAAATATATTTCGTGATTGTGTTGGTTTGGTTGTGTTCCAGCATGGTGGTGTCCTTTCATTTAGATGCCTTTTAGGGCCTTTACAAATCGGTTTTTGTATTGATTATTTCTTATTGATCTGTCAGGAAAGCCTCAAGTATAGATTACTGGGTTCAGAGGGCGATATTGGTTCCTGGGGCCATGAGTATGTTAGGTGAGAATAACGTTGTTTGGGACTTTTTGTTATCATTATCGAAGATAATTACTTGGAAAGTTAGAATTCTGGTGATTGAATTCTGACTGAGGAGTTGTCATTAATCTTACTAGTTATGTGTTTTTGTTGGTATCAGGAATCTGGCTGGAGAGATTGCACAAGAATACGCAAAACGACAGGTTGGATATCTGGCTAATTTAAATTTAAATGTCGATATATAAATTAGTCGAATGAATACGCATGAATCACCTTCTGTAGTTCATTTAATAATTTACTTTATATGTCGTCAACCATAGTCTAGATGTTTGTAATTAGAATCCCTTGGCTCTCTCATGATCTGTATTTAAGGTAAGTGGTGTGAACTGTTAAAATTTATCTAATTCTTTCCTGTTTCTGTTTAATATGAAATGCTTTTACAGAGTGAAGAAACTCCCATAGATGATCTCATGGAACTCGTGCAACAAATAGTTGCTTTTCACATGAAGGTACAGTATATTGCATTCATTTTATTCAAAAAGTTGTAGACTGTATGGAATATAGATGCAATTAGATATGTTAATGGAAGACTATTATTTATTTATTTGTTTATTTTAATTAATTTTAAATGTCCTGCAGCATAATGCAGAACCTGAAGCTGTTGATCTTTTGATGGAGGTATTATGCCAGTTCCTTTTAGGCTGTTGCTTAGCTTAGTTACTTTGTCCTGTGAACTAAATCTCTTTTTGTATTGCATTTTAGGTTGAAGACCTTGGCATGTTGAGTGCACATGTTGACAAAACAAATTTTAAAAGAACTTGCCTATATCTCACCAGTTCAGCAAGGTAATGCAAACAGGGCTTGGTTTATGTAGAGAAAATTCAATTGAGTTCATAATAGTGGAAAAAACACTCCCTCCTGTCGTTATTACAAGGCACCATTAACCAAATTACGTGGTAAAAAAATAGGCACCATTTTACCCTCAATAATCAACATTTAATTTTTGTATATGAATTAAAAAACATTAATTTTTTTCATAATAATTGCATGTTTTCCTAGGAGCATTGTGTGATGTACAGAGATTTTAAAGCGTAAGAGAGTCATGCATGGGAAGCTTAACGATCAACCATATATTTATTCTGATATTTTATACTAATGCGTTGAGACATTAAGACATTTGTTTTTTAGAATACCAAAATCTGATTAGACATTGAGATTGTTAATCAAGAATTGATAAGTTCTCTTTATAACTTCTCCAACTAGATTGAAAATTCTAATTCTGTAATCAGGTTTTGCATAGAAAGAGTGGAATGATATGTGGATGAGAATGTGTAGTGAGAAAATAGCTTATCAAAGCTTACATGGATGAGAACTGGATAGTCAGTTGAGTGAGACCTATAAATGAATGGAAGTTTGTAGAAAATGGCACAATCTTTAGGAGTTGAAAATGGTCCAAATAACATTTCATTGAAAAGTACGTGAACTATAAGCTCTCATCGTTGCAGACAAACCCCAAAATACATACCGAAAACATTTAGTAAGGATGAATAAGTAATAAAAGTTAAATGTATCATTGGAAGTATAATATAAAGTGCCTTGTGAAAAGGACCATATAGCGCTTCTAGAAGGTGTCTTATAATAAGGACTGGAGGGAGTAACAATTTATCATGGCATATGAACGTGTGTATCTTTTATGGATTAATTGTATTTTTTGTTTTGCAATTTCATGCTTTTTCATTTGGTTCTCTATTTCTATGATGTCTCTTCATTTCTAAATTCCTATACCTAAATTATTTAGTAACTAAGCAATCTTAGTTTATCATCCTTGTCTCTTCTATAAGTGTTTGAGTGTTCCAATACTTTAGGAATGAGAACTGCTGTTTGCTTAAGTTGTGGTTGGATCTCTTACTACAGTTGTGCTGAGGATACTGTAGATTGGGAGTCTGGTTTTACTGACAATTATTTTTTAATAGTTACAGAGGTTCCGAAGCTTCTAAGTTTGGTGTTGAAATTTGAGAGTGATGTTTTATTTTATAATAATGCAAAGGTTTATGGGTGTATTTTGGCTTGTAATCAAAAGATTTTTTAGGAGGACTCTATTTTGACTTTTTAACATTTTGCATATAAATGTGATGCTGTTTTTGATTTTTTCTTCTATATGTTGTCTGGGGTAAATTAACCTTCTTTCTCTGACAAACATGTTATCCTGTAGATTTATATTTTTTTATTTCTATGTAATTTTGCAGATACCTCCCAGGACCAGATGATATGCTAGTTTTGGACATTGCATATTCAATTTATAAACAATTTGAAGAATATCCAAATGCACTCCAAATTGCATTGTTCATGGATAACATGCAGGTGTGGATCTGAAATTCTTAACAGTCTCGTTTAACCCTGGAGTTTGCGTTCAATTCTCAGAGTGTGTGTGTGTATATATGAATCAGGAAATATTTTTTATCTTTTGTATCTATTATTGTGGCTTGAAACTAATTAGTTGCAGTGCTGTGACAGCATGTGAGAGAGGTGTTCACCTCTTGTAATGATGTGCTGCGAAAGAAGCAATTCTGTTACATGCTTGCACGTCATGTAAGTCCTGGATTCTGTTTATTACTTTGTGAAATTATCTTGGTTCATGTTTCTTTGTGAGGGAGCTATGACCCGTAAATTTTTTAACAGTGATGTCATTTGCCTAACTTGTTTTGTCAACTAAAAAGGCCATATATACTGACAAGATTCTGCTATCAGATTCTTTTGGGGGCTCCTTTTTGATCATCTTGTGAGATATTTATTGTTGATTATTATTTATCTGCAGGGAATTACTTTTGAGCTTGATGAGGAGATGGCAGCAGATGATGAGGACAGAGAAATGTTTCAGGATATCATCAACAATTCTAAGTTAAGTGAAGGATATCTCACCCTTGCTCGTGACATTGAAGTTACGGAGCCCAAGTCCCCTGAGGATATATACAAGGTGAATTTTGGTGATGATTTAACTTCTGCTATAAGGAATTCTGTACCAAATATAATATCCTGTGCATGTATAAATTGACATCTAATGCTATGATATTTTATTTTTACCTGCTAAATTTTGGTTCAAATTCATAAAATAATAAGTCATAATCCTTTTTAATATACATTAGTTTTTGCAGCTTGTGTTACGGTTGCTTGTCATATTCAAGAAATTTTGTCGATAGTTTTTGTGTATTGTGTATCAGTGAATACTGGTTTCTAATGCTATGATATTTTATTTTTATCTGCTAAATTTTGGTTCAAATTCATAAAACAATAAGTCATGATCCTTTTTAATATACATTAGTTTTTGCAGCTTTTGTTACGGTTGCTTGTCATATCCAAGAAATTTTGTCGATAGTTATGTGTATTGTGTATCAGTGAATTCTGGTTTCTTATATAGAGTAATTGAAATGTTTCCTTGTTATGAATTGCCCTATCAGATTTGTTTGTAATGCTTTTGTACATAGTTTATTTAATCATTTTCCAATAATATATCACACGTGAGATTTTCTTACTAATTAATGGAACAATTGTTTCTGATGTGCTGGATTTTGCCAGTCGAATTTGGAGATGTACTTTAAAAGAGTCTAGGCTAGTAACCGAAATAATTTATATGTTGATCATCAATGGTGTGTCAAAAATGGTTTGGGTTATTTTTTTGTGTTTGCTTTCTTGCTAAAGTGGCATCCGTCTCTTCTTATACTTAATTGTATTTCATTCAGAAAAAAAGATTATTCTTGTACTGGACTGCTTTTCGTGGAAATCAATTTTTGTACTAACAGAGACATCACTGATAGTTTTCTAGTTTATGTACCAGAAACAAAAGGTTCTAGATGTGCTAGTTTTTCTATCTCAAGTATGCCATTTTGTTTGTTAGCTGTCAACTTATGTTTCACTCTGATTGATTTCTCCTAGGCGCACTTGCTTGATGGCCGGGCTAGTGCTGGTGCAAGTGTTGATTCAGCTAGACAGAACCTTGCTGCAACTTTTGTTAATGCATTTGTAAATGCTGGATTTGGTCAGGTATACTGTTTTTAATATTTTAATATTCTATTTGTGATTTGGGTTAATGATGTCTTCTATTCTTCAATATTCTATTTCCCTCACTTCCCATTCTCATTGTGTAGGATAAATTAATGACTGTTCCTTCTGATTCTTCAAGTAGTGCTTCTTCTGGAAATTGGCTTTTCAAAAATAAGGAGCATGGGAAGACTAGTGCTGCAGCTAGTCTGGTATGCGTTTTCTTATGGAGTCACTTTTATTGGTTTCGATCATGTGAATTTCGTTTTACAAAACTAGTGTATTGTGTCAGGGTATGATTTTGCTGTGGGACGTTGACTCTGGACTTGCTCAACTTGACAAGTACTTCCATAGTAATGATAATCATGTCATTGCTGGTGCATTATTGGGAGTCGGAATTGTCAATTGTAGTATCAAGAACGATTGTGATCCTGTGAGTTTCTTTTATCCTTATGTTTTCTGAATATGACAGCTTTCCACTGAACTTCTGATTTGATTCCTTTTCAGGCAATGGCACTTCTTGGTGATTATACAGATAAAGAAGACACATCAATCAGAATTGGTGCTATAATGGGTTTGGGGATTGCATATGCTGGTTCCCAGAATGAGCAGGTGATCTGTTTTTCTCAATATTTTTGAAAATCTTGTAATAATATTTGTTGAGAATTGAGATACACAGTATATTGCAAATGTGTAAAGTTTTTAATTTGTCATTGCTTCTTTCAGTTACGTGAGAAATTGACAGGTGTACTGAATGATTCTAAAGCATCACTTGATGTGCTTGCTTTCACTGCTATTTCTCTGGGCTTGATCTTTGTGGGTTCTTGCAATGAGGAAATTGCCCAAGCAATTATCTATACACTAATGGACAGGAGTGAGTCAGAGTTAGGAGAGCCCCTTACCCGACTTTTACCTCTTGGCCTTGGTCTTCTATATCTTGGGAAGCAGGTAATCAGTTGTTCGGCAGTCTGTTGTCTTTATTTCTTGAGTTAGAGTTTATTTTCTTATCACCTCATTAATCTTATTTCTTTAGTTTCTGAATAACAATTGATATTGAGCGGGTTCTGCTATTGGGTGAGGTCAAAGTTGTTAAGAAGGTATAATTCTCACTCTTCATTTGTGCTTTGTTACTGCAGGACAGTGTTGAGGCAACTGCCGAAGTTTCAAAGACTTTTAATGAAAAAATTAGAAAGTATTGTGACATGACGCTTCTATCATGTGCTTATGCTGGAACTGGAAATGTTCTCAAGGTACAATTTTATGAAGTTTTTAAAAAACAAAACTTCTGCTGCACCTTTATATGTTCATAATTGTTATGCATGTTTTTATGTTTGTATTTTCTGGCTCTTGCAGGTCCAGAATCTCTTAGGTCATTGTTCACAACATCTTGATAAAGGTGAAACTCACCAAGGTCCTGCTGTACTTGGAATTGCTATGGTAGCCATGGCTGAAGAACTGGGACTTGAGATGGCAATTCGATCATTAGAACATCTTCTACAGTATGGAGAGCAGAATATTCGTAGAGCAGTTCCCCTCGCACTTGGTCTACTTTGCATATCAAATCCAAAGGTAAAAAGTGCACTTACTTGCATTTTATCACATTTGCAGCGTTAACTTTTATCAAAAGTGAAACAAATAAACCATGCTCTGAAAACCATGACTTGTAGTTCAAACTATTATATTATTGTATGGGTGCAAGGCGTCACTTTTTATAACTTTCGCTAAAGTTTTACTCAAACATTACAGGTCAATGTTATGGATACCTTAAGCAGACTGAGCCATGATACTGATTCAGAAGTAGCTATGGTGAGATGTCAAGTCTCTTTACTTTTAACATTTGAGTCTATACTATTGCTTATTGTTTGTAGCTAAAACAATTTATATGCTTTAGGCGGCAGTAATTTCCTTGGGTCTAATAGGCGCTGGAACGAATAATGCCCGAATTGCTGGCATGCTTCGTAATCTTTCAAGTTATTATTACAAGGATACTAGCCTTCTATTTTGTGTAAGCTTTCTCTAAGTTTCCCTCCTTATTTTCTATTTCCACTGTTTATATATGGTCACCCGTTTCCTTTTACTTTATCTACAGGTCCGGATTGCCCAAGGTCTTGTGCATTTGGGAAAGGGCTTATTAACACTTAATCCATACCATTCTGATCGTTTCCTACTATCACCGTAAGTAAACATATTCTTTCTGACTGTGTTGGTAACTTTAAAAGGACTTATACAACTTTAGTATAACATTTTCTAATCAACATTCTGTATCATTTTTACAGGACAGCACTTGCCGGACTAATTACCATGTTGCACGCATGCCTAGATATGAAAGCTATTGTGTTGGGGAAATATCACTATGTTCTGTACTTCCTCGTTTTGGCAATGCAGGTTTGTTTGAGTTTCATTTACTCTTTCCAGTCAGACTCTCTACCTTATGCCATTTTAAGCTATTCTCAGTCATATTCTGTAATTTGTTGCAACAGCCAAGGATGTTGCTGACTGTGGATGAGAACTTGAAGCCTTTATCAGTGCCAGTTCGTGTTGGCCAAGCAGTAGATGTTGTTGGACAAGCCGGTCGTCCTAAAACAATTACTGGCTTTCAGACCCACTCCACCCCTGTTCTCCTGGCTGCTGGGGACAGGGCAGAGCTGGCAACGGAAAAGTAATGCACTTATGTCTTCAAATTTTAAAACACGCCACGATTATGTTCTCTAATACTAACAGTTTTTTTTCTTTTTTTTTTTGTTCAGATACCTTCCCCTATCGCCAATTCTTGAAGGTTTTGTAATTTTGAAGGAGAATCCAGATTATAGGGAAGAGTGAGAGGTGCCGGCCCACAGCAGTGATGTTTTTTTTTTTTTTTTTTTTTTTTTTCTTTTTAAGTGTCTGAGAAGTAGTTAGTTGAAATGTATGACACTCTGTCTAAATGTAGAAGAAATTGCTTAAAATCATTCCTTGGTTTGGGATAAAATGATTCAGATAATCTTAGCACACGACAGTTTTTATTTTCCATTTATTATTGAGCATATTCTTATACGAGCAATCTGGTTATGTATAACTGTTATGTCGACTGATTCGAAACCTGTAGTTTCGTGGTGCTGAGATATTTTTATTTGTAATCTTAATATTGTTGGTTATCCTTGTGTAATTGACGCCTGAAACATGTATTTAACAAACATTCATAACGTCGATTAACGATGGTGTTGAAATTGACGTCTTGTGCTGTTGAATGTTTTTCGACAGGTATAATGCAATGGTAATGCATTTGCAATAGAATATAATTCCATAGTGGAACAGTTTCTTCATTTCTCGAATTTGGTGAAAATAGGTTAGGTGGTTGGATACACTAGAAATTATAAACCGGCACTCGGTGTTGTTAAAAAGGGGAGCCGGCTCAACAGAACAAAGTTGATTTTGATGTCCAAAGTTCTTGTAATTGATTTAGACTTGGTCCTGAATTTATCTTTTGTATAAGTGATGAATACTTGAGATTACATAAAAGCTAAACTTGAACTGTATTGATTAGTTGTTAATCTATTGAATATGTTGAATGCAGAATTTATTGATGAATTTGATAGTTAACTAAATAAAAGATTTTTTTGAGATTGAGTGATCATTCAATTGGACATTCAAGAAGATTGATGGTGAATTCAATCTTGGAGGGTCAAGTCAGGTATTAGGATTGAGTGTTACATCTGCAATTTATTAGGTGAGTGAAGGTCCAAATGCAATTGGGTGAAGGCATTGCATTTTGGGAAGTTCTTGATTTGTAGATAATGTTTCTTAGCCTTCTAAGGTCTTGAATTATATATATATATATATATATATATATATGTTTTTGTAATTCTTGTAACTCTATTGATTTAGTAGAATTCTCATAAGTTCGGGTTACTTAAGAGAAGACTAGACTGGACGGAAATTCATCTTGAGTCGAATCAATATAAATATCGTTGTGTTGTTTTGCTTCTTTCATCTTTTATGCATTTCCTAAATGATTAAATCAATCCATTAATAAATAATTGAAAAACTGGTTATTGAGTTATGGAGATTAAAGATAATTTTCAAGATTGCATTAAAAACAATGAAAAATCAAATAACCAATTCGGTCACTTGGGTTATATAAGACACATGATTTAACAAGTAGAAATCTGAGACGGATAAAATTTAACTTCTGCCTCATTCTTCTATTTCTTTTCGTGGTTTTATTTTCTACACGCACATTTGATAAATGTTTTCAGCCTTTGATATGGTTTGTTCTGTCTTCACCGATCGATCCTTAGGTCCTTAGGTGTTGATTTTGAACCAGGACCCAAGAAGGTACAGTTCAAGTTGTTTTCTTTAAATAAGTTAAATAAAAAAAAAACATGATTAGATAATTGATGAAGTCTAATCAATATTTTAAAATTCTATTTAATTCAATGTTTTATAAGAATCCTGTGGTCGACTTCTTTTTCTTTCTTTTCTTTTCACTACCATTTTCTCTTCACTAAACATACTTTATTTTCTCTGCAGCTAAATAAAGCATAAATAAGAAGGGGAAATCAACTCATTTTTGGTTTTAAATTAACTTTTACAACTTTGCTGGTATTGTCTTATTTGAATTTTTTTAACTTGCGTTTAAAATAATTTTAGTTTATACAAAAAACTGATATTTGTTTTCTTTTCTTTTCATTTCATTTTTTTTATTTGTAGAGAATTTTTTTTTTTAAGTTGAGGCTAATACTCAAGTAGTCTATAAACTAGTACAAAAAAAAGCTTTGGACCTTTTTGGGGGTTTTTTGTTCCTGCATCACAATTATTACTAATGGCATCCCATAGGCCTAAAATATACTCTCTCACTGCATTACACAACCATTTCGCCGCCACATAAAAAAAAAAAGAAAAGAAAACGTGTTCCAGAAAAAGGTTCATTTGGGGAAGCTCGTATTTCATGTGTTTCAAAAGATTTGTTTTGAGAAACTCATTTCAGAAAACTCATATCACATATGTTCTGGAAAGCTTGTTCCAACAATTCTGTTATGAAAAACTATTCCACAATGTATTTTATGTGTTCTGAAAAATTTATTCTAAAAATTTTATTATAGAAGTTCTGTTATAAAGTTTCTGCTTTGAAAATATACTCTAAAAAATCCAGAATGTTTGTTTCAGAAGATTTCCGGAATAGGTGATTCGAAAGTCCAAAAAATAATGGAGATGCATATATATAGAAATTATGAGGGTGCAAGAAGAAAGTTATTTTTTCAAATTTTGGCCCGTGCATGTTTTGGGGCGAGCCCAAGCCTAATGACGGTGTGACAAGTACCGTGTGTCACTCACACGAGAGATAGGGTTTTAGACTTCCAAAACCCTTCGAGGATCTCAAACGATTCCGATCACGAAAATGTCATCCACCGCCGCCAGATTGATAGTCCGATCATGCTCCGCCGGCCGTTCGGCGTTTCGCGTCGCGTCGGAAGCGAAAACGGCTCGTTCTCCGTTTCGCATCGCGTCCAATAAACCACTCTCGCAATCCACTATCAGGTAATAACGAACACCTTCATGCATTTCACGGAGGCTTCTTTGTGGTGTTACTGTGTCAGTAGCTAATACCATTGTGTTGCGTTTGTGTGATAAGGTTGCCTGTAGAGTTGAGTTCGTGTGTAGTATCGATGATGCCGTACCACACGGCCACGGCTTCTGCGCTCATGAATTCTATGCTTTCAATTTCAAGCCGCACGTCCGCTTGGATTCCCGAAGGTATCGTCAGTTGCACTAACACTTTTAGAATGTTCAATGTATTCGAGTGAAATTTCGAACGCCTTTGACTTAGTAATATTATTGACTCTATGCATAGTAGAAATGATTCACCATGGATTATCTTTTTGAATTCGTGTCCTTTCCATGGGAGGTGCACTTTAGAAGAAATTGGAAAATTAGGTAGTTCTGGGTTATAAGAATTATGGTTTACTTCCGGGATGTAGCGGATGGTACTTGAATTTTGTTGTTGTACATACGTATGTGTATTTTATTATTCTGAAATGGCAGTTTGAATAGATAATCCTGGTGGTTGGTGTTTCTGTATAGTGAACGGACATAACTCGGAACAATTTCGTCTAAAATTCACTTTAAAGTGCATCAAATATTAGGTCATTAATGAGAAAATCAACTGTTAATATTATGTTTACATGCTTAACAGATTTAAGTTTGTGTTTCGATAACTACCCGTATTGTTTCTGACTCCATCAGTTCTAAAAGTTGAAAAAGTGGAGACAACTATTTGTTGCTTTAGCTTGAAACCTGGAATTGGAATTAGCTATGGAAGAATTGAATATAATTCAAACATGCACTAAACGTTTTGAATTATGAACCTTTTGTTTTTCTGTCTTAGAAGAGCCAAATCCCAAATAATCCTACTACTTTTCAGGCTGTTGGTATATTCAATATGGATCAGATAATTAATTTAAAGGGGATTCTTAAGATGAGTACATTTTTTCTTTGGTAAAAAGTATTAAATGAGCTAGGGAAAATTTGGGCTAAGTGGTCCGTCTGTTTAGGTTAACTAGTTTGCATTCATTGTGATTTCCTGACAATTGGATTTTTCTTCTGAATTAGGTAGCTAGCATCTCTAGGATTCCATGATGTTCTTTCTACAATTAATTTTCGGGTATGTTTTCTATCAATTCTTGTACGAGATTTAATATTTGACCAAACGTGCAAGATACATGCGTAATCTAATATCACCATATTCATTGACAACGGGCATTTTGTCTGTCTGATGCTTGACCATGTGTTTCTATAACTACTAATCTTGTATGTAAGATTGGTGGATTGGTTTCTTCCCTGCATTTGTTTGCGCGCACCCATTAACTAAACCATTTAGTGAAGCCATACCTACTCCTTTTGGTTGTAGGCCAAAAGCAGACTACTTGAAGATCAGGAGGCGTAGATGGGATTGCCGCAACTTTCTATGATTTGATGTTCAGCTTGAAACAAGATTTTGTTTTTACCAGTAATAATTTCTAGGCATCTATAACTAACTATTTAACATTATTTTGAGCACATTTTTGTGCGTTTGTGTGTCATGTTGCGGAACACTTTTGTTTACACTGGAGGTTTTGGTTCTCTTTATAGATGAACCATTTAGAGCATCTTGTGCGTCTTTATTCTTATGAAAATACTCAATGTGCGATAAATTGTTGATGAAAAGATTGAGATAAAGATTTTTTTAGAAATAATTTCATTATATGCCTTCTACAACAATTACTAATTAACTGCACACTTGGGAGTATTCTGTATATCTGTCTTACTTTATAGTTCTGCCGAGTTTTGTATAATAGCCATAATTGCGATATTTCATTTTTGTTCCCTAATTTTCTAGCCCGTTGTGGTCATGCATTGTAGGGACCATCGGGAATTATAGTGTAATATACTGATCTTTCTTGTTTAATCAGATTGCAATGATGATGTTTGATATCAATCGGGTTAAGAAGATTGAAGCAAGCTTTTTGCATAAATATCTGCAATGCATGAAATGTGTCGCCGAAAACATTGGGAAATTTGACTTGGCCATTGTAGAAGCAAGTTGATTCCCAAAAGGGAACTTTAAAACCTAGACCACCTGTACTTAATTTCCTTCGTATTTAAGATGATAAAAATCATTCTGCTTACTAATTTTTATCCATATGAACACTAGTGCCTAAGGCAAATTATCAAATGCACTGCAAAGTATCAATGAAGTTTCCTTTTGTCTGTCCATATTAATTATAATGTTCACGTTGACGTGGAAACTTGTTTATCTCTAGACTGTTATCTTTATGTATAAAAGGGTTCATGATACTCGAAACAGTGTATTGGCTTTCTAATTTTTTTTTTTTTTTTGCTTCAAAATTTAATGCAATTTGAGCTCTGAACCTGAACTCTCTCAAATTCTAGGTTTTTGTAAAATCCCCCTGCCCCCCTCTTTAAAGTTCTGATTCAATGTTTTGCTTGTATAGGTCTGTGAATTCCCCTAAAAGCAAACCTGCCTTGCAGAATCATACATGTCACTTTCATTGCCTTCGATATTTGAAGGGATTTGCCACCAGTTTCCTCAGAATAGTGTTCATTTATCTCCTAAAGGTTTTAGTATCTTCGCAAGATTAGTATGTTTCTTACGGAAGTCTAAACTCTGAAGTCTGTTAAGTTAACCGATTAGTATAATTTACATCGTATTTGGCTGGTACATGTCTGATGTATGTTAATCTTTCGTTTTTCTGTTGTGGTGGCGTACAATTTTTAATTACAGGTAGTATTTTTCAACAAATCAGATTAATTTGTATCCTCACAAAATTAAAATATTTAAAATTGAGCTGTTGTAGAAATCACTATTGATTGTTATAGTTAATGTTTCTTGAAAATGCTCTGATCTTATAATAAGATCAATAAATTGTTCAACTCTATTTTTCAAACTGCACTCGTGGCAGTACACATAAATTTCACGGGCACGGGCAGAGCTAAGTCGAATCGCTTGTTATTTCATAGCTTGTTTCCAAAAGCAGGAACACTGAAGGCATAGTTCAGAAAAATATTTGTAATGCCTAATTCCAAATTATTTATTGCAAGACCACTGAATTAATGATAATATTGAGTAAATAATATATATGCCGTTGTTTACTTTCCATGCATAGATATCAAAATGAGTTTTTTCAAAAAGTGAATTGAATTGAATTTGGTTCACTTAATTTACGGGTTGAACACATTCGAACCAAGTTGAAAGTGTGTTGATTTACTTAATTTATCAACATTTTTTACAATTTTTTTAAATTCTTTTTGTTATAATTATTTATTATTTTTAATTATGTAGGTTCACAATTTTATATTGTTAAATATTAGAATGTTGTTGAATAATATTTGAATAATTTTTTAATGTTTAATTAATTTTTTTATTAAATTGTATACGTTCTTACTTAATCTTTAACTACTATCTTTATAATAATATTTCGAGAATTAGATGAATATTTTGATTTTATTATTATAAAAAATAAATTAAATTAATTCATTCTTATTGTAATACAATAAATTGTAAAAAGAAAAAAAAAATATTCATAGGTGAGTTAATTCACTATCTTATCATCCTATAATATTCTTAGAGAGTCCATCTATTCCGAATCTTCAATAAAAAAAATGGATCCATTTATAATTTCCTGGCTATTGAATTAGTGGATCATTTATTGATAAAACTACAATTGTTGTTAACCAAGAAAAATAATTCATGATAAAAATAAGATATACTTAGACTACATAAATTCGGATTCAAAACAAAAAAATATTTTGAATCCAAGTTTTTGCCAATAAAAAAAGTACTTGCATGTAATTCATTTTGAAACGTATCAATAAGTTAGACCCTGTACCCATATTATAAATTTTTTTGACTAACAAAAAGTGAATTGACTTAAATTGATATTTTCTTAGCTCAATCTGGAGTGAACTAATAATATGAATCGGATTGAAACATTATTATTTGCATGTTATGCATAAGCACGTCGCACCAAAGACTTTATTTTTGCAGCTTTAAATTTTTGTATGTTTTAGAATTTAGGGTTGAGCATAATTAAATATCACCCCGCATTCATTGGGTCCGTTACACCCAATACTACTATCAAGATCAAAATGAAAATTTAAATTATTTTCAAATTTAGTTCCTGTACTAATTAGCTTATTTTTATTCCTTTAAAAACTGTTCATATATTCCTTTCTATTTTATTGCTAAAATATTGTGGTTGCTTTGCAATTTTCTAAACAAACGGTGGAACAACAATAGATATTTAGTCACACACTATTTACAAATCTTAGGAAATTTGATGGACATAGGAGCAAAACGTTATATTTCCAGTGACACAAGAAAAAAAAAAACAGTTGTGTCTATTTAGTTGATAATTCCCATATTTTTGTGTTGAAAAAAGAGTATTGTAACAAACAGATGCAGACACAAGTGTTGGTTGTGCAGTCCTAAAGAAAAGCTTGAACCCTACGTCCTTCTCTTACATCTCTATATATGCTAAGTGCTTCTTCCATTATGTTAGGTTGTGCCAGAAATTCTGCTCTTTGTATACCAGGAGGGTGAGTAGAGAGATAATCCATTCCGGTAGAATCACCACCAATGTTTCCCAACTTTTCATACACTCCAGGTGCCACCCGGGGATCATACCCTGCTGATGCAATTAGCAGCATCCCAATGTAATCAGCTTCTATTTCCATCCTAAACAAAAGTTAATACATTAGGTATATTACAAAATTTGTAGTCCAAGAACACCAGCATTAGAGATATATTTGCACAATTCATCCCTAGATAACAAGCATGGAAATCCTGTAAGCATGAAATTAATGCATTGAAGAATCGTGTACAAAGTCATTCATTCACATGACTCTTATGCATTGATTATACCAATGGTGAATGGTATACTTTTTCTTTCAGGTAGTTTGAGTCATACCAATGAACTAGATTTAGAGATATTTTTTCCAATCGTATGTTCTTATACTCTATTGTGATTAGGAATCTGACTGGAAAGGAAAATTATTGATTGTAGTTGTGCAACAGCAACCAATATCAACAGTGCCATTCAACTTGTATCTATATCAGCTGATTCATCTTACCATGGTACAAAGACTACATTAGTATACTATATTTATTTAAGTTACACTAAAAGTAATAGTAAGCATGCAATTTGCATACAGATTCCTCGCAGTAATTAAGCTTGAATTGGTTCTGTTTTTCTTTACTCTGTTCTCCTGTAATGTACTAGAATCTTATTAGATTTATAGAAAATTAATTGCTATCAGAAAAAAATTAAGTATAAATTTCAACAGTCAAATTGTTATAAACTGTTAGTTCTGTTTAGTGTAGCAAAACAATTTATTGGAAGGAAAAGATTGCTCCACACTTAACATACATCAAAAAACCACACAGAAAATAAATTGGTTAGAAAGAGACAATGAACAAAGCATACCGCCTGGAGAAAGGTAGGTGGAAGAAAATGGATGACACTATGTTGACAATATCAGGCATGACAAGCTGATAAAGTATCAATTGTAGAATACCAAAGGACAACTTCTTTGTAATCCCCTCAGCACTGTGTCTTGCAACAGCATGTCCAACCTAATTAACAACAAAATCTGTATAAACTGACATGTCTGCATATCATATGTGCAAATAACAAATTAGTAAGTTTTACTATGTAAGCTTAAACCAAGCACAAGAAGTATAATACCTCGTGCCCTATAATAGTTGCTATCTCTGCATCACTTTGAAAATGCTCAAACAAACCAGAAAACACAACTATCTTCCCACCAGGTAAGCAGAAGGCATTAACAACTGGCTCATTTACAATCAAAATTTCCCAATTCAATCCATCCAAATGTGAGGTACTAGCTTTTGACCATCTTTCCTGATCATATTTCCAGCATTTTTTCTCATCAAGAATCTTATCCCCCTCGTGCCAACTCCTTTCAACTTTCTCTTCATTACCAACCAATCCACTCAATGTCTCCCTTCCATCTCCTTCAACCAGCATAGTATGCTCTGATGTATACCCCAAATCATTCAACATCTTATCCTTTCTCAACCCTCTGTGTAATGCATCAACTATTTCCCTAGCTATCATTGTCACCCTCACACTTTGAGGATGTATTGGAGGCAATATGTTCCCGTTAAAATTGACTTTAACTTTTTCAAACCCGTGCTCCCCTAGCCTCCTCTCAAATTCTTTTGACAACAGAATCAAATGGGTTCTGTTGGTACAAGGAACCGTTTCCAAGTTCCCAAAATAGACAGTGATTAAAACCCCTGAACCAACCATCACAACAAAAACATTTCTAGAATTCTTAAACCAATGCCTTAGTCCCCTTGGCTTGAAATGTTGCACATTATATGGATCAATACAGTAAAGTCTCTTAGCCCCCAAAGGAAAGAGATTGTGAAAGTTACCATTAACTCCAACAACACCTTGTGCCCCCAGTCTCTGAGAAATCGAACGCCATGAAGAGAACCCATTAAAAATAGCCCCTTTTGAACCTGAATTCAAATACCAAGATTTGCAACTCCTAAAACTATGCCGAAAAGTTGGATTCTGAGGCATAAATCTCGAAGCCAAGATGCGAAGGTGATCAAGAGCTCCCCTTCTGTAGCACCCCATGATTTAGAAAGAACCAAATCTAAACCAGAAAAAGGGGTGAGGGAGATTTGAAGTTTTAAAGAAATTCAAAATTCAAGGTCTGTGCTGAACATGAATGAGTGACAAAACAAAGAAGGTTCAAAAAGACCCGAGTACACGGCACTTTTAAGAAATCAAAGAATCTAGAAAAAGAGAATACTGAAACACACGTGGCCTGTTTGGTGTCTCGGAACTACAACCATGGAAGAAAAACTACACTACATATGAAGAGCTCCATAGAATCATGACTCACTACCATTCAACTAAATTTTTGAAACAATTACACTATTTTGGATAACAATAGTCTAATAATAAATCAACCTCCAATTACAATAAGTTGTAACACAGTTAGAAATCTTCTGTTTTGCCTCTAGTCTCACACAAAGATTCGACAAATTAGCAACTTTTTTTTATCGGTATTCATGGTTTTAAACTGTGGTTCACAACCCCAGTTCCATCATCCACAATCTTCCCGCAGGATCAAGAATCTAGCGAGACTACAGCCGCAATTTAAAACCATGACAGTAGTATAACCAAATCAAACGGTAGAAACTTATTGATTAATATTTTCCTCCAAGTATTCAAAAGTTAATTCATTTTGTACAGGGCCTAACATAAAAAATAGCCCCAACTTCTTCACAAGCAAAATTTGTTCATTTTGACCTAACATATTCGAGAAGATGAGGTTAAAGAAGAAAAAATTAGGTAAAGTTTGAAGATGAGTATCGATTAAGAATGAAGAAAATGCAATGAGTAGAGAAGTACGGTGTTGATCGCGAGCGGTGAGTGGAAGGGAGCAGCGATGGATTGAATTGGGAAATTGATGTTTCACTTTACCACCTAAGGACGTAGACACGTTACCATACATCAACTTTTACTTACTCAAATTATTGTGTCTACTATATATCTAAGAAATTCTTAGTATAGGTAAATTACTGAATTGGACATCTTAACATGCTGACACGTGTCTGAAATAGAGGGTATTTTTGTCTTCTGGGTAATTTTTTTTCAGCTGAAGCATTAGAGCATTAATTGTTGATTGATGGTTGCTGACAGACGGAAGCTCCTGCTTCAAGGCATTGCATTTGGCGGAGGTATTTGAATTTTTCTTCTTGTGTTAGGTTTGTTTAGAAACATTTTGTGTTTCTTTTTTCTTCTTCTTCAACACTTCATTGGGTCTTCTTTCTTCTTCTTCGTAGCAACGTAAGTTTCATTTTTTTTTTGGTTGTTTATTTTCGTTGGTTGATGGTTGTTTCTTCTTCTTCTTCTTCTTTTGCTTTGTTCTGCTTTCTTCTTCTTCTGCAGTTTATTTAAATATCTTGGTGATTATTGTTGTTCAAGGTTTGCAGAACCTGTTTTGTTGTTCATACCAACGTAAGTTACATATTTATAAGTTACATATTTTTTGGCTGTTTTTTTTTTTGTTGGTTGATGGTTGCTTCTTCTTCTTTTTCTTCTTATTCTTTCTTTTTCTTTTTTTTTGGCTGTTTTTTTTTTTGTTGGTTGATGGTTGCTTCTTCTTCTTTTTCTTCTTATGCTTTCTTATGCTTTCTTCTTCTTCTGCTGTTTATTTGAATTTTTTTTTGTTGTTGAAGGTTTGCAGAAGCTGTTTAGTTCTTCATACCAACGTAAGCCTCCTTCTTCATTTTTTTATATTTTTTTGTTGTTACGTTAGCTTTGTTCGAACACATTTTTGCTTTATTTTTTCTTCTTCTTCGAGTTCATTGCATGTTGTTTGTTCTTTTTCATCTTTCTTCTTCTTCAGACCAACAGTTGTTTAACTTATAAATTTTTTTGTTCGTCTTTTTTTTTTGGCTGTTTTTTTTTGTTGGTTGATGGTTGCTTCTTCTTCTTTTTCTTCTTATGCTTTCTTCTGCTTTCTTCTTCTTTTGCTATTTATTTGATATTTTTTTTTGTTGTTGAAGGTTTGCAGAAGCTGTTTAGTTCTTCATACCAACGTAAGCCTCCTTCTTCATTTTTTATTATTTTTTTTGTTCTTACGTTAGCTTTGTTGGAACACATTTTTGCTTTATTTTTTCTTCTTCTTCGTACCAACAGTTGTTTAAGTTATAAATTTTTTTGTTCGTCTTTTTATTTTCGTTGTAGTTATTTTTTTATCGTTTTCTTTTGTTGTTCTTCTTCTTTTTTTTTTGTTCTTCTTCGTACAACTTTTATTTTATATCCTTCTTCTTTTTTGTTCATGTGTTTTTGTTATTTTTAAGTTGTATTGTTTTTTTTTCCTGTAAAGCAGTTGACCTATGTTATTTTTATGTATTAGATGGCAAGGAAATTTGATATGATCAAGGATATTGATGGAAAAAGGGAGACTTTGAAACTTGCTGTCCGAATTGTGGATCTGTGGTTTGTTGAGTCATGGGATTCGAAACGAAATATGGAGATGATTCTGACAGATCAAAAGGTAATGTAT
>Ga0214544_1004666_pt1 | contig 27331 bp, 21 predicted proteins | sample CNSS3metaG_FD_160074 | JGI IMG/M metagenome (GOLD analysis project Ga0214544, IMG submission 160074) | Root nodule microbial communities from cowpea collected in UCLA plant growth center, Los Angeles, California, USA - CNSS3 | ecosystem: Host-associated > Plants > Roots > Nodule | place: USA...
AAACTAAAACCGTTCAAAACGCGAATTTAAATTTCTTTGAGGGATCCAAAATCACTTAAAAGTGAGTACCTCCCTTCCAACTCATTTTCTCCCTAGTATAAAAGTCATGATTTAAACTCCAACCAAATTTTAGTCTATGAGAAACTCAACCCATTATTGCTTTAACTAACCATTATGCGTATAAATTTGGAGACATAAAAAAATAATGATATTTTGATTTATTTTTAATGTATGATTTCAATTATTCTTAGATCATTATATTATATTATTAAAAAAATTAAAACAAATAATTAAAGAGTAATTGAAATAATATGTTAAAAGTAGGTCAAAAATTAACTACTGTTTAACCTGAAAACTAGAAAGTTTTTGGACATTCAGAAGACAAAAGCAAATAAAGAAACAAGACCTAGAATACACAGTGATCAAGGAGCAATGATATCATGCTGATGATTATTAAAATAGTAGTAATCCATTCATCTATCTTTGTACTATCTAGATGATTGAAAGACATAATATATTCATCCACAACAAACAAACAAACAAACACAAATACTCACTCACTCATGCATCGACAAAGCAAGAAGAGACGAGGTGTAGGAGGGTAACGTGGACTCACTCTCACTTTATTCACCTGACACAGAGTGTGTACTTGGGGTTTGGTTCCTGTACATTATGTTGGGTTGTGTTCCTCACTCACACCAATGCCATAAGTGGATATCATAAACTCCCACAGTACTATACCTTTCTCCTCCTTCTTTCACCTGTCACCCTTCACATACAAGTTTCTCAGTTTATTCCCCAAAACTTCCCTGGTCCAATAATATCCTTATCAGTTGAATGACATTACATTCATGCTCAAAACTAAAATAACATTGTTTTCATTATTTCAACATTGTATTACATAACAGATAAAGTAGTGACTTCAAATCACAAACAGGCTTGTAGAATGCTGTGATATTGATTAATCAGTACTAAAAATATGCGTGCTATCTAAGAAGATAATTGCTTTCATTTGTTTTGAAAGTTAATACAAATTAACTAGATTCAATCAAAAATCATGACTATAATTTAGAGCATGGAATGAAGGGAAAAAGAGAAGAAAAATAATGAGGGAGAATGTGGGAATATATCCCTTGCTTGTGGGAGGAGGGAGAGAGGGTCCAGTACTTTTGGGGTCCACAAGTAGAGTGCTCTTTCGGTATGTGTTCTTTTTCGAGGACCCAAATATTCTCACCTAGCTTCTGTCACTTCATTCAGACATCTCTGTAGTGCCAACTATGTTTGTGTCTGTCTTCTCTACCCATCACAGTTACTTCTCCAATCTACTCTAATCTAATCCACCACCAACGGCTACACTTTGCTTAATGCCTATCTCATTCCATACCAACCACTAACTGTGACGGTCACACTCAATATTTATCTGGTCAAGCTGACCTAAGCACCGGGGCCACATGTTATGAGGGTCCACTATTTTTTGTCACCGACGGGGACTTATCATACACTCTCTCTCTATATAAAGTACTATATCTCACCGCAACTCATTGCTCTCACCTTTTTCTTCCCAACTAACACTCACATTGTCGCACAACACAATCACACTTCTTCTTCACCTACACTTCCACTTACCAAACACCATTCTTTCGCTGTTCCATGCTCATCATAGGGCACTAAGATAGTAACAAACTTGTTCATCAGAACACAAGCTCCCATTTCTCCCCGCTACTGGATTTTTCTTGTAAATGGGTTTTTCCTCTCTCCACGTCTGCATGAACTCATCAGATCAATGGCTGCAGGTATGCATGTGTGTGTGTGTGTTGTAGTCATTAATTATACTTGGGCATTCCAACTCTAGTAGTAATGGTTATTTACTCTTAAGTCTTCATAGTTCACACCACAGTAGCGAAATACAACGGTTTGACGAGAGAGTTTTAGGCTTTTAGGTGATCAAGATTTATATTTAGAATTGTAAAATGTTAATGAAGAAGCTAGTAGCAGCATGTATAGTGTCAAGTTGCACTATGCAATTATCTGTTTAAATTAGAATGTTTTGGTGAAGGGGGAGTGGGAAACGGACAAGGGAAAGAAAAGACAGAAGAGTGAGAATTAGCAGAAGAATAAAGAGAAGGTCCCAATCCAAAATAAGACAAAATTGACAGTACGCAGCACATTTTCCTATTCGTTAATAATTGTTTCTTTATATAAAATGTCAGGGCACAATTCACGAGGAGTGCGGGGTGGATTCTTCTTCACCATCTGCCGACATGCTTCCATGCTCGAGACCGATGACAGAGAGAAGGCTAAGACCCTCACAAGAGCAAGCCCTCAAGTGCCCTAGGTGTGAATCAACACACACCAAGTTCTGCTACTACAACAACTACAGTCTCTCTCAGCCCAGGTATTTCTGCAAGACGTGTAGAAGGTACTGGACCAAAGGAGGCACTCTCAGGAACATTCCTGTTGGAGGAGGTTGCAGAAAGAACAAGAAAGTTTCAACTAAGAAACACAACGACCACCAACCAGCTATTAACGAAAACCAAACACAACCTGCAGGACCCTCTTATATTCATAATCACAAAGATCTTCAACATTCCTTCTTGGATGTGCAGTTTTCCCACCTCAATAATATACTTGGGACTAATGCTGGGGTACTGGGAAACCCTAGTTTCATGGAGAGTAAGTATAGCATGGGAATGCTAGAGAACCCTGGGCATATTGATTTCATGGAAAGTGGGTTGGACGGTATGAATATGAGTGTGGGTGGTGGTGTTGGGCTTGGTGATGTGAGTGGCTACAATGGATTGCCATTGAATTATCAAGGTCTTTCTAGTGCAGCATTTGGAGGCATGTCCCTTGATGGAGGCATTAGCAATGTTGGAAGTTATATAATGGACTCTTGCCAGAGACTTATGTTGCCCTATGATGGAGGTTATAACATCCTTAATGGTTCGGTTGATTTGAAGCCAAACCCTAAGCTGTTGTCCCTTGAATGGCAAGATCAGGGTTGTTCTGAGGCTGAAAAAGTGTCATTGGGATATCTTAATGGTTCAGGATCATGGAGCGGCTATGGATCTTCCACAACAAACCCTTTGGTGTAGAGCTAATGATTAATCATGGATCATGCAGAGATATATGATCAAAGGTGGTGATAACCTCTCTCCAGTCTTGGGAAATATGTTTAATGGGCTAATTAATCTGGTTCATATCCTATATAATTGATTATATCAAGTACTGGGAGGGTTGTTTATATGTATCTATGGTAGTGTTTCTTTCTGCCAAGTTGGTCTTTGATTGTTATTGACTTAACAAAAAGAGTGTGAACAGGGCTTTGGTGCATTAATACCTTTAGATTGTCATTGTGTGCGCAGAAGTTCTCTGATAGCTTTAGGATTTGTTGTAACATCGAGGATGATATGGTAGTTCTTTTCATGTCGAAGAAAATGTGCAGTAGTGCTATATTATATTTATTCCTATGTTTGTAGGCTTCCAATATGTGCCATTAACTACTCTTGTGCTCACACCTTGTAACGTTGGAAATTTGAGTAACATTCTCCATCGAACCTCAAATTTTCTTGGGCGGAACATCAGTTGTCCGGAGATTGAATGGCATTCATGTTTGATGAATTTGTTTTAATTTTTAAGAAATTTTAATTAGCTCACTGTATTAATTAAACATAAAAAGTATCACTATATTAATTTCAACCTATTTATTAGTTTATTTAAAACAAATGTTATAGTGTATTACATCAAAATATTTAAATAACAATCACCTTTAGACACAAAAAATAACTAGTCTCTATACTAATTAATTTAGATACTAATTTATAAAATAAAAATTATTGGTTTTTAAAATAATCATTATGTGAATAAAATATTAGTGACTAATTTAGACCCTAAATTGATTATTAACTATCAAAATTTTGACTACAGAATATTTTTTTATAATTAGAGTCCAATTATAATTAATCACTAAATTAAAGTATTATTGATCATTAAGATTTTATTCATAACAGTGACTATTTTAAAGATAATAATTTTTAGTTTATAAATTATTATCTAAATTAGTTGCTAAAACGATCAAATATTTTTTGTCTTTAAAATTGATAATTTGATTATTATTTACAAATTTTCTTATAGTTTATTATAATTATATTAAAAACATAACTGTTATAATATATATATATATATATATATATATTCAAAAGTCTTATAATTTTAATCTAGCAACAAATTCATCACTACCATAAATAAGCAACTTACTTAATTTAGCATCGGAAACAATGGCAAAAATAGTCACCGATTGATTTTAATCGCAAATTAACGACCGAATCCACAATTGATTGAATTATTAGTTACTTAAGTTCGATCAATGATCGAATAGCGGTCGAAAATGAAAGTCGCTAAATTGGCAACTACATCACAAAGTTAACAAATTACGCCTTTTCCCTAGGTAAACAAGAGATAGCCACTCAACTTGTTCGGTGACAAAATAAAATGAATGTTATGTTAATATTCAATTTTATCGGTGAAGGGAGTCCAATTACAACACTCTTTGTGTGAGTTTTGCCTAGATTGTGAATAGAGTGCATCACACCTATTTTTCTCTTGTGCAATGTCTCAAAAGGTGTGGAAAATGTGTGATAGCTGGATAGGGGTGAGCTCAATGCATCACAACCAAGCTAGGATACACTTTCAACACTTTCATATGAGTAGCTTGAACACTAGGCAAAACACAATGTGGAAAGGAATGTGGCTGGCTATAGTTGGGGAAATTTGGAGACATATGAATGAGGTGATCTTTAAGCAAAAGAAAGTTGACACTGAAGAGATTTTTAGTCTTGCTCAAGTTAACACTTGGGCTTGGTTGAAACATAAAATTCATTCGGTAAAGTTTTCATATAGTGACTGGTACTTCGCTCCTATTGTTTGTTTAAAATCTCTATGATATGATGCTTTCTGTGTTTAAGTTGTCAGGTAAGCATGAAAAGGATTCACATGTCTAAAGCAATGAGCTCTTCATCAGTGATTTTGCACACTTCTTTGGTTACTCTGTAACAACCAAGAGAACATAGTCTCAGGAGCGCAATGAACCATGCATACCTGGTTTTGTATTCACTTTCTGTGTAATCTTGTAGACTGGTCGGGGAAGGTGCGATATGGGTGGCTAATCTTATGATTCCTATCCAGCTTGACGTTGGGAAGGCATAGCTCTAGCATTGAAAGTCCAGTTTAATTGTTCTGCCAGATTATTGTAGAAGCATAGTTTTGGAGATGCAGTGCATCTTTCTCTCATCTTTTTGTAAATGGGTTAGAGCACCCCTCAAGTGCTCTATTATTAATTTAATTTAATTCTTTGCCGATAAAAAAAAAGAGATTTGTTTTTAAAATAAAAAAATCTGTTTTTAATTAATAGCAAGTGGGGTGAAATAAATTTTCTCAACAAATTTGAATTTTAGCACAATATATATATATATATGTATATATATATATATATAATAAGTAAATAAGAAGAAGAAGTAAAATAAGAAAAGAAAAAGAAAAAAGAAAAGAAGGAAAGGAAAAACCCACTTTGTTTTTAATTATCATGTCAATTCTCATGAACCAATGATTTTTATATATATTAGCATACACTCATACGTTATCGCGCATGTGTGTATGCATTTTTTAAATATGAATGATAATATGTTAATAGGTGATAATAGTGTAATGTTATTAAGTTAATATATAAAATAAATTTATATTTATTAAAAATAAAGTAAAATGAATAGAGAAATTAATTGTTGATGAATAAAAAAAAAGAAAAAAAAGAAAAACAATTTTATAGAAAATAGGTAAAATAACCATTTTAAAAAAATTAATAATTGTAAAGGTTAGAATTGACATCATAAAATGTGGACACAAAAGAGAAAATCTTCTTTATATATTGTTATAGATTTCCACCCACTTTCTTTGCTATTTACACCTCCTCACAATACCCAAAAACCTATTGAAGGGGAGTTAGGATTCATTAACTCTAATGCCCCACATCAAGTAAAAAAACGAGTAAGACAACTAGTATAAGTAGAAAGACTCGTAGACCTATCTAGGGGGAGTTTGGTAAAATTAGATGTGAGTTTGAAGTTCCACATCGAATAAAAATGAGTAAGATTACTAGTATACATGTAGTGGGATCCCATAAACTTAATAAGGGAATTGTAGGGATTCAACATTAGCTAAAAATGAATAAGATGACTAATGGTTAGAGTTATGGTTATGGGTGAATAGAATTGGGGTTTATGTGTAAGAGTATAAGATTTAAGGTTTATGATATAAAAGAACAAGATTATTAGTATATAAGTAGAGGAATCTCATAAACTTCTTGAGAGGATTATAGGGATTTAACGTTGGTATGATTTTTTAGGTTTATGATTTTTTAGGGTGTATGTTTTTAGGCCTTTTGGGTTTACAGTTTAAGGTTTTTATGATTTCGGGTCAGTGTTTGTTAGGGTTGGGGTTAGGGTTTATTCGGGTTAAAATAAATTTTGAAATGCACGTCTTTGATGTGATGAATCTCCCGTAAATATAATATCCATGAAACAAAACCCCTTTGTGTGTTTATCAAACAAACAAAAGGCAAAAAAAATTATGAAATCCTCACTATCTAAATATTATAATGGGTTAAATATGTTTTTAGTTCCCGAACTTTGATTCAAAATTGAAATTCATTCATGTCTGAAACTTCGATACATTTTAGTCCTTAAACTTTAGAAATAAATTAATATAGTTCTTTTAATCCAATTATGTTAACTTTTTTGACGTGTCGAATGCTTTTCATATTAGTATTGAAGTTTTTTACACTATTTGACACATTCTTAGTTCAATATCTACTGAGAAATATGTTTGACACTTCAAAAAAAGTTAATGTAATTGAATTAAAAGGACAATATTTATTCATTTTTAAAATTAGGATCAAAATATATTAAAGTTTCGGACAAAAACGAATTTCAATTTCGAATCAAAGTTCAGAGACTAAAAACATACTTAACCCTATTATAATTTATAACATTCGGAATAGATATCAAACAAAAAGTAAAGCAAGTAATGATTTTTACCAAGTTTCGTAATTTTTATCTTCTGTCAGTTTTCACTTGATCTTACCCTTCTAATCTACAGCATATAGATTGAACAAATCGGGTACAGGATTTACCAAATTTTAATCGAACCAGTTGCTCCAATTTTCCAATCTGAGTTGGACTGCAGCATACTAAAATTTTGCCTCTTCTTTAGCATAATGAAATTCAAATTGTATAGAACTAAAATAAAAAGGAAATAGCTTAAAAGTAAAGCAATCCTTTCTTCAAAAGCACTCTAAGGGCCTGTTCGCTTGGGACTATGGCGCTTGGGACTATGGTACTGTTGAAATCAATTAGGAAGCGCGGATTCATAAAAATAATGTGTTCCATTGTATGGATTTAAACTGATTACCGAGTGCGGATTTGAGGGATGTATCGTTTTCTTCATCCACCCTCTGATAAGCATATTAAAGAGTAAGGAGCGTTTATTCCCGATTTTGCCCTCGTTGTCATTGTTGCGTGGAGTTTGTGAATGCACCGGTGTTGTCAGTGTTGCAGGGACAACAGGTGTTGGGGTGGTGAGCGAGGCTCTCGCGGTGGTGGTGAGGTGTTGTGGTGTTGGGGTTGGCACCGGTGGCATCGATGTTGTGTTAGTGAGGGTCATGGCACCAGCGGTGCCTTGTTTTTACAAGGGGCGACACCGGTTACGACACCGGTGTCGTTGATTTTTTTTTTTTTTTTTTTTTTTACGTTTTTCTTAACTTCTTTTGACTTTTTTTTTAAATTTTTTTAACTTTTTTTTACATTCATAAAAATTTAATTTTTTTTATTTTAAAATTTTATATAATTTTAATTTTTTTTTAATTCGTATTAATTAATGATAATTATTTTTATAACATCAAATTACAAATCATTCTCTTTTTTTACACAAGGGTATTATGGTAACTTAATAAATATATTTATTTTAACATATAATTTTATTTAATACATCAATCAAATCTTTCACTAACTTTCATCAAAATTATCTCCAAATCTACTCACTTTACCCTCTAAATCCACTCAAAAAAACAGAAATATCTATCCACCTAAATCTACACAAATCCATTTTCACACTCTCCCCCATATCCATCTACACAAAGGAACACACCCTAAATCATTTTTTACATGAAAGGTTTCCAGTCTTGTTTACCCATTGAACCAAAATAAAGAGAAGAATAATTTCTGGTTATAAAAACACATTCAAAGGCAGACCTTAATCATTTAAATTCCTGGGATGAAAGGTTTCAAGTCTTGTTTTCCCATTGAACCAAAATAAAGATAGCAATGATTGTTGGTTATAAAAAAAAAGCACATTCCTTACAAAAGGATTATAGTATGATTCACTATTTTACAAAATCAAAGTTTCAAAGAAAATGTTCCCGTAACCTTAAGCGCGTTTTACGTTGAACAGCTGAGTGTTATGGCAAACAATTCTGCTCCCAGAAGATTATTCGAGATCCCCTCCAAGGATGGATGCTATCGACACATTGGACTAGGAGCTCGTATGCTATAGAAGCTTTCAGTTAGCTGGCTCGTATTTACAGATACAGTCGTATATGTTCCCTTTAATCAGCTTTTCAGCAAATCTCTGATTTTTCACCATTGCAAGCTACCAAAAATAAAAGAAAAAGGGAGGGAAAGAGATGTGTCAAAGCAGCCCCTTAGACGTAAATCCATTCTATTAACACAATAAGGGACAGTGATAGGCTTCGTTAAAAATATAAAGTAATTAAATGGTGCAGTTTCACATTCATATTGACGTACAATAGTTGGAAATTCACGACTCTAATACAGAAGTTATGAATGCCATAGCAATGAAAGAAGAAACCATTAAAATGTCATAAATCTGAAGATATGAATGTGCAATATAAACAATGATGATTGGATTAAGTACTGTTCAGAGGCGGATGCGCAAAAAGAAAGAACTAAAAAATGTGAGTATGAGAAGACTGACAGTATATGCATATTCACAGATATGGCAGCGTGACAAAGACTTTGCATTTAATGAATCCTAATTAGTTCAGGAATTCACGCAACAACCAGAGCAGATGAGTTTTTCAACATAGGACAATGGTCATGTACAAGAGAACAAAAAATCACAGAGAAGCATTAACTCTGTAACTATACCCTGAAAAATGCCAAATTGAAATTCAACTGACTGACAATAAGTATAAACTACATGACCTTACCTTCAAAGCATCACACTTAAACCGCGCATTGAGATTGGTATGAAGAGCTCTACCCATCCCTTCCAAAATTACCTGTTCAAGAGAGATAGTTCAATTATAATATGCATCATGATATTATTAAATCCGTAGTAATGTTATTAGATAAACAGAATTGTTCTCCCCACCAAATCGGCATCTTTTGCAGCAGCTGCCAGCTCAGAGCTGACCTGTCTAAAGTCTATACAAGGGCTACCACATCCGTTCTCAACAACCATCAAGGGAACGGAAGACGAATTTCCTCTAGGACTGTCCAAGGTAGTACTCATTGCATCAACAAGCAAGCCACCAGATTCAGCAGCTCGCCTAAGAATGTCACAGTGCTGTAAGATAAAAAATTAGTTCACTGTTTAAACCAATTCATGATCATCACGGATACTGCGGTTGAGGTGAAGTAAAGAAATTGACAAAGAAAATTAGGTCAATGATATCAGAATCTACCCATTAACACTTAATAAGATACCACAGCAAATATTATCTTTTACCAATGATGCTGAACGAGAAACACTTAAGTTGACACTGAGAAAATGTTCTATAACCATTGTTGTTTAAATCACGTAAATGCTGACCTACTTGATCATTTAACTTGTAATAGAAAATCTACAGGACTAGAAAAAAAAAACAAAAATTGCATTTTATAAATTTATGCAGCTGTTTTAGATTTTAGAATACAAAAATTAAACGGAAGATCACGAAGTGAAGAAGGAAAAAACTAGTCAACTAAAATATGGCAGCGCTACAAAGGCAGATGTTTACATAAAATGCTCGTTAGCCGGAAACTGTGGTTTACATAACTTCATTGCATGCCAAATTTGTGTTCATAGAGATTTATATCCTAGGAATTTAGTGAGCATGAAATTTTACCTGGAAAAAATAATAAAAAAAAAATGGTAACTAATTAATGGTAAAGACATTCATATAAATCTTACAAGGGAATTCTCCAACGTCACAAATATTACAGAGACCAACAGGTTGAAGTTCATGAAAATACACAAACCTTGGCAGCCTCGGCAACAATGTCCGGAAGCTCCATTGCAGTCACATCATTCAAAGCAGGAAGGGAATTTGCAACCAGGACCACCTGCACTCACCCATTATATATTCGAACTACACACTCATAGGCATAGGATAGGACCAATTATATGAATATTGATTTGATTCACAATTGCATTACCCCTGTTTACTTTTCTACCTACAGAACAAACGTAATTATTTCACATCTATACTAAATCAAGACACCATTATTAAATTCATGGTTCACGAGTAGTTCAAATTCAGATGAGTTCATTTCCTGCGTGAAAATTCATTCCATTATACAAATGCAAATTTTCTCCAATTAAAAGCTCACTTCAGTTCCACGACGGAGGAGTTCTCGTGCCAGGGGAAGCATCCCAAGAACAATATCAGCACCTGAATTATCCACAAAAAGTAAAGCTCTTTTATGTGGGGGTGGTTTCTTGTCCCCAGTTCCTAACATTCTCTCCTTAAAGACATCAAAGTCATCCACCTAGATGGAAAACAATTAGCTTAATATTCAACAATCAATCATGATAATAAATTAAGAAATCAAATACCCTCATCATGAATATGTTGAACAAAACCTACTCGCCAGGGTCTCTGCATTTTGTTGCGACTCATTCTGTAAATTTCAATAATAGTTCCTTTATTATAGAGATCCACACATGCACGAGATCCCCAATCAAAAATGTTTGCAGCAAGAACACCTTCAATTAGAGTAAGTAGTCTTGTTTCCTGAAACAAATAAGACTTTCAACCAACATGATTTACGAGAAACAAGGGTGACTTACGAACATTGATTCAGGTACATTGTCACGTCCACTCACTTGAAAATGAATGTTAGTTGCATATATCATCCACTACACTAAAAAGAACAAACATTGACTCCTACTACCAATTTTTATTCCTAGGATTGTATTATTAGTAAGGCATACCTCATCCAGACTATCAAGCTCCATCAACAAATCAGGTAAGACTGCAATTGATGCCTCATTTTCCCTATGATAGATATAAAAATAACAAATTTAAGTGATCAAGAATAAGGACGTTAAGAGGATAATGTAGGTCTAATGATGACATTAACAATGTTAACATTGATAGTAGGGAAGTCCTCTTTTTTTATATTAGATTTGTGAGTTGTAAGCCTAAAGCTTCTATCTTTTACAATGCAGCAATGTGCGATTAGATATATAAATCAAAAGACACTTTAGTTTTTATCTTGAATTAAATCCTTTGCAAATCCATCCGTATAAACTATAAACAAAAGAAAAAATCAAGGTTTTCATGTCAACTCTAGTCAAGATGGATCCAATCAGGGTTTTGGTAATGAAACACAATACATCTAACTTTTTTTGCGAAAACTAAAATAAGCCAAATTCTAAACAAGTTCCAATAAGGAAAATACTTTCAATTAAGAAAGTAAGGATATGCAACGAAAGCATGATAGATGTATTGTGAGTTGTAAGCCTAAAGCTTCTATCTTTTACAATGCAGCAATGTGCGATTAGATATATAAATCAAAAGACACTTTGGTTTTTATCTTGAATTAAATCCTTTGCAAATCCATCCGTATAAACTATAAACAAAAGAAAAAATCAAGGTTTTCATGTCGACTCTAGTCAAGATGGATCCAATCAGGGTTTTGGTAATGAAACACAATACATCTAACTTTTTTTTGCAAAAACTAAAATAAGCCAAATTCTAAACAAGTTCCAATAAGGAAAATACTTTCAATTAAGAAAGTAAGGATATGCAACGAAAGCATGATAGTGAGATCCCCAGGATCAACCCAAAAGAGCATATTTTGATTTCCAAATGTTTTTATGATGTTTAGAATATTCACATTTTTAAATCGGGATGCCCCGGATGATATTCGGTTCGGGTTTCCTTTACTTGAATTTCTAACTTTAAATAAGTTTTACATTGTGATAATTGTTTTGTTGAACATTTTATATTCTGATTTGTTTCGGTCAGTTTAAATTTCAAGTAAATCCAAGATATTTTAGGGATTTCAAATTGTTATAAGCCTACACTTGCATTCTCATATATGAATTTGAATGATTATTTTCCTTCATCTTTAATCTCTGGTAGGTTAGATATTTTTATTTTACAACCTAGTGATTTGTAAGCTCTAATAATTACAAAGCTAACAGACAAATTTCATGCAAAAGAGCAAAAGGGTCTCAATGAGAACTGGTAAAATGATTGAAAGAACCTATAGAGCGAAATATAATGGCAGATGTTTTCCACAATCATCCAGCAACAAAGGGAAAATTGAAGGTTCTTCTACATATAAAAAGGAAACTTTTTTTTATCTGTTTTCATTGCCAAAAATCTAAGCATAGGGAAGAAGAATGCTTGTACAAAGATAAACCTTTTCTCACTGTAACTTTTGCAAAAAAACTTGGTCACGGTGAAAAAGTATTGCAACTTGAAAAAACAACCTGAGTAATAGCCCATATGACAGGAAAGATTGATTGAACAAAATAACAATGATGAGTATTTATTTGTGGCATCAAAAGAATACAGTTCGCATGGATTGAATATTTGGCTTATTTGACGTAACTGCACCCATCACATGACAAATGTTTATTTTATTTTTTCCTCCATTGACAGGTCAATTCAACCAACAGTCAAGTTGGGAAATGGCAAATTTGTGCAAGCCAAAGGAAAAAGAACAACTTTTATATCAACCAAGAATTGTATGATAACTGTCACAAATGTTCTCTAGATTCCAAAACTGGACAAAAATTTCCTTAGTGTTGCACAATTGTTAGAAGTGAATTTATGTGCATTGGGATATAATTGAAGATCATGACTCAATGGACAAAATTGATGAAAGATAGTGTCACATAAACTTGACATCATTAAAGTTCATGCAAGATGAATTTGAGATGACATATCTTGGCGGATGGTCTTTAAAGACAGGAGCTAAATTAAATTGATAATAGTTTAAGTCAAAATATTTATTGGCAACTTGCTAATAAAACATTTATGATCTGGGGTTTGAGAGTTCAAACTCGGAATTTCCATGGCAAAGTTCAAGGAGGAATGTACAATTATGGGAGTTTCCTTTACTTGAATTTTTTAATTTTAAATAAGTTTTAGATAGTGATTTTGGTAGTGTGGAAGATTATTTGTTTCAGATAGTTAGTTTAAATTTCAAGTAAATATGACGGTAGGTTAGATATCTTATGATTTCAAATTGGTTACACATAAGTATTCTCATTTATTAATTTCACTGAGTATTTCCTTCATTTTAAATCTCAGTATTCTTCTCTGCAAGTTACACTGTTTCTATATTTTTATCATACAAAATATTTCCAACATAATATTGAGTCCTAGCAGTACCAAAATCCAAGTTCACAATTTGACCTCTGAAAGAGATTTTGATTTTCGGGTGGATTTGTCAAGAGACCTCTCCCAAAGAACGAGTAAGAAACAGAAAAAAAAAAAAGTAGCACACCATAATTATACTGAAGAAGTTAAAATTCAACACCATCTGCTTATATAACCATTTGGTAACAGTGGAACATGCTTTCTACATAAAATTCAGTGAGCCAGAATAATGCTAATGCATTGCATCATGTCACACAATTAGCTGACAGACACTTAAATCTAGAATCCAAGTAAAGATCTCATCCATATGGCTCAACGAAGATAAATGAGAAAAATAAGTAAAACCCTTTCCATAACACACTTCCCAACAAACCATTATGGGATGAAATATATGTAATTACACTAAATGAAGCAAGATCCACTCCTTATTTTATAGAAACTACTTGCATTGCGTCAAATAATAAAAACATGTTGGAAAAGCACATGCCAGAGAGTGTATTTATAGCATTTTTCAAATATAATTACCTCTGCTTTATACTTATATAAGCATCAAAAAAATGGAATTCCCTCAGGCACTCTTCCCTCATTTCCAGTAGTCTGGCCAGGCCTAACTTGCCGTATGCAGCAGGTTCCTCCATTAACCTATTCAGTTGTTGTGTAGAGTTAATCAGGTAAAAGTGTATTGCCAACCAAAATTAATAGTTTTAAATACTTAGTGATCTCAATGTGTGTGTTATGTTGACAAACATGGTACAAAAATGCATCCACATGTAACTGAAATTTAAAGTTTTTATTCCAGATATGTCATAATCTACAAGAATAAGAGGGTCAGAGACTAGTAAACTTATCAGGCCTGGAAAAGTGACAGAAAAATAAGTTATTCATAAAGAGAGAGTAATGGAGCATAGATGGAAACAATCATATAGCTGATCGCATGAAGACTATAAAACATACTAATCTGACGATGCTTAGAATGCCATAGAGGTAGTATAAAATGAAAGTCAAAACTTAATTTATCATCATCGGAAAAAAAAAAGTAAATGATAACCATCAAGAACCAAATAGCATGTTATGCATTAAAAATATCATTTCCTTAACTTATCATTTTATACTCAACCAGGTCTTTTTGTTCACAGGCTTTTATTAGAGAAGTGTTGGTGGAGAGTTAAGATAGGGAAAGACCAACAGTAGAGTCAGGGAGTTCGGCAACCAAAGTTGCTTTTAATATACTTTTTTCTTGATGAGTTTCTGAAAAACCATCAATTACACTGGTGGAAAACCTGACTCACTAAAATCCTTTTAAGTTAAAACTAATCAAATTGATTCCGCAACAAGGATCAAATAAATGTTTTTTACAAGAAATTAAAACTAATGCCATTTATCAACCATAAAATAATTAAATAGTAATAATAGGAAGGAAGCCACGAAAACAGTAACGTGATGTCAATATTACCTAGTCAGGTGGGCAGAAAATGCACGAGCAAAAGCATCACCCCTTCTTTTGGCATCATCAGTCCCACCTTCACTTGCGACGGCCTAACATATTTTAGTAAGGGTATCAGATGTATGGATTGAGTATAATCAAATTGAATTATATTGGATGCGTTAAAAATAAACCATCATCCATAATCCATTAAAAAGTTAAGTTCATCCGTGACTTGTCTGATAAAAAACTATCCAACCCATTCATTAACCACTTCTATAGATGGAAATCCAATCAATCCATTTAAATTATATTATATCATATTCCTTCAAAAAAAATATTTTATAAAATAAAGTTCAATATTTATTCACAATTTTGTATCAAACATTGCGGAAGATTTGTTCCTTATTCCTTCAAAAAAATATATATATTATAAAATAAAGGTCAATATTTATTCACAATTTTGTATCAAACATTGTGGAAGATCCGTTCCTTGGAGACTTACGCTCAACCAATGAACTTTGGACTACTTGACTCAATGAATTACAAAAGTATGTTGACTGTCCATCTAATAACAAATAGTGATCCAGTCCAACTAATCCATTGGTTTTTGTTCTATATTTGGAGGATTGGTTAGATTACAGATTGGATGGTTAGTGGATTAATAGATTGAATTGTACTTACATTATATATTGAATATTGAATATTTTTCAACTCTTCAAGATGTTAAATGTGTTTACTTTTTTATTCAATACTTTCTTTATAAAAATGTTATGAGGATTAGTGGAAGGATATAGTAATCATTCAACCAAATAGGTTAGGTGTTTCTATCCAACCACCAACAAGCACAACACACTACACAAGACTGGTACCAGAGCAACTACATTAATCACTCCATACGATTTCCTAGAACATTGTGAAGGCCAAAGCTCGAGTGATGACATTTAACACCAATAAAATCATAATTACTAAACAGAATTTATGTTCATAATCCACAACAAGCTTTCTCTCGTAGTTTTTAAGTGTTACACTCATTCTCAGATTAATAGTCATATCAGACATCGTATATGCCCAGCTATTAGATATATGTAAACCTCCTTGGCATTTTTGGCAAATGCTCCTGTCGCTAAATAGACAAAAAGAAGACCAAAGGAAGCACCAATAAGAAGAGTAAATTACACAGTTTTCAATCTTGTGAATAGGAGAGAAGGAGGTCAAAAAGAACTTTGAAGGGAGTGGTCAAGAGAGATCTCAGCGCAAGTAATGTTCCTAAAACTTTGGCTTTTGACGAAGCCAAATGGCATCATATGATCCATGCAACCAACCTTATCTAGTGAGATAAGGTTTTGCTGTTGTTTGTTGTTAGTCTTGACATTCAATAAGCTTTGAGCATTATATATATGTTAATGATGCGATCTTTGGATGAGTAAAGAGGGGAAGATTCTTTGGCACTTGTCAGTTTATAAAAAAAAAAAAAAAATATATATATATATATATATATATATATATATATATATATATATATATGTGTGTGTGTGCGTGTGTGTGAGAGAGAGAGATAAGGTTTTGCTGTTGTTTGTTGTTAGTCTTGTCATCCAATAACCTTTGAGCATTATATATGTTAATAAAGAGGTTTCGGATGAGTAAAGAAGGAAAAATTCTTTGGCACTTGTCAGTTAATAATAACAACAATAATATATGTGTGTGTGTGTGTATGTGTGTGGTTTATGGGTCACGCTAACAAGCCCTAAGGGCATTGACTAAATGCCTTAACTTCACATTATCAAGTGCTTCTAATTATTTGGAAAACAGATATTGAGTATTTTTGTAGTTTCATCTTTTTTATATAACAAATGTCCTTTTTTCAATGACAATTTATTATTATTATTTTTTTTCCAGTGCCTTAAGGATACTAGCATTTGTCATAATTTATTTCGTACCCAAACTACTTAGAGAGGAAAGCAAAGTCTAGTTACATTTTATATATATATATATATATACACACACACACACACGTGTGTGTATGTGTGTGTATAGCGGACAAACCTCACTTCATGAACTATAGCTTTTGGGGAGAATTAAGCCCAAGTTCAAATTTTACGACTTATATTGATCCCTTTTTTATGGGGCAGAAGGATATTTTTTTCTTCTTTGCTATGCTAATTACGAAGGTAAGATTTGTCAGGCTTCTTATAGAAAGGTTTCAAGGTTAGACATGAAAAGAGACTAGAGGAATGTAAAAATACAAGTAATTGGAGATCTTGAAACTAGGACTTGACTTGTGAAAAAGATTAGATGTTCAAGTTTGACTTATTTATTAATAAGCTTAAGTGAAAACATAGAGTTGCCTTGTTAAAAAAAGTAAAATATAGCTTTTGTTTATTCAGCCAATGTATAACTTAATTGTTTTTGCCTTTTACTTTAACATTATCATTTTTTGTTTAATTTTAACTAAAAAAAGCTAAACGATAAATTAAAAGTTGTTTTTAATAAAAATTATTAGTAGAAGAATATATAAATCTGTTTTCGTAAAAAAATATATAAATGTTTAAAACTTGAGTCCGGTTATTTTAAATAATCAAGTCCAATCTCAAGCTTAGGCTTTTTATTTAACTAAACAAACAAGTAATTCACGAGCCGGACCCAATTAGTTCGCAAATAGATAAGGTTCGTTTCACCCTTAGGTGAGACTAAGCTTTGCTTGGTAAAAATTTGCCTTGATGTTTATGTTCATGGGTTTGTTTAAAGAGGAAGCCCTGCCTCATGCTCTGCTTTGTACTTTTCTTTCTTTATTCTCTTGTAAATTTATATGATATATTGACATGTGTAAAAACTATTATTACTCATTTAGTATCAGTACAATTACAGGGATACGTTTTAACTTTTTCATATGCAGAACATACAGTTATACGGATAGATTTCCTCATCAGGTGCAAGGATATTCTGTCTACTGCCATTGCAACATATGAAAAGACAAAAGATGATAGAAGTCTAGTTGTTTTAAGACAGAACTATTACCTTGGCCACAAGATCAGGCAAGTTCTCCGATAAAATTTTGAACCAATACCTACACAGATGCAAATTTTGCATTAGCCACAGAAGCCAAGCACTTGAGACAATTGAAGCTTTGATTTGCAATTAAACTAAAAAAATTACAATACTGTGCTCACTCTAGTTCACTGTGATCTGAGAGATCAATGGTATTAGGTTCATATCTGTGGAGATATAAGTCACGTTAAGAAATAAACCAATACAATACTGATAACAGAAAGCCAATGTGTTGAGTATGATACATACATTTTCGGGTCTGCTAATAATGGAAACACCTCTAAAGTGGGTACTAGATGAAGGACACCAACATTTAGAGCGCTAGCATCAGACCGCAGAATACTTCCTTTCGACAAAGGAACTTCAAAACCCCCAAGTCCAGTGGTGCCAGGACGAGTCATTGGCACAGGGGCAGTGATCTCAGTTCCCTTCTGCAGAAACTTCTCCATCCAAGAAATCTGCACTTCAATTTCTAAAATTATAAAATTTCCTGATAGATTGCGCTGCTTCCACAAATAAGAAAAATAACAAAAACAATGCCTCTGGATGGCATATCAGTTTCTAGGACCTCTAAATTCAGTCAAAATCATGCAATCAAGCTGGCAATGGCAAGTATTCAAAGTTTCTTACCACCTATAGCTTTATTAATTCATTCATTCAAGAGCTTCAAAATGAATCGTGGCACAGGAAACTGATAAACTTCCAAAATAGAAGACAAAGGAAAAGACACAATAATACACACACCTCATAAATGTCAAGAACCAAAAATTTTAGGGATTTATAAGAACAATAATCAAATTTAAAATATAAGCAAAAGCAAAAAAGTATTTTTCACAAACTCAAATCATCATAAATATTTACTAACTGCCAAGGATGTTACAGTTAACAAATTTTTCACTCCTTTCTTTTTCACATTATAATGGCTATCTCTATATTTAAAAAGATTTTAGTGTCTTTAGTGGGTAGACAAATATTCCAATTCCATTGAATATGATTCCTTCCCATGGATTGTCATCCAAATTTGTAGATTCTACATTTTCTGAAAAGACAAATTATTCAGAGAATCTCACTAGTGGACTTACTTTATTAATTTCATTATTGCTTTAATAGAAACTTGAGTCCGAACACAATATATTGGGACATTCTTGATAGTAACAAGATTGATAGCAAAAAAAAAAATCCTTCCTATTAATCTAGCATCAAATTTACACCATAACTAAAAGTTAGAACACATTTAATTGGATCATTTTCTCAAACAGGTGATCAGCAAACATTAAGGTTTTCCGATTCCTCTCCCTTGCCTTCTCATTCAAATCCCTAAGTGGGGGACCATGAATATTGCCTCCCGTATATGGAGCACCCATTGGGAATCTTTCAACTAATTGATGCACCATGAGATCATCTAAACCATGCTTTTCGTAGCTCATAAATGCACCTAATGCTCCCAGAAATCCTTCATGTCGCAAAAACATTGCTTGTGCAGCCCCATTAGACCTGAATGACAAATATATAGATCTTGACAAAGTATAACAATTAAATCAAGAGCAAACATATAAAAGATTTTGCTACGTTAAGTCATTATAAAATTTATGTACCAGAAATGAATTGCAAAAGAAATAGCATCCATGGTATAGGCATGACCCCTTATAAAAAATCCTCCAAAAAATATTCTCTTCAACCCAAATCGCAATGCATTTAAGTACGCTATCTGCACAAAAGTGACAAAAAGAACACAATTGGTGAGTTAAGAGATGGAAGAACAAATATATCCTGAAGCATGATCTAGAACTAGTGTCATGCATCATCCTCGTTATTAGATACGTGAGTGTCCCTACTCATGTCTTTTCTCATAGTAGGTGATCAAAAGAACATTTTTTAAAAAAATATTTCTAATAAAAAGAACATATTTCAAAATCAGCATGCTGCCATTTACCAAATTAAAGATCTGCGGTTTCTGAAAAAACTAATGAATTTTTTTAACATAAAATGACTAGTTATTTCACAACAAAATATAAATGTTTTAAGTACTTCTATGGAGAAACTCTGTAAAAGATACATGTTTTCATTATTTAAATTGATTGTTAACAATATTCAATTAAGAACACACAGAATTGCATATTGTCTGTGCATCTAATATTTCCGAAAAGTACTCAAGTGTAGAAATAACAAACTTACAAACATGAATAAGCTGAATGAAACAGTAAAAACATGAGCTCAAATGTATCACAAATTGCATGCACTTTTCCAGCTTGATTTATTGCTGTAAAAAAGATAAAATTCATTACAACTGTAAGCTCACTTGGGCAATATTGTATGATATCATTCGCAGAAGAGAGAGTGATATATCTTCAGGTCTGTAATCTTCGAGCCCCTTTTTTTCTGAGGTAGCCTTGCCAAAACTTGAAGCAATGGTAGAAGCTGATAAGCCGATCTAGGGTAATTTAATAACAGTAGTAAATACAGAGTTGTGATTGATAAAAAAAGAATATTAAATGACTCATATCAATACAATCCAGAAGTTAAGTAAATTTAGACCACTTTTTCTTTTACATCGGATAAATATCATGTGGCAATGATCAATTGTAAAATTTACCTTAGCATAGTCCATGCCACCATAAATGTCCCCAACAAGCATGTCAGTATTTCTATTATCTCCTTTCTGACTCAGCTCAAGTAATTCATCAAAGCTGGAAGTCATTTTAAGAAACCCTTCTGTAATAGTTCAAATATAGAAGTCGATAAAGAGTAAAAAACTGGAGAATCATCAGAAAAATGACCTCTCACACTTTGTTAACAGCCTGCCCAAGCCCCAATAAGTACCACCACCAACATTAGTCCCACTGATCCTCTCAAATTTTCCATCCCCATCAACCTGTGTTTAGTCGGATTAAGATAATGGATTACCACCAGTTCGTCATAAAAAACACACCAATGAAATCAGAAAGATAAATAAAATGAGGAACTAAACAAATATACCTTGATCATGCTAACACCAGATCCAATATTAACTAGAAGATATGGAAACAAATCATTAGGGTCAATTTGAACAAACTCTTTCTGCCCCTCCATGTGCGTAAAAGCTTCATGGCGAATCGCCTACTAAGAAGTGATACAGCATTTAATTAGTAATCATCAATTATGGCATAGTCATATGCTCCAAAGCATATATGACTTTATTTTAAGAGAGAAGAGAAAAAATAGATCTCAAATACAGAAAATAGAGTTGTCAGCCAGCTATAGCTATATAAATTAAGTGAAAAGTTCAACTCTAGTCTTATTTTCCTTCAACTAATTCACTAATAAAATAATGAATCAATGAGTGTGAATAAAATTTAGATAAGGTTTTCCCACTCTGGTGGAAGTGATAGCATGCCAATCTTGGCAATTGATCGGCTCTCTCTACCTTCTTAGACAAGGGGAAGTACTATAAACTGTCTAAAGAAAGAAATGTAAAAGGATAACCTTTTTTCTTCGATTATTTATCAGAATAAATAACGAGTACCTAATTGCAGTGGTCTTATCCTTTTTATAACTATCATGCAAGGAAAGGAAATTATGCATATAGACTTGACCTGCAAATACATTTCAACTCACAAGATGGTCTTGTCACTATCAAGATCATTCTTAAACAAATACAAGAGAAACTGATAATTTCAAGAGTTGGATCCACCTTCAGCAAGAAATTTGCCCCTGCCACAAGACAGCTCATTTCATCTTCTTTGTCAAGAATAAGTCCAAGTCTTTCTTTGAAGAGGTCGGCAAATTTGTGTGCTCCACCACCAGTAGCCTTTGTCACAAGATGAATCCATTAATGGAGTAGTTCAATTGCATTAACACCAAACAAGCACTAATGAACTACACAATTACAACAACAGCCCTTTTAAAATCAAGTGCTATAAGCAATACCGGAAACAAAAGGAAACATCTTTGATGTTCATTATTATACAAAAGGGAGGATGGAGGAGGCTGGTTATCATTTTCACAATAACTACTTTCAAATGTGATAAGCAAAACATAGATTATAGCCGTTGTGCATGCAAGCACAAGCCAAATGAAACAACTTGTGTTTTGGAGATTTACTATATCCCTCCAGCACAAGAAAAAATAGCCGAGCTTCTGAAAATGTAAAAATAGTCAGAGAATCGAAGTTACCTTAATTATGGCATTTAATTCAGTTGAGCCATCAGAGTAACGAGATTCCCCTCCTGTAAACCAGAAAAATTCGATAATCTTTAATTCATTCAGTTCTGAAAGTAATTGAACTAACAAATAAGACACAACAAAGTTACAAGATTTAGCAATCAAATGAGGTAGAGAAGACATAGATAAAACATAAAAGAAGTAAATTGAATAAGATAGTAATACCACCGAAGTGAAGCTTTTTTGAATAAATGAAGTCTAAGCACTCGCTAATCTTCCGAGTCTCAAACTTCACAAAATGAAGCCTTCCACCAAGAATAGGATAGCTTCTCCTGTTACTGGGAAATCCCAAACGATTCTTAACATTTCTCATCCTTTTATCATTGGTCGATTGATCTTGGTGTCTTGAAAAGTACACCAACTTTATAAGAGATCCTGCCCATAGAATTTCAATAATCATAAGTTCCAGCCATACTTCAAATACTGACAACCTTTCTCTCTGAAATTAACAAGAAATCTAGGACTAGGAGTGCACGTCATTGGGGGAGAAACTACCATTGCTACCGTTCAATCATTTTTTCATCATTTGTTTCCCCTCGGAAAAGGATGATATAACATACAAAGAAAGATTGCAAAGAGCTGATTACTTTCAATGTTTTTTAAGATATCATAGGTATCCTCCACAGCGGAGACAATCATCTTTGAACTGGATACAATCATTACAGGTGGCAAAGCTCTCGCTCCAAAACTTTATAATTCAAACTTGAAGGCACTCCGAGGAAACTTTTGAGTTGAGAGAGAGAGTTGAGCATAAATTATAATTGTTTTACATAATTTACAAAACTGGGTATAAAACATAGAAAGCATTGGACAAATAAAAGAAAGACCAAAGCCACCACTATCATCATGCTTCCACCACCATCTATCACTTCACATCAAATATAACTAAAACGAAATTAGGAACAAGTTCTAAATAAGGAACGGAAACACGAAAAATGAATCTAAACTAATTATACCTCCAATGTCAAGAGCGAGGTACGATATATCATGAGACTGATTGGGTAACAAAATAGATGGATACTTCTCTTCCTCGTTTCCTTGAATTTCTGCTTTGCTGAGATCCAACAATTGAGGCCGTGAACTCGACCCGTGCATTGAACTGTTACCTGTGTGCGCCATCTCTTTCTCGCACACTCTCTCAGAGTCTCAAAGTTTGAACGACAACTTCAATGTTTTTTCTGCTCATGAAACGCACGGGACTGTCACTAACAGATGACCCATTCCACTTGACCACGTAATGAAGTCAACCCCACCAAACCACTACATCCTTAACCTACCAACCCGCTACCTTAATCAAGCCACGTGTGGACGCTACACTGGATCAACAAACGTAATTTTCACCCCCACCATGATAAAATCTTAAGTCTTATTGCTTCAAATCCAATTAATTATTTTATGTCTTGTGGGAGTTGGATTCTTTTTCACCACAGCATGAGTAGGAGTTGGATTTGGGAAAGAAAAAGGACTAAAAGAAAACTGTCATTTTTAATATATGTTAATTCAAGATTTGGATTCTACAAGAAAATACAAATTGAAGTAATTAATAATATTATGTGAAAGTTATACTTAATAATACAAATGTATTATAATAAGAGTTTAAATTGACAAATAAAACATAAATTTCTATAAATAAATTTAGATATACTTATTTTATCAACTTATTTAAATAAAATCATTTACACAAGTAAACAAATTATGCAACTTTTAAAGAATAAATAAAAGCTATTAAAAAATGAAAATAAAATTATTTAAAAACTATAAAATCATGATTACATAATAATGTATTTTATATACAAATAAATAAATTTTATCTTATTATGTTATTTTGTATTTGTCAACTAATTTATTGAAACTTTGTAATGTAATAAACTATTTTATCTATTTACAACTTATATAGTAAGTGCAAATTTATTGTCTAGTTTTGCAATTAATTTTTTTAGATAAACTCTTTGTAGGGAGTGAGATTAAAAAATATGGGTGACAAAATTCATCTTATTTGTAGAAAAAATTGGGGTAGGTTGAAATGTTAAATTCACTAGCCCATATAGGTCCGTTAGTTTGTTTAACAAATCACATAAATTTAGTGACATAAAGTAGTAGTGGTGGTGTGGTAAAAAGTTACCAAACTCTTCTATGCTATTCTCCTTTTTTTTAACCCATTTTGTATGTATAATTATTGTAATTATTTTAGTTTTCGAATATGGAATATATTTTTAAGCATTTTTAGGTTAACAAATTTGTACATGTCTTGTAAGATAACATGTTGTTATTATTTATTGTCTTAAGTTAATTAAACTGATTATATTTATTTCAAAGAGAAATGAGAATTAATTATGAAAAAAAGTTATTTTGTTCACTACAAATGCAAGTCAACCCGTGGGCTAGCAGGTTAGGCAGTAGGGCGAAATAAACTTTGAAATAAACTCATTTTCAAACTCAAGATGGGTCAGTTTGGCTTGTACTTTGCAGGTCGAAACGCAAGATAGACAAAAATGGGTTGGGTTGGTCTGTTTTGTCATCCCTTATAAAAATGAAAGGAAAAAAAATAAAGAATAAAACAATATAGTTTGAGTTAAAAGAAACTAAATACATATAATTTTTTTTATCACAAATATAACTAATATGATTAAAAAATAATAAAATAAATATCATATAATAATTTATTGATATGTTTTTAATTTTATTTTATAGAGTAAGTTGCATTATTCTATGACCTTAAAAATCCATCTTGCTTTTATTTTGTGTCGGTTACTCCTATGTATGGTCTTGATCCTCTTATGATTTTTCCCTAATCCTTTATTCTTGACACTCGTAATTGGATTCTCGATTTTCGATTCTCGACATTTGTCATTAAACTTTTGATTATTGATTCACCTGGATATAGGCCAAAAAAGTTCATAAGTCAATAAGGAACCAAATTGGAAAGTTAAAATATTACTAGACTATATTAAAAACTAACCTTTTATCCCTCAATGTCCCTCTATTTATATGGATGAATGGCAAGCTTTCCATTCTTGATGGATTTGTAAAGGTTGAATCATGCATTAACCTTTTGTTATATTGTTTACTTACCATTAATTGTCATCATAATTAATGTCCCCATTGATGCTAGGCCAAATTTAGACCTGACCGTAGTTACATAGTCTTTAAGAGTTAGCCACTAAACATGGCTGACTCATCTAGCAAAATATGTTTTATTCGGATTTTAAGGTATTGACAATGTAATCAATATGTCCTTGATAGTTAGGGTATGGTTTTGAAAAAAAATAAAAGCTTGGTGATCGTATATTCCAACTGAATAAAAATTAAATCAACCTTTTAATTAATTATATATCCTCAATTTAATTTTAGTAGGAAGTTATTTATTTATAATATTATAAGTAACATTTAAATTAATTTGTTAACAACATCTCATAAAATTACATGAATTTTAAAAAAATTATTGTTAACATAATCTTATATTTTTTTCATGAATCTAACTTATTTTGTCAATATTATTTTACAAAAATAAAATAAAAAATCATTAACTAATATTATTTTAGAAAAATAAAACAAATTTAAATACTAATATTTTTGATAATTAATACATAATCAAAGTTTTGTTACCTAATATCAGTTAGTGATTAATTTAATGTTTGTTATGAATTAATGATTGTCCATTGATTTGATACATTTACCTATCAATAATAAGATACAAATGAGTTGCTCCTTATTCTTTATTCTCTATTGTTTCTTCTCTTCTCTATTATTTGTCGTCATTTTCTATGTTATTCGCTTTATTTCATAACACGTTATCAGCACGATGCTTCAACCAATTGAGGACTAGTGGAAGCTTTTTCTCTACAACGACAGTGCTCTGCGTGTCTCAATCCAGGCTCTTTCTAATCCTTTCTCTAATTGTAATTTTAACTTATATTCTTCCTCTTGCGATAAGAATTGTTTAACTTTATCAATTTCCATCTCCGTCTTATTATTTATTTTTATTATGACGATAATTATTATTAATATTATTATTTTGATGATGATTATTATTATTAATATTATTATTTTATGTGTTAATTCTAAACACGCGAAACGTTGCAAAATTTGGATTTGTGACCCTTGATATTGCAAGGAAGAATTCCTTATATTGGATTTTAAATTTTGAAATACATTTAGATGCAATGGATAATTGGATACCATTAAATCAAGAAATAAAGCATCTAAGCAACTAATTTGCTCATGCGACACAAATATTGTGAAAAAGGATTCACAAATATTATGAATTTATTTCATGCCTATGTATGGCTGGCTGGACAAAGCAATAAAGCTTTTGATGAAAAATCATGAGATCCGTCTAATCTGTTCCATTCCTAGAAGTGAATGCAACAATCAATATTATGAATTTATTTCATGTCTTTGTATGGCTGAAAAAAAGCAATGAGCTTTTGATAGAAAATCATGAAAGTTGTCCAAATTGATTCTGCTCCATTCCCAGAAGTGAATGCAACAACATTTTATTTATATTTTCATGATCGTGATCGTGATCTTGATTATGGACATGGTTATAAAGAAAATTTCAAAGACACATTTTGTCACCAGAAGTAGCACAATAATGTGAAAAAAAAAGGGAAAAGGAAAATGTGAAAATATTGACAAAAAGATGAAAGTATATATTATCATTATGGTGGTAAAGGCCATTTGAGTTGTACTTATTGTACACCAAAGCATCTTACAAATAATGAGAAGAACATAGAAACACATTTTGCTTATGAAGATGGTGATTCTGATTATGGCCATATGGATGCTACTCATCTTAATATTGTTATTTTCTTTGCTAAAGCAAATGAAAGCATTGATCACCTAATTGATTATGAGAGTGTTGAAAAAAAAATCTCATATTGATATTTACGTTTATATGAAAAACGAATGTTTTGCACTAGTACCAAAAGATATGCGTCTTATTGATAGTACAACAACTTATACAATTCTCAAGAGTAATAAATTTTTCT
>Ga0214544_1004667_pt1 | contig 27329 bp, 13 predicted proteins | sample CNSS3metaG_FD_160074 | JGI IMG/M metagenome (GOLD analysis project Ga0214544, IMG submission 160074) | Root nodule microbial communities from cowpea collected in UCLA plant growth center, Los Angeles, California, USA - CNSS3 | ecosystem: Host-associated > Plants > Roots > Nodule | place: USA...
CTCGAGTGGGACGAGGCAGCGCGCATGCCGCTGGAGATGTTCCGCGCCTTCCGTGAATCGACAAAGTTCAAAGTCTTCGGAGGCGGTGACAGGGTTTGCTTCTCCGCCAAAAGGATCGGGAAGCTCGCGCTCTGGGACCGGTGTGCCGCCGAAGGGGAGCAGTGGCGGTGGATCGATAACCTTCCCGGGAATGGCGACGGACTCTACCGCGGGTTTGTGTTTGAAGGGAGGCTCAATGCTGTGCCCTGAGAATTTAGGGTTTGTGGTTGGAAACTGGTAATTAATTGGTAATGCTGTGTTAATTGATATTGTTTGTGTTTATTTTTATTATCAACGAGTAGCAAGATTATGAAACGTGCTGTATTGTACCATTAGTTTCTCAATGCAAATTTTAACTGATTTGTGGGATCTTGTGTTTCCAGAGTCTTGCTATTTGTGTAAATTCTCCGTTTGTATTTGTACTCTTATCTTTTGTTGTATCGGTCGTAGACATGTGTAATGTTTGGTAATGATCTTGTGATGAGTTGAAAGTTGAAACACAGAATGACCCCTAGTCAATCTAGTGAACTACTTGTAAGCACAAATGTATAATAAGTGAATGCTTCAATTGAATGAAGGGTGGTAGACAAACAAATGCTTTTGGCCATGTTTAGATAAAGTTTTTCAGGAAAGTATTTGTAGAAGAAAAAAATAAGAAAGAAAGGTGAAATAAGCTTCTTCAATAAGTTAAAATTAACTTTTGCACAAGTTAAGTATGTCTAAGTTAAAATTAGCTTTTTGGAGAAGCTAAAATCGCTTAGGTTTTCACAAAAGCTGCTTTTAAGTTACGCATAAGCAATTTTTACCTTGTGAGAGATGTTTATTTCACCTTTTTTTTTCTTTCATAAATATTTATGAAGAAAATTGTCCATTCAAGACTTTAATTGAGAGAAACAAATGTATAGGTTAGGCCCTTTGTATTGGCCATTGCATTTTCCTTTGAGTTTCTGCTGGAAAGTGGTGGGATTGAACTGTGGTACTGATCTAGGTGGGTTGTGTGGAAAAGAAAACTTTAATGTTTTTGTGAGATGAAGGGTTTGCATGGCCACTAGAACTGATTAGCACAATTTCCTATAGATTTAGGGAGTCAGCATTTTTTTCCTAATCGAGTGAATTTAGCTTGATGTGAATGAGTAGAGTTGAGCACGTTTCCATTAAGTTAATACAGATTTGATTTGTTTGTCATATTGTATTGGAGATTCAGAATAGCATAACCTTTTGTGTAGGTATTCTATTGGTTGATTTTTAGTCAAAATGCACAAATCATCAAATTAGAAGATCGGGGTTTCTGTCACCCTTCCGATCCATGATTTGCACTACCCATTCTGAAGTTATTTGCTATCTTTACGGTGGAGCTAGTTTAGATTTCTTCTTTCTAGTTGAAAGCATGATTCTCCTTTAGCCAATTTATGCTCACTTTTATTTTTCTCATTTACAAATACAAATACAATTAGCAAAGGAAAATGATTGACTGAAACAGCTCTATTATAGGACTAGATGCGTGCCATGAACATTTTTTTCTTTCTAGCATTGGACGCCAACGAGTTTTCAGCTCTCATGACTTGAAATTTTATATGTAAGATACTGAGCCTATTCTTCCATCTCTTGAATTTCAGCTCATAAGATTTTAAGTCGTATCATAAGATATTGAAGAGTCTATAGAAGTTTGTTATGGATTTATAGAAAAAATGATAGGAATCAATTTGGTCCTGTGATTTAGATGTTTTCATGTGTAATGCATATGAAATTGTTAATATGACATTTTAGCTTTTGTATTCATGTATGGAAGAAAATATTAGAGATGTTTAGAATTTAATAAAGTTTCCTTTTAAGTTAGAGATGTTTACTGGAAGAAAATATTAGAGAATCTGGAGAATAGTGGAAGAAAATACTAGAGATATTTATAACTTATCCTAATTTTCTTAAGCCTGGTGCGTTTCCTTTTAAGTTTACATCTTCAAACTTCAAATCTCAAGTTGAATACGGAGACTAAACATTTCTTGCTCTAGAAGAAGTGTGATTTGGATTTTTGCCTTTGACAATCTGGATATAAGCTGCTGTAATACGCGGAGAACTTTCAACTTGAGTTGGTCTTTAACACGTCGTCATATATGATATTCCTTGAATTGTATGTTGAGCTTGTAAACTGTTTCTGTTTGGCGAGGATTCTTTTTCTTCATTGTACGGACCATCCTCACGTCTGCTTTCATATATCTATAACATTACAATTTGTGACGCAGAAACCTCTGCAAAAGCATCTCTTTCTGAGAAGTCATCTGAATAAATGCAAAATGTTAAATTAAATCTACACCGAAAGAATTGACCTCAAATTTATATCTAAATAATTGTTTAAATGTGAACATGTAACACTCCTATGTTTGTTATCTGGGCTTTTGACTTAAGTTACATCCAGAAAATGTTTAAGAACCGATATGTCATCCTTCTCCATAAAAATATTATAAAGGTCTAATTTACAACCATGCTTCTCATAGGATTTGGGAAGCTAGAGATTGCCATTGAAGCCGCCGATGTAGTGCGGAGAGTAGGTAGGAACATCACGCCGGCCTCTCACCGAAAAGAAAGAGCTAGCCTAAGCAGCATCTAATTAGAGAGGAGTGAAGTCACCATTTTCTTTGTTCTGTTTTGTGCGGAAGTGTGATTTCCCTCTGTCACTAATAAAGTGTGATCTGACTGAGGTATATCTATTTGGTATTTAAATGTTTGGTAGGATTTTTTGTTTTAATCCACTATCATCATTTTGGAATCACCAAAAAGTATTTCTGGAGGGAACAGGAAAAACCAGCTGTTTCTACATGTAGAATAATATTTTCATTCCGTTCTTTTTTTATTCTGTTTTACTTTTAAATCCATGGAAATTAGTATGAGTAAAGCCTATGAAAAAATAAATCATGTACTTCTCTGCTTACAATCCCCGAAGGATGTATAATTCTTAATAACTTCATAATATGGAATAGAGGTGATTATGAAGTATAGTATTTGATGGTTGCTAAGTTATGTTGGGTCCTCCACATCCAAACTTAAAGGATTGATTGAGTTAAGATTTCCATGAATTTTGAGAAGTTCTGTGCTAGGTCTTCCACCCCCACCCCAAAATAAAAGCTAGCTGTTGGGAACCTAAACTTGATTGATAAGCAAAACTAGTTCAGCTATGGTTCCCAGTAGAATGGTATTAGGAACACAATGGTATTTCCTATCGAAGGAAAAGGGTGAGAAGCTAATCAAATTAGAATCATGATGTTACCTGTGACTGAGAAGTAAAGAACCTGTGAAAGGACACGTTCTTTTGAAAAAATATTGGGAAGGAAACTAATGTTTGTAGAATTTGAGCTGTTAGGATAATAGTATGGCCGAATTGTTATGTAGTAGCTTATCTAGATGTTTGAAAAGAAAAGGGCAAGGAATTTGTGTGTATAATTTGAGTGAACCACTGATTACAGATCATGAGAAATGGTCCTAGGCATCTTTTCACTCAAAATCTCCCTAGCTTCCTTTTGAAATTATATTCTATATTCATATCTTGAGAAGGAGCTTATCTGCACAATAATAATTTGTTTTGTTTTGTAACCTGGTGGTAGGTTTGAATCCTAGAAACAGTTTAAAATTGCCAATGGAGACGGCATTGGTTACGTCTACCCTTCCTACTTTTAGGGTAAGTTTAGATGATGTATGAAAATGGTTCTCAGTAAAGATTTTTAGAAAAGAGTAAAAATGAATGGACTTCTTTACAAGTTAAAATTAACTTCTGTATAAACTAATTTATAAAAAAATTAGGAGACTTTCTAAAATTTTTAGTTTTTCATGTGATTAATCTTAGAAAAAGTACATTTATTTCTTTTTCATGTTCTTTTTTTTTTCTTTATATTTTTATGAAAAAGTTTGTATTGAGTATCTCTATCTTCTCTGCACTTCAATAATTGAAAAAGCTACATATTAAATTTCCTTTATTTTTTTTTTTATTTCCAATTTTGAAACAATCACCTTTTATTTAGATAAATTCACAATTTATATTTGAGAGTTTGAGACATTTGAATATGTTAAATTTGAATTCATCTTATTTTAAATTGGTTTATTTTTCAAATTTTTTGTTAAAATAAAACAATTCAAATTTATTGAATTTTAATGTTCTTGTATTTCAATTATTACTAAATATGAAAATTTGTTTAACTACCAAACAATTGTTAATAGTTAAAAACATTAATATGAATAGTTTCTTTCACTTGATTTTTCTGATATTATTTTTGTTTAAAATTCGTTTTAAATATTTTTCAACTAATATTCACAAAACTTTTTAACTTTTTCTTGATATATGTTGATTGTGATTTTTTTTTTCGATGTCAGTCATAAATATTTATGTTGACATAGATTAAGATCCTTTTTACAATGTTATTGGTTTATTTTCTGACTTTTTTATTATCATTTGCTAAAAAATTGCATACATCAACAAATCAATAATCATGACAAATATTCATAAAAAAGAAAAAAATCTTAGTTTATATCTATAGAAAAATAGTCTTTCCGATATCAACAATTAATCAAGCGAAATTATCCTAACAAAAAATTTAAACAAATTTAAGTAACTAATAAAAATCATTAGAAAAAAGTTAATCGGCATGAATCAAAGAATAATTATCCTAACAATTACTTTATATTATTAAAGTTGATACTCAAACAAAAATAGAGTTAAGGAGAGAATGTAAAGTAAAGACACGTAAGTTTAATTTGAGAATATGGAAATGTTTTTATATTTGGAATGAAATTTAAAATTATCTAATTTTGAATGACTAAAATAAGCCTTATAAAATTTTAGAATTTTATTTATAATTAATCAAAATATATTTTTTATCATAAAAACTTTTAATTTTTTTAATAAAAATAAATTACTTTCTTCCATTACCCTACTAAAAAAGAAAACAGTACTAATGTATTCAATATTGTGACTGTAGTCAAAATTCCCCTGCCTTTGTTTAACGGAATAAAAAAAATTGTGATGATAAACCTTTGGGTCTGTATCTGGCTGGCGATTGGTCTGTGGAGATAGGAAGGTTAGCATGTACATTTGGCATTTTAGAAAGAGAATCTTTGGTGACAAAAGGAGAAAAAAAAAAAAAGAAATAGCATCTTTGAACAACGATGTTACTTATCTTCTTCTTCTTTTTCTTATCATGATTCTTGTGAGCATCTATAATGCGTGTCCAGCTTCAGTGGAATATTTTGGATTGTTTAGGTTTAGTGTGTATGAGAATAGGATATGATTTCCCTATTTCACGCCCCTTTCACAACTGGATTTGCAAACCTTCCACAAACTATCACTCATTTCTTGCTATCATTACATTACATGTGTAGGATAAGTTTCACGTCGGAACTAAACTCCTTAAGAAATTTTATGTTACTATAAACATCAATCAATTGTGGGAAACAGTAGTTTGACATGTTTTTGTTTTCTGTTAATCTCTTCAGGGGTGACATTTTCTTTTTTCATTTCAATGGGTTGGTCTACTCAATTAGACCGAAGTAGCAAATTTTTGTCGACTTTTTCTTCCTGTACCACGTGTTATGAGCAAAAGGCTTAAAATACATTCCATTGCTGTATTACATTGTCGCAGATATTACGATCATTATCTTGGTTGGATATATTCGATTGACTATATGTAAAATAAATTTAAAGTATATAAATAGATGTAAATTTTATCTTAATGATTAATTTTATAAGATTAAATTAGATTTAAAGTCTATTTTTTATGATGATATCAAAATTATTCAAAATACACCTTAACAAAATTTGTTATTCGTTGGATTTATTATATTCTGTGTTATTGAGTTACTATTTATTAATGTATAGCTTCATACTCAAATATATATGTTTTGATATGAAGTTGAAAATCCTATTTTAATTAGATAAACGAATTTATGATATATAAGTAAATACATCTAGTGAGAATAAGGAGAAAAAATAAAATGTTGGATTTGTGAGTTTGGTAAAAATTATATATTTTTGTAGTTTTCTTATTCCAAAAACCCTAATCTAGATAAATCTGTAATATTTTCTAATTTCTCAGTCCTTAATGTTTATGGATTGCTTAATCCTTAATGTTTCCTCATTGCTCAATTCAAAAAGAGAAGATGGATGATTATGTAGTGTTGTAGAAAATATCTCATATATTCTAGAAAATTTATTTCAGAAAGGTTGATCTAAAATTCTTGTTCCAAAAAAAATTGTTTTGGAAAATTTCAGACAGGGGTGATCTGAAAGTCAACATTGAAATGTATAATGAAGGTATAGGGGTGCAGGAAGCAAACTCTTTTCTTATTTCTCTTCTTTTGAGCAAGAGACCCATGAATTTTGATATTGGATCAGTTTACGGAAACCTTATTTCGTCTCACAGTGGCTTAGTTGAAATTCGTTATGAAAAATTGGCAATCAACAATTAGCTGTAATTGTAAAGTTGGCTTATTTTTATGAACTAAATCTGACTTCAGCTTCATTGAAAATTAATATTTTTTTTTTTTTTTTTCATGCGTATGGTCTATCAATGTTCTATTGCCTTAATTTAGACTAATTAAAAGTTGTTTCTGTCAAAGATAAAATTGGAGAAATACCCAAACAACACTTAAAAATCAATAGTGTATGTAGCGAGATTAAGTTATGCTAATAACAGTGATATTAGCATTATCTATAATCTTATTACATAATTAAAATACTAAACGACTATAACGAAGGCGTAGTCTATAATATATTTCATAACAAATAATATAAATATAATACTTTTCAAATAAAAGTATTATCTTTGAAATCAGTAAATTATATTTTTAATACATAATTATTCAAAATTTAAAAGACGACGTATGATATTAGACTAGAGTAGGAAAACTTAGAATATAGTTTAAATTCCTTCTCAAAATATACTTATAATTTAAAAAAAAAATAAACTATCCAAAATTAATTTTGACTTTGAGTCAAATTAGTGGGACTTATGAACACCGCAAACTAATAACTTAATCTCACATTTCTTTCTTTATCTACACATATCATTAATAAATTACTCTTTCTAATCAATATGCACTGGAATATTACTAGCCTAATAGCTGCATGACGTAAAGTATTGGCATAACGCTTTTTGTTTGGACGCATAAATAAATTGTATTAATTCAAAATAAGAGTAGAAAAAAGCCTAATTGAGTATTGTCGATAATATTTTTTAATCACAATGAAAAAGTTTGTTTAATTTTTTAAAGATTTTTCTCAGATACATGCACGCTAACAAATATAAATAAGTTTTTTTCAAAATCTATTCATGTTTAACGTGCCCTTATTGAAAATAAAATAGAAAAGAAAGTTGAAAAGAAAAAAGACAATATTAAAATCAAATATGAAGCTTTAAAAGTTAATAAGCTAATAAGTTAATTAACATGAAGTTTAAGAAAATACATAAAGTTTTTGGATACAAATGTATGTATGTGGGAAAGAAAGTGATTGAAGAAATGAGTATAAGATGACGGATTACAAAAAACCGTGTGTATTGTGGGTTTGCAAGAAAAAAATTGTAACCATGACAAATGATGGAACAGTGGTTTATATATAGCCTTAGTAGTTGAAATAGAGATGATCAAAACTATATTTTACTACCAAACATTGCAGGTCTAGAGTTAGAAAGTTTAGAAATTAAACAAAAAAACAGAATGCCAACCAATCTCTATTCAGAAAACATTTCAAGTAACGTACGTTCAACCACTTTACATTATTACTTTGCCTCACGATATTAATCCCTTACATGTAAAATAGAATAGCACTTTTCCAAATGCTTACCTATCCGCCTATATTCTTTCAAGATTGTACTCATACACACTTGTCCTTCTTTTGCATGCTTAGTATCAAGGGTGGCAAAAAAATTGGTTTCCTCAATCTGATCCAATTTTAAACTGAACCGATCCATTGTAAAACTATTTTACAGATCCTGCTTTTTACTTTTTATCCATTTTTTATATATTTTTTAGATCAGATTTTTATTTTATTTTTATAGATTTTAAAATATGGGAAATCTAAATTTTAAGGTTGGATCATATTTTTATCTAAACTTATCTGAATCGTTTCCCCTGATTTCAATTCTCTCTGAACCCTAAATTTCTTCTCTCTTCTTTTGGTGCAGTTGATTGATTCAAGGTATATGAATCTCTTTTCTCTTTTCCAATTCAACGATGTTTCTTGTTTCTCCTCTGTTATTTTATCTAGTTTTAAGTTTGATTCATTGTTTTTGTTTTGTAGAACGAATTGTTGCGTTCTGCTGCGTTCGACACTAGTTTTGCTGCATTCGACACTGCTGCGTACGACACTGCTGCGTTCGACACTGTTGCGTTTTGATCGATTCAAGGTCTATTTTCCTTTTTCTTCTCTCCTTTATTGGTGGATCTGTTGAATCTGTTGAACATTGACGACAACATTTTTTTTAATTCACTAAAAGATTACAAGTCTATAAATTGGGTAAAGGTTAAATATCAGAATTCCTGAAATAATCGAGGTCTAATCTCATGCTTGAGGTATAAACCTGACACCTCACTTCTCAAAACATTTTCAGAACATTATGTCCCTCTATATTCTCTCGGTGATTGGAAGCTACTTCAACTTTGTCAATCTGCTATATATTGGTTATTCTGTCAATGATTGGAAGCTACTTCAACTTTGTCAATCTGCTATATATTGGTAAACATTTTCTTTAAGGCCTTTCAGTGCAATTTGGTTTCCTTGTTTGAGATTAGTTAAAATTTTGGTCCTCTTATTTCAATTGCTTTAGTTTTGCTCACATAATTTGAAACAAATGCACTTATTCATCAGACTGCCTTAAATTGAAGGCAATTGGACTAATGTGGATTTGTTCTATACAAGCAAGGATACAATCGTGTCATTAAAAGAAAAAAAAGAGGGCTCTTCCATCTCCTTATCAGCAAAGTGTAATGGCCATGCAACCTTGACTAAACCACAAACTGATAAAGGAACATGATTGAATTATTTTAAATACTTGGGAAATATTTCCAGTTACTTGGGGGCCTAGCCAAGCTTATGTTGAACTAGGGACTGAATGTGCAATTAACTTCCCATGCATTTTAAATGGAAATTCCACAATTGTGTGCTTGGATTTAGTAAAGTTGATTTTAGTTAAAATTGACTTTCAAGTGAAGTGGTTTTATTCTGGATGCTTTTATGTTGAAGGCAATGTGAGAATAATTAGGTGGTGAGCCCTGATGCAATGGTGAAGTTGTGTCTTGGTGACCAGTTGGTCATGAGTTTAATTCTGGAAACAGTCTCTTTGCCTATCCAAGGTAAGGTTGCGTGCAATGACCACTGGGGTATGTTAGGCTTTTAAGTGTCAATGATTTGGAGAGAAGCATGATTGACTTTCTGCAAGCTGTCTCTTGAATAGTTTATGTGATACAACATGTAGTTATATTAAGTTAGTGATAATTTTTGTGATCTCTACAAATTACTCTCTTTAGTCTGTGTTTTAAGAATCCACATCTTTGACTCTTTCTACCAACATACTTGCATAATGATTTGGTAACTACTGTTGCATCACTTTGAAAAAAGGGTTCTATTGGTTTATTAGATCAGAGAAAGAGTAATGGCAGTAAATGAATTCAATGTAAAGACATTTTATTAATCTAAAGATCAGAGAAGTTTGACCCTTCAAGATTCGAGGTAATAAAATATTTGTTAATAATAATATTAGATTTTAAGAATAACATTAGTGTCTTTTTTTAAGGAGATGCATATATGTAAGAAGGCATATACGTGTGCAGAAAATGTATAAATGAATTAAATAATAGGTTATATTTTATCTTTTAAGTGAGAAACATAAGGTTATGAATGGTTAGAATATTATCTTGGTGTGAAGTCCATTTCATTACCTATTTGAATCATCTCCTCAAGTCCAATGCTAAAAGCACTACTACATATAAGATGGCTGAAAAAATGAGAAAAAAATATGAGAAATATTGGGGTGAACCTAACAAGTTCAATATATTGTTGTTAATTGTTGTTGTCTTAGATCCTAGATACAAGATGAGTTATATGAATTGGGCAATTGATCAACTTTTTGATCCTGAAAAGACAAATGATGGATGGGTGTTAAAGTCACGGCTCGATACTTCCTTAAAGTTGTTGTTTGATGAATATAAAAGTCGAAATGGGGGAGCTGAAAATGACACACAACAAACACATGTTGAAGTACCCAATTATAAGCATGATCCATATGGTCGGAATAAGTTTTTGCAAACAACAGGATTAACCTCTTTAAACAAATCTGAACTTCAAAAGTATTTAGAGGAAGAGCTTGGTGAAACAACTTTGAACATTCTTCATTGGTGGAAAATGAATTCATGTAGATTTCCAATCTTGTCAAACATAGCACGAGAGCTATTAGCTATGCCTGTTTCTACGGTAGCATCTGAGTCTGCATTTAGCACGGGAGGAAGAGTGCTTGATCCATATCGAAGTTCTTTATCACAACAAAAGGTGGAGGCACTTATTTGTACACAGGATTGGTTGAAAGACACACATTCACCATCATTGTTAGACTATGATTTTGAAGAGCTTCAATCTGTTGACCAAGGTATTTTGATGTTTAAATTATGTAATAATATTATAATTAAATATGTATTAACTAATGATAATTTTTTTTATTTCTTAAAGAGTTGGTTTCTCAACAAGATGATGACCACAGTATAATTTCTTTGAGTTAAAGCTCACGCCCCATGCCTCTTGCAATTAGTAAGTAATGAATGGACTTCCCTTTTCATGTGAATAACTTCTCTTTCTTGTATTCTATTGTTTAGTGATTTTCTTAAAACCTTAAGTTGTATTCTAACATGACACTTTGATGGAACAACATTTATAAGTCACAAAAAATGTGTTAGTTTTATTAGAATTGGTGGGTAGAGATAAAATGATTGAGTGATGCATTAACTTATGTTGTTATTGCCATGACATATGAATTTGTTATTATATCTATCATTGGAATAGATTATTTAAATTTCTTTATTAATTCGTTCATGTTTCAGATAAATCACAAGTCAAGTGGATTGATGCCAACTCCAATTGCTTCATATATAGATGGTTGTGAGATATTGATAATGAGTTTGAGTTAATGAGCCATGGAAGAGATTTTGAACTTTGTAATCGAATGGGTGTTGCTGCATTCTATTTGAAGAGACTGTTAAAATTGCCATGAACTCTATAGTGTTTTGGATTTGTTATTTTTTAATGTTAGTGATATCGTATGAGGATGTAATGACTTTATAATCATTTTCATTACCAAAAGGTTAAATGATTTTATATGGACAATTATATGATTTTAATTTTTTTAATGCTAAGAATTTAAATAATATATTATTTTTAATCTTTAATACTATTAAATTTATAATATTTTTATATTTTTATTATTTTATATATTATTTTACTTTTTTAAAAAATATTTATGTATTGGATGAAATAATTATTTTATTTTTAAAATATAAATTTAAAATTAAAATTAAATTTATAAAAAGTTAAGTTTCATTAAAAATGGATTTAGAAATGAATCTAGATTTTTAATTGATTCAAATATTTAGATATGGATATCTAACTTGATCCTAATATTTGGATATATATTTCAAAATATCCAAATTGTTTTTTCAAAAAAAAGTGGATATGGATCAAAATTTGAACCATATATTTGGATTCAAATTAGATCTGGAGTGGATATCTAAATATCCAATCCATGCCCACCTCTACTTAGTATAATTCTCCATTGTGTATTTCTTCTTATAACTCACTTTTTTGCTTCTAACAAGACTTTTAGGTCATAAACATCCTACCATCCTTCACCAGTCAACTTTGTCAACTCTCTTACTACCCTGTTACTACCATATTGATCTTATTCAGGGCATAAAAAATGTACCTTGTTGAATTTATGTGTTAATTAACAAAGCTCAAGCTTTAATATGCACCGAACAAAAGATTTATTTTGTATTCACACAAGCATTCTTAAATATAATTTTGTTTTTTTATATTTTAAATACCTAAAATATCCACATATCACTACTGCAAGAATGTTGTATTACATTAAGGTTGTTTAAAGATATGTTACATCAGTTTTAAAATCGATATAGATCTAGTTGATGTAATAAATTAAAAATATTTTACATCGGTTAACTCACAATCGATTTAATATTTCAAAAGAAATTTGCTTGTCCATGAAGTTGTCTACAAAACATTTTCTATGAAGTTGTTCCATCTCATAGTGGAAAAAACAGTTAAAATCACCAAAGACAAAGCCATGTTGTTGTTTGGATTTCCCAAAATTGTTGCAAAGTGAAAGAAAATGCAAGGAGCTATGGGGGATGCAGAGGTTAGGGCTCACCAACACTGGATGTGTAGAGATTAAAGATTTGTTCCAAGAGCCACTGGATCTGCAACAACGACCACCAGATCCAATGGCGGAGGATCATTGGGGCAGGGGTGGCCATGCCCCCCAATTTTTAATTTTTTATATTATATATATATATATATATATTAATTATTTTCAATTTTTTAAATTTTTTTATCAGATGTAACATGGAAATTGATAGAAGTTAAATGAGGTATCTTTTTATTTATTTTATAAGGCATAACATTTAATGTTAATAAATATTAAAATATAAAATCAAATGTAATAAAGAATAAAAATATTTATTAAGATATTTTTTATTTTCTTTTTCATTGTATTTTTAAGTTTTTCACAAATTATATTGATCTCACATTCTCACATGTTTTCTTTTTGTTTTGAAAAAAAAAAGTTAAATACAAACTTATTCTTTTTGCTTTCATTTATCATTTGTTCGCTTTCATTTGTGAAGACAAAAGGTAACTCTCTCATATTACTTGATAGTGAAATATTTGTTTAATAGTTAACATTATTTTTTACCACATAAGCCTTATATTCATTTTTGTATGATTATAGGAAAAAATGACTGTACTATGTGTTTTTTCATAATCATATTTTAATGGGACTTGATTGTCATTGATTTTTTTCTTTTAGTAAATCTTCATTTTTATTTTTTAATTAAATTATGATAAATTATTTTTTAATCTTAAACTTAAAAAAGAAATAGGTATATTGATGAAGAATAAAAGAATAGATTTATTTCTTAAAAGTGATAAAAAGAAAGCTATTGTTGAAGATGAAATCAATATAAATTCAATATCTTATTAGCTTTATGTATCCTGAATCATGATACAAATGATCATATTGTTCTATTAGAGGAACATGTTTTATATTAATGTTTTGGAACATGTTTATATTTACATTGAAAAAGAAATAGTTAAAAATTTTAGTTTTGACTCAATTATGGATGAGTTCAAAAATCTGAAAAACAAAGGACAATCCTTTGTATATGTATGATTTCTTTTGTAGATACACTATTATACTAAATTATTTATTCATTTTTATTGTGTTAATGACAATAATTAAATATATAAATTTTGAATTTTGAGTATATTATTTTGGCTCCCCCAACATCAAGATCCGCCACTGACCAGATCTGCAATGACAAGCCACCAGCTATGCAATGGTGCACCATCGAATCTGCAATGACAAGCCACCAGCTATGCAATGGTGCACCATCGAATCTGCAACGACGAGCCACCATGAGACACCAAATTGCAATGGTGCATCACTACAACTGGCGTGAGAACAAAGCGAGCCATTATTGTTGAAACATAGAATGTGCGAGGGAGCCATTATAGCCCAAATAGAATCGAGAACTAAGAGCCAAATGGGGCCACTACAACCCAAACATAATGGAGAACTAAGAGCCAAATGAAGCCACTACATCCCAAATAGAATGGAGAACCAATAGACACCAAAGTGCAAAACATGAGCTCCATTGGAAATAGGTATGTACGACAAGGAAAAGGTGCGAAAAAATATAGCCAAAGTATAAGCGGGAAGATGAAAAAAATTGAGTTGATTACACTGATTTTGCTTATAACCGATGTAATGGCCTCCCGCTTCCTAATATTACATTGGTTACTTATTTAACCGATGTAATATATGTCCACATTATTACAAAAAGGACACCACCTCTATGAGGTTTGAAAGAAAATAATGTAAAATATTGATGTAAAATCACTAATTTGCACTACTATACACTTCCAAATGATATTATCTTTGGTACAAAGGTCTAAAATGCTAAATTGTTTGAAGTGATTCACTGCTTGTCTATGTTGTATTGAACTTGTACCACATGTGTTCCACGCTATAGTTGATATACTACAAGTGAAAAATAGATGACACTTTATTTCATGCACCTCACCATGCATCATGCATATATTGTTGCCTCATAGGATTTCCTACATCTCAAGTTTTTCTAATTTGTCACTATACCCATAATTACCCTTCATGTTAAATGTTGTGCAGATGATAAAGCCTTAACTTTCCAAAATAGTCTGAAGAGTGCAGTATTGTCCCCTTGTTAACTACTATTGCAGCTTTTCATAAGCTGATCTAGTAGTATAGACATCCCCCACTACATAACAACTCTTCCATTCAACCTCCCTTTCCATATTTAGATATTTTTGTTTTAACTCCACCATTAGGGTCGGGATACGTGGTTTTTCCTACCCAAGCCAAGTACTCCTTCATTCCACACACCATTCCCATCAAGCCACTCAATTATCTATCTTCCCAAAATATAATCTTACAACTTGTCCCTAATTTCAATTCCACATCCCTATCAAACCACTTCTCATCTGTCTCATTTCCACATACTTTCCTCAAATCACTCCACCACCTTAATTGTGTGTAGGTTACTGTTATCATTCAATTTTCTCCAAAACCTATATTTGAATTCTAAAATTTCCTTCCGTAGTTCCTCATCTTCCATAGCCAACCTCCATTTGCACTTGATTAGTAAAATAATATTAAATGACATACACTTCCTCCTTGTTTCTAAGGTTTGCATATATTCTTGACTTTGTCCATGTTATGTTCTTACTTGTTTTGTGTGTGTGTGTGTGTCACATTAGTCTAACACATGTAAGATATTTGACACCACTTTTTTTTTGTGTCACGTTAGTCTAACACACATAAGATATTTGACACCACTTGTGTGTGTGTGACATTAGTCTAACACACGTAAAACATTTGACACCACTTGTGTGTGTGTGTAGTCTAACACAAGTAAGACATTCGATACCACTTTTAATCCAAAACATTAAGGTAATGCGGGTTCATAAATCTTTCCTCTTATATAATGTTTAATTTTGTCTTTTCTATCCAATATGGGACTTTGATTCACACTTGAATTATTCTCAACATTTATTAATGACATGTGTAAACCCGATTTAAAAAAAAAATTAACAATTGTTAAAGGCTTTATTTACTACAACGTAATCTACGTATGGCTACCCAATTTGTTGATCCTCCAAACAAAATTATATCCTCATGCCTTCTATTAAAGTTAGAAACATGCCTCAAATTCCTAAAGTAATATTATTAATCATATCACATAAAGATATTTGAAATGTAGGATCTATCCCTTATGCAGGAGATGGAAGGCAAGGGAAAGAAAAGTTATGAATTCGATCTCCTTCCTAATAATTTGGAGAAATAAGATTGATTTGGTCTCTTAAAAGGAATGAGTGGGAGAGGTTGTGGGTTTCCATTAACAAAAACTAACAACTAACATTTAAAAAAAAAAATCTCTTATGTTGTTATTAGGTTATAGCTACCAATGACCCACTTCACGTATACATGTATTTTATCATCCTAACCAAAGTCTAATTTAACATCTAAAGAAGTTCTCCATTGCTATATCCAAAATCTAAAGTATTTTAAGATTTGATATATGATTCTTCAAACTCGTGTTATTATTGTATACCATGAATGCATGTTTTTGGGCTTATACACTAGTTTCCAAGTGTATTGCACATGGTATTGCTTTTGTCTTCCAATTTAAAGAAAAAAAAATCATTATATTTCCCACTAATATTATTGTAGAAAATTTTATGTACATATTTTACTGTATATTTTTCATACTTGTATCTTTTCCACACTAAGTATCTTGACCTTACCTTCTTGATATATTTGCTGATAATTCTATTATGAGTTTAGTTATATGAAAATTTTTCCACTCGAACCATTCTCCCCTCAATGTTATGTTCCCTTTTCATGTATTATTATTTCGTCCACATTTCCGGCACTACTTCCTGCTAACAAATAAAACTTTATCATAAAAGTGATGCACGACTAATCTTGAATTTTAGAAAAGAACACAAGATATATACGTATTAGAGGATTAACATTTTAAAATAAATGAAAAATAAATAATCTTAAATTTATTTACAAATATTAAAAGATATATTCATTTTCCATTTAATTTATCATCATAACTCTAACATTAAAAACCTAATATTACAATTATCAAGATTTTACTATATAAGTACTTACCTATAAATATTTGTAAACGTCCTCTTGTACAAATGTTTATGTATATATAATTAAATTTCTAGTTTTATTGAAAAATAATTGTAATACATATTTCCATATGTATGATAGGACGTGTATAAAATATTTGCAAAATGTGAGGTACACATTTATTATAGTAGTTCGTGTTTGGACCAATATAGAAAAATAGCCGGTTAATAGGTAGTAAATAGTAATGTTGACATTAACCTTTGATGTAAACAACACCAAAAGCTTTAGTTTTATATTTTGAGAGCTATAAATATCACTATAAACAAATTTTTAATTAGAAATCAATTTTAAAAATAAAAAATAACTAATTACTATAATAATCAATTTAAATACCAATTTACAAAATTAAAAATTATTAGTTACTATTATAAACAAAAAATTATAATTGGTCATTAAATTAGTCATTAGTTAATAGGAGATTAATTTAGAACCTAATTCATTTTGGTAACAAAAAACTAGGTAACTAATTTTTAGTGACCAATTTTCTTTGTTATCCAAAACTATGATAGCTAATTTTAAAGACTAATTTAGTGACCGATTATAATTTTTTATGTATAATAATAACTATTTTAGTAATCAATAATTTTTAGCTTTATAAATTGATATCTAAATTGGTCACTGTAGTTAATAAAAATTACTGGCCACTAAAATTGATCAATGTTTACAAATTTTCTTATTAAATAGTCGATAGTATGTGTTTTTAATTGTGAAACTTTGCCTTTTTATTCGTTTACAATAGCAAACTTTATTGTTACCTAACTATGACATTTTTCACTTTATTTGGATTCCCATATTATTAAATGTTATAAAAACTCCACTCAGAGGAACGTATTATTGTTCTAGTGATAATTGTGATATTGTAAAAATAGTCGCAAATCAATCTAATTAAATCAAACGGTATAATTAATAAAAATTATATTTTTAAATAAAGGACAATCATTATACCATCATAATTAAATATTTAATATTTTAAAATTAAAAGATGATAACAAACTGTATATACTATAATAAAAATATTAAAAGTCAATATTATGAACAATAATAAGGATTTGTGTATAACTATATATAGATAAACGTAAATTAGTAATATATATATATATATATATATATATATTGATTTTTTTTCCTTTTCAAATTTTTATTTTTTAATAAATAATATACCCAATAATTGAAATATAACCATTTGTTAGTTTATTTTAATTTGAACAATCTGCAAACTATTACCTTTGGAGCATTTAATGGATTTAACAAATGAGAAAGATAATTTGGTTGCGACAAGTGGAAAATGAATACGCCTAACAATTAGAGTTAATAATGCTAATAATATTCAATTAATATTTAATGAAATAAAAAAAAAATAGCGCATTTATAACCTTATTTAAGTTTATTACTTAAGCATGGTATCCGGAAAGTTGAATTTTACGAATATACTACTAATCAAATTAAAAAATGTAGTTGAAATAACGTAATATGTTAAAAAGAAACTTGAATATTACAATGTAGCATATCAGACCTACTATTAAGTTGTCATAAACCGCACTCGTCCAGTAATTACAGCTTTTGCATGTTTACTTGCTTCCGAGAAAATATAATTAAGAATAAATTTGGTATACTTCATATATATTTTAATTGTTTGTTAAATTAAATTATATCCAAACAAAAAAAAATCAAATTTAAATATGAACTGTATTAAGAGTATTACATGACAAAATATAAAATAGTTACAAATCAAGACATCACAACATTACATTTAAATTGAAATACGTAGAAACAAGTGAGATAATATGGCTAGGTGTGACTTCAACGATTAAGGAAAGTAGAAAAGTTTTTGGAGAGTGATCGAAATCGAACACAGAAAATCTCTTATGGAATTTGGGTAACATTTAAGCTTGAGTATCGCGAAAGGAGAAGAGCTTCTTATGGAATGTTTGTGTAGGAACAAATTAAATTTTTATTAATACATTAATAATATTACATTTTTGAAAGTTTTGTATATATTCTTCTTATTGAAAGGAAACCATCTTTCTTTTCTTTTCTTTTCGTTTCACTATTTTTTCACTTTTTAAATTTCATTAAAAAAATTATTGAAAAAAACCTATTTATTTGCATGTAAGTGTTTGACAAATATTTGATATATGATTTGTAAACAAATTTTTTATATTTAATATGAAAAAATGAGATATAAATAGATAATTTTTACACATATTTATTTACTTAAATTTTTAATAAAGAGTACACAAATAATCATATTTCTTTTTCCGAATTTACTATTTAAAATATTTAAATTTTTTCGGTAAATTGGTCTAATTTTTAAATATTATCATTATACAAAAATCATGTATTATTGACGAATACAAACCATCGATAATAGAATAAATTCGTCAAAATTTCAATTTTGCTAAAAGATTATCCATGACTAAAAATCCATAAGTTGTTTTCATCTTGATAAAAAATTTTAAGTTCGACTAAGTACACATATAAATAATGTTCAAATTTTTAAATTGAAAATGAAAACCAAAATGAAAAAGTATATGTCTATTCGTCCTTATTTGTTGTACTTGTCACTAGTGCAGTTTTGACCTTTTAACTCGCGTTATAGGCCTCAGTTGTCGCTTAATCGAAGCATAAAATGGTGCGGTGGTAATTTTGCAATTTTTTTCAACTTTTATGTCTCGGTTCATTAGAAAACTGATGTCAAAAGGTCTAATATGCCTCAGTTTTGAAGACTCGAAGCCTAAAAGTTGGCTAATATTTCAAAAATGCCATTGTAGCAGTGACATTTGACCTTGGTTGGAATTGAACCGAGGCCAAAAAGTATTTTCTGCCTCGGGTGGAATTGAACCACTGCCAAAAACCAGTTTTCTTGTTAGGGTTCAAAAATCGCGAATCACTTTTTTTCCTCTTCTTCCTCGCGTGCGTGTTCTCTCTCTCAACCACCCACCTCCACTGCTGATGTTGCACTCCAACCACTCACAACTACTAGACGTTTGGCTCATTCGTGTTCTGGCTTGGCGAAGTGCGATTTGGGACTCGCGAAGTGGGCATCAGTTCGTTGTGTTACAAGTGTGTGGTAGATTGGTGTTGTGCGTGGATGGAGGTCTGTCGTTGATGGTGGCGAGACATGTAGGTGGCGGCAGCATGAAGAAACTTGTCATTGCGAAGGAGGTGGTTTCGTGATTTGGAGGAGGAGACACGATTTAGGGTTTGTGATTTGCTGCAGATGGTTGATTTTTGTTTGCATTTATGCAAGTGTGATGTATGAAGAACATGGAGGTTCCATGGTGGTTGCACGATTCAAAAATTGCTCTTACGATGAAGGAGAAGACTGCAGTGGCTACAGATCTTTCGTTTTGAGTTTCAGATCTGGCGGTGGTTGACGGAGTTGTGGTGTAACCATGGTGACTACCTAGGGTTTCTGGAGGAGAAGATGGGCAGAGAAGCACATATGGCCTCGGTTCTCAGCAGAACCGAGGCAGAATATGGAGCTTCTGCTTCGGTTGAGACCCGAGGCAAAAAGCTAACCTTTTTGGTCTTGTCCTAATATGCCTCGGTTCTAGAACCGGGGCAAAATGACAAAAATAACTACTGCCAAAAGCCTTTCTTGCACTAGTGTGTCCTCCTATTTGTCTCCATAATTATTCTTGTTGTCATATATATATATATATATATATATATATATATATATATATATATATATATATATAATTTCAAATTATTAAAACATTTTTAATTTATTAAGTAATATAACAAACTTATATTACCTTATTAACTTTTCTTTTCGTCATTAGTTTCGTGGTTGCACGTTGGAGTTTGCTAAGGATTCCACTCAAAATTCTCTTTGTAATATCATATTATTCCATCTACCTCTAATTTAGTGCAGGACCATTAATGTCCATTCAATATTTTTTTTTCTTTATCGTTATTATTGTGATATGAAACCCACGTGAATAACAAAATTACATTGACTTCCAAGCTCCTTTCATCTATATAACCTATCAATGACAATGCTATAGAAACCTTTGAAGCTACCTTCGCATTGATTCACCCTCAAATTACATTGACTTTCGCATTTTATATCATAACACATAATTTTACACTTTGCTAACTAATAAGATTCACAACTATTACACTCAAATGACTAAAGGATGAAAAAGGAAAACCATAACCTCAATACCATTGTATTGCAGTATGATGAATATTATGCAACAAATTCATTTCATGCTTAAGTATAATATAGGAAGAGACGAAGAGGAAGTGGAGAAGAAAGAGAAGAAAAAGAAGTCAAAAGCGTGGTGAATGGTGACAAGACCGAGTTTGGACGACAGTGATGAACAACAATAATAAAAAATGAAAATGAAGAATAGAAAAAGAAAATCATAATATTTATTAATAAAAAAATTATTGATATTTACTGACGAATTTTCTGATTTGTCGATAAAATCAACTATAAAACATCAATAAATTCAGACTTTTGACTTTTTTTTTTTGTAGTTAACAAATAATGATACAGAAAATGGAGTGTCTGTGTACTAATGTGATTCTATTGTTAGACAGTAAAATACAAAATTCAATAGTACCAAAATAAAAGCAAGGAGAAAAATAATAATTGTGATGAATAATATAATAAATACCTCAGATATGTGTGGTTAATACGTTTTTTTAATTTGAATTCAACTTTTTTTTGGTAATGTGTACATTAAAAAACATCATGAACTATACTGATATTAATTTAAAATTTTGATTGAAAAGCAGTACCGAAAAACTTTGTCCTTGTAAATGTACGATAAGGAAAGTGGAATATAGAAAAAGAGTAAAAAGTGTGGTACTTTTGATCATGTTTCATGTTTAGGCCAATGTTGATGCAAACGGTGATGAAAAGTAAATAGTTAAGAGTTGGTAATGTCAATTTTACCCTTATTTACTTTGTAGAAAAAATTCACCAACATAATTTAACTGTTTCGGTCTTTGCCATAAGAATTTTTCATTTGTGGGACTTTGCCTCTTTATTGGGTTGTCATTCATATAGCAAACTTTGAAAATCGGGTATGTTGTTACCTAACTAGGGCATCCTTCACTTTATTTGACAAATGAATGTATATTAAATAGGAGTTAAATATATTTTTATTCTTTTAATTTTAAATAAGTGAAAATTAGAATTTAATTTTTTTTTAAAATTTTAGTCCTATTTAGTCTCCTAATTTTGTAAATGTGTAATTTTAGTCATTTTAATCAAATGTTGTTAGATTTATTTGACGTTTCAAATTTATTTTTCAATTAACATTGAAGCGAAAATGTGTCAAACAATATAAACAATTTATCAGCTAACATTGAAATGGAAATGTGTCAAATTATATAAATAACTCAAATATTATAAGACGTTTAAAACTTAAGATAAACTTAACAAATTTTATTAAAATATTAAATCTATGCATTTATAAAATTAGAAGATTAAACTATCCAAAAAGAGACTAATATTAATTTTAAGTTAAGAAAAAAAAAACATATTTAACCCATTAAATATTTTTGCTTAAAAAAATTGCAGTATATTACTATATGTCGAGAATGAAATAATTTACATCAATAATATTTACGATACAAGTTTGTTTGCTAATTTTAAGTTAATAATAATATATAATTTAAAATTAAGATATGATAAATAAAAGGTCACCATTATACATATTCCAATATACATTTCTATTTTCCATTTTAAATAATCTTTTACAACCTAACTTTATGATAAGTAATAATCGCAATAAATTGCACATTAAATTAAACTATAATGTGGAGCATTGAATGAATTTAGCAAAAAATAAATAAATAATTTGCTTTGGGATTTGGACAAATAAAAACGATTACACCTAATAATTAACTGTCCAAATTATAGCATCTTTAGTAAAAAAAAAATGTTTTCATCCATTTTAATTGTTTTCAGAAAAAAAAAAACTATCCGAGATATAAACTGAAATGTAGTACACTTTTTCTGAAAATAATAAGTTATTTTTCGTGCATTATCAAATTTGAAGATTGTGATTATTTTTCGTTTGTTATTTTTTTTTCTCTTTCAACATCATATACAACATTTTTCTTACGTAAATCGTTTTTTCGTAAAATATATATTAAAATTATTTTTCAATAAACTTATAAAAATAACTAAATTTTTTGTTATAATTAGTTGCAGATATTTAAAAACTTAAACACATCAATGAAAAAAAAATATTAATTTTAAAATAAATTTCATGAATCTCATAGAGTTGAATTTTGCAAATATCCTTTTAATCAAATTCAAAAAGGATTGAATTAATATAATACATTGCTGAAGACTTAAATCTTATAATGGTCGTTGATAATATGTCTAATAAATTTAATAGATCCAATAATTTTAAGTTAATAATATATATTCTGAAACCAAAACATGACATAAAAGAATAAATATGTAGATAATACTATAACAATATCATTACATTTTATATTAATTTTAAGAATATATACATAATATATATTTTTTAATTTAGATACTTTAAAATATATTTTGTAGACACTGTATTATAAAAAATCATTTCGTTGATGTTTAGTTATATTAATTAATTGATTATAAAAATGACCAGAAAATATTTTTTATTGCCAAAACTATCAAACTCTAGTTTTTTGGTTTTTCAGTTTTGTAAGGGTATTCTAGTGTTCAACTTTTACCAAAAAGTCATTGGTAAGATCAAATAAGTTTAATAGACTTATTTATGTTTAATGGAAAGTTAAATATACTCATTAATGATATTTATTAAATAATTTTAACAACGATAAGTTAAAGTAATAATATATGTTTCAAAACGAAAAGATATTGAACAAAGTAAACTATGTGAATACTATAATAAATTTTTTTTTTTTGGAATCAGCTCTTCAAAGTGTATTTTGAAAAAAATAATATTTAAAAGTGGTTGTATAAAATTGCATTTTAAATATTTGGATACATTTTATTTTAATCAATTAGTAGGGACAGGAATTACGAAATAAATATTTTAAAAAAATTTATAAAATATATTAAATGATCAATATAGAGATGAAAAGTAATAAATATTTATTAAGGATAGATGTTAATGAATAAATAGATAAATCTATAAATATATGCAATACACAGTCTATTTTATTTAAAACTCTTTTAGTGGAAATAATTATTGACAAGTTTTAATGGTAAAAAAATCATCTAATATTAATAAGCATTTCACCCAATTATATCTATGGAAAAACAATTCATAAAGTTTTTATAAAATAATATTAAAATAAAAGCTAATTAATAACCAAAGTTTATCGATTATCAAATAAGTTTATTAACGTGATGATTGATTTAGTAAAACTTTGTTAAGATTTTTAGATAATTTAATTGTATTAGAGAGAAGTCATTGGAGTGAGGTTTTAGTAAATAATGTTTGTGAGTCATGTAAACTAGTTATAATAATATTTGTATATAAATAGGAACTCGTATTGATAATTACTATTGATCAAAGAACTGTTGTTCAATTAAATAATATAAATTATCAAAGTTAAAAAATTTACTGACAGAAAAACTCTCACTAATATACGTCTTGAACTTGGTAAGGTTCGAAGTAAATTTGATTTTTTTTTCTTTAAAAAAATCAATTGGTTTTGACTTAAAATAAAAAATTGAAATACAAAACAATACCGATGTTCGTTTACGTAATATATGTAAAACATTTCAATAAGTGCATTAATGGCTGGTAACCAACCTATCTCTTTCAAAGTTCTCTTATTATTACTATGAGACACGTTGCATACATTTTCATACATTGTAAATAGTTTGATGTAAACAAGTTTCACTTACCTAAAAAAAGTTTTACCCTACATTTTTTAGTTAGGTTTAGTTTAGTTTTTTCTATACACCTTTGTTAGGTTGTATGTTTCTTTGTTAGTCTCAATTACATCAAATGAAGATTGGACCAATAAAACTAACTATAAAATAAATTATTTAAATTTATGCAAATTCTTGGTTACCCTACCAACTTTATCATTTTTTATTTATTAAAATTAAAAATAAATTTTTGGCATTTTTAATCAATTACATAATCGTTAAATTATTTTTTAGAAAGTTCTAAGCCCAATAATAATCGATTATGCAGGAAAATAGTTGATTCAAATATAGCGCTTCTCAGTTTTAATATTTTCAATTATATAATCGATTTTGTTTTTCTTATAATCGATTAAATTAGATTTTACATATAATGGGAAACATGCTTAATCAATTAAATGATGTAATAATCGTTTATTTCAGAGATATATTGCTGTATATTTTTAAAATTATGTTCAAATAATCAGTTATAAAATAATATAATTGATTATACATGTCAATATTGTTTTATTATTGCGTTTTTAAATCACTATAAAGGAGAATAAATCTCAATCTTTGCAAGAATTTGTGCAATCATGAAAAGAGAAGTATACAAACATTTTATGAGATCAAAATGCAATCCCCAAATGCTTTCAATGATTTAAAGAATTATCGATTGTGTGTTTTTAGGTTCGTTATTATATTGTAAATTGTTGAGTGTGTTTCTTGCTTGTTGATTATACAAAAATTTTATATTAAAATTCAAATGAGTTTGGACATTTCTCGTAAAGAAAGTTCATTTGTCACTCTTAATAGTGATTATGTGTGTGGAAGAATAACCTAAAATAATTTAACTAAGTTTTAAATAATTATTAGTAATTTATTTTAAATAATAATTAAAAATTAAATTAAAGAATAATATGTACATATATTAAATTTAGGAATACTTATTATTCAATTTGACTAAATATCTATAAAATTCATTAACGTTGGTTTATTTTCTTTAAAGAAAAAGGTTAATGTCAACTTTACTATTAATTTACTGCCTATTAACTGGCTATCATTTTACATTGGTCCAAGCAAGAAACTACTATAACCAGTCTACCTCACATTTTACACATATTTTACCATCTACAGGGATAAAATCTATTTACACTATTTTTCAATCAAAATTATTAACTTATCTCAATAACTCACGAAGATTTTTAATACATTTGTTACAAAAAAGGACAAATTTGACTAGAAAACATTGAGGAAATATAGATATTATATTAAAAAGTGAATTTTAAATTTAATTAAATCTCAAAACTAATTTAAGATGATGTTTATATCTACTTATACACTATAAATTAATTTTATTTATAATTAATATAAGACTTTCGACAATCATATATAAATTAAATCTACAAATATTAGAGATCATATTTGCATGCGTAATTAACTTTTTAATTCATTTAGTTAGGGGTTGATAATTATACTTTGTGCTTATTTTGTCAATCCAGAGAAGTTGTACATACCATGATAATGTAATACATTATCTTTAAATTATATATATATATATATATATATATATATATATATATATTATGTACATTTATTAGCCGTCTTAAAAATTATATTAAAAGTTATCTAATCAATATTTGTAATTTTTGGGATGTTACACTATAATATAAAAAAAATTTGATATTAAATATATTTAACTAAGCATGAAATTTAGTTTCAAAACTATTTATAAATAAAAAATATCATCGTACTTTTTAGTTTAGAGTAAGTTATATTGATATTTCTGTGTTTTCTCCACATTTCTTGCAATCTCTCTCTTTTCTTTTTCGTATGTAATTCCTTTAATTATGTTAAACAAATAATACACTAACATGTGTTATTTAGTTACACTAAATCTGTTTAATTTGCTTGATAAAATTCACTGTACCTTAAGAGAGATTATGGAAAGAATAAGAAACCTGTTAAGTGCAACGTGAAAACACATAAAAGGGTTTGTCAGTGTAATATATTATTTAGTTTATTAACTAAGAGTTTTAAATTGGTATTTTGTAGATATTTTAACTGCGAAAGAGTAAATTTATATGAGAAATGATAGTTTCACAAATTTTTATTTAATAAACTTTGACAAACAATCATTTTTGGTAAAAAATTTCACAAATTTTTATTTAATAAACTTTGACAAACAATCATTTTTGGTAAAAAAAAACTCTAAAGTTTTATTATTTTATTTTATAACTTTAATAAAAAAATTATATTTAATAATTTTGTCAACTTTATTAAATTTGTCAACAAAATATTTGTCAAAGAATCATTTTTCAATTGTATATACATAGTAGCAATAGAGTATTGGAAGATGATGCATCAGACAACTATATAAGGGAGACATAAGCTTTTGTAGTAGCACAATCAAAAAGCCTTTGGCAATAGGAATAAGTTTGGGAGAAAATGAAATCACTATTTACCTTGGTCATTCTCACTCTTCTCTTAACAATGAGCTCTCTCACCTTGGCAACTAACAGGGATGACAAGGATGATAGGGATGATAGGGATGACAGAGATGACAGAGATGACAGGGATGACGAAGATGATAGGGATGACAAAGATGATAGGGATGACAAAGATGATAGGGATCACCATCATCGTCGTTCTCCTCCACCTCCACATCACAAGTATAGGCCACCGCCCCCACCAATTCCTAGGCCACACAGATCACCACCCCCACCACCTCCCAATAAGCCACAAAGGTCACCACCCCCACCTCCACCACCACCACACTATAACTCATCACCCCCACCCCCACCACCACCCAAAGACTCTTCTCCTCCTCCACCACCACCATACTATAAATCACCACCCCCACCACCGTACTATAAGTCACCGCCTCCGCCACCACCTCCTAGGAACTTCTCTCCTCCACCACCACCTCCCAAAGACTCCTCTCCTCC
>Ga0214544_1004672_pt1 | contig 27308 bp, 11 predicted proteins | sample CNSS3metaG_FD_160074 | JGI IMG/M metagenome (GOLD analysis project Ga0214544, IMG submission 160074) | Root nodule microbial communities from cowpea collected in UCLA plant growth center, Los Angeles, California, USA - CNSS3 | ecosystem: Host-associated > Plants > Roots > Nodule | place: USA...
TGTGATGATAGCATGCTTGTGAAAGTTTTAGCCATTTTGAACAAAAAGCAAAGTTAAATTGTGTGACATTGTGATGGTAGAGAGAATGTTGTTTATATCCATACACCTGTGGGCTTGAGTGAAACACTTGTTCTTGTGAGAAGTGGTTCCCATTGATCAAGGAAACATTTTGCCATGATTGTTGATCCCTTATAAACTCTTGCATGCACTTGTGATATTTTTGTTTGTGAACACCATAGCTTTAGTTTGCCTTGCTAATGAAACACATGTGCTACACAATCTTTCAAATAAGAGCAAGCACAATTGACATTTGTTTTCTTGAGTTGCTAGATCATTGCAATTGTGTTGTTCATCTAGGCCAAGTTACCTTTTTGCTTGAGGACAAGCAAGGTTTTAAGTTTGGGGGAGTTGATAATGTTAATTTTTACCATTATCCAAGCTATATTTCATTAGCAAAATCATCTCTTCCAAAGCTTTTAACCTACTTAATCCTCAATTTTACCTTACTTTTGTAAATAAATACATTTTGGGTTACATTTATCTAAATATACCACTAATCCCCATTTTTTGTGTCCTTTTTGTAGATGGGAAGCTTTGTTCCAAAAATTCAGACTAATGAGTGACCCGGAATAGCAAGGAGAAGAAGAAAAATGTCAACAGGAAGCGCTTGACGACACGAAGCAAGCGCCAAGCGGAACAGACCGCCAGTCAAGCGCCAACCAAGTGCCAGCCAGGCGCCCCTGTTACGAACCACCTGGCGGTAACTGGACACCGCCGGGCGGTAGCTGTTAGTTTTACCCCCTGTTTGCTCGATACCGCCTAGCGGTGAGACCCTTCCGCTAGGCGCCAGTGTTCGCTGATGTGGCAAGTTGGCTCTTTTTCTTCTGTTTTCGCGAAGGGAAACGAATCTTTGGCATTTTGGAGGCACGAAGAACGCATTTGGAGAGCTTGGAGGAGTGCTAGGGCTTGTGGGAACAGCACCATCTTCCTCTTTGTATCTCTTTCTCTTCCATCTCTTTCATTTGCAAGCTTGAGCTCTCCATGACAATGGAGAGCTAAACCCATTTTTGTTGGGGTTAGATGTAGCCACGAAACTCTTATGTAAATGCAAATGTTTTGATTATATATATGACTCTTTCATTAATTGCTAGTCTTCTTATTTCTTCACTTAAAGCTTGCATTGATTTAGCCATCTCTTGCATGATTTTTGGTTCATTGGGTGTGGAAATATCTTTTGAAACCTAGATTTGGAATAAGAAAACTCAATGGAGCTTGTACCTAGGAATGGGGCTTGACCCATTGGTTGTCTTAAACCTTTGTGCATAAAGCAAATTTGCTTATTAAGAGTTTAAGGAATTGACTTTCAATAAGGAAATTTAGGCTCAATTTATTAAGAAATTAGGGTTTGAGTAATATTGTGGGTTGGCATTAGCATATTAATGAAGAGGATGTTAAATTGTAGTTGCATGAGAGCATAGTTGGTGAATTCTAACCCCGGCAATATCAACTCATTTCATTTCCAATCTTTTCCATTCACTAAGTGCCTTTAACTTCCAAAGTTCAATTTTAATTATTTGTGCAAAATTTAATTTCATACAAAAAACCAAATTATGAATTTATTCATTAGTTTAAATTAGTCACTAATTACGCAAATATTTAGTATACACGAGTCTCTTGGGAAACGATATTCCGGTCTTACCGGTTACTACTTGCGTGACTTGGTACACTTGCCAAAGTCTTAACAAGTTTTTGAAACTCCTCCTCCAGCGGAAGCATTCCCAACCATGAGTACTCCTTTTTTGCCCTTTTCTGTACCGCCGTTCTTTTCTTAATGGGACACGCTTCGTTGGAACCCTTGCCAGGAAGACTTTCGATACTAGGACCATACTACACTCGTCTGAGCTGGTTTTAACCATCAGCTTTGATACCAATTGTTAGGAACAAGACAATAAAGGAAATAATAAAGGAGAGAAAAGAAAAAGACAAAGAATTAAACGTGATTCGGCGTACAATGTATATGCCTACGTCCACGACTACACTAGGAAGTATGTGGCATAAAGTGTCAACATTTTACAAAGTGTTGCCATTAAAAGATTTTAAGCCATGGATGTATAATTGTTACCTATGTTATTATGTTTAGGCAACACTTTTATACCTTTGGATAAATCTAATATTACCTAAAGTAAAAAAATGTTATAGTGATATCAATAAGGAAATAATTTGTTCTTAATTGTATAACTTTTCTGACTTTTGGCTAAGACATAACTTAATCCACATAAAGGACCTGCTTATATATCAGAGTTGCTTTTTTATACCAAATATTCATTACTTTAAGAAAGGAAAATATAATCTAATTAGGGTGTCGGGTTTCAGAATGTATTTTTCTAATGTTAAAAGTACTAAAATTTAGATGACTCCTTTTAACTAACAATTAATTACATTTTTATTTTAGGTAGGTAAAATTTTAAATGTGTGTTTCTTTTTATATCTTGAAATTAGTTTACAAAAACTTATTTTAAAAATTTGAATTATTTTTTTTTAAATATTGTGTTATTTTTTAATTAGGTTAATGTTTGAAAATTATAATTTTTCAAAGGAAGTTTTTAAAAATAACCCAATTCAATCCATTAAACATTGAATTAGATTAAATTTACTATAAAAAATGTTATAATTCCAGCCTAATTATATTTTAATGGATTAAATAATAGATTTGTCCAAATCCTATACCAATGGCAAAACCCCTACTTATATTAATTTGTTGTACTTAAAAGTATAAAATTCAAGTGACATGTATCAAAATCTCAGTCACAACCACATTGAGTGGATGAATTTCACCTAAATATATAGTGCCGATTTTCTTCTGAACCATTTTTTTCTTCATCAGTAAGTGAATTTATTTATCACATTCATAACAATAGGTAAGGCCAAAACATCTCTTTCACAATGAAGCTTTGTTCGAAGCTCTACCTACCCATGTCGTGGGGGGCAGAGTCACACTATCATAGAAGCTGAATAAAGAAAACGAAATGAATAATTTTTTTCTATAAAAGAAGTTGCTGTGTTATTTGCTAGAAACTTCCAATGGCCAAGTTATCAGTTTTGGCAGAACGTAGGATTTTTTAATAATTAAATTTTAATAATTTTTGAGATAACATTTTTTAAATAATTTTTATTTTTTTATGTATTTCTTTAATTTGAAAACTACTTCGAACATATTATTTCATGTTATATTCGAACATATTATTTCATGTTATAAAAAAAATTGTTAAAATTTAATTGTTAAAATATCAATTTCGATATCGATATGAGCGTTGCCTTAAGTTACTTGAAAATAAAGCAACAGATAATAGCATGGGAAGAAAAGATAAACGACAAGAGACAACGAATTGTTGGCTCATTCATTTGAAAAAGATACAAACATCAAACAAGAGACAACGAGTTGTTGGCTCATTCATATCCTAAGATCATGGATAGGTTGGCAATTTTAGCTATTAATTCTGCATCCCAGGAAATTTTACAGGCTGTGAAGATGATATTACACCGTTTCACTTATGATAATATAACACTTTTATTAAACCTAAGATATTCGGTCTAAGCCTCACATTTTAGACAAGGTCAAGTCCATTGCATCTACTACGAAATCTGCAAACAAAGGAATACACAAGCTGTTATTATAAACATGTTTCCTAACAAACATATGTGTAGTGTTTTCATGTGACGAACTTGTTTTTGCAGTAAATAAGAATATAACATTCCCAGGGAACACAATTGAAGTTGAGTCTTACCAGCATCTTCTTTTGTGAAACACAACGGGGGTGTAACTCTGAAGACATTTCCATAGTAACCACCCTTGCCAATAAGTACCCCTAATTCTGTAGTAAAGCAGAATGATCAGTTTGTAATACAGAAGAAAACTAGCTAGAACCAAAGTGCATATTAGAGGGTTATTAATTTTACCTTTCAATTGGTCCATTACATGCAATGTTTCTGCTTTTGCTGGAGTTTTAAGCTCACGATCAGTGACAAGTTCAACTCCTAGCATCAGGCCTCTTCCTCTCACATCACCAATCACTACAGAAGAAACCAAGGTAGGTTATAAAATTTGTTCTTAAAAAAGTGAAATCATGATAGCTTTGTGTCTCTAATGTTGTAAATAATGTACTCTACTCCTAAAATATTAAAGACTTGTTTCTTCATTTTGTATCTAGAACTTGAGAATGTGTACCGAAAATCACTTTCATATTTTTTTATCCAAACAGAGCATGCATATATTAGAAGAAATTCTTGGATGTAAAACTGTAATGAGAATGAAATAAGAAGGGTGAAGATATTACATTCATATTTGTCCTTTAGGGTAGTGAGCCTTTCTTTCAAATAGGAGCCAACCTCAAGTGCATTTTTTTGAAGCTGTTCTTTCTCTATTACTTTTAAAACAGCCAACCCTGCTGCAGTACTAACAGGATTCCCTCCAAAGGTGTTAAAGTAATTCCTGTGGGTTAAGACCTCTGCAATCTCTGGAGTTGTTACAACAGCACCAAGGGGAAAACCATTTCCAATGCCCTGCCAAATTAGAATAAAAACAGAAAAATTATTTTTTAATAAAGTTTTGTTGATATACAATATATACATGACAATACCTCAATAAAAGAAAGAAAAGTTGGATGTAATTCGAAAAAAAAATGGTTTGGTGTGTGTCAAAAAATAAATTTTGTCAAAAAATAAGTTTGTCAAAGTATCATATTCCACAAACAAAATGAAAAAAATGTTTTTGGACATCATTTAACAATTTTTATGAGTAAACTAATCTCAATAAAAATTAACTTTTATATTTTCAGAAGAAAAAAAAAATAATAACGAAGGATAGTGTCAAATGACAGAAAAAAAAATGTGATGTAAAAATAACTGTATCCTAATATATCGATAATTATCTATCCAAACAAATCATAAACAAATCATAATCTTACACGACATTAGTAAAGTTACCTTAGCCATTGTGACTATGTCAGGAACAACATTGTGGGACTCAAATCCCCAAAAATGGCTACCAGTGCGACCAAAGCCAGCCTGAACCTCATCTGCAATGAAAAGTCCTCCTGCTTTTTTGATGGTATCGTATACAGAAGGCAAGTAACCAGGAGCCAGTTCAACGATACCCCCCACTCCCTATCACAAACAAAACCAGCATCAAGGTGTGTTTCATTCCCAAGTTGTTTCAATCATAAGTTAAATTATAATATCTTGTTACTTCAATTATCACAAGATGATGTTAGATATACATATTTGTCTTAATACCTGTATAGCTTCAGACATGAAGGCTGCAACATGTCCAGAAGTTCCAAAGTTAATGATATCTTGAACATCTCTTGCATATTTCTCTCCATCAGCACCGAAAATTCCTCTGTAAGGGTCTGGATTTACTGCATGATGAATACCACTCTGTTCACAATATCAGCACAAGAACACATAAGGGACTAAGATATACTTGAAGCATTAACACTGTAATTGTTTTTTTTTTTTTGAGTTTGAAGGATTCAAATCAATGCTTTTAAATTTAGAAGACTAAAGCCGGATTTATAAAAAAATTAAGAAGTATAAAAACAAAATTAAATCTTAAATGAAAATTATAATACTATATAAAATATAATGGAACTTCATTTTGGGTCAAAAATGTGAAATTAAAAACTTAAAAAATTTAAAAATATAAAAATTTATCTCAGTATAAAATCAAAATAATCGTAATTAATTTGACGCAAGCAAGGAATAGGCTGTCGTATTAATGAGAAATTCACAATTACAGGGTCATGATATTTCACAGAAAATCTTTCAAAATGATCTCTAGTTTCAAATTTATCTGAAAGAGTCCTAATTATGATAATTTTTGACACATATAATGAACTTATCTGCCTATCGTTAATATTCTAATAAAGAAACTGAAAATTATTCCGAAGATAGGATAACACATGATAGATGCTTTTTTGTTAATAATGTAGAACGGAAACAAAGCCAAGTCAGAGAAAACGTGTATGAAATATCATTTGCTATTAGGATGGTCCACACTCTGTATTCAATTTCTTAAATACAGAGTTTGATAAAAGTACTTTTTAAGAGTGAGAGGAAACAAAGTTAGTTCTTACCCATAAATACCATGTTTGATTATACTATTAAGTAATATTAAGTAATATAAAATCTTCAAAACACTGTTTTTTTCTCGGAATTTAACATCTTGATCATTAAATTGTTTATTATTATTAGACATGAGTGATAAGCCTAATAACATAATACAATACATTAAGAGTTAATTCATTTATAAACCGAGTTTTTAATCATATGTCAGCATCACTTCATATGTGACCCGTGACACACGTCCATTGTAGCTAGACACAACAAAGGGTTGTTGTGGAACGTGGAAATTTGCGTTAAAAAATTGAGTTTAGTACCGATGTGATGATCCACTCAACTATACGTGTCACCAGTACATAGACTTGTGTTCTGGGTAATTTTTAAATTATTCATTTTAAATAATAATAAAAATAAAAAATATGTGAATTTACTGTATATAATTTTATTTTTGTAAAAATTACTTGTGTTATTTTTTTTATTATTTTGGGATTAAATAGTACCAATTACTATATGAACTTTAAAAATGAAAAAAATAATAATAATAATTTGTACCTGCACAACATTAAATTTCCAGATGCTTTGAGCTGTGGCTCCCATTGTTCCAGCTGCATTACCATGATAAGCATTCCTCACAGATATTATGTCATGACACCCGGTGTACAACCTTGCTATCAGAATGGCCAATTCGTTTGCTTCTGTTCCAGAGTTTGTGAAAAACACTACCTAACATAATGAAAACGACAAAGTTTTTTATTATTTCAAATCGTAAAATAAAATATTAATGTGAAACACCTTTTTTACATTATTAACTTGTTGAAAGAAATAAATAATATTGAAACACTGTGCAATACTGAAGCACCAATGCCATCCACGCAACCAGTGGCATCTCAATCCAATGAACCCATTAATATATGGACAAAGAAAGCAATATTTTACAGAAATTCTACCAGATCATTGAAACATGCCCATCTTTTGAGATAGTGGCTGACGTGGAACCTGCTCTAAAAGTTTTGAACTTCATCATTTCGTTCGCTTTAATTTCTTTATTTTCTCTTCAAATCAGCACCCGTAAAAATATGGTACAGAACAATTTTCTAATGATTCACAAAGAAAAAGAAAAATGCATACCATCCTTGATTTAAAATAAAAAAAATTTATTTCCTATTGGTTTGGTTATCCAACTAATGCTTTTATTTTATACATGTAAATCATCAGAGAGAACAGAGAAACAGTTATAGTTAAAGATGTATGGAGAAGTCACGTTCATCATAATTCAGATCATAAAGCGAAGTGGTTTTATTTATAAAAAAGAAATTTAATCAAGTGTGCTAATATAATAACTGTTTTGGTAATTATTGTGATAGTTGTAAGAATTGTTTCTTTAGAATTTTTATTTTATCTTAATAACAATTTTGAAATGGTTAGATCAAGCCAAAATAAAAGCTTTATCATCTTCTAATCCCAATAAAAAAATGAGGTTAAAAAGAATAAATAAATCACACAAGAAAAAGTGTAGAGCTGACCGAATATTTTAATTAATTTTGTGTGGACCAACACAGGATAGACTACGCAGTCTGTGAGCCAACAAAGGGTAGACCAGTATAGTTCGTGGATCAACAATAGGTAAACCAGCATAGTTTGTGGACTAACAATGGGTAGACCTACATAGTTCGTAAACCAATAAAAGGTAGACTCGCATAGTTCGTGGACCAACAATGAGTAGACCTGCATAGTTCGTGAACCAACAAAAGGTAGACTCGCATAGTTCATGGACCAGCATAGTTCGTGAACCAATAAAAGGTAGACTCGCATAGTTCATGGACCAGCATAGTTCGTGAACCAATAAAAGGTAGACTCGCATAGTCTATGGATCAGCATAGTTCGTAAACCAATAAAAGTAGACTCGTATAGTCTGTGGACCAACAATGGGTAGACTCGCATAGTCCGTAAACCAACAAAAGGTAGACTCCAATAGTGGACCAGCATAGTTCGTGAACCAATGATAAATAGATCCGTATATAGGTTCGTATTGACTTAAATTCCTAAAAGTCAGTGTCCAATACTATATAAATCACATATGTTTCTTATAAGCAAGTTGATTATTAGAGTTTTATCTCATGTTCAAACAATTCTAGGGTTTCTTTTTTTATGTCAGAAAAAATTAAAATCATTTTTATTTTCAAAATATACTTACAAATTAAGAATTATAAAATTTAAATATTATTAAAAAAAATAAACTTATACATTTTTTTATTTTTACTAATTTAATTAAATAAAAGTCAGGTTATTAAATTTTACACCTCTACGAAAAAAACAAAAATAAACGAAATGTGTCCATGTTGCCATTCCTCCTAAAAAAATAAATAAATAAATAGAAACAGGAAGACACAGTAATAAGAGTGTGGGAAAGAGGGACTAACCTTTAGGTCACCGGGAAGCTTAGAAGCCAAAGCTTGAGCGAAATCCGCGATGGCGTGGTTAAGGTATAGAACGGTGGAATGCTGCAACTTTGTGGTTTGGTTCACTATAGCCTCCACCACATCAGGGTGACAGTGGCCGCAACACACAGTAGCAATCCCTCCAAACGCGTCCACGTATCTTCTCCCATTCTCATCGAACAGGTACTGTTTCTTTCCCTCCACTATGTTCACCTGCACCTCCAACCATTACTTTATCACTTTTCTATTTTCAGACAAGTAAATCTTTATTATTCCTATCAAATGCTCATTGGATATTAAAACTACTCTAGCAGAATTCAATTAATTTTGCAGAGCATTAAATCCATTCAATCAGAAATAGAAAAATCTTTAAATATTTTCACTCTTGCATTAAACCTACTAAATATAAAATAATAATTCGTAGAACTCTTTAAAAATTGATTATTTAATTAAAAATATATTAGAAATTAATATGAGATATAGCTTTGTTAATTTTTTTTTAATATATATGTAGATAGCTAAAAATATACAATTATTTGCTGTGAATTTATGTATTTTATAGTAATCATATTTTTTGATGAATTAAGGCATAAATTATTTTACTTTTGAAAATCAAGGTATATATTTGACTTAAAAATGTTATTTATCAAAACCATTATAATAAAAAAAATTATTAACAATTATAATATATGAAAATTATTTTGAAAATATCGTAAAAATTGTGAGGCTGGTGTTGCACATGTTCAAAATTGTGCACATGGTAAAAGCTTTGAAACAGAGTCGTTGTATTTGTTGTGGGAAAATAATCTGGTGTTGGGTGAACTCACGGGGTTTTTGTACATATGCAAAATGGAAGGACTCAGATACTCTCTGCGCTTCGCCAGAATCTCATCGGCAGTAGGTCCCACATACGGCAGCGGAGAGTAATCAAACGGTGGAAGGTTTTGGACAGTAGGGCCCTTCTCAGCGTCCACCGCCACTTGAGCAAAGTTGCGTCGGCAGTGAAGCAGCAGCGACCGTTGCGTCAATAGCCTCCTGGAAAGAGGAAACATAATTTTGACTCTGGCAGAGCAGAACTTTTCGGTGATCCGGAGAGAAACTCAACCCGATCAGAGAAATGGAGGAGAGAACTGAAGAGAACGGGTTGAGCAAACGAAGAGTGGGAAGTATCTTATATAGAAAGAATGGATAGGGGACGATGACCACGTGGACACAAGAACTGAGGGAGTGATGTGGCAACAATACTCTTGAAATCGGTGAAAGTTACCGTTTTGGAATTCCTTATTCTTATTCTTGAAAATTAATTAAGTGGATAGTTGTTAATCAATTGTATAAATTAATTTTTGATTGAAAATATAGTATTCTTTTCTGAATGGATTAGCATGAAGGCGTATATATAAATATATATCAATTTTTATTATTTGTAAATTTATTCCATTTCTAACTTTAAAATATTAAATTATATTTCGAAGTAAGTTTATGGAGTTATTACTCTTTTCAATGTAGTAAATTATGTATAATTAAGCTAAAATTTAAGCAAACTTATATATAATGAAAAATTAAAAAGTTAAAAATAAAAATTGCATCAAAAAGTTTAGAAAATCAAATAAAGATGATAAAAATATTAAAATTTCAAAAAAAATAAAAACTAAAATTACAAAGTTCATAAAATATAAAGACAAATTATAATTAAATATAATTAATTATAAAAAACATTCAATATTACATTAAAGATTTTATTTATTACATAAAATTTGATCAGGAATAAAAATATCAATCAATGCTACATTTAATTTTTATTTATTATATCAAATTTATTAAGCAATAAGAATATAAATATAAATAATTATTACATTTATTAGTCATAAACTATGCACCAATAATTCAACTTAGGGTCACGTATCCGTGTCCGACACGTATCGTGTCTGATACTTTAGAATACTTTAGCAATAATTATTAATGAAGTATCTACTTTATATATTCATACTACACTACAATAAAATATTTGAATAGTGACCAATTTTAGTGACAAAAAATAATTAGTCACTATATAGTGACCAATTGACAACTAAAATAGTTCCAAAAAATAATAATTGGTCTCTAAATTGATAATTAAAATAGTTTCAATTATGAATTAGTTTTTAAATTTGTCACTAACATTAGTTACCATGTTTTGGCTACCAAAATAATTGGTCTCTAATTAGAAAATTTGGATTCACACATTAACAATCACAATAATATATTTTATTATGTATTATGTTTGTAAGAATTATTCTAAAATTATATTTTTATATCACGTATCTATCACGTATCATATCATATTATTTTTTAAAATAAATATATCGACATATTGGATATCTGTTGTATCCGATAGATGTATCATATTTGTGCATCATAGGTCATAAATGTTGAATTTATTAATCATAAATTCTATTAAATTAATATATATACCTTATATTTATTGAATAAAAAAGGCATGATATTGGATAAAAGAGTAGGACGAGTTTAGTATAAGATAAGTGCAATGATATATTTTTAATAAAAGTGAATTCATGATATGATATTTTTAATTTATTTTTAACCTTACTTTATAGTTGTTATTCGATGTGATCTTTTTTGTTTTTACTTTTTTTTTTTCAATTACATTCCACTTTTGTGATAAATCAATTTAATTTAAGTTTTTCTATTAGATATTTATAAACGATAATAATATTGTGCTTGTACCTACCATGTATCAGTTCGTAGTATTTTTTTTGTTATTTTTTTTTGTTTTACTTGTCAAATTCATGTCATGTCACTTGACAATGTTAATATCACGTGTTAGTATCAATTTCATGTCACATAATACTAACATTGTCAAGTGACAAGACACTGACATTGTCAAGTGACAAAATGCAAGATTGACATGTGAAAAAATAACTTAAAAACGATATAGAAAAAATAAAACGAAAACAAAACAAGAAAAAAGAAAATCATTTAAACTAACATTGATATGTACAAATATGACATTAATGTTCTTTATACAAATATAACATAAAGGTTAAATTAAATCAATTTAACATAAAATGTAATTTAATTAAATCATAACACTCTCTTTAACCAAAACTAACAACTAACAATTGTCCATAAAAAAAATTGAACCAAAGACCAAATTAAATACAAAAAATAAAAGAATAGAGACCTAAAGGATAATTTTAACCTTCGTTTTATTGAATTTCAATGTAAAAGTTTAGGTTAATTAATAATACCGAGGTGTATTTATATTCTTCATGGCATGTGTTATAATTTAATATTCTTTCTTTCCCTTCTCTTCAATAATAAATTAATAAAGGGTTAACTATGTTTTAGGTCCTCAAACTATTGAGCATTTTTGGTTTTGGTCTCTCCTTCAAACTTTAATCTATTTTGGTCCCCATCTTCTAAAACTCATGGAATTGGTCCCCATTTTAGGATGCCGTTAGTTTTTTGTTTTGAAGCTGGCAAACGGAGTTCCATGTCACCCGTTATTTTAAGGGTCAATTAAGCTACAATGAAACGTGGCAAAACGAAAGTTAATTACCTTATTTTACTCAAAAGCTTCAAATAGGATATGAACCCTAAAATTATGATTTAAGGATTGGAACGGTGCTAAGGTGCTAAGGAGTGTCACTGAAGAGGAAGATTGGTTCGTGTTGGGGAAACTGAGGCAACAACATTAGTCTTGAGTTAGTGATGAAGAGTGGTAGCAAAGGTTTCAATTTTACGCAGAGGAAGATTGGTTCGAAAATGTCGTAGAGTTGTGCCTCGTCTTCGGAAATAAGATCAAAAGTATGTGGGTGTGGGGAAAGATTGTTGCTCCTAAAGGCAACAATTGTGAAGAACAATGGCAGATTATTTTGGAGATGTAGAAATTCAGCTGTAAGTATAACAAATTCCATTACTTTTGCTTCAGTTTGATCTACGGTAATGGTTTAATTTTGTTCTTTTGTAGTCCAATTCACACTTTAACTATTTTGAGTGGGTTAATGAAGGGGAATCTGAATTTCAAGGTAAAGAATATGAAATTGAAGCTAACAATGGAAAAATAGTAGAAGAAGATGAAGTTTGCTTTAATAGCGAGAAATTTATCCTGGAATTGACAAAGAAAAATGAGAAGTTGAAGAGGAAATTGCAACAAGAGAGAAGATTAGGGAAATTCTTGCAATTTTTATTTCTTATGTCGTGGGCGTTTACAGTTGCATTTGTGGTTATGTTCTTGTTGAAGGTGAATTGTAATTAGGTTTGTAGTTGTGAGTTGTGGTAGTGATGGTTTTTAAGTACGGGTTGTTTTGGATATGTAATGTATTTGTGGGAATTTGCTATTACTGAATGAAATGAGAATTTGCATTGTTGTTGAATTGGTATTACTACTACATAGTTTGATTTTTTTTCCCTTGTGCTATTATCATCAATCTTTTGGCTATATTTGTAACTACGCGCAGGCCATATTTTTTTCCCTTTCGTAGCTTTAATGACATATTGGTTTGTTTTAAATCTGGCTTATGTGAAGATTGCTATAAATCTGGCTAAGACATAAATGAGTTAATTCTTTAGTAATTTAAAAAATTTGACAGTTTGAACCAAACAAACAAATGATTAAGATCAAGTAATTATATAAAGTGGACCTTGCAACCATATGAATTAAACAACTGATAAGTCATTACAAAAAGCATAATGTTTGCAAAATTTTAGTAGTGGTCCATGATCAAAATGTGGTCCCTGCATCAAAAGTGGTGCCTACAACAAAAGGTGGTCCGCCACAAGCCTACCCACCACTATAGTGTTCCATTAGTGGGTGACAAAAAAGACAACGTTTTCACTTAAACCAACAAACTAACTACAAAGTTACAATTAATCAAATCATGTGGGTTGTCCAGTGGAGTTGTGTTACCCCAACACTATAATTCTCTAACTTCATCAATTATTTGGTTTACGGTCATGTTCCCAATATCTAAAAATTTGTCCAACAAAACCTGTGCAATCCAATCTCTATTTGCATTCTTGTTGAACATAACCCTCCCACATCTATGACTACCAACAAGTGTCTTCACTTTAAAGGTTTGGCTATCACCAACCTTGCTCACCATTAATAAAGCCACATTTCTTTTTACAAACAACCCTTACTCTTTTGTCACCATTCTTTGACAAATTTAATTTCCTTCCCATTCAATACACTATGCTCTATAAGGGCATGCTCAAAATCCTTCAAAGAATAGAATTCCATCCCTAATATGAATTTGAAGCTCTTTGAAGCTCTTGTTTATATCTTCAACGTTATACTTCACAAATTTTGGCACTTTATCATTAACACCTTCATCAGTATCAACATCAAAGCACATTTGCTCACTATCATATTCTTCATTGATTTCATATTGTCCAACGTAGTCATTAGTCACAAATGACCCTTCACCAACATCTTTCTTTTTCCTAACCTAATTGGACTTTGCTTTCAATCTTTTCAACCTCTCCAATACCTGCTGAAAATTTCTACGTGGCACATCATGTGCAACACTGTCATTATCCATGCCAAACCCATCATCATCATCAACAACAACCTTTTCTTCTTCACTCTCATCAAGTCTATCTCGAACCCCTTCTTCCCTACCATTTTCTTCTCGAACCTCTTCTTCCCTAACCTCTTCTTCCCCCATTACCACTTCATCAGCAACCACTTGGTCGACAACCACTTCCTCCAAAACCTTTTGCTGCAAAACCTGTTATTGTCCCGCCTCTTTGCCCACTCCTTCAATACACTTAATTATTTATGGCATACTAGGAATATGCTCCATGTACACTTCAACTTCTTCTTCATTATCCTCTGCATACTTAGCTAGGTTCAATGCTTCCCTATCATCACTCAGTAGCCTTAGATTGTTGTAAAGGCTTTCAGATGAACTCTTCCACCAAAGTCTAACTTCACCACAATACTTGAACTCTTTGACTATCCCCAATGCTTTGAAATACGACCAACGATTAGGATCAATGCATTTAACAACATGTATTTCTCCACTAACATACTTCACTCCCCTCTTTTTTTCAAACCTTCTCATATGATACAAAACGAGATCAAAACCCATTTCGAACCCTACATTGGAAAGCAACACAAAAATTACTTCGATGCTAACCTAATGGAACTAAACAGAGAAAAACAATAATGAAACCAAAAAATAACCACTTACCTTCGTCGAAGAACTTCGCGACACGAACCTCCCAATTTATGTTCAACCTGGAAACCAAAACCCCCAATTTTTCTTTCAAAATCAAAACCTTATTCCAATTTGCAGTCCCACTATCAAGCTCCTCTTCAAAAATAACAGTCGCACTCCCACTATCATCCAAGGCAAGCTGGCGAAAGGTCTCTTCGAATTCCTTTTCTGCACTTTCTAATTAACATAACCACAGCTTCTCACTTCAGCTTAATTTTTGTTTTCCACGTTTGCACTGTAGTTGAATTGTCCCTTAAAAATAACGTGTGACGTGGAACTCCGTCTACCAGCTAAAAAAAAACTAACGGCATCCTAAAATAGGGACCAATTCCATGAGTTTCAGAAGATGGGGGACCAAAATAGATTAAAGTTTGAAGGAGGGACCAAAACCAAAAACGCTCAATAGTTTGAGGACCTAAAACATAGTTAACCCATTAATAAATATGTACAACTTTACCTAAAAGTAAAGATGGAATTGAGAAAGTATAACTCACTCATTAAAAATTAAACATAACTAGTATAGAAAACAATTTTTCTTGCTTTTACCTTTACAGTTTTTTCTTTTATTGTATTCATTCCTTTTCTTTTCATCCACGTCTCACAATTTTTTCTAATATATATTTTTACTATTGTTTAATAAATAATTTAATTCTCTCTAGTATTATATAATAACTCAAAGTATGTGATGTCCATTCTTTTATACAATATCGTAGGAGATATATAAAAGGTAACACCAATTTGTTCTTCTAAATTAGGAGTTTGGTGGTGACACAAAATTGAGAGTAAAGAGAACTATTCCTTGAAAAGTTACAAAACTATTAACATTGTGTGCCAACTAGTGTTTGGAAGGATATAAAATATTTGTTGTGAAAAGATTTGGTGATGAGATTTTCGTTTTTTTTCATACATCAACAATAAAATAGAGAAGTGAAACAAGTATCATAAGAAATTCATAATATATTCAAACTTTATCATATACTTTATAAATATTTGAATTAATTTTGTAGTGGCTAACCAGAATAAATGAGTTTCACTGTAGTTGATATAATAATCCAAGAACATCTCATCACAAATAATATTTTTTCATTTAAATCTCCAAGGTCATGCCTCCAACTACAATCATCAAATATTTATTAGTCATAAATTTTATCGTTTCACCCTAGTTATTATCATTACATTTATTTGTCATAAGCAAATAAAATGATAAATATTTGAAACCAAACAATATAATTGAATAAATAAACAAATAGGGTCACAGCAGAACTTGAGACAAATATAAATAAATAAATACCATCGGTGTGTAATTGTAGATAAATATAAATAAATAAAGTGAGGTTAGGGACACATCACTAAGGAAATATAGTTATAAAATAAATAATAGTAATAGATAAAATGATATATTTCTCATTTCCTTACCTGAGTGATTGTAGGAAATATACTTTCACTTTTTCTTTTTCTTTCTCTTTCACATTCTCTTCCTCTCTCTTCCTTTCCTTCTCTTTTTTTTTTCTTCTTTTCTCTCTCCTTCTTCGTCTCTTCTCTCTCTTATCTTTCTTTGTTTCTCTCCCCTTCTTCTTCTTCTCTTCTCTCTCTTATTTTTCTTCGTTTCTCTCTCCTCCTTCTTCTCTTTTCCATTTTTGTTAAAGAAATTTACCCCCACATTATATATATATATATATATATATATATATATACACACACACACAGAGAAAGATATATAGATAGATAGATGGGCACATATTTTAACTGTGCAAGCATTAATTACTTTCTTTTCTCTTCATATAAAGAGATAAGATACTTATCTTATCTTCTTATTTTTTTACTGTTTGGACCATAGAGCTCAGTGACAAATTTAGCCACACAGAGCTTAGCCACACAGAGCTTTGCCACACAAAATTCAACCATACAAAGCTCATTCGTACAATGTTCGACCATAGAAAGATCAACCATACAGAGTTCGGCCACAAAGAGCTTTGCCACACAAAGCTCAACCACATATAGCTCGACTATACAAAGCTTGGCCATAGAGAGCTCGACCTCAAGTACCAAGAAAAATGATAAGGATGTGGCTAAAGCTAGTGAGAATGAGAATATGTATCTACTTGCCAAGAAGTTTGTAAAGTATCTCAAGAGAAGAGGTAACAAAGGTAAGCAAAAGAGATACAATTCTAAACATAATGATTCAAATAGTACTCCTAATTTTACTTATTACAATTATGGTAAGCAAGGCCATATAAAGATTGAATGTCCAAACATTAACCAAACAAAAGATACATGAAAAACGAAAGCAAGCCCAAAGAGAGACGTGCATACATTGCTTGGAAGATAATGATGATTCAATAAGTAGCTCATCACAAGAAGAAAGTGAGGAGGCAAACTTGTATCTCATGGTTGGCTATGGTCATCATCATCAAGACAAAAGAGTTCTCTGTCCTTAAAAGATAAGAATGATTATAGTCAATTACTGCATGTTTTTTTAGGAATTGCGTAATGAAGCAAACAAAATTGTTGCCATAAATAATCGGCTAAAAGGTTTAAACAATTGGCTAGAAAACAAAGTTAATCAACTAGAAACAGAATGAACCGATTTAAAAGAGGATTTAAAAAACTGGATCTGATTTACAAAAATTTAACCTATTGTTATAAAAATAAGTTGATTTCAAAACCTTGTGAAAATTGCACAATTTTGGAAAACAAAGTCAAAAACCTTTTAAAAACTTGTGCAAGATTCACAAGAGGAAAAACAAGTTTAGAACTTGTTCTTGGCTCTCAAAATTGTTATTTTGGAAAGGCTGGTATTGGCTACAATTCCTTTAGTGAAAAGAAAGTCAAGAAGTTTACTAATTTCTTTTCCACTAGCAAATCAAGTGATATATCTTTCATATCTTACAATTATTGTTTCAGAAAAAGGTCATGTTTCTAAAAATTGCAATGCAAGAAAATATGATGTTTCTAAGGGATATTTGAAATGGATCTCAAAAGGACCAAGGAAGGATTACCCATGTTGGACCCAACCTATTAAGGGTACCATGTAATGTAAATATGTTTTACAGGTCATAAAGAGTGAAAAGAAAGATTTGTGGTACCTAGATAGTAGATGATCAAGGCAGATGACTAGTGATCAATCAAAGTTTGCAAAGTTGAACTCAAAGACTGAAGGATTCGTAACTTATGGAGATAACAACAAAGAAAAAATCCTTAGAACGGGAGCAATAAGTAATGAATCCTCATTCAACATCAAAGATGTACTCTTAGTTGAAGGATTAAAGCATAATCTAATAAGTATAAGCCAACTTTATGATAAGGGATACAAAGTAGTGTTTAAACCTAGTCATTGTCTCATTTTTTATGCATTTGACAACATTGTATTAATAGGAAACAATTTAGCAATATATACTTGCTTGATCTGTATCATGCATCATATATCATACTTTGTTTTCTTACAAAAGAAGGTGATACATGGTTATGGCATAGAAGGCTTTGTTATATTCACATGGAACATTTAAATCGGCTAAATAGAAAACAGTTGGTTGAAAGACTGCCAAAACTCAAGTTTGAAAAGGATAAGGTGTGTGAAGTCAAAAAGGAAAATAAACTAAGGTTTCTTTTAAACCTAAGAACTATGTTTCAATAGAAAGACCTTTAGAACTGCTTCACATTGAACTTTTTAGACCTTCACAAACCATGAGTCTTGGTGGAAACTTCATTCGTCATAGTAGATGATTCCTCTAGGTTCACATGGACATTATTTTTAGCATCCAAAAATGATACTTATCATGCTTTCAAAAGCCTTGCCAAGCTTTTAGAAAATGAAAAGAGTTTTGAAATTGTTTCCATTCAAAATGATCATGAAGGAGAGTTTTAAAATGAAAAGTTTGAAAACTTTTGTGAAAAACGTGGTATAAAACACAACTTTCTGATCGAGATGTCCATGATGGGTGAGTTGACCTACTTTTTGGGGCCACTACACCATTTTTTACTTTTGACCATATTGAACTAGCCTACATTTATAAAATTGTTGCCTAAACATTGAAAAGGTCACAAATATATAAGTGTGGCCTAAAACTACTGAAAGCTACATTTTACAAATTATTGATTATTTAGACAACATTTTTTTAAAAGTTGGCCATAGAAAATGTAAGCAAAAACAATAAATGTATGGCCTCCTTATTGTGTTGTTTACTTCTCAGTTATACTATACACTATGAATCTTGTTCATACCTATAAATTAGGCAACCTGACATGACAACAACTGAAAAACCATTGTGTAAAATAGGAATAAGCCACAATTTTTTATTTTTGGTTATATGGTGAGTTTTATTTGCCTTAAACATATAGAGTATACAAAAAATGTTCCCTATTTTTTTTAAGCAACATGGTAGAAAATTTTGATAGTCATAGGCAATAGTTGTTAAAAGATGGATATTTTAGACCACATTTTTAAAATTATGGTCGTTTAACTATAAATATTTTTAAATTACCATGACGTGACCCAATAATAATTACATTGTTGTAAGGTGCATCACTTGTCTTATGATAGAGGACAGATGGGTTAAGTCATAATCAAATCATGCCACTTTTCTTGCTACAATCTTAAGTAGAAAGAGTTGCATCCTAACTATTGGTACCAGAGCCAAGGTCATAAATTTGATTCCTAATGAGGCAATTATTTAGAGAGATATTAACTTTTTATGTTCTAATCATAAACACAATAATTAAATAATCATTTCCTAAAGAATACATCAATTTCAAAATGTGTTACGTAAAACTATGAAATAAAGTTTTGGCTAAAAGATGTGGTCTATTATTTTCTTTTAAAGCAATGGTTTTCAAAACTTTCGTAGCCTTAGGAAAAAAATTGTTGTCTTTGAGCAATGTTGCTTAAGATGAGCATCACACTTTCTACAATGCAAGGTTCCAAGATTTGGATGACCAGATCCATGGTGTTCATGATATATTGATCATGTTCTATAATAGAGACAATCCTCAAGATGACTAATTGGCTTGACTTTTGGATCATGCATTGCATATTTTTGTTGCATTCTGCTTTTTTGTATGAGTTCTGTAGTTTTTCAGTTGGCTATTTTAAAATTTCAATCAATTATTTGTATCAATTTTTAATATTTCTTTATATTTTTACTTTTGTTGGTTGTATTTCGTCCTATCATGAATGAAACTTTGGTCTTTATGTCTCAATATATGCTTTACCTCTATTTGATGAATCCAAAAAAGGAGAAAATTAAGGATTGAGGGAGAAAAATTAATGAACTAAGTCAAAGGATAAATGAACTAAATCTGATAGCAATGGAAGACCGTTTCAACAAAATAGATGTTTGCTTCATCAGTTCAACGAATATTGGCTTCAACAAATCAAGGGGAGATTGTTAGCACAAATAAATTTGATGCATAGATTTTGGATAATGATATTGCATAGAGACTTAATGAGGTTATAAAGGTTTGATGGAGATTGATGAAGACTTGATAAAGTGATGAAGACTTGAAGATATGGTGTGTTGATCAAGCTTGAAGTATGCTTAATTTGGATAATAAGTGGAGATCTTAAAGCTTGAAGGTTAGAGCTTAACTTGAAGATTATTTGACATAGAATAGGTGTCTTATGTCTGGTTGCGGTCTTTTACTCTGTTAAAAGGGTTTTTAATAGGTTAATTTGCTTGTTGTTATAGTTCTGGTATTAACATATTCAATCAGCTGAACTATCATTCAATTACTTGAATTTAGTTAAGTCAAGTAAAATCAATAGATTGAATGGACAAATCAACATGTTGAATATGTTAACTAACATACTATAAATCCTGTATTTTACAAAGAGGTCAGTGGCATTCATTTTTAGCGCAAAATCAGTGTGAAATCTCTGGAAAACTCATCCTCTCTGAATTACACAGTACTGCAAATGTTTATGAATTACTATTTGATATCTTGGAGCTTTGTCGGCTTGGTGTGGGTGCCTTGAAGAAAGCTTTTGGTTTGCTAGGGAGAGCCACCACTAAGTTTTGGTCTTTCTTAGGTATTTGGGTTTCGTCTGGTGTGATTCCAAATCTGCAAGTAGGAGTCTTACTGTGTTGAATTAGATTCTTGTGGGATTCAATAGTCTTGATGCGGTTTTGGTGTTTTTAAAGTTGTAATCTTATATGGATTTTCTAAAACTTTTGATATAATAGAAAGTTCTACTGTTTCTTTGACTAATTGGATGTAGCTTTGTTAAGAGTGAACTAGTGTAAAAATATTTGTGCATTGGTTTGATTATTCTTCTCTTAATTGATCTCTGATAAAATCTTTAAGAAAACCATTTTAATCAATCTTTTTGTGTAACTCTGGTACTTTAATGTAATATGTTGTTAAAGTGTTTCTTATACTGCCAACTATAATTAATCTTTGATGGTATTTTGGTCGAATTATGTGTTTTGTGTTAATTGTGTTTTCTACATATTTTTTCCAGTTTTTCAACCTATGTATTTTGTTTCTTAATTTGTTGAATTATACTTAATCTATTAAGTGATTTCAATCTATTGACTCTATTTTTAATCCATTAAAATGTATGTTTCAAGTTGATAGGTTACTAGAAACTTGATTAATTGAATTCAAACAAGAGATTTTTAGGAGTCTAAAATTAAACCTAATTTTTAGAAAGAGTCATTTCAACCCTCTTCTTGACTAAGAATATTTTTTACATCTTACATCTATGTTAAGATATTAGAGATTACATAAACATGAAAAATATGAAAGATTTGTTATATGGAGGATATCTTATTTTATTTTATTGATGTACTCTTCATGTGTAGACAAATGTAACATGATATCAAATATTGACAATATATGTAACATAATAACATAATATTTATTTTTTCTTTTACAAAAAATTGAATTCCTCTTGGAAGAGGACTGAATATACATTATATATATATATATATATATATGAATGTTACATTAAAAATATTTCAAATGTCTAATTTTCTTTCTTCAAATTCTAACTAACTCTTTTTTATATACACTAATAGAGATTTAGTACACCACTTGAATAAAATCATATGGAAAAAAATAATAATTTGAATTTATTCCTAGATATTTCATCTTTTGAACTTCAATTTATGTGGGATGGTGATAAACAATATTCATAACAATGACATTAAATTACACTTATAAGAATGAATAGAAAATAAAAGTAACTATATAAGTATTCATCAAAACAATATTTTACATGATAAAAATAAGCAACAACTAAAAATATTAGAAAAAAAAGTAAAAATAATCAAATGTATGTCCTAGAAATGATTTGATACATTATTGAACAAAATCACATAAAGGAAAGATGTATAATTAAGGTTATGATAAGATAGAAAATATTGTGGTGATATATGGAAGAAAACTTTTTCAAATATCAAATTAGTCAAACCGTTGAAAGATAATGAAAATTGTTATAATGAAACAAAAAAAATTTCAAATGAAACAAAAATTAAGCATCGCAAAAAATAAAAATTAAGGTTTAGGATTTGAGATTTAGAGTTTAGTAGTTCGAATCGAAAAATAATCAAATCAAAATTTTAAAATAAATTATAAATGACTTTTAAAAATTAAATGAAAAAAAAAGTTTAAATGCTTTAGAAAAATATAAATTTAATTGCATAATAATATATTTTATCTAAAATATAAAAAAATATATTTTGTATGATAAAATTTATGTAATTATATTTTTTTTGTGTTATTTGATACTTTTTCCAACTAATTTATCATAATTTATCACATACTTAAAATCCAATAAAATAACTTGTCAATTTCAATTCAAACATATAAATTAAATAATTTATCATCTAGTAATTATTTTTTCAATTTTAAAATAACTTATCAACTTGTTTTATCCGTTAGACCCATAGATAGTTTAACTAGACATTTCTTATCATTTTAGAGTCTAAAGCTTTCAAATTTAAGATAAACATACATTTTAAATGTTTTTATTTAGTATATATAACTTGAGTTATTCTTTTTATTATTGTTGTATAAAAAAATAGTTTATAAAATGTATTTAGAATATAAAATATATTATATAATTTTTTTTAACAGATGTTATTTATTAGTTTCGTTAGTGAGAAAAATTGAATTCATAACCTTTCTCACCTTTCCTTCCCACTTTTCCTTTCCATATCACTATAATGTTAACCTTATAACTTCTAAATTCATTATATAGACTAACCTTATAACTCCTAAATTCATTATATAGTATCAAAAGTTCTTTTTGTGGACTAATGACGAATATTAAACTAAATGTATCAATATCATGATGAATTCATAGACCTTTTAGTGAGAGAAGAAAGGTTAAAAATAAATAAATGGCTTTCAACATTGTAGGTTTTCCACAACTAATTAAGAAAGTAGGTTTTTCAACTTCTATGTTTGTTTGCAGAGTAGGATTTCCATAACCAATTTTCATCATCATTCATTGACGTGGAACACGTGTTTATGTACATTTCGGTGCTGCTTGTCGTTTTTGAATTTGAGAAATAACACACAGAAACGCATCAAACGCATCAAGAACACAACATTTCTTTGCAAAGGGACAAAACATCTACACATATGAAAGTGATTGCCATTAAAGAAATGGCAACAACTTTGTATATGGAATGTTCCTCATAAATGGGGAGTCAGCACCCAATCTTTTACGTTACTGTGACTTGGTCTATCTTTCTTAATTGCATTCAAAAATTGTTGTTTTTTTATATTTTTCCATTAGCGTTTTTAATTTTATTTTCAAATAAATTTGTGATATATATATATATATATAGATGTCCTTTTCTTTATTTTGCTTTGCAATAACTAATAGAGTTTATTATATAACTTCTTCTAAAGTGTACCAGAGTTAAAGGAAAACATGCCCATACTTTATAAAACTCTTAACAAAAGTTAGAAGATCTATATAAAGCATATATGGGCGGTTCAAAGAGTTTGAGAAACATAAAGAAAACTTATAAGTTGAGATACTTTATTTAAAATTTATTTTTTAAGCAAATCTTTTGATTAAATTATTATAATTAATTTTACTGAACATTTTCTTTTCAATAACTACTAAAGTTAATTCATTTAATTTTTTTTAGACATTGTTTATCCATGTAAGGCCCATTAAGAATGATTATTTTCTGCCTGCCCTAAATTAAAGGGGTTGTCCTTGTAAGTGGGCCTAAGAGTTGGCCCAGTATACAAAATCATACTTCGTTGCCCTAAGTTTCACTTTTCCACTCTTTTCACAGAACCTAGAGTTGCAGCCGCCTCCTCTGCCAAGGTTTCACGAAACCTTCCGTTCGCATTCAGCTTGACCGTCCCTAGCTCACGTAAGTGCTCTCCAACTAGCAGTTATCCCTCCTTGGTCTATTCTCGTAGCTTTTGTCAGGGTTCCGTAACGACCTGCTTTTATTCATTGTTTTCCAGCTCTGAGTCTGTTCTTAGAAGTTGTTCGTGCTCCACAGTTGGGTGTCGAGGTTTCCAGCTAGCTTTATCCAGGCACGGGAAGCTAGAACTTCTCTATTTAATCTGTTTAATGTGATCGTAAGCTGTTTACGGTATATTTTTATGGTCCTTGAACTAGTATGTTGCTGTGAATGCATGAGATGGTTGATGTTGTTGTTGGCATGTGCAAAATACGAATGTTATAGGCATGGCAGTGGCAGCGACTGTTAAACTCGCCCAAGCGAGCTCATCTCGCCTAGGCGAGTTGAGTAGAGGCTCGCACAGGCCTCCTCGCGCAAATGGCCGCCCAGGCGGCTCGCTCAATTTCGAGCAAGCGAGCGTCTCGCCCAGGCGAGGCGAGTTTCGCCTAAGTGAGAACGTGCGAAGGGCCCTGTTCAAGATTCGTGAACTCTCGCCTAGGCGAAGAGGACTCGCCTGAGCGAGACACTCTCGCCTGGGCGAGACTCCTTAGCTTGAGCGACGGGTTGAGCGAGGTTGCGTTCAGCTTGGGGTTTTCTTGTCTTTTGATGGTTGGACTATGCTTTATTGTATTATTATATGATGGCATGAGGGAAATGAGTATGCATGTTGGGAGGAGTTTATTTGTGGGGAATTGTGAGCTTGGCATGATTTCTATATGAGTTGTACATGAGAATTTGGATACATGTATATGTGCATGTAGTCACAAATTTGGCATGAGCAACAATAGATCTTGATGGTTGGTAAACCAGTGGCATGGTTATGTTATGAGGAGAAATACTTTACTCATGGTTGGGAATAACGAGTTGGTAAGGATTCAACGTATGAGAATTGAGGAGTTGGTTATGGGTGTTGGCATGATATTTCATGTGTGATGTATGTGAAAATTCTTGGCTGTTTATATAAGTCGGTCTGTGTCAGTGCATAATTCCTTGGAGTCTCTAGGTGAGACTTTCAGGGTCGTGCTTCAGTGGTCGGGACGTAATTCCATGGCCCCTGTTAGTGGGTGTCCATGGTGGTGCCCCATCTATATGGTCTGGTAAGGAATCAAGGTACGGTTGCATCCTGACACTCTAAGGAGTCAGTTAGTCTCACTTAGAGCGGACTGACTCCTGTGGTGAGAATAGCAGGAGGCCCGAAATTAATTAAGGGCTAACCTTGTGTGTGAGGGAAATTTGATTCATTATAACACTTGTAACACTTAGCTCGGGGGTGAGCATAGGTATCCACCACAAGTGCAAGCATCCGCTGAATCCGACCAGGCTATATGTATCCGGATGAGTCGAGTCTTAGTGTATTGATTGAAGGGTCATAACATGTTTGAGTGATATGTGTATGTTGTATACGTGTATATTGGCTATGAAGGTACATTTGATTGCATGATGAAATTGTTGTTGGCTCTAGCTTACCTGTTCTTGTTGGTTGCTTTGTATGTTGTTCTTTTATCTTCGCTATGATCATCAATTCTATTGATGGGAGCAGACGCGAGAGGTAACCGTGGTCAACAAGGGAGAGGCGAACCTGCTGCTTACTCTTCTTGGGTCGGACTTTCTGTCCTTCTTGGGCTATCCTTAGGGCTACAGCCCATGTACTTGTTCGCTTTTACATCTTTCTAGGATTCCAGTAAACTCTTTAACATGTTTCTTTTATTTTATTTTTTTGGTGGCATCTTGGTGTGCCTTGGCCTGTACGGCGTTATGTTTAAACTCCAGGACTGCATGGTTATATTATAATTGTGTGACGTTTCTTTAATTATGCATATTAATTAAATGGAATGTTACATTAATGGTATCAGAGCAGTTCGTCCTTAGGATGACCTGAGGTTGTGGGTTTGTCATGCCTCGAGGGCGTAAGTTGTCAAGTATAGTCGAGTTTGTCAGTGAAACCAAAAGTTTTAAGAACAGAAAACGTCTTGATAAAGTGATGAGGGTGCACACTCATGACTAGATCAAAGATTATTTTTCCTTTCTTAATTCTAATAGTTTGGGGAAGGAAGGGTAACAGACAAAAAGGGTTCGTTGTCTGTAAGTGACAGACTGTTGATTTGTATGATCTAGTTTGTCCTGCCGCGCCTCTGTGCTTTGTGTCTAGTGTCTACAGAGATAAGGGAATCCAAATTCAATGTCAACTTGGTCTGCTCACCTTTACAAGTGTTAGATGGGGCCTTTGAGACAACGTCTTACCTCAGAGATAGGAAGTTGATGTATGATGTATATAATTGAACAAGGAAAGCTAAGTCTTGGATTAATAAATTAGAGAAGATGCTAGAGTTCCCAAGATAACGATTGGTCAGAGGGAGCTTTAAGGATAGACTCTCGAAAATGGATACTACAAATTTTCTAAAAGAAGTTGAATCCAAAGGTTAAGAATACTAAGGGGTATCAGTGCATGCAAGTGCCACATCGTTTGAAGAAATCAACCTGATTCTACATTCCGACAAGGTTGAAGTTCAGAGTCATGCAAATGCATACAGCGTTAAGAGAAGTAATATAGTCATATGGCCACACCTAGTGCTTCTTGGAGTAGTGGAAGAGGGACGATTGGCAAATTCTAGGCTGCAGAAAGTGGAGAGATTGCTTACCAACGAGCAAGCTAAGAAAAGAAGAGATTGTGGAGTGCAAAGAGATGACAAACCTCTAGTGAGAGGCTGAAATGGATAAGAGGTTCATACTAGAATTAACAGTCAGTAGGTGGAGAAAGGTCTTTTCAACTTCGTCAGTGGGATGTTTCGAGGAAAAGTAGTTCCCATGAACAAGTCATTTGACCTTGGGTATAAAGTGGAAGGTTTCATGCACCAGAAGAGAGGACACACCTTTAAAGGTTATTCTCGTATGGAAGGACAACCCAACTGAGGTCGGAGCACAATGATGGAGGGAATGAAAAGAAAAGTTTTAAGTAGTTGACATGGTGCCTACGATGGTTGATGCTAAAGTGGTTAGTGATGAAGGATTGACCCCAACCAAGGACGAAGACACATGCTTAAGAAGACTAAGCATGTTTAGAAAGGAAGTTCACTAATCCTTCATCCCTTTCATTTATGTTTGTTATTTTTGATTCCCTAAGTTGACTTAGTTGAATCAACTTTAGTTGACTT
>Ga0214544_1004675_pt1 | contig 27306 bp, 15 predicted proteins | sample CNSS3metaG_FD_160074 | JGI IMG/M metagenome (GOLD analysis project Ga0214544, IMG submission 160074) | Root nodule microbial communities from cowpea collected in UCLA plant growth center, Los Angeles, California, USA - CNSS3 | ecosystem: Host-associated > Plants > Roots > Nodule | place: USA...
AATATATTAATATATAATATAATATATATATATATATATATATATATATATATATATATATATATATATATATTATGACATTGTTAAGCATATTTAAAGATCCATCATTACTAAAAAATTCATATTTCTTGTTATTTTTTTTCAAATTTTTTTAAAAAATATTTATAAATTTTGTTATGAAAAAAAAAATTGTATGAAATTACTGTAAATTTTTTTGTAAAATATTTTGTATAAAACACTTTTCACAAGAAAATTTTTGTAAAAAATACTTACGAATTTTATAATTTTATAACAAATAATTATCTACAAAAGAATTACCTACCAATTAAGATTTAAAAAAAAAACAGAAAAAAATTTTTTCTTGTAAAATTTCTTAACAAATTTGTAAGAAAAATTTAATATAATATGAGAATTTTTAATAATGCACGTCTAATTTTTAGCTAAAAATTATCATCTAAAACTAAAGTTAGAAATTAAATAGTATTATTGTAATATGCTGGATGTTTCTATTAATTCATAAGATTGAGTCCAATAAAAACATAAATTAGATGTTTAAAGTCAAATTTATTTGATATGTAATACATGAAATGAAATTCAAAATTACAAAACAAAGATAACATGTGTATATTGTACTCTTATCAATGTGCCTATTACATATTTATATGGTTCTTACATAAAAAAAATATTTTTTTTCTAATTGAAAGGGAATAAAACAAAATGGTATATTCTCATCTCCACCTCTCTTCTTATAAGTTATTTGTTCATACTTCAAGACACGATGATAAAAAATCAAAATATGACATAATTATTTAATAAATTTTATAATATTTTTGTAATTAAATCATAAATAACTACGTCTCAAGTCTATATAGGACATTTTCATAACATAACTAATAAAACATTAATTATAAACTTAACATTGCTAATTTTTTTAGTTATATTTGTTGTTATCATAAACATTGTAAGAAAATCATATATTATAGTATTTATTAATAATAACATCGGTAAATCTGTTTATTCAAGAAGCACGAACGGATAGAAAATACACGCATGTGCTATTTTATTTTATAACAAAAATAAAAAAGTTTATTATGACCATAATTATAAAAATAAATATAATTATTTTTTTTTCAATTTATTATAGATAATTATTTTAATTTTAAGAAATGTTTAAATTTTAAAAAAAAATAATTGAATAAAAATATCAATATTAAAAACTGCCACTTAAAAAGTAAAATATTTGTATTGTCCATGTTATTATTGATGCAGATACTCATGTGTCTTACAAATGAACATCTAAATATTTCTTAAAATTTCATAGCTGCTACAGTTTTCTCATAAAGATTTCTTAACAAAAATAATCAGCTCAATAATTTTTGCCGTGATTGTTACACTTTTCTCATAACTTTTTTTTTGGAAAAAAAAATCTTTTTAATATTTTGTTGCCTGCCTGTGTTAACCTTTTCTCATAAAAATATATTTTGTTAACAAAATAATCACCTCAAAATGAATAGAATTGGTTTGTTTGTTATAGTTTTCTAGTATATTCTTTGAATAATCGCATCTAAAACTTTTGGCATGCTTGTTTCAGTTTTCTCACAAAAATTATATATATTTTTAGCAGAAAAACAACTTCCAAAGTAAGAAATGAAATACTCTTTATAATTAAAGTAAGAAATGTAAAACAATATTATAAAAAGTAAAATATTTAAAAGACACTTATTATGTGGGTCGGAAAGCAAGACAGGCTTTGAAAGATTAGATTGTTGCTGAGAGAATTAATGGTAATACCCACACTGCACTTGATTGGCTCTCTGAAGTGTTATTTTCACATGCAAATGCCCAAACATATAACTTCATCTTATTAGACATTTTTCACTAATAATATAAATGTTTGAACAAAATTACAATTGGAGATACTCTCACTCACATTCTCTAATTATAACATTTTTCTATAAAACTTCTCCCAATTTGAATATTATTGTTTATCAGATATGTATTTGATGAGCATGTGATGATGAATAATGCTGGGTGGATGGTTGGTGTCAGTGATTACCATGGTCATGGCGGATTGAAGGGGAAAGCTAATAGGTTGTCTCAAAGGTCATATGCTCTAAATGGTTCGTATTTGGACCTACCTTTTCTGCATCCTTGGTCACGGGACACAAACATGTGCAAATTAAAAAAAACCAAAAATCTTCACTAATACTAAGATACCAATATTCTAATACCAACGCTAATGCTAACACTATAAAAAGCGTAACCGCACTGCATACATACACACACTTCACTTGCACACACTTCAAGTCGTGACTTGTGAACTAACTCCACCTCCAAATCTTTCACCACATAACGTATGTTCCATACTTTCACACCCATTTCTGTAATTTCTACGCCCATTGTTCATCCGTGACTTTTTCATTGTTTTGATGTGTTTTGTGGGGTGCAATATCTCTATCTCTCTCGTTGTCCCTACAGTTAAGACAACATGTTTTGTAGTACTATCATACCTCATTCATTTTCTAACCTTTCTCTCTCTTCACTCTTCCCTTCTTGAATTCCGGGTAATGTAGTGTTGTGTACCACCTTATGAATTTAGATTGCTTTCTCTGTTTCCAAATCCAAACCTTGCCTTTCACGAGATGAGTCTCAGCGTCACTTTGTTGGCTGCACCTACACTGTACTCTAACCTGCTTTGTTTTCTAGTGGCTAGCTAGACACACATATATATGTAGTCTTCTTCACATGTCTATGCTTATGCTGTCTAAATTATTTTTTCCCCTTCTTTCTCCACCTCCCTCTCCCTCCGTTTATGTATATCACTCTTAAGTATATCACTACCTTTTCATTTGTTTTTCTTATTCAACTTGTTCAGCTTACTATATATTATTAACTTCTGGATTGTGTTCTAACTTCCAAGTGTAGTTGGTTGTTAGACTGTTGAATTGAGCTGGTCTGCTGGCAATGTTTAATGATTTTTGGTTTGGTTTTACTGTTGTTGTTTGGTTTTTGTTAACTTGACTCTGAATTTCTCAGGAGGATGAAGGCTTTGTTGTTTCTGTTTGTGGCCCTTACTTTGTGCGGCTATGGTGTTTGTAAAGAATGCACAAACGTTCCAACGCAATCACATACATTCCGATACGAGTTATTGGCATCGAAGAATGCAACATGGAGAGAGGAAGTGATGTCTCACTACCACTTGACTCCGACGGACGAAACTGCTTGGGCTGATTTGCTTCCGAGGAAGTTCTTGACAGAACAGAACCAGCATGATTGGGGGATGATGTACAGGAAAATTAAGAACATGGGTGTGTCGAAATCCCCAGAAGGATTTCTTAAAGAAGTGGCTCTTGAAGATGTGAAGTTGGATAAGGATTCAATCCATGGCATAGCTCAGCAGACAAATTTGGAGTATCTGTTGATGTTAGATGTTGACAAATTGCTTTGGAGCTTTAGGAAGACAGCTGGTCTGTCCACTCCTGACACCCCTTATGGAGGGTGGGAAGGTCCTGAAGTTGAGCTTCGCGGTCATTTTGTTGGTTAGTTTATTCCATTAATTGTCTTAACTGTTACTATTTTCTTTTCTTTTCATTTCCTTTTTTCATGTCTAACTTGTGTTCAGTTTTGTGCTATTTGTTTGTGGGAAAATTTTATATATGTAATGTAACACCCAACTTTCAGAGTTCAGAGACCCTTTCCGGGTTTCAATTTTCAATATACCTAACACCTGATAAAAAGTATTATTTTTATTTTTCTAGCTGATTCATCTCAAATAACTCTATGTTTTAAAATAAAATGTTATTTTAATGGTGTTCAGTATAGAGTTGGTGTTTGTGTATTATCACGCTTGTTTATACTCAACTCCCACATGCTAATAATGAATTCCTATAAGGAGTGGGTCCAAATTCTCTGTATTTTCTTTTTCTACATATTCAAACCCTCAACAACTTAGAACCAATAGATGGAGATCTTCCCATTGATGTTTGAGTTGGCAACTCAGACTTGAAACACATTTAAAATTTGAGTCATTTAATCTTTATCAACAATTACAATGCATTGCCGTATAAATACCGGAAAAAATCAACACCGTGTCCAATTGCTAGGGAGGAAAGGCCTTAAATGCAATCAAAACTTAATAACTTTGTAGTTGGTTGGTTACTTTCAAAGATTCAAAAGGGAACAACAGTTGAAGGCTCCTTTTCTGACAATGCTTTATCCACCTTTTGGCTCAGAGCTGAAGAAGATTGAACTATTAGTTGAATAAAAATTGGAGTGGAAAATTTAGACAATATTTCATAGGTAATGTTTTGCTATCTACCAACGGCAACAAATATTTTCGAGTCTTGTAAAGGTTGTCTTCCTATATGTAACTCTAAAAATCTCTTGGGCTCCATGGATTTCAATTACCGTCTGTATTTATTTACTATGATTGAGGTCTGTTCCTGATTTCTGAATATCATCACAAACCGATATGTTGACACACAAATGCATGTTTCTTTCTCTCTAGACTTTGGTGGACTTATAACTTACCAGCACACTATCCCTGCTTAACACTTTGAGCCTCAGCAATTCACTTTTCAAATTTAACTTATGATTGTTTGTTTTTGACACTGTGAAGGGCATTACTTGAGTGCATCAGCTCTGATGTGGGCTAGCACACAGGATGATAGCCTGAAGCAGAAAATGTCATCTGTTGTTGCTGGCCTATCTGCTTGTCAGGAAAAAATAGGGACTGGATATCTATCTGCATTTCCTTCTGAGTTGTTTGATCGATTTGAATCTGTTCAACCTGTTTGGGCTCCCTATTATACCATTCACAAGGTACAATCAAAAGTGTATTTTATTATGAAAGGGCTTTGTTTTGGCCTTATGCTGTGGGATTTCAACTATTCATCTTCAACAGATTTTAGCTGGCCTCTTGGATCAGCACACATTTGCTAGAAACCCTCAAGCTCTAAAAATGGTGACATGGATGGTGGACTACTTCTACAATAGGGTACAGAATGTAATAACAAAGTCCACTATAAATAGGCACTATCAATCGCTAAACGAGGAAACAGGAGGAATGAATGATGTACTTTACAGATTATACAGCATAACAGTAAGTTAACTGGTTTGCATAATTTCTGTAACTCTGTTGTTGATTTGTTTGTACAATGTTTTTGAACTGTATACTTCTATGGCTTAAGCATAAGCGATAACAAAATTGAATTATAGCACAAGGTACCTGTAAACTTCAATTTGGAAGTAAATGTGTCTTGCTTTTCTATGCAGGGAGATTCTAAACATCTATTGTTGGCTCACCTTTTTGACAAGCCGTGCTTTTTAGGGTTGCTTGCAGTGCAGGTAACGCTAAAAGTTTTCTTTTTGACAGAATTGCTATTTACTCCACATACTCTTGCCTTTTGTGACAGAAATTCAATTTTTTTTAAATCAGTTGTATTGCAATTTCAAAGTAATGTTGACTTTTAATGAGTACCTATATTTGTATAAGTTTCTATTAGAAGTAGGTTTTTAAGCCTAACTCAACCCAACAAAAACCAGTTTGAAATGTGAGGTTTGCAACCACATATATATATATGTATATATATATATATGTATATATATATATATATATACACTTTAAGTTATAGAGACTCTAAGTACTCTAATATGTTAAAGGATGGGATTTAGGCCTAACTCAAGCCCCACAAACTGGCTTGTAAAGGTGAGGATTGTATTCACTTATATATTGTGAATTGGCCTTATCTCTAGTCGACGTGGGACTTCCAATAGTTGCTACCTTGTGCTTGGAGTTAAAATCCTAAAAACTGTTTCACATCTTGTGGGAGACTAAGTCACCCTTTATATTTCAAGTTTAATTTTTATGTAAACAGATCTTGTAAAGAAGAAAATACAGAATTTTCCACTTTTATGCATAAAAAAAGTTGATTCGACAAGAATGTTATTTTATAATGTTGTGGTACCTTTGAATGAAACAATGAGATATTTGAATGATGAACTTAGGACTCTTAATTCTAGTACAGAAATCGTGTTTAACTTTGCGTCATGACCCAAGAGTTAATTTTGAAACTCTCGTTTCCCATGTAGGCCAACGACATAGCTGATTTTCATGCTAACACACATATACCAGTTGTTGTTGGATCTCAAATGCGATATGAAATCACAGGCGATCCACTTTATAAGGTGATTTGCTTCACTCACATTCTAGATTACAGTTGTATATTCATCAAGTTTGAATGGAATAGTATTTATTAGCTGTTTATTGCTGTAATATCATTTATTCCGTTTTTTAATTCTTTTGTATGCAATTTATACACTTAACTTGTTATACGTTTTCAACAATCTAGCATAAGTTGTCTATGGCCTGCCAAATTAACCTATTCATTTGCTAATATAACTTGAATATAAGAATCATTGAAACAACTCCATAATATGTATGAGCATTCGATCTGTCAGTTTGGGAGTATACTTTCAACCTGAATGACAAACAAAATACACAAATTTGTTCGTACTTCAAAATTTACATGTCTATTTGTAATGTCAGTGTCCTTTTACTTTCTACTTTTGGCCTTCATTTTTAAAATTTTCAAACTACATCATTTCTTTGTTTGGACCCCTTTGTTGGGTAGTGTTTTGTTCAGTTAAATTGGAAGCAACATTTAAGCTCCTTATTACTTAACATTCGTCATGTCTTTCAACTTTGTGAAATTTGTTCGTTTGTTGTTGTTAGGAAATTGGGACATTCTTTATGGAACTCGTAAACTCTTCTCACAGCTACGCAACTGGAGGGACATCAGTCAGCGAGTTTTGGTATTAAGATTTTGCTTTTTAGTTTCGTTTTTTTCATATGCATTTGAAATTATCTGTTGAATAACTGTTTGTTACAAGGGTATCAAGTGGAAGTGTTACGTTCTTAATTAGTTGATGACAAATTCTTGATTTCTTTCTTAACTCTTTTTCTTCAAAACTTTTACACAGGAGTAATCCAAAGAGAATAGCAGACAACTTAAGAACAACAGAGAATGAAGAGTCATGCACGACTTATAATATGTTGAAGGTACACAACCAATCATTCATAATTTTATCATTTTAACTGTCAGAAGAGACAAAACTGATTATCACATGGTAATTCATCATTAAATGTTCTTGATTCATGTCTTTATGTGTGTTTGTGAGTGTTTCCATTGTCTCGGCTCTCAAAAATAAAATGATTTCAGGTTTCACGCCACCTCTTTAAATGGACCAGAGAAGTCTCTTATGCAGACTACTATGAGCGTGCTTTAACTAATGGAGTTCTCAGCATTCAAAGAGGAACAGATCCTGGAGTGATGATTTACATGCTTCCACTTGGTATTGGAGTTTCCAAGGCTAGAACTGGACACAGTTGGGGAACACCGTTTGACTCTTTCTGGTGCTGCTACGGAACTGGTATACGATTGTTTTGTTAAGATACTTCCAAAACTGCATCACACTGCACCATAATCTTATTTCAATTTCCTTTTCTGTTTATTAGGAATTGAATCATTCTCAAAGCTGGGGGATTCTATCTATTTTGAAGAGGAGGGGAAAGGTCCTTCACTTTACATCATTCAGTACATATCAAGCTCATTTAATTGGAAATCTGGCAAAATCTTGCTCAATCAAACAGTTGTTCCAGTTTCTTCATGGGATCCTTACCTACGAGTGACGTTTACGTCATCTCCTGTTGAGGTAAATGTGACATTGTTTTATGGGATGTGGCATGTCTCATTTAGCTAAATATTCATCTTTGATACCTTTTAGAGGACAATAGGTTCATTATAACTGATCCAGCTAGTGTCTTTGTGCCAAAAAGCTGTCTTGAATCTGCTTCAGGTAGTAAAAGGGTAAAAATGTTTCTTCATCAAGTATGTGAAGGCAGGGGCCTCCGAACAGAACTGGGTGGAGAAGGCCTATTTGAGGCAGAGAAAAACCAATCGCAAAATTGAATTTCTAAACTACCTTATGAACATTTAGTCAGTTAGACTTATTTTAAATTTTTAATTGCTAAACGAATCAGCTAAAGTATGATGGAAGGGTACAATATTTCTAATAAAATGTAATAAATTTGTGGGGCTTACAATGCAAATTTTAAAACCATATTTGAGAACAAACTAACCAGATTAGGAATCAAAGATCCTCTGCATTTTTCTTCTACAAATTTTCAGATCTTTTTACTTCTGCAGAGTGCTTCGTCTACACTGAACTTTCGACTACCAAGTTGGACTAGTCCAGATGGTGCCAAGGGGATATTAAATGGTGAATCTTTGTCGCTGCCAAATCCAGGTGTGAATGTCTCTAACTTCCTTTTCATTATCCAAATGCAGATATTCCTCCATTTATCTTATTTGCACATTGGTGACTAGAACGATCAGCCACAGAATAATAAATAGGAAAATGATTCATGGGCACCAATTTTGCAGCAAAAAATAATATTTGTGTATTTTTTAATGAAAAAATGAAAACTTAAAACATTGAAGTAATGTTTCTAATGTTTTATTTTGTGCACCTCCAGGATCTTTTTTGTCAATCACAAGACAATGGAGTGCTAGTGACAAGCTCACCCTTCAGCTGCCCCTTACCGTAAGAACAGAGGCCATAAAAGGTAAATTGATAAGATAATCCATGAGTGTTGAACACTAGAATTTCTAATAGAAAAAAAAAAAGGTAAACTTACTGATAATGTTTTTAAACCAAATCTAGATGACAGGCCTCAATATGCATCTGTTAAAGCCATTCTTTATGGTCCTTATCTTCTTGCCGGTCATATAAGTGGTGGTGATTGGGACAACCTTAAAATTGAAGCTAAGGATACAGACTGGATCACTCCTGTTCCTGCCAGTTATAATAGCCAACTAGTTTCTTTTTTCCAAGATTTTGAAAAATCGACTTTTGTGTTGGCAAATTCAAACCAATCATTTGCAATGCAAAAGGTACCTGAATCTGGCACTGATTTGGCTCTTAAGGCAACCTTTAGGCTTGTCCTAAAAGAATCTTCCTCAAAGTTTTCAACATTAGCAGATGCTAATGAAAGATCAGTGATGTTAGAACCGTTTGATCTTCCTGGAATGAATGTGGTTCACCAAGGAGCAGATAAACCTCTTCTCATTCAAGATTCTTCCAATGGCAAGCCATCTTCTGTTTTTCTTGTGGTACCAGGATTGGATGGAAGAAATGAAACCATTTCTTTGGAATCACAGAGTGACAAGGGTTGCTATGTTTATAGTGGTTTGAGCTCTAATGCAGGTGTCAAGCTCAGTTGCAAATCTGATTCTGATTCTTCTTTTAAGCAAGCAACAAGCTTTGTTCCTAGGGAAGGATTGAGCCAATACCATCCTATCAGTTTTGTGGCTAAAGGGGTTAGCAGGAATTTTCTTTTGCAGCCATTACTCTCCTTCAGAGATGAGCCTTATACAGTATATTTCAACATTCAAGATTGATACAATTTTTTCTCCTTGGAAGTAAACAGTATAATGTGCTTCATCTATAAAAGATCAAGCAATCAATAAGCAAATGTGCAAATGTAGAAAGAATAGTTGATAGATATATCTTCCTGTGACTTGACCTTTCTGTGTATTCATTTATATAAATGAAAAGAGGGGTAGGAGAAGTGATGATATATCTCACTACTCAGTGTAGCTGTTTTTGTTACTTCAGTGTATGTGTTCTATTAATTTGATGAGTGAATTATCTATATTAAACTTGTTTATTTATCAGCACAGAATTAACTTCTGAATTAATGAACACATACTTAATAATGCTATATCATTGATGATGTGATTTGATAGAAAAGTCCAGAGACACTAAAAACAAGAGTTCAAAGATTTTATATGGTGGTTGCTATAATATTAAAAATAATATTTATAATATCTTAAAATGAGATAATGATACTAGCAAGATCATAATTTAGCTAATGTTATGTTTTAAAGTTTATTCTTCTTACTTATCTATGAAAAGGGAAAAAAATATCAATTATTACCTTTTTAGTCTTTTGATTATAAATTTTATATATTATAGAATAATTTAACTCTTCTTCCTTATCATTATTGTCTTCAAGGTTTGAAGTGGATGAGAAACTGAGACTTTAAAAGAGAAAGCAAATTGATTGATGATTTGTTTTTTAGCATGAGGAGGAAAGGTGCAGTTGACACATTATGTAGGCTTTATTATACGATAGAGTTTCTTTATGTCACTAAAGCTATTGTTACATATGGTTTTCTATTAAAAAAATCATTGTTTTTAAATAAATATCTATTTTGTGTTTATATATTTAAATGAGAAATACAAACAAATGTTTCTTTGAAAAATGTAATTTTTGGCTGGGAAGTGAAATTTTGGAATTTATAATAAGAAAAGAAAAACTTAATTAACAAAATTAGGAGGCAAGTTAGTTCCACTAAATTTTTTTTGTTCTTAATATTTTTCCTGAAATATTCTTATTAGTAGTGTCTTAAAAAAATACATATGATAATCATATACTCAAATGTTGGATATTATTTATATAGTATTTTGGGAAAATAAATATATTTTTTTCTAATAAACAAATATAGAAAGAGTAACTTGTTAGAAAAAAAATGAGATTATATTTGTTCGAGTAAATCAAATTTATTTTTAAAAATATTCAAAAATAGATGGTAAATAAAAAAAATAGGTGAAATAATTTTTTTTTTAATTTTATAAAATATATTAAAAATTTTAGACAAAAAAAAGTAAATTAAAAAATAAATTTAGATTTAAAAATATAAAAAAAATACTTTTTAAAAAATAATGAAAAGAATGATGAAAAATAAATAAAAATAAAAAAAGAAAGAAAACAAAAGAAAAAAAGGACAAAAAGAGAGAACAAGAAAAAGAGAGTTCAAGTCTTTTTTAAGAGGACAACTCTTTTATACATTTTAAAATTTCAATTTTATTCTTTTTTTCTATTTTTAATTTTGAAATATATAATCTAAAATTATCTTGAGATATTCAATTAAAAATATACAATTTATTTTTTAAATTATATAATCTAGAATTCAAAATAAAAAATACATAATCTAAATTACAAATTATATATTTTGGTTATACGATCTGAAACATATTTCTTTTTATTTTATATTCTGAAATCTATAATTCTATAATTTGTGATTTATTTTTTTATTTAATATTTCATGTTATATAATATATAATACAATTTTTATATTTCATGTTATACAATTTATAATACAATTTTTATATTTTGAATTGTAAAATCTAAAATGCAAAATAAAAATACATTGTCGAGTGTACACTCTAAAATATAAAATAAAAAATGTATTATGAATTGTACAATTTAAAATGTAAAAGGTAAAATAAAATAGAAGAGTGAAAAGGGTACGAAATACCTATGAATGAAGAAAAAAAAATGGGAGCCTTGGTGAATGTGGAGGAAAGAGCATTGGTGGAGATGGTGGAAGAACGAAACAATGGTTGAGGTAGGGGCTTTGCCAGAGGTGGAGAAAGAAGATGGGTGAAAGTGGATATGGAAGAAGACGATGGGTGAAGGGCATTATTAGAAGTCTTGAGCCAACATGTCTTACATGGGTTGACTTATCATGGACTAAGTTAAAAAAAAGTTTACTCAACCCAACTACTTTTTGGTGAGTAAAAAATTTTGTAATTTGTTCCAATTTATCAAGAATTGATGGGTGACTGAGTTGATTCAGTTATGATTATTTTATTTTACATATCTATTGTAGTACAATCAAAGTACATTGACTAGATTAAATTTTTTTTATAGTAGTGGATCAATGTGTTTGTCTAATTCTCCAAATATTATTATAAAGTTGGTTATCAAAAATTAAAGTATCAACATATTTAACTAAGAAACAAATAAATCAAATATCTAAATTATTCAAGTATTATTCAACAATATTTAAGCACTTAAAAATATCAAATTGTAAACCTATATAATAAAACGCCACATATATAAATATCCAAAGAGTACGGAAATTGGTATATGAAGGTACACAGTACCCCAAACCTATTCATAACAAAGAAAAGAGGCACCACATTGCCTATCATCAATACAATAGTTCAAAAACCGCATAAGTTTTTGTCCAGAACAAGAGAAATTCTAAATAAATAAACTCCTTCAGTCGCGGGCCCCATAGCGAGCTCAATACCTGTCCATAACCATCAAGTTGCAGCATCTCTACTATCATTACCACTTCCACTGCCAAGGGTTCTCACATCTGCTCACATCAATAAAATTGATGATCATCGCAATGGAGAAAGCCACACACAACATACAAGCAAGCGAAAGGGTAAGCTAGTGTAACAGATCCTTATATTATAACACTCAGTAGGTAAGTTCAAAACCAAACATAATTAACAGATATCCACACATGATATACCCAAACCAGTTAAGACTTTTTGACTTGACTATCCGGATACATACGATGAGGCACCACCACCAAACTATGGAATTACGTCCTAGCAGTGAGGCATCACCACGAGGCCTTCGCGGAATTACATCCTTACATGAGGCACCACCACGAGACCTCCGTGGAATTACGTCCTGGCCTTGAGGCACCACCACGATACCCCCCGTGAAATTACGTCCTTATGTTGAGGCACCACCATGAACCCTCATCTCGAGGTTCATGAAATTAAGTCCATTAGATGAGGCACCACTAGGGACTCCCAATAGGAAGGTCCATGGGATTACGTCCATTAGTTGAGGCACCACCATGAACTCTCACTACACGAGTCATGGAATTACGTCCTACTCAGACTTTGTATATGTGTCACCAACCAATCAGAGAGTTCCCATAAATACTAATATCATGTTGACATGCATATGTATATACACAACCAATCATACAGCTCACAGTTCCCAATTCATACACAATAAAGCAACATCTTATTTCCATTTCAACCTCATACTATAACCATGGCATCATCCCTCAACCGTTCTAGTAAAGCATTTAGATCAGATAAGCTAGCAACACATCAGTGAACCACTCAACAATAGTACCAAAACCTGTCCCTAGTCTCGCTCAGGCTAAAAGGTCTCGCTCAGGCGAGGGAGACCCTCTCGCTCAGGCGAGCCCCTTCTCGCCTAGGCGAGGGCTCGAGGAGTGGGACAGCAGCTTCGGCGATCTCTCGCTCAGGCGAATCCCTTCTCGCCTAAGCGAGATCACCCTCGCTCAAAAATGCAAACTCGTCGCCTGAGCGACCGTTCAAGCAGAAGATCCTGGGCGAGCCTCTGTTAGTCTCGCCTAGGCGAGACACGCTCGCTTGGGCGAGAAAACCAGTACTCACCACTGTTCTCACGTGCAGCAGACAAGCCTTCAGGCCCGACAATGTTTAAACAAGTTTCCAATCAATTAGAATCATCAATCAAGTCATGCCATCATGAAACAGAATCAAAACAAGTAACAAATCGAAATAAACAAGCGAACCTAGCTTCCCTTACCTGTAAAGGAGTTATACGAGACTTCGACACTGAACCACGGAGCACAACAGCTCTAGAACCAGACTTGCAAAAGTGAGCCAAACCAAGGTCAAGTTGAACGCGAATCTGAGCATACTTCGAAACCCGCACAGAGGTTTTGTGGAGAGAAAATGGGTGAGTTAGGGCACTGATTTTTCAGGAATGACTTGCAATTGAGGGACCTTTGGCTGCTTTAGGGGCCTTGACACCTATGGGTCAGTCCTTTAAGCCCATCAGTGAGGCAACCCCTAACATTAGGCACTAAAAAAAGTGGGTATTACAATATTAATATTAACATTAATATTAATATTTATTATTATTATTATTAGAAATATGGACATGGTACTTTTTATTTTTTTTATTGAGAAGAAGTATTTTAAGAAGTAAAAAGACCATTAAATCAATAAGAGCATTATATTTACCAACATATGAATCATATTGATATTAATTAGTTATTTTATTTGTGTTTTTTTTTCTAGACGAAGAAACGAGCCTTCATTCCCAAGTTAGAAAAAAATAAAACTAAATCTTAACTAAAACTAAAATATGAATAGGAAAAAAAAAACAGTCAAAATTCATAAGAAAGTAAGTTTGTTTTTATGTCGAGTAAAAAGTGCCTTTTTATACATGGTTTTATAGACCATTGTACGAATGATTAAAATTAACTTATATTTGATTATAATGTTATAAATAAGTATATAAGTATAGAGAAAATGAATTAATAATATAAATAACAAAATCAAATCCATATGTTCAGAAGGCAAACTTAACTAAAGCTAAAATAGTTATAAAAGATATGAACAGAACATTAATTAAAAAATAAGTCTGTTTCTATGTTGGTTAAGGGATGCGCTTTCTATTGTTTTCTAATTAATATATATATATATATATATATATATATATATATATATATATATATATATATATATATATTTAAATTTATGAATTAAAGTAACATCACATTGTATCTAACATACAAACCACACTTCTTAAGATTCTTAACAACTTATTATGTTGTTGCTAATAGGTAATAAGGAGTTATTTTTTATTATAAGTATATTTAAAGAAATTTTAATTTACTAAAAAGAATTTTAAAAATTAATTTCAATTATTCTATTTAATAATTATATCATGTTTAAAAATTATGAATTTGTTTAAAAATAAATTAGTATCTATTACTACAATTTTAAATCAACGTCCATTATCTTTTTTTTTTTCTTATAGTGAGATAAGAAAAAATATATTTTAATAGTCTTTTAAATAAAATATATATATATATATATATATATATATTTTAATATTTTTTTTGTTAATTTTCATATTTTTTAATAGTTTTTTGTGTTAGTTTTCATATTGTTTAAAGTAATTTAAATTGGATAATTTTTTAAAATATTTAAGCATAATATATAAATTAAATAATATATTAAAAATTTTGCATTAATACTTATACTTTTGTTGCATAAATTATAAAATCAATTTATGTTATTAAAAGGAAAGAAAATCAAACAATATTATGCTTTCATAATAATACTAAAAATAGTTATAATATTCTTCTTATGAAAAATGGTAACATGGTAATTTATTGTATTGGAAAAATGCATTTTAAGAATTAAAAAAGAAGGAAGAAGCATATGAAATGGATAAAAGCATCATATTTAGTGGCATATATAACATATATACCATATCCTCACGTGAAATGTACGTATTAGAAAATTAATGTTTTATGCCATAACTTATTAAACTAAATGTAATTATTAAAAGAAATATTTTTGCATTAATACTTATACTTTTTGTTCCATAAATTATAAATGCAATTTATGCAATTAAAAGGAAATAAAATCAAACCTATGTTATGTTTTCCATAATAATAAGAAAAAGTTATAATTATTTTCTTATTAAAATTGACAAGATTGTAATTTTTATTGCACTGTGAAGAAGCATTTTAAGAAGTAAAAAAAAAAAATAACATATGAATGAAATGAATAGGAGTAATGAGATTTGATTTATTGGTCGACATGTCTCTTCTTTTAGGATGTCATTCCCTTTATCAATAGTTTACATGATTTACAATAATTTGATTAAATAGAGAATAGTTCAAAGATAGTTCTTAATAGTTTGACATATAAGAAGACTCTTTTTGTGAAGAAATTAAAAATAACTTCTAAATAGAGTAATATGTTTGATAATATTACTAAAGATGATGATGAGACTCTTCAAAATACAAGAAAATCTAACTGGTGTAGTCCAAAGAAAACCAGTCCAAAAAAAACCAATACTAAATCTTAACGAAAACTTTTAAAAATTAAAAGTCTTTTTTAAAATACAAGAGAAAATAATCGATTAATAATAAATTTTTAAATGTGACGAGTTCATTTTTTTCATGATATATAAAGTTCAAATTATGAAATTATTTTTATAAAGAAAATCATAATACTTTTTTCTATAATTATAATATAATTTTATCATCTATTTAGTATGATTCTCATTTTTTTTTCTTTTTTCTTATTTTCTTTAATAAATTTTTTATGTAATGCCAACTTCCCTGACCTGAACTGAACTTATATAGGAAATTTAATAGAAGCATCATAATCATATTTAGTGGCATATATAACATATTCTTTTGTAGAAAATTAATGTTTCTTGCCATAACTTATAACAACTAAATTTAATTATATGTGGTTTTAAATAAAAGAAATGGTTTTGCATTAATACTTATACTCTTTTGTTGCATAAATTATATGGGGCATTAATTAGTTAACTTTCTTTATTTGCATAAAATTATAAAATTATATGAGACATTAATCAGTTAACTTAAAATTATTATATGGGACATTAATTAATTAATTTGTTTTTTCTTTTTCTTTTTTAATGAAGAAGGATAGAATCAGAAGTCAAACCTTAACCAAGGTAAAATATTTATAAAAAAAAATGAATAAAACAAAATAAAAACTGTCAAAATTTATAGGAAAACGAGTTTGTTTTTAACAGAAAATTTCTGTTGTTTTATAGACCTTATATATATCTCTTACCTGCTGATACTATCCTAACTATTTTACTCATTTGAAAAACCAAATTCCAAGGTATTTTCTTCTTTGTTTTCGATTTAATGTGTGAAAGGTTCCAATTGTATTGGTTGTACACTTTAGTGTTACTTGAAGGTTAATGTTTTCGACTTTGATTTGATGATTCTGTTTGCAGCTGTATTGCTTGGTTTAAGGTTCTTTAACTGAGTTAGTTTTGGCATTGAATTTCTCAGGAAGATGAAGGTTTTTGTGTCTGTGTTTGTGGTGCTGGTGTTGTGCGGTTGTGCTGCTGCTGTTAAAGAATGCACAAACATTCCTACGCAATCTCATACTTTCACTCATGACCTATTGTCATCCAAGAATGAAACGTGGAAGCAAGAGGTGATGTCTCACTACCATTTGACGCCAACGGATGAATCTGCGTGGGCTGATATGCTGCCGAGGAAGTTCTTGTCGGAACAACAACAACATGATTGGGCGGTTATGTATAAGAAAATTAAGAACATGGGTGTGTTCAAATCACCTGAAGGTTTTCTGAAAGAAGTGCCTCTTGAGGATGTGAGGTTGCATAAGAATTCCATCCATGGCACAGCACAGCAAACAAACTTGGAGTATCTGTTGATGTTTGATGTGGACAGGTTGATTTGGAGCTTCAGGAAGACAGCGGGTTTACCCACTCCTGGTACTCCCTACGGAGGGTGGGAAGAACCCGGAGGTGAACTCAGGGGACATTTTGTTGGTTAGTTTATTTCATTAATCATTCTAGATGTTACACTTTTATTTTATTTTATGTTTTTGCTAATTTCACTTTTGGTTTATTTATAATAGTTGTAGATCCATGTTGTCAAGAAAATAAAACATGTTTATCACTTTTTTTAGGGTTGAGTTAGGCTTAGAATATATCACCAAAGGTCATTTCACGAATTCTGACTTTTGCTTATGGGAAGTGGTGGGGACCAAATTCATTGATTAATGATCTTGAAAGAACCGAAAGAAAAATCAAGTTATTTTGTTTGTGTAGGGCATTACTTGAGCGCAACATCTCTAATGTGGGCCAGCACACAGAACGATGAGCTGAAACAGAAAATGGCATCTCTTGTTGCTGGTCTGTCTGCCTGTCAGGAGAAAATTGGAACGGGATATCTATCTGCATTTCCATCTGAGTTTTTTGATAGATTTGAAGCTATTCAACAAGTTTGGGCTCCATATTATACCATTCACAAGGTACTCTCAAAACTTCATTTTGATAATGGAAGTGCTTTCGACCCTTTGTTGTTGGATTTCAACTTTTCAGCTTTGACAGATTATGGCTGGTCTCTTGGATCAATATACATTTGCTGGAAACTCTCAAGCTCTAAAAATGGTGACTCGGATGGTTGACTACTTCTACAACAGAGTGCAGAATGTAATAACAAAGTACACTGTAAACAGACACTATCAATCACTGAACCAGGAAACTGGAGGAATGAATGATGTACTTTACAGATTATACAGCATAACAGTAAGTTAATTGGTTTGTGTAATTTCATGTTATACCTCGAGTTACCTGCAAACATCAATTTGTAAGTGAAGTTGTCATGTTTTTCTATGTAGGGAGATTCTAAGCATATATTTCTGGCTCAACTTTTTGACAAGCCGTGCTTTTTAGGGTTGCTTGCAGTGCAGGTAATGGTAACTGTGTTCTATATGTTATGTTGGCCTTCAAATGAAACAATTAGAAATTTTAAAGTTGTACTTTAGGCATTTTTTTTCTGGTCTAAAAATTGTATCTAAGGTTAAGTTAAAACCCCTGAATTATTTTTAAAATTCTGATTTTCAATGTAGGCTAATGACATAGCTGACATGCATGCTAATACGCATATCCCAATTGTTGTTGGATCTCAAAGGCGATATGAAATCACAGGCGAACCACTTCATAAGGTCAATTGCTTTACTTACAATGTAGATTACTGTTATATGTAATTGTTTGTTTCCCTTAAAATTGCTTCACTTATATTGAGTTTAAGTGAAATAGTGTTTTTTTTTCCTATTATATTACTTTTTTTAGTTTTTGAACTTTCAGTATGTAATGCCTTGAATATAATTGTTGGTCATGCCTTTCAATTTTCTGAGATTTGTTCTCGCTTTTATTGGTGTTAGGAAATTGCGACATTCTTCATGGAAACCATAAACTCTTCTCACAGCTATGCAACTGGAGGGACATCTGTCGGCGAATTCTGGTATTAAGATGTTGCATTTTTAGTTTCTGTTTTTAGTTCATAATCAACTCCATATTCTTGCTTAACTCCTTTTTCCTGTTTATTTTTTTTTTTTCATAGGAGAAATCCTAAGAGAATAGCAGATAACTTAAAAACAACAGAGAATGAAGAATCCTGCACAACTTATAATATGTTAAAGGTACAGCCATTCATTCATCATTGTATTACCTCCTTATGAAACGCTTGAGATGTTAAAAATGTGTATATTTGTGATTTGTGATTGTTTCGGTTGTCTTAATACGAGTAAACATTTTCAGGTTTCACGGCACCTGTTTAGATGGACCAAAGAAGTCTCTTATGCAGACTATTATGAGCGTGCATTAACCAATGGAGTGCTGAGTATTCAAAGAGGAACAGATCCTGGAGTGATGATTTACATGCTTCCACTTGGTCCTGGGGTTTCCAAGGCTCATACTTACCATAGTTGGGGAACACCGTTTAACACTTTCTGGTGCTGCTATGGAACGGGTGTGCATCTGTTTTGTTTATATACTTTCAAGACTGCTTCATATTCTTTTTCAACTTCACCACTCTTATAGCCATTTTTGTTCTAAATTTACCTTTTTTGTTTGTTAGGAATTGAATCATTCTCAAAGTTGGGAGATTCTATATATTTCGAAGAAGAAGTGGAAAATCCAACACTTTACATCATTCAGTACATATCAAGCTCATTTAACTGGAAATCTGGAAAAATTTTGGTCAATCAGACAATTGCTCCAGCTGCTTCATGGGATCCTTACTTACGAGTCACATTTACGTTTTCTCCATTACAGGTAACTGTGACATTGTTTTATGGGTTGTGGCATCTCTCATTCACCTTTTAGATACCTTATAGAGTAATTGTCTTCATAATCTGCGCAAGATTCCCACTGTTTCTGTTCCAAACCCTTCTGCAGTGATGATTTATTTTTGAATGTCATCATAATGCTTTACTTCTGCAGAAAACTTCGACTACATTGAAATTTCGAGTACCTACTTGGACTAGTCTAGATGGTGCCAAGGGGATTTTAAATGGTGAACCTTTATCTCTTCCAGCTCCAGGTGTGAATCTCTCTTCACTTCCTTTTCGTTATACAAAAGCAGAGATTCTAATGCTTACCTTCATGCACTCAAGTTGCTAGAATGTTAGAAACAAGTTCTTTTGCAGAAAAAAAATAACAAATGAAACATTACGAGTGTTCTATTTTGTTGCCTGCAGGAAACTTTTTGTCAATCACAAGACAGTGGAATGCTAGTGACAAGCTGACTCTTCAGTTGCCCCTAACCTTAAGAACAGAGGCCATAAAAGGTAGCTTAACAGGATAATCTGTGTGCTGATATTTTTCTGTCAGAGCATATATTTCTTAACAAAAAAGTTGTTTTTATTACTGATACTGTTTCTGAACTGAATTCAGATGACAGGCCTGAATATGCATCTACTCAAGCAATTCTTTATGGTCCTTATCTACTTGCCGGTCATTCCCTCGGTGGTGATTGGCACCTTAAATCTGGGGCTAATAATTCAGACTGGATTACTCCTGTTCCTGCCAGTTACAATAGTCAACTAGTTTCTTTTTCCCAATCCTTTGAAAATTCAACTTTTGTTTTGGCAAATTCAAACCATTCTCTTAGTATGCAAAAGCTTCCTAAATCTGGGACTGGTTTGGCTCTTCAGGCAACTTTTAGGCTTGTCCCAAGAGAATCTTCCTCAAAGTTTTCAACATTAGCAGATGCTAAAGATAGATCAGTGATGTTAGAACCATTTGATCTTCCTGGAATGAATGTGGTTCACCAAGGAGCAGATAAACCTCTTCTCATTGAAGATTCTTCCAATGGCAAGCCATCTTCTGTTTTTGTTGTGGTACCAGGATTGGATGGAAGAAATGAAAGCATTTCTTTGGAATCACAGAGCTTGAAGGGCTGTTATGTGTATAGTGGTTTGAGTTCTAGTGCAGGAGTGAAGCTCAGATGCAAATCTGATTCTGATGCTAAGTTTAACGAAGCCACAAGCTTTATTTCTCAAAAGGGATTGAGCCAATACAATCCTATCAGTTTTGTGGCTAAAGGCGTAAACAGGAACTTTCTTTTGGAGCCATTGTTCTCATTCAGAGATGAGTATTACACAGTTTATTTCAACATTGAAGGTTGATACAAGTTCTTCATTTCACTTTAAAAAATAAACACTGTAAAGGTTAAAGTCATCATTATTCAATTAATGAATATAGTTGATGAATATCTTCTAGTTTTTTTAGCTTTGTTATTAATTAAATTAATACTCAGCTGCAGTAGAATCATGACCTTTCTGTTTGTTATTTTTGTTTTAGCCAAATTCTTTAACTTGGGTTTGGATATGTTTTACATTAAAATTTAAATATACCTTATTTCTTTTTTTAAATAGTTTGGTTATATAACGCAATTCAAATTTATTAAATTTTAATTACTTAGTTTAAATTACTATTAAAAGAAAAATATATATTAAACAATTATTAATAATTCAATAGTATTAATATTCATAATTTGTTTTATTCCATTTTAGTGTTATTTTTTGGTTAAAATATGTTTTAGATCTTTTCAACTCTCATTATAACAAAGTGTTTTTCTAATTGGTGTTAACAACAACTATTTTTTAGTTAATGTCAATATTAATTTATTTATGGTGATATTGATCGGGAGTTATTTTATTTTGTTAACTTTTTTATAGATGTCAAGTGAGAAATTTTCTAACTAATATTGGAAAAAAAAATCAGAACAATTTCTGTTAATATTATAAAAAGAAAAATCTTACAAACTATTTATAAAGAATAACATTCTTTTTTTATGAAAATATGATTGCAGACATAAACAGAAAAATAACTATTAAAAAATTTAGTTCAAATTCATGAAAAATAGTTTCTCTATCTAATATGATAAGAATAAACAAACTCTTACTTTTTTAGGTCATTTTGACCTTCAAGTTTTAGATTTTTTTCTTTCAAATTTCTTATCTGGAATGACATAATTTATTATAAACCATTTCAAATATTTTAAAAAGAATATATTACCTTCTTAATATTTTCTTTTGACATGAAGGAATCATTATCACAATATTCAAAAGTGAATTAAACATACTATATATTATCAAATATGAATCACAACCAATTTAAACAATTTAAATGTCCAAGATGCCAAAAATTGAAAATTTTGACTCAGTTTTTTTCAAAATTATTTTGATTCAATATCTCATGGGTTTGACTCAACATACTTTTCAAAATTATTTGGACACTATTTTGTGGATTTAAAAATAATAATCTAAATTGTAAAATTTGAAAGTAATTTTTAGTTTCCAAATTGCTTTTATATTTCAAATTCTGTAATGTGAAAGACATTCTTTTAGAAAGAAAAAAATGACTTTCAGATTTTACAATTCAGAAAGAGCAAAAGGGAAAAATATTATGAAAATCCAGGAAAAAACTCTCTTGACAATTTTATAAATCTTATAGTTACTCTCCGTAAAAAAAATATATATATATTTGGAGACCGTTTCACAAATACATTTATTCTAAAATAATGCATACATAAATCCATGCATCACATTCTTAATGCCAATTTGAAAACACAAATAACCAAATCCACGTCGATATAATTAAAAATGTTATTTCACTAAATCTTAAATGGTTAGAAATTAAAGTGAATTTAAGTTTTAATATAAGTATAAAAGAAAAAGATGAATATGAAAAATACTCATAAACTTGTTATGTTTTGAGTTTGGTGGTGTCTGATTAGTATCCGATAGATACCTTTGAAACGAAAATTGGTCAAAGTTGGAAACGGTATTATCTGTAGATAAAAAAGTCTCCAAAATGCATGTTAACAGCTAAATTCAGTGATTCATGTCGCCACTGCTTCTTTCACGTGTACTGTCTCCAAATTCATTTTTCCATTCTTCACAATTAATAACTCTGCTACTCTCTAAATAAAAAATGCTCCCTCATTTTCTAATAATCTACTTTACTCTTACAAGAGGTTGGTCAACCTCATCAGCGTGATTCTCTTTGCACACACATGATAACAAAATATAATAAATTCCCCAAATCACATGAACCTTTTCAATCTAAAAACCATACACCAAAAAAAAAAACGCAACTAAACCGGAAATGAAATCCAAAATCTGAGTTAATAATCATCACTTCTAATTAAACATTGGTTCACTTGGTGATCTTAACATGATACATGACACGCACGTGCATGGATCATGGAAGCCTTCTGCTTTATTTTACAGAACCAAATAAAGTGACATAGTTAAGAATCGACACATTCATGATTAATTAACAAGCTTTCAGTGGCTTTCCACAGAGGCAATCGTTGTAAGCGAACGACGACGCATCGGTGTTACTGTAGGCGTTAGGAATTGGGCCGCAGAGGTGGTTGTGGCTAAAGTCCACGTACCCAATATACGAAGCAGAAGACATTGATTTGGGTATTGGACCCTTGAGGTTATTATACGATAAGTCCAGTAACGTGAAATAGCATGAACCCCCAAACGCGTCGGGTATACTACCCTCCAACATGTTGTGGCTCAAGTTCAACTCGTTAATACTCGACCCTAACAGGCTCCTTGGTATGCATCCCGAAAGCCTGTTGTTATCCAACTTCAACGTTGACAGAACCGCCATCCGGCCCAAACTTTCAGGAATGGGCCCGGATAAATGGTTATTTGATAGATCAAGATCAACCAGACGGTATATGTGACAGATTGAAGCCGGGATAGGCCCACTAATTTGGTTTCCGCTAAAAAAGGCCCGACTCAGCATCTGAAGCTGGCCCATGTTCTGCGGGATGGGCCCGGTGATCTTGTTGTTACGAAGGTCCAGATGCGTCAAACCTGTCAAGCTCGTCAACGTCGCCGGGATTTCGCCGGCGATGAGGTTATCGGCGGCGCTTAGGAGGCTGAGATACCGAAGCTTCCCGATGTCGGCGGGGAGAGTGCCGGAAATGTGGTTTCCGGTGAGGTCGATGATGCGGAGGAAGGAGAGGGAGGAGATGCAGCGCGGGATCTCGCCGGAGATTCCCTGCCAGTCGGTGATGATGAGGGTGGAGAGGTGAGTGAGCTTGCAAATCTCTGGCGAGATGTAACCGGACATGTTTTCCGGACGGTAAGGCTTCTCGAACGTGGTGTAGACTGGACCGGCGCGGAGGCTGATTTCGGCGACGCGGCGAGAGTCGCGGTCGCAGGAGACGCCGCGCCAGTTGCTGCAGCAGTCGGTACCGGTCCAGGAGTTGAATATTCCGTCGCGAGATTCATGGAGAGCGGATTTGAAGTGTAGCAGCGCGGCCAGGTCCGACGGCGAACACGAGCGAACTGCGGAGGAAAATGCGAGTAGTAACAGCAGCGTTAGCGACGTGAACCAGATTCCAGCCATTGTGGTTTGGGAAAGGAGGGAAAGAGAAAGTTCAGAGATGCGCGAAGCCTGCATGCATGAGAGTTATCGACCTGACATGGGTATTTATAATGTCAACTTGATAAGTATCTGTTTACTGAATCTCACGATCTTGCTCCTTTCGTAAAACTTTTTATTTATTTCAAGTTTTAATTACAAAATAATTAGTATTTAACATAATAAAAAAAATTGCTGCTACAATGCTCATCAGCAGAATTTAATAATTGAATAGGGAATCCTGCTCCTGCTACTGCACCCTTCGGCTTAGTCAACTTAATTTTTTTCATCGAATAATTCAATAATTGAATGAAAACTCTTTGGCATAGTCAACCTAATTTGTTTTCTTGGGATATCGACACACGAGATGTGTCTAATGTAACTAGTACCACATTTAAAAAAATATATAAAAAATAAATTTATATATACTTCAACCTTTTTATTTTTCTGCAATATTACTAAAAATACACAAAAACTATTTAGCTTTACGACATTCATATTTGTTGTATTTTTATTGAATAAAACAAATATATACATATGTAGTAGAATTTATTCGCTTAGCTTATCTTGTTTTGTATTATTGAGGAAAACCGACCATGAAGTATAGAGTATAAATTTTCCATAAGAGCTTGTCTGGAGATTCTATTTCAGTGTTGTTTAAATATAATATTAATGGTTACTTCCAATAACATTAATGATAGACAGGTAAACTAAAAATGAATTAATGATAAAAATGGGACTCAAGTTGACATTTTAGGAAGACATAAAATTTAGTAAACACATAGACTACCACTTAAGCCAATATTTTGGTCAACATGTTTGATTACTGAAAGACGAAGGAAACTTCCAAAACCCTATAGCGTTGCGTTTTTAGGTATGGATCCGTGTTTAAAGGAAAATTAATTTGTCGCCACGTTCCTTGTAGCAGGATTTGCCCCTTTTTCTGAACTTTTGAAGTCACCATCACAATTCAAAAAATACTAGCTCACACTAATGAATGTGCAGTAGCTAAGACTTTAAATCCAAACATATAACCAAAATTAATAATAAAAAAAATGGATATTCAATCTTTTAAACCATTTCATATTCTCAATTACTCCAAACCCTAACTTTTTTAATAAATTGTGGAGATATTTGTTTCAACAAATAATGAGTTAAGAAACTTAACTTCAGTCCATATTTGTAAAAAAAAAAAATACTAAAATGATAAATTATCAAGATAAATAAACATTTAACTTTTCCGCCTTTAAACCGTTTTTTGTGGTGATTTACATTTAAAACTTTCTAAGAAACTAATTTTAGCAAATGCGGGTCTACTCCATAAAACAAAAACACAGTCCTTATGTTCGCCTTCACTTATGTATAGACTACCTGTATACGTATTTGTGTTTATAAGTGATAAAATAATTTAGTGATTAAATAGAAGAAAAGAGAAAAAAAGATCTTGGATTCAATCCCTTGTTATTTAAAGGGTAAAATTAAAAGAAAAGAAAAATAAAGACATAAAACAGATCGAATCCTCCTTTATTTATAGTGAGAGTATAAACTTCTATTTCATGGTTATTCATAATATTTTTATCAAAAAATCATATTAAAGTATAAGTAATCTTATTTAAATGAAAAAAAAAACATTTTTTACGTAATAAAACGAGTATGCATTAAGTAAAAACGAAAAGTGAGAATAGCCACAAGTTACGAAATTTTAAATTTATAAAATCAATTAAATTTTAAGAATAATTTCAAATTTCAGTTTTTTTTTTTCAAAAGAACAACTGATATTGCAAACTATTTTTTTTTTATAAACCAAAGCAACTAAAATATTAAAAAATATTTTTTTTCCTAACAATAAACCTTAGAAGGAAAACCAAGGACGCAAAAGTAAAAGAAAGAAAGCGCGTAAAATGAAAAAAATAATAATGTGTTAAACTCTGCGAGCAAATACAAAGATATCTTTGAAGTAATTAATTATATCATAAATATTGTACTCATACATATATATAGCTGTTAAAATCGGTTGGAATCCGCGAGCCAAACCGGTTCACGACAGGTTCGGATCGGGTTGGATTGGGTTAAAATTTTTTTACAAATTTCAATACGGGTTGATTTTTGACCCAGCTCATCTGGGTTGAACCCGTGGTGAGCCGGGTTGGCTCACCAACCCACAGATAAAAGAGTCACACAAGTGTTTTTATTTATTTTTATTAAATTGGGTTTTACATTTGGGTCATGTTAAATTGTTTTTTTATCCAACACATAAATAATTTGTATTTTTTTTATTTTGGTTTGTATTTGGATTATATTAAAGTTTATTTAGACTTTAATTGAAATTACAATTTAGTTTTGACTGAAAAAAAAATAATATTTTTTTAATTAAGTAAACCCGTAAGCCAACCCGTGGTGGGCCGGGTCGAGGTTGAATATGATTCATTACATTGTTAGCGTAATCATTAATAATTCATTATATTTTTAATTTTTATTTATATTTATATTTATGTTCTTTATTATAATAAAATAAATATATTTATTTCAATTTTTTTTATCCTTCAATTCATTTTTTTTTACTTTACATTCTTTTAGTTTTAATGATCTAACCCAAACAAACATATATGCATTAGAAGAGGATATTATTATTCTTTATTTCTTTTAATTTATTATCAATATTCTGCACTTTTTGTATAATTTACTAAGGAATTGGTACTAACGAATACGAAATCCATCTACCACAATGTTGACATATGATCGTACATCAATAATAAAATAAAGCGCAAAATAATATTGACAAAATGAATACTATTTTTGTTATATTAATTAAGAAATTAAAAATATTAAAAATCATAATTGCATCATTTTAAATTTTAAAATAGCTAAAATTAATTAAATATGTTTAATAAAATATATTAAAAAATCTGAACAGCATAATCCAAAAAGTTTGTAAAAAATGTTGTTTTCAAATAAACCTTTAATGGGCTGGATCCTACAATGCACGCAACTCACTAGCCCAATAAATTGATCGTGGTCCCGTTATATAGATAGTTACTACGACAATGATATATATATATATATATATATATATATATATATATCTATATATATATATATATATATATATATATATATATATATATATATATATATATATATAGAAAATTAATAAA
>Ga0214544_1004676_pt1 | contig 27299 bp, 15 predicted proteins | sample CNSS3metaG_FD_160074 | JGI IMG/M metagenome (GOLD analysis project Ga0214544, IMG submission 160074) | Root nodule microbial communities from cowpea collected in UCLA plant growth center, Los Angeles, California, USA - CNSS3 | ecosystem: Host-associated > Plants > Roots > Nodule | place: USA...
ATATATATATATAACTTGATATTAATATGTTTGTGAGGAAAACTTTTAAACAACACTAAATTTCAAAGAGAAATGAATATAATCATTTAACACCATTTGGTTCTTTTAACTAAGCATGTGAAGATTTTCTAATTTAAGAATGTATTTTTCGTTTAGAAAATAATTCGTGTATAACTAGGTAAAAGCGTAAATTGATTTAGATAAATTTTTCAAATTAAAGTTGAGCAATAGTTAGAAGATTTACCTTTAATTTTTTTTTAGGAAGCACGATTCATACTCCTTAGAGAATAGTAACATCAGTATAAGTACATCATGATTGATGTCGGTATAATTCATAAGGAATTTCTAACTTTTCATTGTTTTTAGATATATTATCGAATCCAAAAATATATAACCCTCTCCATGACAACTATGGACTTCACTACAGGCTACAAGGTTGGGTTTTCTTCTAGATTAAAAGTATGATACATCACACAATGTCATATAAGATTTATCAACAATGTTGTTACTCACTTTAATAAACTTTAATGTTTTGGTAGATTTAAAACTCAATCTTTTTTTATTATAAATACATGATTAAATGATATAAATATATATATATATATATTTATTTATTTATTTATTTCTATGGAGAAGCTCTGTTATATAATTAACTTTTATACCCAAATACTAAAATGTATATTATTTTATTTTATGCTATAAATCATACATTTAATTTCTTTCTCTAGATTTTTATCATTATGTCTTTTAACTTTTTGCACAGTTTCTGAACTTAAGAAATAATTACCTTTTTAAATTTGCAAGTTCAAGTAAAATATAAGGAGGTCACTATATTCAAATATAGAGAATAAGGTAAAGGTAATATAAGTCCTACCATTGTTTCAATCATTTAAGAAAACATGTTAATGACTTTGAAAAACCTAGTTATTTTTTACATTTAATATAAAAATTGAGATGTTTTTAAAAAAATAAATAGTGATCATAAGGTGTTATTAATATAGTTAAGAAATAATTATAGAAAACATTATTAATTTTTATAATTATATTAAAACAAGAAATAAAATTATAATAAAATGCTTATAGAAATACTTATAAATATTTTAATTTTGATTTATATTACATAACAAAATCACTGTTAAACTTTTTTATGTATTTTCGGATAATAAAAACTAAAAGGTTGTTTTGTAAATACATCTTACACAATTATAAAAGAAGTAAAAGGGTAAATTACAAATCTATCTCCATTATTATTTATTATAAAGTATTTTTTAATATTAGTTTGTTTAATATAAGAAGACATTTAATGAAGGTTCAAATTATAGACACGTTAATTGTGGGACCCGAACCTTGTTCCCTCCTTTCAAGAAACAAAATACACTCTAAAAAAGTTCAACAAAGACAAATAAAATAAAACTTTAGAACTGTAATTAATAATCAATAACTTATATTATTTTATTAATTTTTTTAATATGTCTTAGAAAAAATTGTGATTAAGAGTAAAGCAAGTATGAATAAAGAAAAATAAATATAGTTTTGCTGTTATATGATATTTTTTTGCTTAAAAAAATGTTTTTACTTAATTTTTATTTTCTTAATTAATGTCGTTTATGAAATTCAACTCTGTAATATTGACATTTTTGTTATTGAGCTGGGTAAGATAATATATTATGACTTAAGTCATAGAAAAAAGAAAAATAATGTGATTTATAACTTTATATCAAAATAAAATTATAAAATTATTGTAACATTCATGTAAAAATTCAGACAAAATTTAAATTTAAAAAATGTGACAAAGCAAAGTTTCTCTTACTTGTATTTCTCTGTTCCCTGGATCATCCATTTTATGTGAACCAAACAACTCACAAAGGGTTTTTGGGTTCTTCGCCTTCTACCTTTCCCCAATTCAGGAACCCCAAAACCCTAGATCGAACGCTGCCACCACCGTTTGGTGGTGGAAAATTTTCGTTCTCTGCTTCCGAAGTTTGAATATTCTTGATTTTTTTTTGTCTCGCTGTGACCTCGATTGCAGTTTCTAGGGTTTATTTGTTTCTGATTTGGGGTTTGGTGATGGGGAGCAGAAAGGAAGAAGAGAAGAATGAGAAAATTATCAGAGGTCTCATGAAGCTTCCGCCGAATCGAAGATGTATCAACTGCAACAGTTTGGTAAATCCAACTCCTGTGCTTGAATTTGATTTTCGTTTTTCTCTTTGGTTCAGTGAAACTGTGTTGTAGTTTCTCTGGTTTTGGACTTTGGCTTTTATGATTAATTCGAAGCTGAGCAAGTCTTAAGCCTTTCAGTTGAAGTGGGGATAGTTGTTGGGAACTTTGAAGAATTAGACACATTACAAGAATTTGATGTGGATGTTTTTATTTTTAATTTTTAAGTTCATTCTTCTTTTGCGATTACCAAAGTTACATTGGTTTAGAGTTTAGACAAAATTGAGTCTTATATTGTAGAAGGTTATTATTAAGAAAAATAGTTTTATATTGTACAAGGTTATTATTAAGAAAACTTGAAATTGTTTGTGTTTTTCTCTTTCTCTTGTTTGTTTTACTCTTGATTGCTAGAGTAGTTGAGAAAAGAACTTGTGAACCATTTTTGTCATTGTTATGTGATGGTTTCTAGCTAATGGTTCCCCCGTCACTTTTACAGGGACCACAATATGTATGTACAAGTTTTTGGACTTTCATTTGCATGACATGCAGTGGAATACAGTGAGTTCCTTTTCACTTTATTATCTTGTTTATATTTCTTCCCTTTGGTTTCCTTGTCAAGTGCTCAATGTTTGAAGGAGATGGGGATTTTGATTCAGAAATAAAAAAAAATAAATAGAGGTTTGGTGTCAAGTTTAGGCTCATTTTCATATTATATATGTACTTTTTTTAAGTCAGAACATGAATGTATGTCATTGAATGTTAGATACTCTTGTGGTGGAAAATAATCATGAACATGCATTATTCCGTTAACTATACTAAGTTTCTTTCTGCTTTTTTAATAAAAAAGAAACTATGTGTTCTGCAGTAGTTCATAATAATTTGAGAAAATATTTAATTCCATAATGGTCTTCTTATACATTTCTGCTTTACTTTTGAACATTTTAACATGAGTTGAAATCATAGAAAAAGTGAAATCCTTGTATGTTTAGTATATTAAACTATGTTTATATAATATGAATTAATCTTATAATCAATATTAGAAGCTTTGTTTCTGTTTCTAGAATACTGATCAATTATGCTTTATTATATAATCAATTTAGTATTCCTTTTAATGTTTTTCTTGGAGTCAAATTCATCTAGTTAGAAAGGGCATGTTTGTGATTGTTGTTGTAGTAATTCTACATATTGCATGATTCTCAAAATCACCTGATTATTTTCATGTAATGCAGTCGTGAGTTTACTCATCGTGTGAAGTCTGTCTCAATGGCAAAATTCACTTCACAAGAAGTTGATGCTCTTCAAAGTGGAGGTAACCAGGTAAAACGGTGAATTTTCTTCTTTTTGACTTTGGAAGCTACCTATGTTTAATTGTTGAAATAAGATTTCACTGTGGCTCTTTTGACTTAGCGTGCAAGGGAAATATACTTGAAAAATTGGGATTTCCAAAGGCAGCGGTTGCCAGATAACAGGTATAATTATTTCATGGTTTGCAATTAAAGCTATTTAAGTAACCTTTGATGTCCCTCTAATAATATGTATTACTTATTGTATGGCATTATGATCTCATTCTTTTTGCAGCAATGTTAATAAAATAAGGGAATTTATAAAGAGTGTATATGTGGATGGAAGATATGCTGCAGTGAAGTCTTCAGAAAAGCCCCCAAGAGATGCACAGGCAATATATACTTAAATACTGATTTTTTTTTTTCTCAAGAGTAGCATTGCTTATTCTTTATTGGATATGCTCTTCTTCCCCTGCAAAAGAAATATTGGGTTTGTAGAAATATTTTTTGTGGTTTATGATAGTTTTTGGGCTTCCCTTAATAGTAATATTATTATTATTATTATTATTCTATTCAATTCGTTTTGCAGAAACAAAAAAATGAAGAAGATAATCAATCACACTGATCTTTTTCTTACTATTATGCGTATAATTAATTGTTTAATGAAACTTAAATTTGTCAATGTAATGAAGTATATGGTGCCTTAGCAATTACTAAGATAAACAGCTTTACATAATTAATTGCATTAATTATCCTTGTAGTCCAAGTTAATTTAATCCTTTGGTTAATTGCTGAACATTTATATTTGCAACTAATTGTAGAGCCCTGGGATTCATGAAGATGATAGGCGTGCCAGTTCTTATCATTCATATTCTCAAAGTCCTCCATATGATTATCAATATGAGGATCGGAAGTATGGAAAACAAGCAGCTGCACTCACCAGGAAGCCTGGTTCAGATAAAGCTCGATATGAAGGGAAAATATCTAGTATTATCTACAGTCCTGGCCGCTTCAGTGATCATGCATATGATGACAGATTTGCAAATGAAGGATCTGGTCCAAGAATTTCTGATTTTTCTGTTTTTAGTGGTGGCGAACAATTCAAATCTGATGTTCACTCTCCCAATTTCTATAAAGATATTAAGATTAGCAGTCCATCCTATCAAAGACGCTCTGGTTCCAGTTCAAGTGAAGATGTGTGGTCCCAAGCAAGAAATGCATCTCTGGAAACTAATGTCAATGCCAAGATAGATGGAAATGGAATTCGTCCTCCACAGGTATCAGACAATTGGAATATTGTCCACAGGATATTTGGCTGTTCCTGTAAGAATCAAACAATATATTGCTTGCAAGCTGTTTCTAGTTTAGGATGAAAATTATTATCATGTAAAGTTATGTATCTAAAGTTATTATTGCGGTAATATGGTACTATATGAATATGAACACAGGAAAAATAAAAATATTATTAGTGAAGCATTACATTTTCTAATCTCTAGAGATAATGATATCAACTTTTCAGGGCAGCAGGATAACAAATCTAGTACAGAGAGAAAATTGAGTCTTTGAGTTCCTTTTAGTAATGGATTTTTTGATTGGTCAGCACCATTCAGAGATGTATTGAAACGTTGAGATATGGTGTTTTTTCATTACTATCTCTTGTTTAAGTCCAAGCATCCAAATATAACCTTTCTAAAATAACCATGAGCTTAGCTTGAGTATTCTTCAAACCCAGGTTTTATATAGCGCACACATAGAGCAATTTAGTGTAGCTGCTGTAGAAGACCAAATAGCTGGCTGTGTTGCTGACACATTGTGGTGCTATAGAGGTGCAGTTCTGAACAGAGACGTTAGGGCTTTTTTCTGTAGCTATTGTTGGGGTTTTAATTTCAAAATTGAAATCTATTGATCTAGTGATATTGAAAATAATAAACTAATATCAGTTTTGAATTTAGTAATATTGGGCAGTTTTTATCACTTTTGAGAACTTATGTATATTGTATACTTTATATGAACTATAAACAAATTCAAAATAATAACTATACCACTGTACACTATCTTAACCATTTCTAGGCTGACCACTACATTCTGTTATCAGGGATTTAAAACATTGATTCAAACTCCTTGGTGAATAAGCATTCTCTTTTAATGATCTTGTTTATTGCACTTTCCATGTCCTTTTGTTGTGGCCTTATTTCTGTAGAAAGCTGATTGGGTGTTTTCTCTTTGCATGATATTAATTTGCACTCATACCCAAGATAACTGCATCAGAGCAATCAGGAGACAACAAAATTTCATCCTTGAGATCTTATAATTCTGGCAGTTTAGTTGATTTTTTCTCTGAACCAGTTCAACCTTCAGAACCACTTCAGAATAAAGCATTTGGCATTCCACGACCCCCTGGTCCTACAAGATCTGTTAGCATGGACCTATCCAAGGCACCATTGGAATCAGCAGCAGCGGCATCTCAAGCTCCAACAGTGGATCTGTTTCAATCATCTTTTTCATCTGCAATTCCATTTTTCAATGAGAATCAACTTACTCAAGCATCCCAACCTGCATCTATTGAATTTTTTGCGGATCTCTCTCAGAAGCCTTCTACTGTAAACTTAAATGAAAAGGCACTGGATTTAACTGTCCCTAAAAATGAAGGATGGGCAACTTTTGATATGCCTCAGAGCACCTCATCCACTGCACAAGTGGAAATTCCAGCTACTGTACCCTTAAGTACTGAATCTTTACAAGAAAGATTTGATCCCTTTTCCACCTCAAATGCAAACACACAATGGCCATCTTTTGATTTTTCTAGTGTGAGTATGCATTCTTCACTTACATCTAATTTATGGCATGATGGTGTGTGGAATAGTGAAGAACAAGTTTCCGCTATGTCAGCAAACACTCAAGTAAGTACGAGAATGTTTGGTCAATGGCTGGTTTTGGATTCTTATGAAGGAAATTTGTTTCCCTTGCTTTTTTTTTTTTCGTGGAGAAATTTCAAGATATTATAGAATATATTGAAACTTATTTAAGGTTTTGTATGTAGTGTCTGTTCAGAAATGAATAAGTTTATGGACACCTTTGCATTTGTTCCTGGTTGAATTGAAAGATCTCATGGAGTATATTAAAAACTTGTATAAGGTTTCATGTTTTGTTTGTACTTTGTATAGCCATGGAATGCATTTGAAGGTTCTGGTGGCCATCATCCTGTGGATGCCCTTGGTCAAGGATTACAATTGCACAATTTTCCCTCAGCTGATAATCAAATTTTGGGATTAAGAGACTCTGAGGTTGTTATACGAATCCTTAATTACCTTATGAGCTTTTAGAATTCACAAGCTCTCCTATTTTATTCACTCATCCACCTTTTCCTTTATAAAAAATCAGGGGTCCAAAAGTAACGACGATAAAGGCATTGTCCCTGTTGATGGATTTGAAAATCATGACATCCCATCGCATGTCAGTGATTCAGCATATCCACCATCCATGCTTCCTTCAATGGTGTGTTCTCTTAGGTTGATTAAAAATTTCTTATATTCAATAAAGTGATACGTTTTAAATAATTTTGGTCTTTAATATTCTTTCTTCTTTCAGGGAGACATTGAACCTATTGGAATGAAATGTAAATCAACTAATCCATTTGATTTTCCTCATGAATCTGATGTAGCTCACAACAATATGGTATGCCAAGAACAGTGAATAGCTAGCTGTTTGTTTAATATTTCTATTATTACCTCATTAAACTGGTTCCTAAATCATATTTCTGCAAAATTTTAACTCATTGGTTATAGTTCCTGGGATCTTTCTCTTCAAGGTTTCTAGCATGTGATTTTAACCATTTCAATCTGGCATTATAACTGGCAGCAGCCTTTCTATCTGATTCATTTTAATGTTCTGAATTGAAATTTCACTGCACAGCTCAAAAAATTTAAAGGGTTTTAGTTTATCCTTGTTGCATGGATTCTAATACTCTGGTGTTATGCCTATGGAAAAGATATAAATATGACAATTTGAATCATGGGATGTAGAAGACAGTGAGATTGTGACTTACCTTCAGTCACCTATTATATCTAACACGTCTGGTGTTTCAATTACAGTTTCTTGATATGAGCTCTTTGCAAGATGCACTGCCAGATGCCCTGTTTCCAACCTCCTTCCATAGTGGTATAGCTGAATCTTGGCTTCCCCAAAACACGGTGACCCCTTATATTTCCTCTTCTGGTGAAGGTAGTACTTGAAAACATCTAGTGAAAATTAAAACATTATTTGTCCAATAAAATATTTTCGTCTTACGTACTTCCATTTCTTTACTGTTTTGAATCATCCAGTTTGTTTTCTATATCACTCTAGTAAATGCAATTCAAATAATTGTTTTAGTGCAGTTTTCTTTCTGTAATGCTATTTTTTATGTGTTGATAATTTGATTTAGGTGGTTTGTCATTCATGGCTGTGCAATCACCAGGTTCTCAAATACAGTAAGTTGCACACATGATCGTTTCTCCTCTGCTTTTCTTTTTCCATCGTCTTTATTTTTGTATATGTTGCTTGAGAGCCATTGAAATTTATGGGTTTTTTCCTTTTGTATATCATTCTTTCTACCAAGACTGGAAACTTTTTGCATCTGTTTCTTAGCTGTAACTGTAATGTAGTGATATCATTGGTGCATAATCAATTCATCAAAATTACACTTACACTACGATACTCACAAGGGTGTCAGGCGAGTAAATGGTTGGTCTACAGGCTTGTGCATTAAACACCCTTGTGTAGATACGATTGGCCATTCAACAGTATATAGAATGAATTTCATATGGATATGAAAGGAAGAGGAAGTTGGCTGCTTGGTAGTCCACTCAATGAACATCTTTCATTGAGCAACATGTGTCTTCAAAGATTATTAGGTTAAATATGTTTTAAGTCTCTTAACTTTTAGTGAAAATTGAAATTAGTCTATCTTCGAAACTTTGGTTTAGTTTAATCTTTCAATTTTAGAAATACGTGAATTTAGTTCTGTTAACAAAACTTTGTTAAGTTGTTTGATGTTTCAAACATGTTTCATAATAGCATGAGTTTGTTTACATCATTTGACACATTTTCGCTTTAATGTTAGTTGATAAATGCTTTTGAAACGTCAAAAAAACTTAATAAAATTTGGTTGAAAGAACTAAATTTACGCACTTTTAAAGATGAGAGATCAAATTGGTCTAAAGTTTCGAATAGAAACTAATTCCAATTTTAACTTGATAAAAACATATTTAACCCAAGATTATTTATATCCAAAGTTTTATATATGGTTTTGATATTGGTTCATATATGGTTTTGATACAGTAGTATATTACAATGTGGTGTTTCTATGTCTTCTAATGTTGTCAAAAGTATTGTGTGTGTGTGTGTATTCAATGACTGAGTTGCAATTTACAGGAACATCCAGACACCAGAACCAGTTGCTTCGTTTGGGGGAAACCCTTTTGCATAGGATTATGCTGTTCCTTTCATATAGAAATTTATTGGTAGCCAGTAGTTGGGCGTGGAATCATTTAATGCTTTGTGGGAGCAAAAGTGGAGTAGTGCTTTCAATTATAGTTCCAGGTATTATTCGGCCCTGATCCAGCATTTGCAGTACTGGAATTGAGTGACATTAGATTTCTTGACGTTTATTTTTGTGATCTGGCTGGGATTGAACTTCACCAATTTAGCCACGATTGAGGGTATTCCACCTTTGTTCATAATTATAATATAATTGTAAGTATATGAGAGCTTCAGATGGACAACACCCAGCCAAATATATGTTTAATGAGGGTTACGTTTGTTTGTTTGTTTTTTTTTCTTGTTTAATCAGTGTTTATCTAATTAATTTATAGATGATAGATGATCAATCTATCATTTTTAAAATTATAATGATTTTCCCATTAACTTTCGAACGATTTTAAAATTCTAATTTTGAATGTTTGCAATTTGTTTTTAATGTTTTAAAATGTAATCTTTGAAATTTTTTTATGTTTATGAAAGAAAAGTTAATGCATAATGGAATTGAATATTTATTACATGGATCCAATAGGATTGAGTTTGTAATTAAATTTTAACCAACCAAACCACTCACTGTTCTTACTTGGTCATCCATTACCTTCAGCTTTCTTTTTTATGATATCAAAAAGGGGTGATATGAATTTATCTTGTTTGAACTGTTTCTCAATGGCTCCATTGCAGCTACTATCTGTAGTTTTACTCATTTGTTATGCCATATACAATTCCATGCTTTCACTCTAAGCCAACCCTTTATTTTTCATTATTTTGTTACTAGTTTATACAGCTGATTGGTTTTTAGCGTCAGAGAATAACTTTTATTCAAATTTGACGTTCTCATAATTCGTAAATTCATTTTGAGAAACTAGTATTCGGGACACTTAAATTTAAACGTTGTATCGACATTAAAAGCTCCAATTAGTAGATATGGAAACAATATATTTCAACATTCGAAAATCCTATATTAAGAATAAATTAATTTTAAGGAACACTAAGTATTGTTTTCTTTTGTATGAAATCAAGAAATATATTTGTCAAAATATCCTGTCTTGGATATGAATATGAAATTAAATATAAGTGAAGTTATAATTGTGTAAAAATTCAATAATTATGTTATCAAATGCAATAGTCATATTCCAAGACCTATATAAAGGACAAAGATGTTAGTCTTTCTTAGACATAAAAAATAACAGATTAAGAATTACAGAGATATAGAGTGTTTTAACTTTGGATGTGATTTTGTGAATAAGTATTAAACTTGTCTGAAATCATCACTCTCTCAAATCATCGACCTGCAAAGAGTGTTGTTTGTTATATCCTTTGAGAATTATTTTCTTTATCTTTTATCTTATGTGTTTGTAGTCAAGAGTGACAATTAAGAAAACTTTAATTCTGAAGTCTAGGGAAAAGATTTAAAAAAGATAAGAGTGCTTTTGTAATTGCCTTTTAATTAATTTTCTTATAGAATTAAATGTAGTCTAAGAGTTGCAAGTGAATCAATATAATTTTTTTTTCTTTTCTATTAGAGAATCTATCGATTTCTAAGAACATTCTTGTGGTTATAATGAACTTTCTTTTCTAGATTCAACTTATTACTGCAGTGATATCAAAATTAACCTGATCAATTAAAACAATCTTGGGATAAATATTTTAACAGGATAAGAGACATGATCCATAACAAGATTCATGGAGTTTGAAAATCATGTGCCTATGTTTTAATGCTTAATATGACTACTAGAAGCAGAGGATGCTTGATTTCTTGTGTCACATAGATCTATTGGATGTGGTAGAGAAAGACAACCATATTCTACTAGATGAAAATTGTTCAAACTATTGTGTGTTTGATGAATCTATCATCTCTCTTGAAGGATTTGAAGATTGAATTTGTTCATGAAGACTAAAATACGTTTAGGTTATGTTCGTTGATTAGGATTTGTTGTAAGTTTTTCTTTCATGTTTTGATTTTATAATTATAAATGTTTTCAAAATGTATTAGAGTTTGTCTTTCATGTTTTGATTAAAAGATGTTTTAATATGTTAAAATTTTCTTATAGAGTATAGAATGACTGAAAAAGGCCTTTTGACCGATTAGAATCACTTTTAACCATGAACAGCGATGAGCTTTTCGTTTTATTTTGTTAAAACGATTTTTGAATAAATTAAAATTTCTTAAGCGCTATAAAGACTTTGAATTCTTTTGTTTTAATTTGTTAAAATAGCGAACTAATAAATAAATATTACATGTGAAATTAATATATTAAAATTCAATTTAAATCCATTAAAAATAGTTTAATATTTGATTTACTCTTTCATTTCAAAATCAATTTTACATGAAATAAAAACACGAGTTTTTGAAATCGTTTTTTATTATTGAGAGAGATGGTTCAAATTGAGCTTAAAACTTGAAGTTTTCTCTTTGGAAAAATATGGGATCAATATCATGTTTAGAACTTCTTCATTGTGCTTATCTTGTTTCAAGTGATTTTGTTTTCATTTTCTGTATTTATTTGAGTTCTTAACTTGTCTTTAGATAGGATTTCTAAATTTAGTGTAGTAAGAGAGTCTTATTAGGTATGAAAACCAATCTTGTAGGGTCCAACATCTTTTTCTCTTTCTTTAGCGTTCAGTTCTTGATATTATTATGTATATTAATTAAAGTTGAATCCCACAATTAACTGGTTTAATAAAATTATCATTTTGAATTGTATGAAAATTTGAGATAGTTCAATTTAAGTCCCTCTTTTGAACTCAAGCCTTTAGATGTTTTTATAAAATCAACATATTTTTTCTTGATTATTCAGTCTATTGATCTTCCTCTTTTTTTGTCACTATATATTGTCATGGTTTCTTCCTTTTTTTTTTCTGATTGTGATAGGTGGTGTACCTACACTTTCATGTTCAATTCAGTAAGATGTGGTGAGAGGTTAATAAAAAAGTAAAATAGAAGTTTAATATTATTTTTATTTCAATATTTATAGCAATGATTCAATATTTTTCTATTTACTTTTTACTTATTGTGCTATTTAAAAAGATTCAATAATTATTTTTGTTATATTACGTTAACCTTATTGTAAGACCCATTAAAATTTGTCTTACATTCTAATGCCCTAAAGTAAAGGGCTACCCCTTGTAATTGAGCCTAGTGCTAGCCCAAGTGTTATAACCGAACTCCAAGTCTGCCCTAATTCACTTTGCTGCTCATACTCAGAAAATCCTAAGAGCCATAGCCGTCTCCCGCTCGGTTAGGGTTTGGTGCTACTATGGTCAAGCGAGCTCGAACCAGTGTCTCTCTCCTCACGTAAGTATTCCCTCCACAGTGTTTGTAACTCTTGCTACTGTTACTCTGTGTAGCTCATGCCTCTACTGCCATTCTTTTTCCAGTTCGTTAAGTCACCCCAAAGCTAGTATCGGAGCTATGATGCTAATCCAGTTTGGTCTAGGAGTCTTCTGCCAAACCCTTCCAGGTAAGGGAACCCTCCTAAATGTCTGAGATGTTTGTGGTTGTTTGGTGTTGGTCTTGCGATTGATTTGCGTGTTGAGTATTGTCATGTATGTATAAAATAGTTGGATCACTGTTTGGTATGTCATATTGTCTGCTGCAGGAGAAAATAGTGGCGATAACTGTTAAACTCACCCAAGCGGGCATGTCTCGCCTAGGCAAAATTAACAGGGGTTCGCCTAAGTATTTTTCCATGAATGGTCGCCCAGGCGACCCACTGTACTTTTTGAGCGAGCGAATGTCTCGCTTAGGCGAGGAGGGTCTCGCCAGCGAGAACGCGTGCAAGGTCCCTATACTGGAAGTCGAGCTCTCGCCTAGGCAAAGGGAGCTCGCTTGAGCGAGGGTTCTCCTTGCCTGGGCGAGACTCTTCTGCCTGAGCGAGATGTTGGGCGAGAAGGTGGTTGGCCTTGATGTTTTCCTTGATTTCAAAAGTGGACAACATGCTTGTATGAGTATTACCTTTAATATTATGAACTGAATGGCCTTTATGAATGAGGTGGGGTATGAGTTGTGATTTGTGAGTTTTAACATGATGTGAGCATGATAATTGTATGAGATGATTCATGAAATTGAAATGATGAGTGTGGTATGAGTTCGACATGAGACATGAAAGGGTTGGTATCAATGTGGCATGGTAATGATATGAGACGGAGCTCCATATTCTGGGTTTGAGAATAATGAGTTGGCATGGTTTGGTTGGGAATACGAAAGAGGTGAATTATGAGAAACTATATGAGATGTATATGTATATATTTGTGTGTATGCATGCTGAATCTGTTTGATTGATTAAGAAAGTTTGGTCCAAGTCAGTGCGTAATTCCTTGGGATCTCTAGGTGAGATTCCCAGGGTCATGCTTTAGTGGTCGGGACGTAATTCCATGGCCCCTATTAGTGGGTGTCCATGGTGGTGCCCCATCTGTATAACTAGGTAAGGATTCAAGGTAAGGTTGCATCCTGACACTCTAAGGAGTCAGTTAGTCTCACCTAGAGCGGATTGACTCCTGTGGTGAGAGTAGCAGAAGGTCCGAAATTCATTAAGGGCTAACCTTGTGGTGAGGGAAAATTGATTCATTATAACACTTGTAACACATAGCTCGGGGGTGAGCAGAGGTATCCACCACAAGTGCAAGCATCCGCTGAATCCGACCAAGTTATATGTATCCGGATGAGTCGAGTCGAGTCGTAGTGTATTGCTTGGAAGGTCGTAACATGCTTGTGTGATGTATGTATAGTGGACTGTGAATATGTATCTGACTTCATTGATGAAATGATTTTGGCTCTAGCTTACCCTTTGCTTGTTTGATTGTCTCGTGTGTGGTTCTTCTCTTTTGCGATGATCATCAAATTATTGATGTGAGCAGAAGCGAGAGGTTCTCGCGGTCAACAGGGGAATGGTGACTCCGCTGTGTAGCCCGCCTTGGCTGGATCCTGATCCATGATCTTTCTTTTAGGGCCACGGCCCATGTAGCATCTGTCATTTACATTTCAGTTTGATTTCTGTAGAATATTTTATATCTGTTTCCTTTAGCACCGTTACGCATTTTGGTTGGTTGTATGAAATTACTTTTAAACTCCGGAACTGCACCAAGATATTATTCTAGTGTGACGCTTCTTTTAATTACGCTATTAATTAAATGGGGTGTTACACTTATTCTTTTCACTTTGTTTTTAAATCGGACAATAAACACGAAAAAAAATGGATGATTACATTAGCAATTTTCAGTTTATCATCTTCTGAACAATGTTGTTGACTCTCATTCAACGAAGAAAATCATATTGAAAATTTTTTAAAAAATATATAAGAACCAAATCGAGTTAATAAATTTTTTAAATAATGATTAATTTTAATGATTAAAAATATCTTTAAAGACCAATTTTATAATTAGAAACCAACTTTTTTTAATAACTAAAACTTTGATAATTAATATAAGTTATCAATTTAGAGTCAATTATAACTTTTTGAAATTATTATAGTTGCCAAAAAAATTTAATTTATAAATTGATATCTAAATTATTGATTATAATTATTAATTAGTTTTTATCATTAAAATTTATCATTATTCAATTAAGTATTTTATTATAATGATTGTATCAAATATAATAATTCATTGAATAATTAATGTGTAAAAGGAGTGAGTAATTATATTACCATACGTCAACTCATCGTCTTTTAAATGATGACAAGGAAGAAACTATATTGAATCTTATAAAAAATATATTAAATCATACAAAGTAAAAAATAAAAAATAAATAGAGAAAAAATATTAATATATTGTAAATTTAAAATAATTTCTTCATAAATTTATTCAAAGATTTATTTGTATTTATATATAGAGTATATCTTTTGTCCATGATCATTATTCTTATTTTACTCTTTACAATAAATTATTTATTTATTTTTTATTAAAAAAAACAAATATTTTTACATTTATACTTGTATGTAAGAAAAATTCTCTCTTTTGTACTCACAATTATTATTCCTATGTTGCCCATTACAATCAATTATTTATTAATTTTTTTTAAATAACATATTTTTAGATATTTTCTATAAAATTGTTTTAACAGTTATTTTTATGGTTTAATTATACTCTTGGTCTCCATTTAGGTAACAAAATATCGATTTGATCCCTCTATTTTTTCTTATCTCAATTTGGTCCTCCTTTCTGTTAGGGGTATAGTACCATTGTTAAAGGGGGTGTTACGTGTCAATTCCTGAATTTTTTGAATTTTTTATTTTTGATATTTAAAAAAAATTGTCATGTTTCACACTAACATCGTGTATTTTAATTTTTGTCTCAATTTGGTCCCAATTTTTGTAAAAATGAAACAATTTTGTCCTTCTCCAAATTAAAACCAACTTTAATTTCTATATAAATATATTTCTATCCAAAATTGATATTTCAAGTAAATATTTTTAACAAAATTAAGTTTATTTAAATTTATATTTTACATTGAATGTTATTTAAAATGTTTTAAAGTTGTTAATAGAAAATAATGTTAATAGAAAAAAATTCATAAATTATATTGATATTTTATTACATCATACATTAATATTGTTTTTTTATTTGAATTTATATTTCAAATAATTGTATATTTTTAAAATGTGTAAAGTTCAATAATTTCTATCTAAATGTTTGAGTTGGTGTAAAAATAACAATTATAAAAATTTTAAAAATAATTTTAACTAGTTTATGTAACAATAAAAAACAAGTAAATTTAAAATTTGAAAAAAACTTTAAGCAAAGTTGAATGTGAAACACAAATTTAAATAAACTTAGATATGTTAAAAATATATAATAAAAATATCAATTTGAATAAAAATATTTGTATAACATTTATATACAAATTAATTTTTATTTCAATTTGGAGAGGGACGGAATTGCATAATTTTTACAAAAATTGGAATTAAATTGAGACAAATTAAAATACAGGGACCAAATTGAGAATAAAGAAATGACATTTGGCATGATAGTGACACATGATATTGCTATTGTCATATCACTTTGTCACTGCCACGTGGCACGTATAAAAAATAAATTCAAAAAATTCAGAAACTGACACGTACTCCTTTAATGTTGTTAGTGTACCACTAACGGAAATGACGACTTGATTGTATCAAAATTTCCAAGATATGGACCAAATTGAGATAAAAAAATAGATGGACCAAATTAATATTTTGTTATGAAAATGAGAACCAAAAGCATAATTAAACCTATCTTTTTTTATTCATCAACAATTGTTTACTCTTATTTTATCCATTCATTTCATTTTGTTCTTAATAAATATAAATTTACTAATAATATTATAATATCATACATATTAAAAAAAAAAATACCGTACACATACGTAACAGAATATGTATTTACACTAATAAATATAATTTGAATTCGAAGAGTCTTATAGTTGTATATTTGATAACTTTAAAAACTAAGACTAAAACGTAAATAATAAACAACTGCCTCATTAAATATTGACAGTTTCTTGTCAAAATCCTCCAAAATTTACTCATAGAAGTAACTGACTGTTAAAAATAAACCGATTATTCTTAAACATACTCAAGCATAAGTTAACTTTTATCATTTAACTTCCATAGTAGAAACCATACTTACTTCTATAAAGATCATTACATACATAGTACGTATATAGGGAAAAAAAAAATCAAATCATCATAGTGGAAAGTGAATACAATATGGTTGTTAGATTTTGTTGAATGCTTAATAAGACCATACCAAGTTAGAATGATTCTTAGGTTTTGTTGATTGCTAGGTACAACAAATCAATAAATTTTTACATTCACTTTTCATAAAAGTTAATTTTTTTTAAAGATCACGTTATTTCTAAAGATGGGTTGTTAAGTAATTGGTGGAGTGTAAAAAAAAATCATTTTTTTTTTCTGTGTGAATGTTGAAGAAAGTTGTTTCTTAATGGAAGTGAAAAGAATACAAAGTTTGGCTTTGAAGCAGCTGAAGGAGGTTCCACCAGAGTTCATCCGTTCACCCAATGAAAGGCCAGAGAACACGAAAGCCATAGAAGGTGTAACTGTGCCACTAATCTCACTATCTCACCCACACAATCTTTTAGTGAAGGAAATATCTGAAGCTGCTTCTGAATGGGGATTTTTTCAAATAACTCATCACAATATATCACAAACATTGATCCAAAGTTTGAGAGAGGTTGGTGAAGAGTTTTTTGGCCTCCCTCAAGAAGAGAAAGAAGGTTATGCAAATGACCCTTCCAATGGTAAGTTTGATGGCTATGGCACAAAAATGACCAAAAACCTTGAAGAAAAGATGGAGTGGCTTGATTATTTTTTTCATCTCATCTCTCCTCCTTCTAAGCTCAACTATCACATGTGGCCTAAACACCCTTCTTCCTACAGGTGTGTCTATCATCCAAACATATTGAAAGTGATTAAAATTCTACATTGACAAATTACAGCATGTAATTACTTTATAAGGAATTATGTGTGTGATAGGGAAGTGACAGAAAATTACAGCAAGGAGATGTTAAGGGTAACAGAGAAGGTTCTGGAGGTTCTATCAGAAGGGTTAGGGTTGGAGAAGAAGAGTTTGAAGTCTCAGTTAGGAGGTGAATTGATAGAACTTGAAATGAAGATAAATATGTATCCACCATGTCCACAACCAGATTTGGCTTTGGGTGTTGAGCCTCACACCGACATGAGTGCCCTTACCCTACTTCTCCCTAATGAAGTTCCAGGTCTGCAAGTTTGGAAGGACAATAACTGGGTTGCAGTCAATTACTTGCAAGATGCACTCATGGTTCTTGTTGGTGATCAACTAGAGGTAATGTTTATGAAAATTTGGATTCTATTCATGATTTTGGTTTTGATTTTGTGTTGTTTTACTTTGGTGATAGGTGTTAAGTAACGGAAAATATAAGAGTGTTGTGCATAGAAGCGTGGTGAATAAGGAACGAATGCGCATGTCATGGGCAGTGTTTGTTGTGCCTCCACATGAGGCAGTGATAGGACCCATTTCTTCTCTCATAAATCATCACAATCCACCAAAGTTTTCCACAAAAACCTTTGCTGAATATCGCTATCGTAAGTTCAATAAGCTTCCCCAGTAATAAGAGACCACCATGTATGGAGAAGGACTTATCAATCCAATTTTAGGAATGAAGCAGTAAGAGACCCGTGCATACGTGTTTTTTTCATTTTATATTTTATAATTTTTAAAACTGATTTTATTTTGTTATATATAAATCAATGATTTGAATATTATTATTACTGGTTTAATTATATATAATAATTAATTTATTATTTAAATATATTATTGATTTAATTAATTATAACAATTTGTAATAATAGTTTTTAATAATAATATTAATAATAATATTATTATATTAAAATTAAATACATATGTACGGATCGTTGTTAAAGTATAAGATGTAGATATATTATGTAATATGATCTCGTATAAATTAAATACAACATAAAATTGATGTTAAATTTTTTGAATAGAAACACATTTAGATATAAACACTTTTATGTTATATTAAAATGAAATGCATATACACAAATAATTATTTAAGTAAAATGTAAGTATATGGTGTTATATGTAAGTAAAATGTGTATTAATAGACTCGTATAACTTGCACATGGACAAACTTGTACAATGTATATTGTTAAGCTTGTCTTATCAGTATATCAACGTATTTGTCCATGTTTTGTTGTTAATTTTTCTAATTAGTATATGGACAAACTCATCTAATGAGTATTCCTAAACTTATCTAATGAATGTGTGGAATGGTTTGTCTAATGTTTTTGGCTATATTTGTTTAGTGATTGTATGAATAGATTCATATAATGTATATATTAAATTTGTCTAATCAGTGCATCGACAAACTCATTTAATATTTTTTGTTATACTCGTTTAATCAGTGTGTATTCCTTAGATCGTCTAATCAATGTATGAAATGATTTGATTTATCTAATACTTTTTTATACTCATTTAATTAATGATTGGACAAACTTGTTGATTGTGTATTGTTAGAGTTGTCTAATGATTTTTGTTATATTCGTTTAACTAATGTATGGATAGACTCGTCTAATGTGTATAATGTTAGACTCGTCTAATGTTTTTTTGTTGTATTTGTTAGTAGTATATTTCAAAATAATTAATTTGTTAGTTTTAATTTTTGTATTGATCTTACTAAAGTTGTAAGCTTTATATTTTGAAGTTGAAAATGATAAAAGTAAATTTAAAAAAAATATTTATTTACTTATTTTAAAATTAAAATGACTTATAACCCAACATTTAACATAATAAATATGGATAGTTAAGTGAATTTTTTAGTATCTTCTTTTTCTTATATTATAATAGATAATAATGAATAATAGATAATAAATTATAATAGATAATAAATTATAATAGATAATAGATAGTAAATGATAGATAATATATTTTATGAAAATAATTTTAGTATGTTTATGTATATTATGTATCATATGTTTTGTTTTGTTTTAGTTTCGTAAAAGAAATCTTTAACTTTAATTATACAATAAGTTTAATAAAAAAGTGTTATACTTATAAATTAAAACCAATATTTGGACACTTGTCAACAAAAAATATAGACAATAAAATAAATTCAAAAATGTTAATTATGTATTTATTTTAGATTTAAATGACTCAAAAATTAATATTTGAAACAATTGACACAAAAATAAAAAAAGTAAACTTCTTGTGAATACTAAAATAAATTTTAAAAATTAACTATTTAATTATTTTAAAGTTAAAATAACTTAAAAACTAATATTTGAAACATTTGTTAATCAAATAAATATGAGTAATTAAATAAATTCTAACTATTTATTTATTTATTTTAAAATTTTCTAGTATCTTTTCTTTTTATATTATAATAGATAATAAGTAATTTAAAAATTTATTTAAAAATTAAAATAACTTAAAAAAATCAATTGATATTTATCAACAAAATAAATATGAATTATTAATTAAAATTTTTAATATTTTTTTATATTATAATAGATAATAGATTATTGATATATAATTTCACAAAAATTATGTAATTTAATTTTTTTTTCTTTTTAGTTTGATTTTTCTTAATGCAGACATCAAATTGAAATTGTAAAAATTTATCAAATATTTATTAAAAGAAAAAAATAATATTAATGTACAATTATTTTAAAAAATATATATTATTTTTATTTTTATTTCAAAAATTTAAAATACTTTTAATTGTCCCTTTCAAAGGTAATTACATACTAAAATTAATTAATTTTTCCTATGACAATTCAATACTTGTCCTGAGTGTTTACTCTTTTTCTTTTATTATATAAAAAGAACTAATTACCGTTAGTAATAATTTTATATATGTGTATATATATGTTTTTTGTGTTGGTTCTCTTGTTTCCCTGTGTCACAACAAGTTCAATTTCCTGTGTGAGAGTTCTCTCTCACTACTGTCACTACTCCCCGCTAACCCTAAATTCCCAAATTTTCGACCATGGCAAAGAAGCCGAAGCAGCGCCCTCCACCCGTGGAAAATCCTCCAACTGCTTCCTCCTCCGAATCCGAGGAAGATGATGACCGAAGGCATTCTTCTCAACCGCATGCAGCACCACCACCAACACCAGCACCAGCAGCACAGGTTTCTTCCTCTGAAGAGGAAGACGATTCTTCCGAAGAAGAAGACCAAGACGAGAAGCAACGTTCCACTCTCCCTGCTTCTGCAAACGCTCCCTCCATTCCTCACCCCAAATCCTCCTCTTCTGAATCCGAATCCGAATCCGACACTGACTCCCAACCTGCTCAGGTCAAACCCAAATCCAAGCCCAAGCCCGCGGACCAGCCCCAGCCCCAGCCCAAGGTCCAAGCCCAGCGTTCCTCCACGCCGGTGAAGCCGGGATCCAAGCGCCCCGCCGACGTAACAGAGCCGAAACGCGCGAAAAAGAAAGCAACCGAGGCTCCTTCTCCCTCCTTTGCTAACGAGGGGACGGAGGAGGACGGGAAGAAGGCCGGCGGGCAAGCGAAGGTGTTGTTCCAGAGGATCTGGAGCGAAGAAGACGAGCTCGGCATTCTTAAGGGCATACTTGAGTTCATCTCAAAGACTGGGCAAGAGCCTTACAGGTATGCCGACGCTTTCCACAACTTCATTAAGAAGTCACTCCACGTTGAGGTTTCCAGCCATCAGCTGAAGGAGAAGATTCGACGGATGAAGAAGAGGTTCCTCACTCATGCGGCCAGAGAGAAGAATGGGAAGGAGCCTCGGTTGTTCAAACCTCACCACAAGACCTTGTTTGAATTCTCCAAGAAGATTTGGGGTGAATGGCCCAACGGGCTGGTGGAAAAGTCCAAGCCTCTTGCCAAATACGTTACCAAGACTCCAAAGAAGGAATCTGCCACCACGGGTGTGGCAAAACCCAACGCCAAAGCGCCGTCACAGCCATCACCGTCGCTGCTGGCTTTGCCGGCGCCGGAAAATAGTGATAGTGGTGACGTGAGTTTGCTCTACAGCAATATTTCTTGTTTTAAAGAGCTGGATGAGGATGAGATGAAGAGAGGACTTACTTTGATTGGAGAATCCAAGAGGAAGGACTTGGAGAGAAGGTGGAAAGTGCTGCAATATTCTGAGATGGAACTTCTTGCGAATCGCTCTCTACTGATTGGGGAACAGATTAAGTTGGTATCTGAAGCCCTACAGTCATCCAACAATTAGGATTCATTGTGTTAGGTACGTTTATTGGTCCTTTTGGTACTCTATGTATCATACCTTTTGTGGATTATTGATATTTTGGTTCTGTGGTATAGTCTCTTTTGCTAAGTGTTCTGAAAACTTTCTTCATAGTCCATTGCGTCTTCTCTCTAACTCCAAACTACACACATTTACCGTTTTTATCGCTGGGTCTGTTTGTTTGTGCTTAAATACAAAAAAAAGAGAAAGCGGGAAATTGCTTTTGTTTTTTGAAAACAAGTTTAGCCCAATATGTAAAAAATTGCTGATAAGTGATTATGCTATTAAAGAATATTTCTTTATATAAAGTTTGAACAAATAGACCAAACTACCTTGCACGAAATGCAGTACTGATCTGATTTAGTAAGTTTGTGGTCCTGATTAATTGTGCATGGAGGGTTTTGTTATAATCTTTGATCTTGCTGTCTGAGGCCATTTCATGCACCTGTTATCGTAGGCTCTTTTAATTCTAGCAAAGCAACAAGTAATAACTTTTGTTAACTCTGTGATGGAGAATATGTGGTGCCAGTGCTGACATTATTTTCAATTAGGCAAAACTGTAGCTGTTAAATGTTTGGGTTTGCAATTTGGGATGGCAGGAACATTCATTGTCATTCAGGCTTGGATGGGGATCATGGAATGAAGTGTTTTGTGTTGACTGTCTAACGCAATGTCATACAAATTTGCCTTTGCTCCTTTGGTACTTGTCTTTCAAAGGTGCATTTTATTTTGTGATACTTCTAAAATTGCTAATGCATATATGCTCTTTACAAAGTGTAGTTTTCTGCTCATGATCTCTTGGACAGATCATATTAACCTCCTTGATATTTGTTTAAATGTCACTAACGAGCCTCTTTATTTTTCTTAACCTCCCCTCAATACTATATAGCTACTAGTTGAAGAAGAAAAAGGGAAGAATCAAACTTCTCTTCAGGTTATTTGTTTTTTTTTTATCTCTTTTTTACAACTTCTCTTGCAATCATTCAGAAAGATGTTAGTTAGTTAGGAAAGTTCATCACTCCTCCCCCAAGGCATTGATGCTCCAAACAAGGTAGATGATTCCAGAATCCAACGTTCTGACTGTTGAAATTCACTTATTTTTTTCTCTGATGGAAGCAAATCAAGCTTTAGTACACCTCTATTGTCATTATTTCCAGTTCACAACATTTGGTTTAATGAGTCTTTTCGAGACATTATTCTCCGTTTTAGGTTTGCTGAAAGCATCTTTTCATAGCTACGAGCCTTAACAGCAACAACTTGGTTTTTGAACATTTTTAACCCTAGTGTTGATCATAAAGTAGTATAATTTAATGATTCGTTTTGGATGAATTTGAATTGACTATCATCTGAACTTGCAGATATTTTGAAAGCAAGTGAAGGTGGTAAATGAAGTTATTGCCGTTTTGGAACAAACATCACTATTTATCCTTGCTTTATTATTATTTTTTTTTTTTTTGCGTGTAGCTCTGTAAAACATTGTTTTCTTTTTGTGACTCCTTCCCTTTGTAAAGAGGTTCAATAGTGTTCTGTCTTTTGGAAATGAACTAAGTGGTATGCCCAAAGCAAGATCAATGCAAGGTCAATGTCAAGTTTTTCTATATTATAAAATCATTCAAGGTGTCCTTGTAACTAATATACTGAGTGCCTTCCTTTACGAAAATTTTCTCTTTAGATTTTAACTGTTTTTCTAAATTTCGTGCTTTGTTTTCTATTGTTGCCCTCTTACCCTTCAGCTACTATATGTAGGCAAAAAAAAAATCATAATATGGGTTAAGAAATAAATTGGATTGAAACTAAATTTAAATCTGTATTTTCTAAAAAAGGGTTAGATTGAGTTTTTATAGATTCTAATTAAATAATTGGATAAGAATCGAAATATATTTTTCTATAAGAAAATAGTCAATTTTTATGAAATTGACTTGCTGTTGATTTTAAAATTAGGTATATCTTTTAAAATTTATTTGTAAATTAAAAATAATTGGAAATTAGGATAATAAATATGTTTACTAGAGGTGAAATTTGATTCAATGTAGTAATAGATACCCTCAGATAAATAAATGTAACTTATTCAAATATATATTAATTAAGAATATAAAAAATATTGTAATGTCATCTTTTTTAAAGATAAAATTATAAATATCAATAAAAGTATAATAAAAGTATGCATATAAACTACCGTTATCATATTATATTTCTTTGAGTTAAGGCGGGAATAAGAAAAGGATAAAATATGTTAGAGTTTTACTTCATGTTTTTATTTTCCAAATCTTAATAAGTGTATAATATTTCTTTTCCTAGAAGGAACATACACAAAAGATGTTAGGGGCAAACCTTAATTATTGTGCTGTCTAGAAAAAAAAAAAAAAATATATATATATATATATATATATATATATATATTAATTTTAAGAGTGTATTTGGATTGAAAGATAAATTTAAAGGAATGTAAATGAGTAAATTTAAAAGTAAAAAGATATGATGTGAGGTTTTGGGGATCATAGGAGAGATAAAGAGAAATGAAAAAAAATATATAAAAAATTTTAAAAAAATTGATTGATGTGTATTTTATTTAATATACTACTATCGTTAATTATAAAACTTAATAGAATTAATTTATTATTATTATTATTATATTATATACATACTTTCCCATAAGGAAAGCTAAAAAAAAAAATATCACATCCCATTCTGCTTTGTTTTTCGGACTTCAAATTTAAATCAGTGCTCCCCCTATTTTTCGTATTTGAACCAAACAAGGACTAAGTTCACATATGTAAATTTATGTAAAAATGATATTTTTAATTTTACTTTTATTTAATTCTATATTTTAAGAGTCTACTACGCCCACTTTTTTTTTTCTTAAATGTTACTATTACTCTATTTGTTTCTCGTATCTGAGTACTTTTTCTAGTAGATTTTACTGTATCTCATAAATACGGAAGTAGTATATGATGTCTTGCTTTCAAAAAAATCTTCCAAACTTTTTAAGTGGGACAATTTTTTTTGAGTCACTTCCACCTTAATGATTTTCCTCACTTGATTCTTCTTGCTATACAATTATTTTTTAGTGTTATTCCTTTCTTTCTTTTATCATTAAATTTTTGGCCAACATGTCTATTTATTTCTAGTTCTTGATATCTCATCTTGCAAACACAAATTCCTTTGATTTGAATATTGCAATAATACTTGGTTTCCAAGATCTATGAAGTATCCTCCTTCTTAAAATCTTTACAAGTTCAATAAGATTATTTATAACGTGGATAAACCTTTTCCACACATCTAAAATAGTCTCGCTTTGTTGCAAACGAAAAATATCATATTCTTGCACTAAAGTAGGTTTCTTATTCTTTTAATATCATTTTTGTCTTCATGAGCAACTTCCAAGACATTCTATATTTCCTTGAAACTCCTACATTGATAAACACGAAAAAATTCATCGATCCGAGAACAATCATAAAATTTAAAATAATAACTTTTTGACAACTAAATTTTAACAATTTTTTTATAATATTTTTCTAAATGATTTTGAAATAAAAAAATAAAAAATAAAATAAAAATCTAGTTAGAAAATCTCACCTTAGATTATAAATCTAAGATCAAGTTGTCAAAATCTAATTTTTAAAAAATCATTTTTTTAGAATTTATGCATTAAAATATATAAGTCATTAACAATGCCATCCCAAATGTCTTCATCAATAGATTTGGATTCTTCATTTTCACTTTTCAAAATTGGTAATAACCCCTCTCCCAGGTGGTGTGTTAATAGATATACCTTCAGCAAAAGACAATTTATTCCAAGCTATTTTCTTGAAAAAAGATTTGAAACTTTGATAAGTTTCAAGGTCATGAAATAACCCTCATTCTCAGTTGTTAACATTCACCACAGGGAACTTGGTTTGAGTTCAATAATACAAGAAATTTATGTTCAGGAAGATAAAGAAGTATCATATACAAAACTTGCATAACTTTACACCATGATTCTAAACTTTTATGTTTTGTTTGAATCAGAATAGGTGGAAAGAAAAAAAAGAGGATAGATAATGTAAAATGAGATTGTTTGAAATGAGAAAGCGAATGGATTTGAGTAAAAGATTTGTAGTAGAAATTATTGATGTGACTTAAAAAAATAAATTAAAAATATGTAATTATGTTATATAATGAAATACTAATATGGTCTTTGTTGTATTTTATTCAAAGTAAAAATAAATAAAATTTGAATAATAAATAGTTATAAAGTGAGAAGTTTATGTAATGCAAAAAATGTAAGGCCCACTTATATTATATGTCCTTATTTTAAAAGGAAGGCTCCAATCAGTTAGGCCTAGGATTGGCCCATAGGGAGTCAAAGACTCTAATCTGTCGTAATCCATTCATTCTTCTTATTTTCAGAAAAACAATTTCCCTTATTCTCTCTCAGAACAGTGGCTAAGCTCTGCTAGGGTTTCACTTCTGCTTTCCGTTGAGCTAGAAGAACTTTGTTTCTTCCACGTAAGTTAATCTCCCAACTGATATTCCCTTTGTTCTAGTTCGTTGCCTTGGCTCCAACTGAGGTTTCCCTTATTGATCTAGTTTCCTTTCTGTTCCACTAATTTCTAGCTCACTAAGCTACTCTCAGAGCTGTTGTGCTCATTGTTGTTGGATGCCAATTTGAACAGAGTTAGAGAGCAACTTGGGTCAGACGAGGCAAAGGTTTTGCTTTGGGTAACGATGATTTACTGAGATTCCAGGGTAGGGTGTGTATACCAGATGATGCTGAGGTGAAGAGGTTGATCCTTGAGGAAGGGCACAAAAGTTGTCTTAGTCTCCCTTGATCACCAATAGCCACCCTTGAATTCCCTCAATTCCGCCTCCAAACTCCCTCACGTCAGACCCCTCTCACTCACCTTTGTCCCTCCTTGGCCGTACTGATTCCAATGGTTTCTGTTAACCTTTCCAATTCCATCTAAAGTTACCATTAGCAAAAATAAAAATAAGCATAAGTTCCATTTAGAATTTCCAAGGTTTGAACCCATGACCCCTTTGTTACCACTCAAGTGCATAATCAATTCAACCAATTATGTTTCATGCTAACAATCATAATTCAGGCATCATATCATAACAGAACATGTTTTCATAGATTGAAATAATAAAACAATAACATAAAAAGTAGCATACATAGGACTCGAACCCAAGTCCTCTCCCACAACCAAAGTACTCTCAACCACATGAGGTAGTACTTTTTCACATCATACCAACCATAATTTAATGTCATAATTATTTCCCCTCCCGCCTTTATTAATTAAATAATTATTTAATTAATTAAATTCTACGGGTCTTACAGAGAACGTGCGTATTAGATCATTTGGGTGCTTGGGATGAGGTCCTACCTTTGATAGAGTACACCTACAACAACAGTTTTCATGCGAGCTGTAAGACCCGTAGAATTTAATTAATTAAATAAATAATTAATTAATAAATGCGGGAGGGGAAATAATTATGACATAAAATTATGGTTGATATGACGTAGAAAAGTACTAGCTCATGTGGTTGAGAGTACTTTGATTGTGTGAGAGGACTTGGGTTCGAGTCCTATGTATGCTAACTTTTGTGTTATTGTTTTATTATTTAAATCTATGAAAACATGTTCTGGTATG
>Ga0214544_1004680_pt1 | contig 27281 bp, 12 predicted proteins | sample CNSS3metaG_FD_160074 | JGI IMG/M metagenome (GOLD analysis project Ga0214544, IMG submission 160074) | Root nodule microbial communities from cowpea collected in UCLA plant growth center, Los Angeles, California, USA - CNSS3 | ecosystem: Host-associated > Plants > Roots > Nodule | place: USA...
TTATTTTCAAGCAATATAAAGTAGACCCTATTGAGATATTTGGTCTTGCACAGGTAAATGCATGGGTATGGATGAAACACAAATTTTCATCTGTAAAATTCTCATATAGTGATTGGTGTCTATCCCCTTATACTTGCTTAAAATCTCTTTGATATGATAATTGTTGTGTGTTTAAGTGCTTCAGGTAAACAGATGAAGGTTATGTGTTTAAGAGAGCCAGGATTCTTAAGTGAAGGATAGAAGGAAGACTACATAAACTAAAGTAAAAAGGCAAATAAGTAAACAAGATGGAGGAAGCCATAGAACAACTTGAAGGAAAGCCGGTGGATGCTGTGTGAGAGGATGAAAACAGGCAGACTAGGACACTAGCAAGACTTCCATCAAGGCTAAACTTCCGCATATATTTTTTGGCCAGGGAATCCAAAGCTCATGCTTTCAGCGTTATATACAATCTGCAATATTATTCTGCATCAAAAAGAAGATTTGGTTTTTGTTAGCGTTTGGTATATATTATGTTAGGTGATCTGATATAGATGCTCGCTTATGGTCCTTTTGGTTGTGGATCATAATGCTTATATAGACTGTAACCAAGTGTTTTGATTGGGTTGTGGCTGGTGATGTTATGATGCTAAGTTAATGCATCAAATCATACAGGTTTTTTGTATAAGGGTTAGAGCACTCCTCAAGTGTTCTGCTAATTTAATTTTATTCTTTGCTGATCAAAAAAAAAAAAATTTTAGAATAACATGAAAACTAGCAACTATATTATATACAGCACATCAAAATACTATACTTTCTGAATCATGTTATGTCAAATCAATAAATTAAAATGGCACACAAGTTACCAGAATACTCGTTAAAGTGTTTATATATAATACACTTAACTGTCTCAATCCTTGTACATATACAGTGATCAACATATGAAATGATCGAGAGTACATTAACGAAGTTATTTCATTCTCTATTTTCAAAACACCAACAAGACCTACTTCTATATTAGCACGCTTATTGGGTCAATACATCATCTTATACTAATACACGGTAAAATCGGCTTATAAAATGTTGATGTCTGAAAATAGTGCTCAAGGAGGATTTAGATATGACGTATTTTAAAAAATTAAAGACTTGCCATCAGCTCAATTTTTTGTATGGAGAGTGCTTATTAATAAAGTGCCGACCCGTGATAATATAAACAATAGGGGAGTAAGATTAGGAAGCAATACTTGTGCTTTGTGTGCAATCACGAATGAGACTGTGAGTCATTTGTTTTTTACTTGCAAGGTGACAACACGAATATGACAACTCTGTGATTCTTGGATAGGAAGATCCTTTGTTTACCATAATAGTGCAGGAATATATTTTAGTCAATTTGAACTCATTGGACTTGGCAATAAACATAATAATGTGTGGCGATGCATGTGGCTGGCCATTGTTTGGGACATTTGGAATCATAGAAATAAGGTCATCTTTAGAAACGCTAAAGTAGAAGCTGAGGAAGTTTTTATGTTAGCACAAACTAAAGTTTGGGCATGGATCACAAATAAGTATTCAATGGCTACTTTCTCTTACTCTGACTGCTGTCTATGCCCAATCACAGGCCTACTCATTCTTTAAATGTCTACTCATCCTTTAAATAAGCAAAACAAGAAAATGGTGAATGATGCTTTGAATTTCGTCATTTGTTTAACAGATAAGGGTTGATACAAAACAACACTTTTTTCCAATGTTTTCAAGTTTGCTATTGCAGGTTCGTCATTGAAAGTGGAAAGAAGGATTTTATGCCACCTTTTGAAGGAAAAGAATATACTCACGTTTAGGACGCAAATGCCAACAATCATGTTCTTAAGGTTTTAGCCTCAGACGTCGATATTGTGGAAGCTTTGATGTAAAAGCCCTTGTTATTCTGTTGGGAAGTTCCTTCTGATTGGGTTTGCGGTTGTTAATTTGTTGTTGTATGTGAACCTTTATCCTTTGTTTTGTCTGTTGGTGTATTTGCTAGCATATTTTTATTTATTTTTTTTATAAGGGTTGGGCAACCCTATTGTCCCTATTTTCAATTCATACTTTTTGTTGCTGATAAAAAAAAATACAATAAATAAGTAATCATTTACCAAACACATGTAATTGGAAAAATTAATTATAGATAGTTAGTTGCAGCATTTTAATCAGAATTTGCTTCTCTTTTATCATCATTTGGTCATATTAGAGTTTAGTACATTGAAGATTTGTCCTTGTATAGTGTAGTAGTGTCTCTTCTCCATTTGCTTTCTGGCTTTTCCCAACTTTCCCAGTATCTTTGCTTCTTTAATCTTTTGTTCTCAACATTTTCTTCACTTCTCACTATTATTCTCCAGTATTCACCTCTATTTTAGTGTATACTGCAGACCTACCCTATCACAATTGGGAACAAAACTTGAACCTGCATAGTTTAAGTTTTCACACAAAATTCATCAATTCATAAATTTAGAGCATCAACTTCAGCGAAATTTGAAGCAACTGCTATCAAAGTTTTTAAATAATATAAATTACTATTGCCTGAGATACAATTTAAAATATACCACATTGAAAGCTAAAAATAAAAGTAGAAACTAATCACTTACAAAATAACCTTCAGCCCTTTATGTTCATTCCCTCAGTCAAGAAGTTTTGTCCTGATTCACAAAATATATAGTAAAAATCAGTAGTGTATATATAATCATAGTGTCAATTTAAGATCAATGCAATTTTTTATGAAAATCAATTTATATTATTTTTCTGGTGAGCACAAAATAACAAAACAAAAATATGTGTAGAAACTACCATTGGTGTTGAATCAGAGTAACTAGAAATCATGTATACCTTTGGTACTTCCGTGATTTGATTTTGAGAGGAATCTCCTCACTCTTGTAAAAATATATATTTTCGTCTTTGTTTTTTTTCATCTTTTGCTTAATTGTTTCTGTTGAGAACTCTGTGTATATCCTCTATATATAGATGCAAAATGAAACATGTGGGTGAATAGCTCAAATAAAAGTTATTGATATTAATCATATATTTTAATAATTTTAATTTTTAAAAAGTGAGTCATTATTATCATTAAATTATCACTTCAGTTTTGTTGAGACTTCTATGAATCTCCGTTACATGTATTTATTATTAAGCATCATCTATATTAATTTTTTGATAAATTTAATATATATTCATATATGTTACTTTTTCATGTTTTTTCTTTTAAGTAAAACCTATTCTTTTCAATCTTTTAATTTTTCAATTTGAAGATAATATTATTTTTCACACCTTTAATTTAATCAACAGGGAGTGAAAAATATGTAGTTATGATAACAGAAAGAAAAATATATAACACACAAATGCACATTCAAATAAGAAAACTAATATAGCTATGATCGATAATTAACTTAAAATTGCATTGAAAGTAGAAAATTCAAAAAAATTCCTTAAAATTTTTTAAACTACAATTATAGAGAAATAATGATTTAACATTATAAACTGTTTATTACTGAAAATTAATGTAAACATTAAATAATTTATTTATTACATTTAGTAGCTATAAAATGTAGAAATTAATATTTATGCTTTTTGCAATACACATTTAATATTTATTTTGTGGAAGCATTAATTATAGGTAAAATAATATTAATGATATTATTAATTAAATGTAATATATAAATAAATCTAATGTGCATTGAATCCTATAAAAGTAATAAAATATGACCTAATAATCATTAATATAACTTTATTTTATTTAAAAGACAAAATTATCCATAAATATTATATAGGTGTGTTTAATATTTTATTTCATGCTCACCAATAAAGTTAAAAAACAATTAAACAACAAAGTAACTATATTTTAATGTTGCTAAAAATTAAATATAATTAAATATAAGAAAGTTTAAATTAAGAGAAAAAACCAACAAAAAAATAGTGTTAAACATCTAAAAAGTTTACCAAAAAAAAATAGTAAAGATTTTTTTTTCTTTTTAGTAAAAACCTTAAAAATTCTACAATCATTGTTTTGCATCAAAAAGTTATTGTTTAAAAATTTAAAAGGGTATTTTTGTCTTTATAAATCTATTGTATGCAAATATATTATTTTAATTAATCTACTTAATTATTTCAGCTTTCAATGTAAAAATGATATAACCAATGCACATTAATTATTCCTTCACCAGTATCTTAGGGCATTGGTTAGCATTCTGCGTGTGTGTGTGTGTCTATCTGTGAACGTGAGGTGTGGGTTTGTACGTATGTTTATGGTAGTGCATGCGTGGATGCATATGTGTGTAGTAGTAAGTAGAAAACTAGGTCTGCCAAAAACGGGTTGGGTTAGGCTAGCCTACCATTGGAAAACGGGTTAGACACTGCAATCCATCCCACCTTAGAGCAGGCTGATGGTCCGGAGGGCTGGTCCTCCACTCATTTTTTTATTTATTTATATATATATATATATATATATATATATATATATATATATATATATATATATATATTTGTTTATATAATATAGAAAATTTATTTTTTTAGTTATTTTTAATTTTTAAACATAAAAAAAATTAAAACTTTAGTAGTAATACTTTTAGTCAATATAAGGACTAATTATTTTGATCTCTAAAATTAGTTTTTATTTAATGATTTTCTTGTAATCCATAATAGAAAGTCATTCACATGTGACTAAGGATGCCAAAAAAATCAGTATCCAGATAAAACCCGCAACGAGAGGAAGTAGATATTGTAAATGGATACAAACGGGTAATGCATACGGATATTTTTTATATACATGTTAACGGGATGGGTACGTGTATCCTAATATATATACTTGTGGATACCTGTACCAATTATACTCTAATTTAAATTAAAAAAATGATTAAAATATTAACAATTGATTTTGAATGGATTATTTCTTATTAATTGGTTTTAGAAAACTTTCATTTCTTTGTAAACTGTCATTCAACACTATTTAAATAAGTTATTTGGACTTTGTTTGAAATTTAAGAATGTTATATATTGTATTTTATTTGAATTTACGATTAAAATATGTTAAATATTTTATTTTATTTTATTTGTAAATACTCACGGGTATCTATGAATATTAAAAAATATGCGGATACTCGCATGACATACCAACACAAAAAAATATAAGTACGAGACGAATATTTATCCAGCAAATACAGGAGAACTACTACCCGTATTCTACCCATCCCGTTGCCATCCTAATAATCCATGACCTACAAACACAATTCCTTTTAACACTACAAACTAAGTCATAATAATCTCCATGAATTCTCACAAATTGAAGTTTTTATGTGAGTCGAGTGAGGATATCTCTTATATAACATTTATGTTATTTACTCATGGTAGTGGAACCAAATAGGCAGAAATTTTCACATTCTTTTTCGCTTAGAATTCATTTTTCACAGGTTTCACTACTGATTATGCTAATTTATTAATCGCACTTTCCATTTTACATCTGCACTGCATAAAAAAATACAAACTAGGTTATTTCCTTCCAAATCCAGAGTTTAATGTCAACATAATCCCTGCATACACTACTACCACCAATAGAGTGACACCCACTAATTAACAATTGTAAGGCCACAATAGAAGTGTTATATTTTGTGCCATTGGATTATTCTAACCTATACATTATGTTAGTATTAAACCATGGGCATGTACACTAATCAGATAATGCAAATTTTGCTCTAATAAGTATCTTATGTTCATTCATGTCCATGCTTTCAATATTGAAATGATGCGACATCAAAGTGCAACTATGGCAAAACAACATTAGGTTGTCACTAATAAGCTAAAGACTACTTGACTATAATTAAAGGCATCTCATATTCATCAATAAAATCATTCCTTAGGTTTGAGATTTCACGAGGCACAATCCATCCAACTTTAATGGGAGAGTAAACCCAAATATAACATATTGATATTTTTGAGGAGATCTATGAAGTCACTCAATGTCCTGAAGAAAATAATTCATCCTATGTCATCTATATGCTTGCTCGAGAAGTTGAATTTTGGAGGATAGGCGTGAAACATATGATAAAAGATACAGGAGAAAATGCCATTTTAGAAAGCTTCAAAGCAATATTTTTGCAAGAGTATTTTCCTAATAGAGTCATATATTACTATAAGAAAATGTTAGATTATTGATGAAAAAAGAATTTGTTAGATAAAACAAAATTTATCAACAAATTTTAAAATTTTAATATTAATGAAAATATTTGTTGATTTGAAATTTGTTGGCAAATCTGTTGTTATTATCTATCGATAAATTAAATTTCGTATTATCAAATTTGTCAGTAACATCTGTTGATAGAGATGGACAGTGAGATGAAACTAAATGATCAAATCAATATGGTAAAACTAAGTGGTAGAAATTAATTTACTGTTTTACTTCATTCAAGATAGAGATGGACAGTGAGATGAAAAGATTGAAGCTCAAATTGAAGCATACCACGGTCTTGTACAGATTAGCTTGCAAAGAAAAGAAGCAGTGTCCGCTGAAAGCAGGTGACGTAAATTATGTGATAACTGTGAGAAGTAAGAAAACTCTACTTATGTGTTCATTCACTGCATCATGTGTAAAAAAGACTATTACTCCTTTACTGTAATAAACTATAAGGATAAAACAAGGATACTGATTAATGAGCTTGAATGTTACACTTTGATGAAATCAAGGAAGTGTTGTTAAATGAAATTACTTAAAGGGTGTTATGTAATATATAATATATACAATGAGACCTATGAGGCTAAGGAGATTAACCAACGGAAACTGGAGAAGGAATGTATAGCAGTACTTTTGTTTTAAGTTTCTGATTGGAAGATCATAAGTTAATCTTTGTTCTTAAAATTTGATAATTGGAAGATTTATTATAAATTGACCATGAGATTGGATGAATGAGTTAAATTCAATGAAATGGAAGGTTTCTCTTCTTATTATGATATGTAATTTGTTGGTAACTACTGAAATTAATGATGGACTAGAAGTCTATAGTAAGAAAAGAATATTTATATTTTAAATTTGTAATGAATAATTTGAATTATAGTAAAAGTAAATTTTAATTATTGATGACTTATTTTAAAATTAATGAAATCAAATATAAAAATAAATATAAAATATGAAAGATTTGATAGAGAAATAAAACAGTAGAACATATTTAAAAATAAATTATTATTTAGAGACCAATATAGTAATTCTCTTTTGATATTTATATATTTGATCAATAAATTAATTTCTATATAATATGGTCATTAAATTGGGTTCTAGATAATATGATCGTAAATTGGTTTTTACATAAAATTGTTATTATAAATTGGCTTTTATATATTTTGTTGCTAAATTGGATTTTATATATTTGATTTTTAAATTGGTTTTAACGTAATTTGTTACTAAAATGGTTTTATTATAATTTGTCACTAAATTAGTTTTTAAATTAAAAATTAAATTGATGGTTAATATTAGTTAGTTATATTTTAACTAATTATGAATGTTGTATTTTAAATTAATCACTAATTGAATTATTGACTAATTTTATTATTTTTGTGACCAATAATTTTATTTCAAAAACAACATTTTTCTTGTAATAAAGGTGAAGTTAAACCACAAAAACATGTTATGGTTATGTTATTGTTGTGATGCCATGTACTCGTGTTAAACTACCCAATTATTATGTTCTTTTTTAATGTTGTTTTGATATTAAAACTGTACAGAATTTTTTTTATCAGCGAAATAAATTATATTAACGGAATATATAGAGTAGTCCAACTCATAAAAAAAACAACACAAGAGTTATGGTCAAAACCCTAGTTCGGGAAGGAGTGGTTAATACAAAAGTTGTTGTTCTTGTATCAGTACGAAATCAAATACACCATACAAAATCTGCAAAATTTAGGTAATCAATTTAGAATTGGAAGAGAAGAAAATTTGAAGACAATCTTAAATGAAATTGAAAAGAAGAATAATAAAGCATACATTGAGCTTTCATGTTTGTAACTTTAGCTTTCTTCTTAACGAGAAACTCTTTGACTCGAGAATCAATTACCACGAGAACAATTGCAACAACACCAATTGATTTACTATTCCTCCTCTTATATGATAATACATTGAAAAGTTAAAATGACAGTTAAAAATAGAAATTACATTTAGTTTGAGATTTTCCTTTCTTTATAACTTGTAGGATAGAAAGAATACTAAATAATATTACATTGAAAAGTTAAAATGATACTTAGAAAGTTCAATCTTTTCTTATCCTTCTTTCCCTGCAACCATTTCTCTCTGAATACCCTTGCATAACCCAGTTTGTCTTTCTGAATCAGATGAATCAGCATGTTCTTCTGGGTTGTTCGTTTTTCCTACAAACATAACCAAATTACATCATTATTACATATACTAACATAATCATAATTTGCATATACTTTCAAAAGTAAAATAAATATTATAAAACATATAAGATTTAAAATTTGTTTGTGTAAGTTTTAACAATGTTTGTAAATATAAAGTAGTAAAAGTTATGAATAGTAGAATGTGGTACCTTTGGTACTTCTTTGATTTGATATGGGATGAATATGTACTCTGTTGAAAGTAACTTCTTCTTCGTCTTCCCTTTCTCTATGCTGGTGCCCATTGGTTGAAGCTCTAAATATTGAAAAAGATAGCTCTAAATGTTTTGTTTTTGGAGAAAAATAGATAATAGGTTGATTGAAAACTCCATGAGTGTACCCTTTATATAGATCTAAACTGACGTGGACATGAGTAGGAAGATTAAATGATAATATTATGAATAAATTATTTTTAATATTTTTATCTTTTTAATGGATTATTAATGTTAAAATAAAAAAGTAATCAATGTGAAAATAAATTAAAACTTTGTCTTTCTTTTTCTCTTCTTATATTTGTATTTTTTTTTCTCTTATTTTATTTGTACATTTTCATTTGATGATGACATATTATTATTTATATTTATCAATGAAAAATTTAATATATAAACAAGTAATATTTTTATGATGATAACAATTTATAAATTTTTATATTAAAAATATGTAATGTATTTGATTTTAATTTATAATCACACAATAGTAATCATATATTTAACATGTTTTTAACATTTATACATTTTTCATTTTTCGATATGCATATATTATGAATTGTGATCTACTACTTTTAAAATAAGTGCATCAAATGTGTGTCGTATCTAATACACGTATTTATGTTCATCATAAATATATATATATATATATATATATATATATATATATATATATATATATATTATTAAAAAATATTATATTTTTTGCCAATTTTGTTTCTAAGAGATTTTTCCTATAAAATATTAACAAATTTTGTTATAAAAAAAATTGTAAGAAATTGTGACCAACTTTTTTGGAAAATTATTTTGTATAAAACACTTTTTACAAAAAGAAATCTAATAAATATTTACAAATTTTATAATTTTATAGAAAATAATTATCCATGAAAAAAATACTTGTTGATTGAAATTCTTAAAAAAATGAAATTTTCTTTTCAATTATTCTAATAAATTTTCAAGAAAAATCTTATATAATACAGAAAATTTGATATTTATAACTGTATATGATATTAATTATATATTAACTGCAATAAATATAATGATTAATATTATTGTGTTTGCGTTAAATGCATAATTAAAACTCACAGGCTTTTAACTTTATATCATATTTAATAATATAATAAATAATGTTATTAATACAGTTTGCGTTGAATTAATTATATATTAAATTTAGTAAAATAAATAAGGGTTAAATATGTTTTTGGTCCCTCAATGTTAACTTAAATACTATCATGAAATGCGCTCGAAACGTCAGATAAACTTAACAAAATTTGGTTAAAAGGACTAAATTCACGCATTTTGAAAGATGAAGTACTAAATTGGTCAAAAGTTTTGATGAAGGACTAATTCCAAATTTCGCTGAAACTTGAGGGACCAAAAACATATTTAACCCAATAAATAAATACTATGATTAAATTCATATGTGTTTTTAATAATTATATCATATAAAATAATATATATATATATATATATATATATATATATATATATATATATTGTCATGTATTTAATAAGCATAGTTTAATTTTTAACAAAATATTAATTTCATAAATATTATATTTATAAGGTTAAATATATTTTTAATCTTAGAATCTTGACGTGAAATTGGAATTTGTCTTTGTATGAAACTTTGATATACTTTTGTCTTTAAACTTTAAAAATAAATTTTTAGTCTTTATAACCTAATTACATTAAATTTTTTTTACGAGTCAAATGCATAAATGTGTTTCATGTTAGTATTTAAGTTGTTTATATCATTAACATATTCTCACTTCAATGTCAGTTTCGAAACACGTTTGACAAATAAAAATATATATAATTAGATTCAAAGGATTATATTCCTTCATTTTTAAAGTTTAGGACCCAAATATATCAAAGTTTCAGACATAAATAAATTCCAACTTTGTGTAAAGTTCATGACTAAAAATATATTTAAACCTAGTAATAAAACACAAAAATATATTTATTTTTTTTAGTTTTCATATAAATTGTTACATCTTCATAAATCTAGGTATTATTAAAATAAGGTGACTTCATTTGCTCTCTATCCATTGAAATTTATCCTTAGTACTTTCTATTTGATAAACGAAACCATTTGAGTAGTTAGGGTACAATATTTCTTTTATCTTTTTATCTTTATATGATTTTGTCTCTCCTTACTTTCTTTTCTTTTAAGACTTTTTTTTAGAGTTTTGACATATTACATTCCTTGACTCATATTGTCCATGTGTACCAATTTTTTCATCCTTATTTATGGTTAATATGTTTTTTCTTTTTATTTGTGTTGTTATGATTTTTACTTTGTTTTGATTGTATTAAAATTTGAAATGTGTTTCTTTTGCTTATTTATTTAGTTGGAGCGTAATTCAAAGTTAGGCTTTTTGTAGAAAAATAATTCAAGTTTAGGAAAAAAGAGATTTATTATCGAGTTTAGAAAAGTAATATTTTTTAATTATGAAAATATAATAAATAATTTTGCATAAAAAAATTCAGAAAAAATCTTATTTTTTAAGTTTGTTTTAGACTTCAAAAATATATATATATATATATATATATATATATATATATATATATGCATCGATTCTTTCATAATAAGGATTACAAATAGATAAATCTTTTCTAAATTATCAAACTCGGTTAAAAAAAGGTTTTTATTAAAAGAAAAATATGTTTGCAAAAGTTTTATCAAAAGAAAAACATGTTTGAGATTACATACGCACGTAAACGCGTGGAAATAAAAATAAATAAATAAAAGAAGCTGAATGAATGTGTGGAAAAAATTCTTTTAGACTTGTAATATCATATGTTTAGGTGCCAAGTACATTCATAATAATGGTAAATCGTACAAAGAATACAAATTATATAAGTTAATCAAAACAAAATCAATATACAAATCAATGACAATAAATATATCATCAAATCAACAAAATATATTTAATCCATTTCAAAACTTCTAAAATCAAGATGTGAAACACAAACGGTAAAGCCCAGTTTTATTTTCTGCCCTAAAGTTTAAGAGCTGGCCTTAATCTATTGGGCTTCAAGGCTGGCCCATAGGGTGTTAAGGCCCTAAAGTTGCTAGGGTTTCCCTTTCAGCCTCATTCTTGCAAAAATAAAACCTAAGACGCTGCCCTCTTCCTTTTCAGAACGCTCTACTAGGGTTGGCCGTCAACTTCCCGAAGCGAACTCAAGCCCTTCCTCTCCATGTAAGTTGCTTCTGAACTCGTAGTAGTCTTCCTCTAGCTTTATTTTTGGCATTTCCTTGAGGCTAATCTCAGTGACCCGTTCTGCTTGTCCCACTGTTTCCTTCCAGCCACTGATCCTTGTTCCTAGAGCTGTTATACTCTTTGTTCGGTGTCGAGGTCGCGTAGGGATAGTCTACTAGCTTATTTCCAGGTAAAGGAAGTTAGAGTTTTTGCCAAATCTATGATTTTTCGTGATTGTTTGATGATATTGCATGATTTGATTGGATGGCATGCTATTGTGAGTTTATGAGATGATATTGCGTTGGTTTGGTGGTAATGTTGGACTATTGCACGAGAGAACAGTGGTGGGCACTAGTTTTCTCGCCCAAGCGTGCATGTCTCGCCTAGGCGAGATTAACAGAGGCTCGCTTAAGCTGCTTTACGCGAGTGGTCGCTCAGGCGACCCACATTGCTCCTGAGCGAGCGAGCATCTCGCCCAAGCGAGAGGGGTCTAGCCTAAGCGAAATCCCGCGTGAGGTTACTATTCCTCTTTTATGAGCCCTCGCCTAGGCGAAGGGGGCTCGCCTGAGTGAGACCCTTCAACCTGAGCGAGGAGCATGACAAGGGCGGTGTGATTTGTGATTGTTTCCTTGAATCGTGAATGGTTAATGCTTGCTTGGATTTGAGTATTGTGTTAAATGCATGAGACAAATAAATATGCATGAGTGATGTGATTCATGAATTGTGAATAATGGGTTTGACATGAACTTAGCATGTGATCTTAATGAGGTGGTTGGTATTAAAGTGGCATGGTAACGAGATGAGTTAGAATGGTATATTCATAGATGGAGTATGATGAATTGGTATGGATTGACTTGGAACGTGAAAGGGATTGGTTATAAAGATTGATATAGTGTGTGTGTGTGTGTGTGTGTATATATATATATATATATTTATATATTTATATATATATATATATATATATATATATATATATATATGCATGATATGTCTTTCTTGATTGAATGAAGATGATTGGTCCGTGTCAGTGCGTAATTCCTTGGAATCTCTAGGTGAGATTTTTAGGGTCGTGCTTCAGTGGTCGGGACGTAATTTCATGGCCTCTGTTAGTGGGTGTCCATGGTGGTGCCACATCTATATAACTTGGTAAGGATTCAATGTAAGGATTGCATCCTGACACTCTACGAAAAATTATCTAGTTAAATTATCTACGAATATTTTCGTAGGTAAGTTATCTAGGTAGAATTTTGCAAACATATTACCTACGAAAATTTTCGTAGATAAGTTATCTACCAAATTCTTTGTAGGTAATTCGAATATTTTCCCTACGAGTTATTTTTGTAGATAATTAGCTACGTCTTTCTTTTGTAGATAATATTTGTAGATACGCTATCTACGAAGTATATTTTTCGTAGATAAAGTTACCTACCAGCTTAATACCTACGAAATTTGATTCGTAAGTAATTCGTAGATAACAACGTATTACCTATGAAAATAGAACATTACCTACGAAAAACTAGCATAGATAATAACCTAATTTCTTGTAGTGTAAGGAGCAGGAGGCCTAAAACTCATTAAGGGTTAACCTTGTGTGTGAGGGAATTGATTCATTGTAACACTTGTAACACATAGCTCGGGGGTGAGCAGAGGTATCCACCACAAGTGCAAGCATCCGCTGAATCCGACCAGGTTATACGTATCCGGATGAGTCGAGTCGAGTCTTAGTGTATTGTTTTGGAAGGTCATAACATGTTTGGGTGATGTATGTATATTGGACTGCGAAAGTATATATGATTACATTAATGAAATCTTTTGACTCTAGCTTACCCTTTTCTTGTTTGAATTATACTCTTGCGATGATCATCAATTTATTGATAGGAGCAGATGTGAGAGATACTCGTGGTCAAAAGAGGAGAGATGATTCTGCTGCATAGTCCGCTTGGACTAGATCTGTATCTTTATGGGTTTTCTTTCTAGGCTATGACTCATGTATTAGTTTACTGTTTTAATCCCCTTCGGGTTTGTTGTTGAATGTTGTAATTGGTTTACTTTGGCATCGTGGTGTGCCTAGGATCTTGTAGGGGTTGCGTTTAATATCCCAAGACTGCGCTGCTATATTATTTGTGCATGATGTTTCTTTTAATTACGCTTATTAATTAAATGGGACGTTACACAAATTCAAGCATATATACATGTAGTGAAATATCAAATAGATGTCTTCCGGATGATATATAGTATATTCATTAAAATTTCACTGCACAAATAATTGTACATCGAAGTTTTGTCTAGATGGTGCAAAATTTCCCCCTTAACTTCTTATCACCTAATATATTGATCAACGTGCTTTAGATAGTTAGTGAAAGAAAAGCTTCTTTTTCAATAATAGATTATTGTGCTTAATACTACGGACAAAATTATCATACCAACTTAATTATGTGACCTCAAACAATTTGATATAACAAGAAATCCGGTATTTCTCTGACAGAGATAAAAATTATTTACTCTGAATTGAATTATAACTGGATGGAAAAGATCTAAACTCATTGGCTTTTATAGCGTAGAATATGTTAATGAAAGAGATACAAATTCTGTAAAAGAAGAGTTTACAGGGAGAAGAGAGATGATAGGTGAAAAAGATGCATAGAGAATAAAATTTTAAAAAGAAGAAAGAAAGCGAAGAAAATCTTTGGCTTTGAAATGAGGTTTTCAAACAAATATATTTAAATTAAAAAAAACAATAACTAAATCTAGGATAATTCACAGTAGTTTATTTAAATTAATAATTTATATTATAAATTAAAAGTAAAGTTTGTATATATAATATGCGGATTAAATTAAAAAATTAAATAAACTCTAATTAATAAAAAATGTGTGATGGGCAAAACTCACTTCAAGATATAAATAAAATTAAATATTTAAACAATAGTATTAATGCAAATAAAAGATTCAAAAGTATAAGGTTAAAAGAGAGGCAGTATTTCTTGAATTTGGATTCTCTGCTTGTTTTTTGTGTGTTGTTTCTCTATTGTGCTATTATAATACACTGATTACCATTAATTTTAATGTTTTAAAATATATTAAAAAGATATTTAAAATACCATTACAGTGTATTTTTAATGCTCAGCAGAGGACAGCACCAAAAAAACCAATAGAAAATCCGGACTCGTCTTTCTTCTATGATTACTAGGGTATAGGGTATGATTACTAGGGTCGTATTTCTTCTTTGATTCCTATACCTATAGTGACAATAGGATGGCAAAACAGATTTGGGAGTCCGTTAGCTGATGTTAAAAGAGATGGTGGTTGAAGATTTTAATCTATGAGTCCGTTTTGATATGACCTATTCAGTTCGTCAATTTGATAAGTTAAAATATGAGTCAGTTTGGGTCAAAGATTATTTTTTGTATTATATTTTTTAAAGATATAAATTTATAATAGTATTGTAATTTAAATTATTAACAATTACAAATTAATTTTCAATTATAGTTATAATAGAATAATTTAACATGTAAATGTAATAATTATTTTAATTTATCTAATTGAAAACATGAACTAATTAATTAAAAGTTTAGAAAATATTTTATATGATTAAATATGTTTTTAATATTTATTTATATGTATATATAAATAAATTTTAAAAAAATAAAAATTTTGAAAAGAAATTAAAAAAAATAAAATAAATATAAAGAAGTGACGGACTAGCCTGGCTCAATCCGTTAACCCATCCTATACGGGGTGGATTATCATTATTGGTCGTTTTTGTTTGATGAATCAAGCAAAAACAAGACAAGCCGGCTCATTTCACTATCACATGACTTGGTCTTGCTCTAGGTCAAGGTAAAAGAAGCTCACCGGATTTAAAGATTTACACACGAAAAAAATATATGAAACATAATGTTAATATTACTAAACTATTTTTGTAATTTGTAATTGTTTTGATGTTCACATGAATAGAAGAAGAAAAAAATAGTTGTATTGGCTCATGGGAAATATGAATATCTCAAGTCACCAATAACATCCTCTGATAATATGTATCACTTGGAGTTTAGTCATCATTGATGTCAGAGGCTCCTACACGGCTACAGCCATCTAAATCATACCCAGAAGAGAAAACTTACAAAGATGACTTCAAGGTTTTGATTCATTACAACAATGTATAGGACAATGACATTTGCAAGTACTATGACAATAATAATAGTATTAGTATGAAATCACTAACATAGATTAAACATTTGAATGATTATTATATGAAGCCTAATAGGATGTGATAAGAAATAAATAACATTAGATATTGGAAAGGATATATACGAGGATGACTCTAATGTCATGCATTTATGAGTTGTTGAATTCAACCAAGAGAAAAAGCTTGTTGCAATTGCTTGGACGATAATAATTGATGAAATCCCCTTTAGGTTTATGCAGAAAAGAATGTATGAGGCTTTTACGAGAACTCGGCCTTGTTATAAAATTTCCCCCCATGTCAAATATTGCTTGTTTGTTAGCATTTTTATAATGAAAAGGTGAAGTTGGACTCTTTGTTATCAAACATATGGTTTAACTTACAATTGATACTAGAACATCAATTCCAAATCACAAAGTTGAAACCATATAGACATTTTACTTGTGTTCCAACCCGATCCAAATCTATCTGGATGTATCGTTAGGAACAATCATCGTGTTTCCGAGATATTGTCCGCTTTGGAGTGTGAAGTTCCATCACAGCTTTGTCCTTAAAGGATACATCGGAGGATGGAGGGCAAAGGCAGTTGTCGATCCCTACAGACGATGTCAATGTTCCAACCTGACCTAAGTCCATCTGGCAGCATTGTTAGGAACAATCATTGCGTTCTTGAGGTATATTCCGCTTTTGAGCATGGAACTTTGTCATGCTTTTATCCTTAAAAGGTGCCTCAGAGAGTGGAGGGCAAGGGGAGTTGTTGGTTCCCAAACAGCGCCAATGTTTCGACTCAACCCAAGTTCGTTCGGAAGCATCAATAGGATCAACCACCACGTTCTCGAGGTATTGTCCACTTTGAAACGTGGAGCTCTGTCACGGTTTTATCATTAAAAAACACCTCAAAGGGTGGAGGACAAGGGAAGTTATCAGTCCCCACAGACAACGCCAATGTTTCGACCCGACCCAATAATGACTTGACTTATTACTTAGACCTAACCTAATCCAATTCATTCAAGAGTGGGCTAATTTGGATTGAGGTTAAGAAAAAAATAAATGTAGATTTGTGAAGGATTAGATATCTTTTTAATCCCTGAACTTTGAAGCGAAATTATAATTTGTTCTTATATTGGTACATTTTAGTCTCTAAACTTTAAAAATGAATAGATATAGTCCTTCTAACCTAAGTATGTTAATTTTTTTTTTTTTTTGTCAAACACGTTTCACATCTAATATTGAAGTGAGAAAATATGAAAACGTATGAACAACCCAAATGTTAGCATCAAACGTATTTGACATGTCAAAAAAATTTAACATAATTGGATTAAATAAATTATATTTATTCATTTTTAAGTTTAAAAATAAAAAAATGTATTAAAATTTTGAACGAGGATGAATTTCAATTTTTCATCAAAGACTAAAATTATATTTAACTTTTTTTTAATGAGTTGTATAATGGGTTTGTTCAAATGTTATCCAACCTGGCTCTTAATTTATTTATGTGAAATTAATATTGAACTATGATTTTTATCAAAATAAAACTTTAAAACGTAAATCGTAGTCTTACATAATTGCAATAGTATTGTCTATCCCTAAAATACCAGGAAAGAAAAAAAATACTTATTCTAAATCCCTAAACAACTTCGATAAAAGATTAAGTATGGAGCATCTTTCAAGATTTTTATCATATACTCCAATATAATAATAATACTTATATAATAAATTTACAAAGTTCAGAATTTTAATTAAAAGCACAATTCAATTTTAATACAATTGGAGAAAAATTAAATTCTCCTCACTTACATAGTCTAAATCATAAGAATGCTAAATATTCAAAAGATAACCTCTCTTATATTTTTGTTAATCAATACATAGAATTTTTATTGTATTACAACACACCAGATGAACGTGTCAACAATCTCACAAATTTGGTATCAAGAACTTTAAAATTTTGTTCTTTAGTATAATTCGGTTTTTTCACACCTCCTCCTTTTGTTATATTGAAAGAAGCTCCATTTTCAAAAATATCCCTTACCGAATGAAAGTTCCATGTACCTCCACTTTTATCACTACTCTTTCTCCATGTAACCTACACATAATAAATAATTAGTATTAATAAAATTAATATTATATAAATATATATATATATATATATATATATATATATATATAAATAAACAAATATTTAAGTGATTTGTAATCAGTTGGATATCAAATACTTCAAGCAAAAATTTTAAAATTGATTACCTCCTTATTTCCTATCGTTGGTGCAACAAAGAGGTTAGCTTCACTTTTGAGACTAGGTTCCATGCTTCCACCAATGGCATATTGAAGCCATCCTTGATAAAAATTATTGGCTACATGTGCATATCCATGACGAATCCTAGAACACTAATTCTTTGTTAATAAGAGCAAATAGAATTGTTTATTACTTTGTGTATTTTTAACTACTTAGTATAACAATACTTATTTACCTTGGCATACGTTGATTGCAATTAGGTCCAAAATGATTGTACACCACTGTAACCTTCATATTCTTGTCTCTCACATATCCATCATCATGTCCAAGAAGCATAACCTTATCTTGGTTTTTGAACCAATTATTAGAGATAGTCACATCAGTAGAACCTCGTGTTACATCAAGCAAACCATCTTGACAATCATAAAGTGTATTATGGTCAATCCAAATTTTTGAAGCAGTAACCAATCTTATTGCGTCCCCGTCTACATGACCTAAAGGAATCACCTTTCCTTCAGGCCCCATCACACTCCCAGGGGCTTGAGGTTTGCAATGGTGAACTCGAATTCCATGGATAATTATGTTGGTGGCCTGTAATCAAATAAGCAAAGTTGCATACATATTGATAAATTTTTTAATGTTTATTATCCTTATAAGCTTAATTAGTAGCAAGTATCAATTACCTTAAATATCATTAAGCATGCATTATTAGCGATGTGGACATTAACACCTCGACCATCGATAGTGGTAAAACTACTAATGAGAAGGGGTTTCTTTAGTTCAATTTGCATGTCTTTTTGGAATGTGATCCACACTTTACCTTGAAGAATAGAAGTTCCATATCTCAAGGTGTTGGGCTTGGGATTTATAGGATCATCACTAGAATCAGTAACTTTATAATGAATGAGGTCATTACCAATGTTTTTTATCATCTTGCCAGCATAACCCACACAACATGTGGCTAATTGATATTGGTGTCTCCTCCATTCAGGATTTTTTCTCCAACATCGGTCAATAACATTCATTTTCAACCCATTTATCCTCGATTGTTTTGCAAAACTAAGTTTTGAAAGGAAAAAGAAAATCAAAAGAGCCAAAAACAAGTATTGAAGTTTAAGAAAGGCCATAGCGAAGAATATTTGTTTTTAAGAAAAATTAAGATAAGATAGATAAAAGAAAAAAAGAAGGTGGTTTTATAGTATTTGTTTTTTCTTTTTGTATGAAGTTGTGGTGTAAGAAAATGATTATATATATGCAAAACATGTTATTGAGTTAGTTTAAGTTGTTTTTCCAAGCTATGATAATAGAGACTTCCTCACCAAAGAAGCTATGAATAGAAATAAGTGAGTAGAAATGTTTAAGTAGTTTTAAATCTTAACCTCTTACCTTAATATATGTGTTAGCTAAAGAAGCCAATTTACAAAATTTTAATTATATTTTTTTCCATGGCTGAATTTAATTTAAAATTTATTAAAAACTAATTTAAATTCAACATCTTGTCTTATGGGTATGCAATATAAATATCATAAATGGATATTGTGATGAGCATTAACTGCTTGTTTAGAATCACAACCAAAATTACAATAAGTTGATGAATTGAAAAATTATAAATTTTAAAAATAGAGATTTTAGAATCGTTACCATAGTTTATTTTGAAAAATTATAGAAACACCACAGATAAAGTGTGGTTTGTGAAACCGGATTTTGAATCCAAAAATTGGTTTCGTGTAGGGAAAGGTGTTATCAACCTACAACACTCGTTCAAAAACAATAACTTTAATTAAATATGCAAAATGGATATAATTTTTCTAAATATTTAATTTTCTCCAAAAAAAAAGAAGAAAAGACTATGCGAAATAAACAAAACTATTTTTTAAAATTTTGGTTCCAACAAGGATCGACCTCATTCTTATCTATTTTTATTCAGAATGAAAAATCAAGGTTTATGTACTTTTAGAGAAGAGCAATTTAGAAATTGATTTTGAAATTTGATTTTGGAATTTTTTTATTTTTTTAATGAACCAGACCAAAATTAACCTTACTTTTACATATTTCTATTCAAAATGAAAAATTATTAATCACATAGTTCTTAAAAAAAACAAAGTTCTTGAATGTTGATATTTAGTTTTCTAAAAAAAATATTTTTGTTTGATATTTTTAAATTATTCGAAATTGGATGTCAAACAACTTGGACAGCCGTACAAACACAAAAAGAAAGAAACAAGAAGCGTATTTTTCAATTATTGGAAAAACAATATATCAAGTACTAACACGATCACACGTCTACTCGTATTTTTATTTTGAAATATTACACTCCGTGAACAACCATAAACATTCAAAGAAAAAGTGCAGAAAATTATTTTTTAATTAATTTTTCAAAAAAAAAAAATAGTCACATACCAAACAATACAAGTAACAATACACGTATCGAAAATTTATTTTAAAATATATAAAACTAATTTTATTTGGTTAAAAGGAATTGTGATTTTTAGATTCCTATAAAAAGCTGTCTATGTTAAAGAGATTTTGTCACTGGACACAAATTAAAACTTTGCATATATTTTTAAAAATAGGGACTACGCCGTACAAATTCCTCTTTTAATTAAGGAGACTTCTGCCTGCGTATCGAATGTATTTTTCTATATTTCAAAACCTTCTTTAATTTCTAGTTTACCCTACGGTAAAAAGTAAAACAGAAGTAAATTTTTTCTCTCCTAAAAAAAATATAATATGGAGGTCGACATAAATATTATATGTTATATGTTTGTGGATATCGATATCTGCAATAGTATTGATAGTTTCAATTATAGATGTGCACATCCGCAACATTTTCTTTATTTTGATATATAATTTTTTTCTTGCTTTGATTCTTAATCCATTTGATGCAGTCAATATTCTATAACATGTATAAACATTAATATAATACTTTGTTAATTTATCTTCAATTATATGAATGCGATTTAATTTTAAAAATTTTAAAAATATTTTACTGGAAAATTGTATTGTGGATGTCGACATCCACAATAGAAAATTTATGAAGCGGATGTCAACATCCGCAACAGACTTATTTTTTTTTTAAATTTTGATATTTAATTTTTTTTTGGCTTTATTCTTGATCCATTTAATGTGGTAAATATTCTATAACATGTATAAACATTAATATAGTATTTGGTGAATTTATCTTCAATAATATGAATGTGATTTAATTTTAAAAAATTAAAAAATATTTTACTGGAAAATTGTATTGCGGATGTCGACATCCGTAATAGAAAGTTTCTGAAGCAAATGTCAACATCCGCAACAGACTTAGTTGTTTTTAAAAATTTGATATTTAATTTTTTTTTTTTGCTTTTATTCTTCATCCATTTGATGTAGTAAATATCATATAACATGTACAAACATTAATATAGTATTTGGTGAATTTATCTTCAATAATATAAATATGGTTTTAATGTTAAAAAATTAAAAAATATTTTGTTGAAAAATTGTATTGTGGACGTTGATATCCGCAATAGAAAATTTCTAAAGCGGATGTCGACATCCACAATGTTACTGAAAAACGAAAAAAATATATGAAACGAATGTCGAGTACTACACAAATAGAAAAGGAAGAAAAAAGGTCTAATAAGCCACGAATAGAGGAGAAAGAGAAAGATGGCTAGGTCAAAATGAAAATGAGATTGAATTTGAGGTGCAGGAGGTGCACTCCGATAAATACATAAAAACACAAGAGTTGTTTCTTTTCTTTTACTTTGTTACTTTTACTTTTTTTAAAGGGCAAAATAGGAATATTTGGAGGTGCAGAAAAAAGATTTAGAGATGCACGGAGAAGTCCCTTAATTAATCTGAAAAGGCCTTCCAAACCCAATGAACTGGGCCCATTTAAAAGAAGCCCTGTAGATAGTGATTCTAAAAGCGGAATGTACATCGTAAAATGCCACTTTCACAACTGGGCAATGTGATTGGGCCTAAATCTCTCCATATAGACAAATCCAAATTGAAAAAAGAAATGTTATCATCAAAAGTTTTATTGTAACAACTTATGCACCAAACTCTTACAAATTATCTTTAAGTAAATCTAAACACAGAAATAAATGGGTCAAATGCACTGTACGGCTAGATTAAATTGCAATTGGACCCAAAACTGAAAATGGTCTAAATTGGCCTTCTCCAAAACTGAGACAAGATTTTTAATGGCTACAACTTCCTGCACCCCTTAAGTTATAAAATCCAACTTTACCATCCTAACCCTAATCATATTAATCTTGTTTTGGGATGCCAACAGGACCCAAATGCATATTTTTGTTATGACCTAGATATTCGTGACGAGGTGGTATCGTCTTGGATTGACGACACCGTTTCAGTTTTATATAACATTAGCTTTAATTTTATATAACATTTGCTTTAAGGCTTGATATATATTGGAATTGAGAGTATCTTATCTTGAAAAGAAAAATTCATCAAAGACACTAGAATTATGTTAATTATACTAAAAAAGTAAATCATCATTATGTATAATTTCAATTTTATGAAAAAATATTGATCTGATTTAAGAAATTTAACAAAAAATGACCAAATTGTATCATGTTTTCAAAAATCGGAGCCAAATTGAAACTTACAAAATTTGAAAAACCAACTTGATATTTTTGAACAAAAATAGAAACCAAAAGAGTAATCTCAAAATTTTTATATAAACTACTAAAAATCTTGTATTTACTTTGTTATGATAATAAAAAGTAATAAAATTATTATTGTAACGTCCCATTTAATTAATACGCGTAATTAATACGCCTGGGGTTCTTAACACAACCCCTACAAAATCGGACACACCACAATGGCAAAGGAAAACTAAATAAAAGTCTAACAATAGAGAGTAGATCAAGAAGGCATGAAACAATACACGGGCCATAGCCCTAAGGAAACCATGAAGAGAATAAAAATCCAGCCCAGACGACTACGCAGCGGAATCGCCATTTCCTTGCTGACCACGAGAACCTCGCCCATCTTCTCCCATTAGAGATGACAAATAAACTCGTCCCTGTGGATATTGCATGAACCCGTCCCCGGTTTGACGGGAAATCCCCGCATTGACTGGGTATGGATATGGGTATGGGTATGGGGAATCCCCGATTTTTTCAATTGGGTATGGGGATGGGTATGGGGATGTACATATCCCTGCCACGATACCCGTCCCCGCCATATCTTCATTCCCGTTTAAATTATTAAAATCTTCATAATTAATTAAGTAACTAACTAACTAACTATATATATATATACACACTTTATATTTTTTATTTCTTCTAATTATTTGGTTTGTATGAAACTCATTCGTATCCAATATATTTTTCATCTTATCATAAATCTTTATGTAATTATGTTAAAATGATGTATGTAATTAAAAATTTTTATGTCTCACATTTGAATATTTATATTATTTTTTAATATTTTTATTTATTGTATATTTTCCTTTCACATGAGAATGTTTAATACTCTCAATTTAAGTGTTTAATAGCATAAACCTTTCATTTACAAGGTAATATAAAAAAAAAATCTTTACTTATTATTAATAATTTTTGTTTCATTTAAACAATTTTTTTGCTTCTCTAAAACAATTTTTGTTATTTATTGACCATTGAGTATATATGTTGATATTTGAAAAAAAAAAGTAGATCTCTAAGGTATTTTTCATCTTATCATATCCTTAATTATACATTTATTTTCCTTTGTGCGATTTCTTTCAATAGACTCTCAAATTGTTTCTAAGACACACATTTGTTATTTTTTAATACTTTTATTGTTGTTTATTTTAATCATGTAGAATACTCTTTTGATATATTTATCTAATTATTTTTTATATTCTAACTCATTATCAATCATACTGTAATATTTTCACTATAATTGTATAAATATTTACTACAATATAAACATTTAATGTAATTCGCATAAATATTTTTTTATCACCATGCAACATATATTGGAGTTCAAAAGATCTTTTGCGGCATTTTGATCAAGTGATGTATTATAACTTTTAGGTTAAATTATTCTTTTGGTCCCTATTTTCGTAGTAAAATATCAATTTGGTCCCTCAATTTTTTTTATCTCAATTTGGTCCCTATTTTGGGAAATTTGATGCAATCAAGTTCTTTCCGTTAGTGGTGTAGTAACGGTGTTAAATGGGGTGTCATGTGTCAGTTTCTGAATTTTTTGAATTTTTATTAATTTTTTTTGAATTTATTTTTTTTTGAATTTTTTTTAAAAAAATAAAAATTTGTCACGTGTCAAGCTGATATCGTGACACATGGCAGTGATAATGTCACATATCACAATTATGCCAGGTGTCATTTTCCTATTCTCAATTTGGTCCTAGTATTTTAATTTTTGTCTCAATTTATTCCCAATTTTTGTAAAAATGGTGTAATTTTGTCCCTCTTCAAATTTAAACCAAATTAAATTTATATATAAATGTGCACAAATATTTCTATCAAAATTGATATTTCAAGTTAATATTTTTACCAAGATTAAGTTTATTTTAATTTATATTTTACATTAAACATTATTTAAAATTATTTTAAAGTTGTTAATAGAAAATAATGCTAATAACAAAAAAAAAATCATAAATTATATTGATATTTTATTACATCATACTTTAATATTGTTTTTTATTTGAATTTATATTTTAAATAATTGCATATTTTAAAATGTGTAAAATTCAATAATTTCTATACAAATGTTTTAGTAGGTGTAAAAAGAATAATTATATAAATTTAAGAAAAATTAACTAGTTTATGTAACAATAAAAAACAAATAAATTTAAAATTTAAAAATAATTTTAAGTAAAATTGAATGTGAAACAAATTTAAATAAACTTAGTTTTGTTGAAAATAAGTAATAAAAATATCAATTTGAATAAAAAAATCAAATTTAATAAAAATATTTGTATAACATTTATATAAAAGTTAATTTTTGTTTCAATTTGGAGAGATGCGAAATTGCACAATTTTTACAAAAATTAAGACTAAATTGAGACAAAAATTAAAATATAGAGACCAAATTGAGAATGAGAAAATGACATCTGGCATAATTGTGACATGTGGCACTATCACAGCCACGTGGCACGATGTTAGCTTGACACGTGGCAAATTTTTAATTTTAAAAAAAAATTAAAAAAATAATAAAATATTCAAAAACTCTAGAAACTGACACATGACATCCCATTTAACACCGTTACTACACCACTAACGGAAAGGACTTGATTACATAATATTTTCCAAAATAAGGACCAAATTAAGATAAAAAATTGAGGAACCAAATTGATATTTTGCTACCAAAATGAGGCCAAAAGAATAATTTAACCTAACTTTTATTAGTGTATAAAAAAAATATTGATTAGGATTTAAGAAATTGAAGTAAACAGACATTTAAAATATATTTTAATATGAATATTTGTTTTTCTTTTATATTTTTAAAAAATATTTTTAAATTTTATCAACTAGGTTTCATTAATGTTTGCAAATTTAATAAATGTTCCTGCAGAGAACAAATAAGATAAGTTAGGCACAAGCGTCACCTTACCATATAGTCCGCTATCACTTTAGTTGTCCTCTTCCCGGTCGATACATGTCAGCTTGAACCCAGGAGGGGTTACCTGCAGAAGAGTCTCCGAAGCTCAAGTAAGTCAAAGCTCTCAGAGAGTCAAATCAGTGATTAATGAATGCGTACCTTTAATTGTTGGGGTCCACGTATATTTATAGAGCATTAATGATGTCTGACCATCTCATAGGCTGGGCTTTGACTTGGGCTCTAGCTTGGGCTGTGAGTGGGCCTGGGCCCTAACCCAGGCCCTTAAGGTTTATTGAACGCGGGGGCTTCTATCATACTGAGTTCATTGGAGTGGTCGGCCTAGGCTCTAATCTTACCGGATATGCTGGCGTAGTCGGTCTAGGCCGGCTACTTGTCTTGATGGCTTATGTTGGTGGTATGAGATGCAGGTTGTTCCTTTAAATGTTTAGTTTAGGTTAAAACCGGTACAAGTTTAGGCTAACTCGGCCGAGGCTGGAAACTTGGCTGCCTTGATATACACATTGTTTACTTATTTGGTCGAGTTTGGCTAGGTGTGGTACACCAGTCCCCCAGCCTTGTCCGATATGAGTTGTCGGTCAAGGGTGATATGTATTGGTATGCTAGCGGAACCGGCTAGGTGTGGTACACCAGTCCCCCAGCCTTTAAGTGTGGTGAACAGTGTTAAGGCTAAAAAGTGGTAACCGTCAGTAGGTGAAGGGGCGTCAGTAGTCAAATCGAAAAAGTTTTGGCGCCGTCGTTTTGAAGTGTCATATCCTTCGCAATGATGGTGTCGATTGGTCTGGGGTATTATTTTGGCGGGAAGAGTTTCGTCGTATGGGATCGTGGACTATAAATATGGGTTTGAAAACAGAAGAGGGGTTACTTGTTTCATTTGCGAGAGTTCTGAATTCAGAGATCTTGTGCGCATAATACTATCCGACTAGTCTTCAATTTCGACCGACATCTTCTCGTAAAAAACAAAACCAGGTATATCTAGTAGTGGTAGCGTGTCTACGTCTAGAAGTAGTGAAAGTACGGAGTCAGATAGAAGTAAGGATAGGCAACTTCGCGGAGAGGGTACGATTTCTGGAGTTGTTACGAGCAGGATGCCAATGGAGGTTGTGAGGGAGGTTCGAGAGGATCCCCCCGAAGAGTTGGAGGAGAGCAACTGGCCGGCGAAAGGAGGCTATGGGTGGGCTGCTGCTGACGTTCGTGACCAATCATGATGAAGGATTGACCCCAACCAAGGATGGAGGCACATGCTTAAGAAGACTAAGCATGTTTAGAAAGGAAGTTCACTAATCCTTCATCCCTTTCATTTATGTTTGTTATTTTTGATTCCCTAAGTTGACTTAGTTGATTCAACTTTAGTTGACTTGTTGAACTTTGACTAGGTTTGACTTGTTGACTATAGTTGACTTGACTTAAGCCAACATGCTAATCTATGTTTATTTGCTTTGTAGGTTAATTAGGAGTAAGAAAGCAATGCTAGGTGGCACATGGTGATTGGG
>Ga0214544_1004681_pt1 | contig 27277 bp, 18 predicted proteins | sample CNSS3metaG_FD_160074 | JGI IMG/M metagenome (GOLD analysis project Ga0214544, IMG submission 160074) | Root nodule microbial communities from cowpea collected in UCLA plant growth center, Los Angeles, California, USA - CNSS3 | ecosystem: Host-associated > Plants > Roots > Nodule | place: USA...
TAATATCTTTAGGAGATATTAAAAATATAGATAAATCTTCTATTTTGATGTAAGACTCTTAATATTATACAAATATATATTTTTGTAATATTTCATGAACAATTACAGAGATGTAAACCATATATATAAATATGATGTTATGTTATTATTAATGTTCTCTCAAGGATAATCTTATATAAAAAAAATTAATTCCATATCTTTTTATCAGATAATAATTATTTAGTATTATAGTCGGGGTATCACATATGTGTTAATTGTATCACACGTAGAGTAGGTTATAGTTGGTATGTATGTGATAATAAAAAAATGTTGTTCTGTTGTCTCGATAGTCAACTAGGATACTAATCTAGTCAACTAGATTAGTTCTAGAACTTGGATTTGAGCCCTGTTATAATCTAGTCAACTAGTCAACTAATCTAGTCAACTAGGCTCGTCCTAATAGTAGCTGATAGATAAAAATAGATTACTGCACCTTCTCAAAAATATGTTTTTCAACCAAAAGAAAGAAAGAAAAGTGTGGAATATGTTCTTGGAGCAGTCCTTGAAGATCCTTGTGAGAAGTTCATCAAGACACATCAAGATTGACTTGGCAAGATGAAGAAAATTCAGAATTGGAAAAAGGTGTATTCAATCTAATTTCTAGGTTGTATTCTTGTATTCTGTTACAGTTTGAAACTCTCTATGATTGATGTTTTATGTTTAAAGCAAGTGTGTGTTATAGCCTTGCTATTTTTGTTTGAAGCAAGTGTGTGGTATAACCTTGCTTGTATGGTTCTCTTGTCTTAGAGTTTAGATTTGTTAAGTGTTTTTGTAAATCTTGTAATTCTTTGAGATATAGTGAAAATATCTAGTTGTGGTTTGCTAGGGGAAACTAGATGTAGATTCTAAGAAATCAAACTAGTATAAACCTCTTGTGTGCTTAATCTCTTCTTCTCTTTATTTTTTACATGGTATAAATGCTCCAAACCTTAAGCATTCAATCTCATTATTTTAATTGATTTAACAAGCAAAGGTTGTTTCAAAACAGTTTTGAATTGCTTAAAATTGGGTAAAAATTGTCAAAACCAATTCATCCTCCTCTTGTTTGTGTTGTTTGTGTGAAATATTAGTGCATAAAAACTAACAAGAATATCAATACTCATGTAATAATAATAATAATAATAATAATACAAATAATAACACAACTAATAATAATAATAATTATTAGAAGAAGAATAGATATAACAATTTATTAGTGATGTGTAGTAAGCCAATATTATTGTATGATTAAAATTTATAATTAAAATTGAGTTATTTATTACATTAAAATGAAGTGCATCTAAACATGTCGTTGATAAGTAAAAGGTAAGCATATTATGTATTATGGATCTTGTACAAAATAAATACAACATAGAGTTGATGTTAGATTTGTTAATAGAGGTACATTTAGATATAAATAGCTTAAAAGCACAAAGAAATACTGAAAAGGGATTCGTTATATGGAATTAAAGAAAAATATGAAGTTAAACTTAAAATGTTCTAAAGAAAGTAACGTGTATATATTAATAATCTCCATTAAAACAGTTAGAGTTATACGAATTTGATTTTAAAATTTTGAAACATAAATACATGAAGATGTTGTTATCGATGTAGGTACAATAAACATTCGCTTAAGTTTGTCACAGTTATTTAAGTTCGCATCTTGTCTAAATCCACATTTGGAGAGGGGAAAAAAAATTCTCGAATCAATAATTTGTAATTTTATTTTCAGAAAAGAAAAATCGCAAAAGGTCATTTGACAACTATTTTTGATTCATTCACGTGTGATTATCGATTGATATTTTTGTAAAAGGTGACGAAGGATGAAGAACACACCCTTAAAATATAGGGTTTATTATATAACCCTTTGTTAAAAATACCTAATTAATATCTTTTATATTTAAATGAGTTTTTAGGAAATATTTATGTTTTTTAAAATATCTTTCAATTGTAGAAAATAGTTATTATTTTAGAATTAGAAAATCAAGATTGAAATATTTTAAATATTTTACATGTTATATTCATATATATATATATATATATATATATATATATGAATAAAATAAAATAACAAATTCATCTCTATAACATATCTCTTATATTTATCGTAATTTCAAATCTCTCATATTTTTATAATCTCTACAAATTTCCAACACCCATAATATTTCATATTGTAATTATATAACCCCTAATATTCTTTATTGTAATTATATGACACTTAAAATTTTACAAGTCTGCATCTCAATTAAGTTTACATCAAACTCCCCGACTCAAATGCAGACTTAAGTGAATGTTTATTGTATTGTCACTATGCTAACTAATTATTATTGCTTACATATGACTTTTTTTATTTGGAATTGTGCATTTGGGTATGAATTTTTGTGTGTAAAATTATAAAATTGACATAATAATTTATTAGTAATGTGTAATAAAACAATATTATTATATATGATTAAAATTTATAATAAAATTTTTGAATTATATATCATATTAAAATAAAATGTGTATGCACGCATTATTGATAAATAAAATATAATCATATTGTACATTATGTATCCCGTAAAAAAAATAATAATAGTAGTAGAAGAAGAAAATACGAATAATAATAATAATAATAATAATAATAATAATAATAATAATAATAATAATAATAATAATAATAATAATAATAATAATAATAATAAAAAAGGTTAATTATATTTTTTTTCTCTTCGAAATTTTAAATATATATATATATATATATATATATTTTCTATGTTGCAGAAAATATTTGTTACTTTTGTCTATTAAGAAGATTTTTTTTTCAAACTACATCTCTATGAAGGAGACCAGTTTTAAATAAAACTCGTAAAGAAAATTTGGAATTCCAAAAAAGGAGTGGTGCAAGTAGAAATTGATGGAGTGCAGGAAGCAATTACCATATACAAATTGTATGTCATTAGAAATGACCCATATAAAGAGTAGTTTGGGCCCAGTGAATAGAGACTTACTTTTCTTGAATTATTGTGGTCATGGCTTTAGTCATTGATTGGTATCTTAGCTTGGGATATTCCATCACTAATGTTCCTCAAGTAAAAAAATTTCCAAATATTAGAGTTATTGAGTAGGCAAATCATAAGTATTAGCAGAGCTTTGATTGAAATGTGATTTAAAATTGTTCATTGAAACGTTTGGTAAGTTTTTTGTTTGATGTCAATGTGAGATACTTTTAAGAATAAGTGTGGTTTATATGAGTTTATATACATATATTAAAGTTGATTTGTTTGAGTTTTAGTTATCTCCTTTCATATTTATTTTTATTTTTATAAATTCATTAACCACGAAATTTCAACTTGAGATGGCAATTTGGTTAAGATTTTATAATCCCATGATGTTACTTAACGTGTTTAACTTATTAAAAAAATAACATCTTTATCATTTCATATTTAAGCATGTCAATCATGAACAAAAATTGATCTTCACGAAAGAATCTTTGCAATTTTGAGCGGTAGTTAGAGAAACAAAATTAAAGAAAAAAATAGTTTTTCAAACTTTAATCATTAACACAAAAAAAGTTTTTACGTATATTATTTTGGATCAGACACAGATATGGGAAAGTTAAATTTACGTATAGCATACGTAAATTTACATATAACATACGTAAATTTATGTATGATGTTGACTAACATATTTAAATTCTTCATATAATTAATTAAAACGCAAAATCCACCATGGCCACCATCATCTTCTTCCTCGAAAATTTCAAGTAGCCACCATCATCCATGATCAACCTTTGCACCACCGACTCCCACCATCACACCACTCCCACTCACTAAAGGCTCGCTAGAAGTGTGAATAGGAAGACGTGCAACAACGCATGCATCACACACGACAGTGAACAACCACTACACAACAACGTTAGAGATGCCATAAACCACGAACCAAAACACAAACCACCACAAACGCGAGGAGCAAGAGCAAATATCTAGTTACTGCACGCGTGCATGCTAACATCCATGTAAGGCCCACATATATTCTGCCCTTTTATTTTAAGGGTTGCCCCAATCTATTGGGCCTAAGGGCTGGCCCAAAAAGGGGATTCAGACCTAATCTGCCCTAACCCTAACCATTCTACTCACTTTCAGAAAACAGCCCCTTTGTCCTAAGAGCTGCAGACGTCTCTCTCTGCTAGGGTTTGGATTTTGAGCTAGTTCAGTCTCGTTCTCTGAGTCACATAAGTTACTCCTTAGTTCATATTAGTTCTTCTCCAGCTACACTTTCGTAATCCCAGTTAGGGTTTCGTGGTAACCTCGTTCCTGTTCTGTTCCACCGTTTATTTTCTAGTTATTTGGATTGTCCGTACGACTATGGTGTTCGTTGTTGCGTATCGAAGTCCCTGTTAACTCTTTCCAAGTAAGGGGAAGTTAAGGTTTACTGTCTTATTTCGTTTTCACACCTGCTTTGGTTTTGTTTCGTGAGTGTGATGTTTGGTTGCCATTAAAATTGTTTGGGAGTTGTTAAAAGCATGGTTTGGTCCAATGGGATGCATGTGTTTGCGCGAACAGTGGCAAGTTCTGGTTTCCTCGCCCAAGTGAGTGTGTCTCGCCTAGGCGAGATTAGCAGTGACTCGCCCAGGCTGATTGCATGAGCTGTCGCTCAGGCGACGAGCTCCTGTTTTGAGCGAGCGCTCATCTCGCTCAGGCGAAGAGGTTTCGCCTAAGCGAGAGGGCGCGATCGTGCCACTGTTCCTGATTCGAGCCCTCGCCTAGTGGCACGATCGCGCCCTCTCGCTTAGGCGAAACCTCTTCGCCTGAGCGAGGCCCTCACTTGTTCCTGATTCGAGCCCTCGCTTAGGTGTAGGGAGCTCGCCTGAGCGAGGGAAACCTCTTGCCTGAGCAAGGCCCTTCTGCTTGAGCGAGGGGCTGAATGAGGAGTATGTTTGCTCTTTGGTTTCTTTGTTTTTGGATATTGATCATATGGTTGGACTGATTATGCCTTCTTAAAGTATGGATTGAGTGACTTTGTGTGAATATGATGAATGATGGTTTGTGGCTTATGAGTGTAACATGATTTCAGTATGATGTATGTATGGAATGATTCATTGGCTAAAGATGGTAAACAGTGACATGGTTTTAGAATGGAAATTTATTGGAGGTTGGTTATAAATGTTGGCATGAGATTGATATGCATGGCGAGTACATATTGGATGGTTAAACATGAATTGTATGTGGTTAGGACGTAATTCCTTGAAATCTCTAGGTGGAATTTCAGGGTGGTGCCTCAGTTGGTCGGGACGTAATTCCATGACCCCTATTAGTGGGAGTTTCATGGTGGTGCCCCATCTATATAATTTAGTAAGGATTCAATGTAAGGTTGCATCCTGATGCTCTAAGGAGTCAATTAGTCTCACATAGAGCGGATTGACTCTTGTAGTGAGAGTAGCAGGAGGCTTGAAACTCATTAAGGGCTAACCTTGTGTGTGGGGGATTGAGACATTGTAACACTTAGCTCGGGGGTGAGCAGAGAAATCCACCACAAGTGCAAACATCCGCTGAATCCGACTAGATTATATGTATCTGGATGAGTCGAGTATGAGTCTTAGTGTATTGAGTGAAAAGGTCCTAACATGTTTGGATGATATATACTGATTGGAATGTGAAATAGCATGTAAATGTATGATAGAATGTTTCATACTCTAGCTTACTCTTTTGCTTGTTTGATTGCTTTGTATGTGGTTCTTCTGCTTTTGCGATGATCATCAATTTATTGATGTGAGCAGAGGCGAGAGGTACTCGAGGTCAACAAGGAAGGGATGATTCCACTGCATAGTCTACCTGGGCTTTTCTCTAAGGCTATTGCCCATGTACTGCTTTGTCATTTAGTGCTCTATTAACTATTGTCAAGTTTCTTGGATTTTGTTTATATCCGGCATCGTGGTGTGCCTTGGGTTCTTCTAGCATTTTCTAGATATTGTAAGGAGTAGCGTTTATACTCCGAGACTTGTCTCTTATTTTCTATCTGCATGGCATTTCATTTAAATTAAAGTTATTATTTAAATGGGGTGTTACAATCCACAACCAAATGTTTGATCATGAGTGTTCCACCAAAATGCAGCAACCACATGAAACCCACTTAGCACCATTGTGTTGCTAGAGAAACTATGTGTTGGAATTAATTGAGTCTGAGGTGTGTTAGAATTTCTCTACTATGATGCCTTTAGATGTCTCTTCTTCGAAATGTAAAATATCATCTCTTCTTTGTTGATTAACAAAAAAATAAATAAATAAAACAATGCAAAAATTTATAATTTTTTACACTACAAGAAAACTTCTAAATAGTAACCAATTTTTAGTGACCAATAATTATTAGTAACTATAGTGGCCAATTTAGATATCAATTTATAAAACTAAAAATTATTGGTTACTAAAATAGTTACTATTATGAATAAAAAATTATAATTGGTCATTAAATTGGTCTTTAAAATTAGCTACTATGATTTTGACTACCAAAGAAAATTGGTCACCAAAAGTATTACCTAGGTTTGGCCACCAAAATGAATTAGTTTCTAAATTAGTCTCTAATTAATTAGTGACCAATTTAGTAATCAATTATAATTTTTTATTTATAATATTGACTATTTTAGTAACTAATAATTTTTAATTTTGTAAATTGGTATCTAAATTTGTCACTGTAATGTTTAACTATTTTTTGTTTCTAAACTTAGTTTCTAATTGAGGATTTTCTTATAGTATTAAATTTCATTTTTAATTTATACATGAATTAATTTTAACTTACGAAAAAAATTGTTTAAATTTATTTAAAAAAATTTCTTTTGAAAAAGTTTGTATACATGCAGCAATTATGATAATAAAGTATGTTTACACGAAATACTTATAAAAATATTGGACTATGAGCTATTTTTAATCTCAAAATCTCATGATATAGTGTTTTATTCTAGCACATAAATCAAGTCTAGGTTAAGAATAATTTAAATACATATTTCACTTAACTATCTAAAATGTCTTAAACAAAATTTTGATATTCAAATTCTAAAATAAATAATATCTCGGATATTAATGATGTTAATAAACTTGAAAACAAAACATTAGCATTTAAATATATCTAATAGTCTCACGTCCAACGTTTTATAAGAATAAAACCATAATGGAACCTTGTTCCAAATTAAATGCAATTGATACAATCTTAATAGACTTTAAGACAAAACATTAATAACCTAGTATATTTAATAGTTTCATGTCTTATGTGTTGTCTGAATAAAATTTGAAATCACAAGTTTCTTTATTATATATTGTTCACAGCTTTTTTATTTAAACTCAACGGAATATAAGACTCATACTTAAATTCTTACTATTCTTTAATTTAATTCTATGATCTTGATCCGTTATTTAATGAAGAAAACAATACGTAGCCTGTACGTACACCCGAATTTAATAACAATTTTGTATGATATCTTGCTGATGACGGTTTTCCTATATAATTTGGAGGATATATAGTGAGAGATTCTCTTTTCAAATGGGTTTCTTTTCCATCACATTCGTCACCACTTGTGTCAACTCTTATGTGCTAATAAACTATTTTAATTTCAAATTTAATGCATACATAGAATCTTCAAACCTACGTGATTCTTTATATATCAACAAAAAAGGGTGTTTGTTCATATACCAGATTTCGAGCTTCAAATAAATAACACACGCATATACTCTAAACCATTCTTAGAAAACTTCCATGGCCCCATCAAATTATAAGCATTCATACGCAATCACATATAAATATTAAGAAAATTATGGAATATGTGCTCTTTTTTCAATGCTTCACCACTAATTAGTACTTGGTTACTTTGGTATTAGTCCCTCACCTCAGTTTTTGTTATTCATGCAAAAAAATTAGGTTATATATTTTGAGGTATTAGATGCTTCTCTTCTCCACTTTCAGTGTTTCTATTTTGTTATTAGCTCCTAAAAGGAATATGGTATCAACAAAATAGCCATATCCTCCTTATGATAAAGAAACCTAATAATAACCTAATTTACAATATTCCTTATCTACACATTCTGCCTAAAAGTGTGTGTGTGCATTGCATGTATCACTTTCCAAATGCCATTCTATTATCGAAATAATCATGATTACTATATTGTTCTGACTTTCTAATCTTATCACTGCTTTATGTCACTAACAAATTAAAATTAAGTGGATGTGTTAATTTGCTTAAATTAACACAATGTGGCTTACTTATGGGGCACATATCCCTCAAAGAAAGGACGAACCACCATTACCCTAAGGGGAGGAAAAGGTTCAGCTTAATGATTATATAATCTTAGAGGAAAAAAAAAAGTAAATTAAGTAAACTTTTTGAAACCTAATAGAATCAGAATCTAGAGGCTCACTTTAACTAAAAGTTTTCATGTGTTAATCTCATCACACATACCTCCACCATTAACTTGTAGCATGGAAGGTTTACTCATTATACAAGTTACATGAAGGGGCATTTTAAATTTCATAAAAAGTATTATTTCAATTTAATAATATATATGCTCTTATTATTGCACTGTAATAATACCGGATGGTACTGTTATCTAAGAAATGGACTTTAAGTGTTAATCAACTTTACCAAACCAGTTTGTGAGGTAAGGTTTTTCACCTATATATACTCTAAATTGACCTTATCTTTAGTCGATGTGGGACTTCTAACACATCATTCTCACGTCGAGGTATATATATCTCGAGTGTGGGACTAGACATTAATAAGCTCTAACCTGGTTCTGATATCATGTTAAGAAATTGACTTTAAACCTAACTTAACCCTACAAAACTGACTTGTAAGGTGAGGTTTGCACCCACGTATATACTCTAAATTAGTCTTATCTCTAATCAATATGGGACTTCCAGGTAAGATAGACTTTGATGACGTTGGTAAATGAGTTTATATCTACTTAACCTTATATATTATAATTTAGTTCAACCTTTAATTGATGTGAGATTTCCATAAAAAATTCATTCAAAATTATTATGCCAACTGACAAGGAAAAATAATTGGCTCAATAAGGTGAGGATTGGTTTATTCCATTTATATACTATAATTTGGTCTTATCTTTAATCGATGTGAAATTTCTAATGCATCCCCTCACACCAAGAACATCAAGCATGAGAATCAAAGAGACCTGATATTGGATGACATGATAAGATTTACTATATTAAGACATTAGAACTTATGTCAAACTCAATCTCACTAAACCACTTCAATAGGTGAAGTTTGTCCCCACCTATATACTACATAATTTGCTATTATCTATACCCAATGTGAAATCTCCAACAAAAGTATTTGATGACCAACATAAATAACTTATCATATCCTATTTTAATTTAATGTACATTAGATTATCAAGATATGATAACCTTATTCCGTGAGGTTTTTTTTTTCTAGAAATATTCACTTATGTAACTTTTTACTTAAGGGTTTGCAAGGTTAAAAACAAAGAAGATATGATAAGATGTTTTATTCTTATTTAAAGCATCAATATTTAAAATCTCAAAATAAAATTTTCTACACACCTTAAAGCGGTGGATTACCTTTCTTCTTTTCACCATTGTTGCTCTTCCTAGCATATAATTCTTGTTTTTATCATTCAATAATGCTTACCATTTGATAATGTTTTTCTTTTCTCAGATAATTATTATCCTACAATTATTCCTTTCTTGTTTTATTCTAGAATTTTTATTTTGGTTTTAGAGTAATTTCATGTGTTAATTGTCGAATTAGATTTAATAAATACGTGATTGAGAACTGTTTGATTTAGGAATATATATATATATATATATATATATATATATATATATATATATATATATATATATATATATATATATAATTGTGGGGTTTTTTTAATTAAATTATTGCACAAACAGATTTTCGTGTCGATGCACACAACATTCATTAAAATGCAAACAGGCACAGTAAGTAAAAGAGTTCAGTTTCATAAATTGCAAAGTAGCTTATTAGCTAAAACAAAATAATTTGAGTTTTGGTTCGTTTTGGGATTAATAAGAGTATGTTGGATGATTCCATAAACATGGTGAAAGAATTGAAAGAAATAAAAAAGAAATTATCAAAGATCGTTTAGATGCTGGGAGAGATATTCGCAACTCTCATTGATTGCAATAGTTTAGGTTACAAAGAAGCTTATGGTCATAAATGTGTGAAATCTTAATTAAAGAGAGTATAAGAAAAATTGTCGTGTTTCAAATAAATTAGGGTAAAACATGTTTTAACTTCATTAATGATTAAGATAATTGAACACATATTTGACTTTTAATAATTATCCAGTGTGTTTTTTGAAAAATGTTCATGCTAAGTATTATTGTCATAATGTTAAAGATTTTATTTACAGAACAAAAAACATTGAAGATCATACCAAACCCACCATAAAAGTATATCATGAACAAAAAAACTATTATGAATACACTAAGTAAAAACATGAAAAATTCTTTAAAACTCATTCTTCTCAAAGTCGTTGCTTTGAAGGATTAAGTATTAACTTTCTTTGACTTACCCTTACCAAGTTTTCTTGTAGTTTGAACTGGCCCATCATCCTCTTCAATATTAGAATATTCCTTCTCATCGAGCGTATTCATCCATTAGTTAATTTCAATTCTTCTGCAAAACGAGTTTTCTTATACATCAAAGAATTATGAACCGCCTCCAAACTACTATGTAGAGAATGTAGTTGCAGTGTGACATCCTCCAAAGAATGCATATTAAGGAATCAGACTTCACTAGTTTTAGCATAGGCCAATGTTTTAGGTCCATTTACTTGTGACTTATATGGTTAGCTTTATGTGTATATATAACACACCTCTTGTAACATCTTATACACCTCTTGTAACATTTTATACACAATCCATGATTGAGAATGAATTCTTGTAGTAGTTCGTCTTTCCTAAACCCTAAGCCCTCAGTCTCTTTCACAAATTTTATTATTGAGAGAGGATTTTTTCAGTAGTTCCTCTTTCATAAACCCTAAGCCCTAAGCCTCTTTCGCAATTTTTCAAGTTTCATCTTATCACAATTTTGTTTTCTGCTTTGAGGCATTTTTGGAGGTTCTACACCATGTTCTTTATGTCATTTTAAGGTATTTGCAATCCTCTAATGTTGGGTTTGTATTTTGTTTTGTTCATTGTTTTCGCTGTGTGGTTTGCATTTTTGTTTTGTATTTCATTTGTTAAGACACTTGTACTTTTCAGTCTATTAGTGTGCAATTGGGTGGTAAAATTATTCCTACTAGAGTTATGTTATGAAAAACTTTCTTCGTAGATATGGTAAATTATATTTCAAGTGTTAAGGCAAAACTGATTGACACCAAAGTCGATGATATGGAAAATTATCACTTGGGTCAATAATTCTGTTCCACACTCGATTGACGCTCAATTGACAAAATATAATACTACAAAGGAGGTATGAGATCACTTATCTCGATTGTATACATAATTTAATTTTGGCAAACAATATAACCTTGAGACAAATATTTGTGCACTAAAACAAAATGACATTAGTATTCAAGACTCTTATTCTATCAAGACAACCCTATGATTGCCTTGATTGACCCTGCACGATTCAGTGCTTTTACACCGTATATTACTCGTAGGAAATCACAATGTTTGGTTCAATTTCTTATGGCCTTGCGCAATGATTTTTAAAGTTTGCATGGTTCAATTTTGCATTGTAGCTCTTTTCCTTATATTGATGATGTTATTAATGAATTTTTAGCAGAGGAAATCATAATTGCTTCCCAACTACAGGCCAATTGTAACATCTCGGTCGGATATTACTAATTTAAGTAATAAAAAAAGAAATATGATGAAAACCTCATTTATTATACTTCGCTTCCCAAAAACGCGGGAAATTTTAAAACATTTATAAATCAGAAGTTATCCAAAAATCCATAATTTATGAAACTCCAATACAATATCCAAATTCACAAAGCAGTAAAACACTGTTTACAAGGTTCATAAAAACAATAATGATAAAATTCCAGTAAAAGCTTTTCCCAGCTAACGCTTTCTTTGATGTTATGTCTCATCATCACCACCTGCAACATCATCTGCTCCCATGTAACGCATTACACGATCATCGTCAAACACAAGCAGATAGGGTGAGCTCATAAACAAATAACATATAAGTTAATAAGAAAATCAAGATACACCCATCTATTTTATTCTAGTTAATTCTTAGCCAAGACCTTAATCCCCAAGGCTTTTCAACATTCACAACACACAAAATAGTTAGTCTCGGATTCAGGGTTTATGATGCTCACACGAACCTGCCTGCTCGTGGTCCTACCTCTACGAACCTCTCCGCTCGTAGTCCTGTTCTATGGACCTACCCGCCCGTAGTCTAACACACGTGATCCACCAGCTACGTACCTCCCCGCACACAACATATCTCAAGTGTGAGCATGAAACATATGAACCTACCTCGCTCGTATCCCCACACGAGAGTAATAGGATATGAACCTCCCCGCTCATATCATCACGTATTCACCACCATCCATGAACCTACCTACTCATGGCACAACATCCCATGATCCAAGTTTCACATCACAACATGATAACGAAAACAAGCAAAGCACACTACGCTACACAAGGTACATACTCAAGCTGGTCCTAGGGATTCCAATGCTTCCACGAACCTGTCCGCTCGTAGTCCAACTCTACGAACCTCCTCGCTCGTAGTCCAACTCTATGGACCTACCCGCCCGTAGTCCAACACACGTGATCCACCAGCTACGTACCTCCCCGCACGCAGCATCTCTCAAGTGTGAGCACGGAACATACGAACCTACCTCGCTCGTATCCTCACACGAGAGTAATAGGATATGAACCTCCTCGCTCATATCATCACGTGTTCATCACCAGTCATAAACCTACATGCTCATGACAAGATCAAGCATATCCCAGAGCAGGACCAACACAACAAGTCATCAAAAACATATCATAACACACCTTGCCACTACAACATCGCCTAGCGCAGCCTAAGCGCCGCTAAGCGAAATGGCAGTACAAACTGCCTGGCGGTTTCACATCACCGTCGGGCGCCACAACTCACAAGACATCCATGTTTCCTACTATCGCCTGGCGGTTCAATCTACAGCGCCATGCGCTACACCAGTAATGTGACACTACTGGTTTTAGGTACTTTAATCCATTTCCTAGAATTCAACCATTCAATTCTCAAACATCCAGAAATCAACATACACATTCATATAATCCAAATTACAACATCATAACACATGCATCTTTCAAGTATAAGCACACATTCCTCTCTTTTATAATTCATATATACTTACCTCTTAAATCAATTCCAACACACACTTTATTTGACCTTCTCATTTTCCTAACCCTTTGCATGCTTACAATTCACATACTCCACATAAGACACCATCAAAGTTATATACTTATTCTGCATGCCCTCGCAATTCTATTACATTTAAAGTATGATTATCATGTTCCCATACTTCCCCAAAACTCGTCATGATTATGCAACACTCGGTCATAGTGATATCATCAATAGTGGCCTTATTCACACACTTATAACATCATACATTCGAGCTAACATATATAGGTTCATATATTCAACATGCCTCACCAAGCACTACCAAAAACATACTCATCATTCACACATTTATACATATATATATATATATATATATATATATATATATATATATATATATATACATTCACCAATCAAGGCCATACCAGCACTTGAGAACACTTAATCATCCATTAGTAATCATACTATTAGAGAATTCAAACGACCAATCATGCGTGACGTATATCTCTAGCTACTGTCCTCCAAATCAAATCTCCATCGTTCATAGTGAAGAACTACATGTTATGGACTACCTGTCAAAATTTTACCTAAATCAAACGGTTAATGAACCAGGAAATGCAGTTTTACGAAAACTGCGCAAAACAGAAAAAAAAAGGTGGCGCCTAACGCCCAGAAATAAGGAAGGTGGCGCCTGGCGAGACTATACTACCGCTGGGCGGTTCCTTTTCTGCAAAAAATACAGAAAACATCGTTTTTCGTGAATCAGAGCGCCACGCATCACTCGTCAGGCGGTTCCTGCTGTTCTAGGAACCCCAACATTCTTCCTTGCACATGTGAACCTCAACCCACTCACAACAACTCTGAGTTCAACCAATTTATGACTTTATAAGATACGATTCCATCTTTTAGGATTACAATTCATTCTCTAACACTTCCCATACCCGAATTCATTCACATTTTCCATTTAGATTAATGTCATTTTCGAAATCCCTAAATCATCAACCCTAAGATAACCTTCATGCCATTTTCTTCTCAATTAAACCTCAATTCCACGAATTGCCAATGAAATACGATGTTTAATCATTCATAAAATTAGAACGCGATTTCTCCCCGATCAGAAACCTCCCAGAACTTGAGAAACATCAAAATCAAGCCAAAAATTGGTTCACGTCGCCTGGCGGATCAATCACCACCGCCAGGCCCTTCATAAAAACCCAGAAAATTGGGTAAAATTGGTATTGTCGCCTGGCGGTCGGGAGCTTACTGCCAGGCGATTCCTCTTCAGGAAGCCAAAAATAAGCCACAACGCATGTGCCGCCTGACAGCTATGAATAGTCCGCTAGGCGGTTTCTGGAAATTTCCAAAAACCCAGAAAAACACAAACAACACAATAGAAATGCATACAATTCATATCAAACATTATACAATTCATGTTCATACATAAAAACTAACGTGTAAACTCCCCTAACTTGTTAATCCTTGCTCAATTCGAAAACTCCAAGCTTATTTCGTGCTCCCCACAAGTGCTCCTTTGTTTCACCACCAAATTGACCTGAAACCCTTGCGCCTATGCTGATAATGGTTGCTTTGATCACTTCCTTTCCCAGTGCACTCATAACAGCAGTTTAAACACTCTTACCACTTCTTTTTTATCCAATTATTACAGTAAAAGTTCCTATTTACTCTCTAAAACGAAAATTTGTATAAAGGGGGCTTAATAACTATTCAATAGTCATTAACAAGGTGTTTTCTCAGCCCCTTAGGCTGCCCATTTTGCAGGTCGGGTTTCTCTCCCCTTTCATATTCTTGCCAAAAGAAAATTAGGCAAAAAGAAAGTTTAATTAATTCTTAGCAAGGTTTAAACACACAACCCCTCAATTACAAAGTCAATGCACAACTAATTCAACCAACACATGTTTCATGGTAATTCTTATAATATTAGGATTACATTATCACTACTCACATTCAATCATAACATTAAAATAATGCACATTTTAAAATATCATATAATTGGCATACTTAGGACTCAAACCTAAGTCCTTTCACACAACCAAGTACTCTCAACCACTTGAGCTAGTACTATTTCACATCATATCAATTTCCATTAAATGCCATATAGGCTTCTACTACTCGCATTTATTAAATAATTATTTATTTAATTATTCAAATTTCTCGGGTCTTACACCAATATAGCCTTACATTCTCAAGGAACATCATCACCAAATATATCTTTTAACAAATGGATCATTGACTCAAGTGTCACTAATCATATGTCACATTAGTTGCCTTTTTTTGTTTCATTATCCACTAACTCATTCATGTCAATTGTAACTATTAATGGTGATTCAGTTCCATTATCTGGTATTGGTACCATTGTCACATCATCTTTGTCTTTGTCTGATATTTACTACATACCTAGTCTTGCTATGAATCTTATTTTTGTTGGAAAAATATATGATTTTGGATACAATGTATATTTCTCTCCATATGATTGTTTTGTACAACACCGCACATCTAAGAAGGTGATTGGGATAAGTCATATCAAGGTGGACTCCAGAAATGTCAAAATGAGCTCCAACCCGTGAGCCAACCTGGCTTACCACGGGTGATACGATCCCATTCAAGAAAGAGTATGATCGTTTCTGAATTTGAATCCTCAAGAGGCACGACACGAATAAATAAGAGAAGAACGTGGAATAAGACAAAGATGGAAGACGCCACAATCTAGCAGATTGATAAGTCAAGTAAAGATTCACCACAAAGATCTTAATCTTTGATAAGAACCGGAGGCCTAAGCCAAGAACAAAGAGAATCATCTCTTTAATGAAATCAAATTCAATATATGACTAAAAGTGTCTACATTGTTTTTGGTACCTCTATATATAGGCACATAACTTTAAGAAAACCTGAGAACCCTACAAGAAGGCCCAAACCCAAAACATAAAAACATAAACTAATTTATAAAAGAAAGCCCAAAGCCCAAAAAATAGAACATAACTAATTCTTAAGAGGAAACCCAAAGTCTAAAAACATAAACTAATGTTCCTAAAAACTATCCTTCAAATGTGCTTCAAGTCATGATCTTCATATTCTTTAAATTTCAGATTTCTTGTAGCATCAAGAGCCTTGAATAGTTTTGATCTTCCAATCTCTTGCTCCTTGCCCTTTTCATAGGTCTTTTAAATTGTAAAGGTTCATCTTCAAGTTCTTCTTGTATGGAATCTTGGGATAGTCCTCTATCATTCCCTCATTCTTAAAGAGAATTTGTCCTCAAATTTATACTACTTGAAGTTTAGGATATAATCATCTATCATACCTTCCTTCTTAAAATGAATTTGTCCTCAAATTCGTCTCACTTGAAGATTCCTTATCAACGGCTTCGAGCTGGGTTGGGTTGAGAAAAATTAAGTTTTTTCAAAAGTGGGTTGAACTCAACCCGACCCATTTAACCCACGGGTTCGAGCTAGGTTGAAAGTGGGTTGACCCACTTAACCCACCAACATTTTTTATACAATTTTTTTAAATTCTTTTATATTATTTACTACTCCTAATTATATAGATTCACAATTTTATGTTTTTAAATGATAAAATGTTGCTCAATAATATTTGAATAGTTTGATTGTTTAATTAATTTGATTGTCAATTTATGTATGTTGATACTTTAATCTTTAATCATTATCTTTATAATAAATTACTCAAACAACCGTCTTATAAAAAAATTTTCTACATTAGCATGACAAAAATGTGTAGTTTTTTCATTTATATTTTGTTGAATAACATGACAAAAACTGTGTAATATAAGCCATGTTTTCTTGGACTATATGGACACTTTCTTGGAAATAATTCACATTGGTGGTGAGTATGATGAAGACATTGGCTCTTGATTTTACAGTGATTGTCATTTCATGGGTTGCTTAAAAAATTATTCAAATATTTGAATACTTAAAAATAAATAAATAACTTTTTTTTCTTTTTTATGTGGGTTGGTGAGTCAACGCACTTAACCCACCAACCCATGGTGGGTTAAGCCGGGTTGCAAAATTTCTGACTCACCATAAAGTGATTCGGGTTGAGCTCATTCATTTTTAACCCGGCTCATGGTGAGCCAACCCGTGTAAGCCAGGTCGGCTTACTTTGACATGTCTAGTGGACTCTATGTTTTGAATCAATTCAAGGAGTCAATAGTTGCAGCCTCTAGTGTGGATTTATCTTTGTTTCATTTATGGCATTCTCGTTTAGTTCATGTTTCTCCATCTCGTTTAAATTTTGTGTCTACAAGAGTCATGGGTACTTTGGATAGTCATAATATTTCATCATAATGGTTGTAAACTGGCAAAATTTTCCGTTTTACCTTTTAATAAAAGTATTTCTTCTTCTCTTACCCTTTTGATCTTGTGCATTCTGACGTGTGAGGACCCTCTTATGTATCCACCAAAGGAGCTTTTAGATATTACGTCTCTTTCATTAATGATTTTACTCGTTTCACTTGGATCTATCTTATGAAACGTTGGTCTGATTATCTCACAATTTTTAAAAAAATTAATGCTCTTGTACAGGCCAACACTCTGCTACCATAAAAATCTTTCATTGTGACTTGGAGGTGAATATACTTCTAATGATTTTACCACTTTACTTTCCTCTAATGGAACTATACATCATACCTCTTGCATTAACACTCCTCAACAAAATGACGTTGTTGAGAGAAAAAATCACCATCTTTTTTAGACTACAAGATCATTCTTGTTATCTACCGATGTTCCAAGTGTCTTTTGGGGGAAATTTATTCTTACAATGATTCATGTTATGAATCGAATCCTGATTTCACATAATTTTGGTTTGTCTCCTTCTGAAAAATTGTATGGTCATGCACCTAATTACTCTACTTTGTGTGTGTTTGGATGTACCTATTTTGTTTTAAAACCACATGTTGAGCATATTACATTATCAGCTAAGTCTACTTTATGTGTCTTTTAGGATATGATGTTGGTCAAAAGGGATATCGTTGCTTTGATTCAGTTAGTCAAATATTGTATGTCTCACGTAATGTTGTGTTGTTAGAACACATTCCATTTTTTTCTATTCCAGCTAGCTCACATTATTTGACTACATATGGTGTCATTAAAATTGATCCTTTGGATATTGATGACACTACACCTACTTCTGTACCAACTCCTGATCATGTCTTAGCACCAATTATAGACACCGCATTAGAGTTTGTACTTATAGATTCCCCTACTATGCTTGTTCAATCATCTTTTGAGCTTGTGGTTCCTCTACCACTTGTTCGGCCCAATCATAATCATAAGTCTGCTCAACCACCAGATTTTGTTTATTCCTCCTATTCTAGTTTATTTGTTGTTTTGTTGTCTTTATTCATCGTCTTCATGAGCCTTCATCATATATAGAGGTTGTTTGTGATGCAATTTGGCAGAATACTATGGCTAAGGAACTTACTGTTCTACATCCACTAGTACAAAAATTATATTTTACATCGTTTTTTATGGCTTATTATATCGATTTTAGACCCAATGTAATAATTAACGATGTAATAAATTTGACACTCTTTATATCGATTATGGAACAACCGATGTAACACATGGTATTAAAAAAAATACAAATATTCGAGTGCTCCAGCTATAACAATCTTCATGGAAAAAGAATAAAAACTTATGCAACATCCACTTTAGCAAATCACAATGAAACTGTGGGTACTTAATACAAATATATTCATATTAAATAGAATAGCAATCCAGCTAGCTTGAGCCAAGATCCATCAAAATATTCTCGACATGAATTCATAGGAAAACATTTACAGAGGACACTCTTTACCAAAAGATAATCAAATCAAATGTTTAAAATTTAACTAATATTTTAACTAACACTTGTGATGAACCAAGCATCAATGATGTTGAACTGAGAAGCCTCGAGTCAAACGGAATAGCAACTGCATCGAACAGAGCAATGGTGACGAGCGGAGCAGTAGCGATGAGCGGAGCAACGGTGGCAAGCGGAGCAGCGATGGCGAGCGGAGCAGCGGTGGCAAGCGGAGCAATAGTGGCAAGCAGAGCAGCGACGACGCTCGAAGCAGAACCATCGACAGTGATGACAAACGAAGCAGTTCCAGTGACGACAACAAAGATGAGCGGAGCAGATCTAGCTGCGGTGGTGTTGAGCACAACAATCCAACAACAACAACGACGAGCGAAGCAAATCCAACAACAGTGACAATGAAAATAATAGATCTAGCAACGACGACAATGAGTGAAACAAATCTAGCAGAAGCGGGGTCAAGAAAAACATATCCAGCAACTCGGACGACAAGCGTAGTAGAGCAAAGCACCACCAGCACCGAGCAAACCACTATCAGAGTGAACTTGAAGAGGAATATGATGAGGAAGGATGGTTCGTTGCAGGAGAAGATTTGGGGCTTTGATGGGAGAGAAAATATTTGAAGAAGAAAGAAATGGGGATTGCGTTTGCATGAGAGTGTTTTTGAGATTTTTAATCCAATGTTACATCGGTTTTAATTACAACCGATGTAATATGCGATTCTTTAATTACAAAATTGCCACCGCATTTTTATTACATCATTTTTAACTAAACTGATGTAATATATTGTTGTTAAAAGGTAATTTTGCACTAGTGATCAGACTCATACGTGGGATCTAGTTCCATTGCCACAAGGAAAATGTCCTATTAGATCTCATTGGTATACAAAATCATGACAAAATCAGATGACTCATTTGAAAGGTATAAAGCTAGACTTGTTGCTAAAAGATATACCCAAGAGTATCCCATGGATTAGGAAACATTTACTTTTGCGACAAAGATGAATACTATTCATACCTCGATTGTTTTCGTTTCTAATTTCCAATGGAAGATTTTTCAAATGGATGTGAAGAATGCCCTTTTGAATGAGGATCACATGATTTCGCCACCAAGTGTCTCTCACAAATCTAGTGAAGTTTGCAAACTTCAAAAAGCCCTTTATGGTCTTAAACAAGCACCTCGTACTTGGTTTCAGAAGTTTTTTACTGTAATTGTCTCTCTAGGTTTTATTGTCAGTCATTATGATTTTGCATTATTTGTCAGGAAAACCAATGCAAGACATATTTTTTTATCCTTATGTATTGATGATATGATTATTACTGGTGATGATTTTGATGGAATTGCATCTTTAAAAACTGCATTATCCCATCGTTTTTCTACGAAAGATTTGGATGTACGGCATTACTTTTTAGGTATCGAGGTTGCTTCTTTTTCAAAAGGTTATATTTTGTCTAAGTCCAATTATATTGTTGACCTATTTGGCGTGTTTGGCTTACTGACAACAAGATTGTTGATACTACTCTTGAGACAAGTGTTTGATTTTCCCCATCGAATGGTGCTCCTTTGACTGATTCTACTTTATATCGAATTATTGATAGGAGTTTGGTTTATCTTACTATGATTGGACTGGACATTGCACATGTTGTTCATATTGGTAGTTAGTTTGTTTCACCTCCAATAACAGTTCATTTAGGTGTTGTTCTTCGTATTCTCAAGTATCTTTGGGGCACTCAGTTTCAGCCTCTTTTGCTTTCGTCTATGTCGTCTTTAGACTTGCGTGCTATTGTGATGCAGATTGGAATGGTGATCCTAATGGTCGAAAATCCATTAATAGGTGGTGTATTTTTCTTGGTGATTCACTTATATCATGGAAGAGTAAGAAACAAGATGTTACATCTTGATCGTCCACAGAAGTTGAGTATTGCACCATGACTTTGACTACTTGTGAGATTATTTAGCTAACTTGGTTACTTGCATATATGGGTGTCTATTTGAAAGATCATACGCCTCTACATTGTGACAATAAAAGTGTTATTCAGATTGCTTAAAACTCTTCTTTTCATGAGCGAACCAAGCATATTGAAATAGATTGTTATTTTACTCGTCATCATCTTCAACTTGACATTATATCTTTACCATTTGTTCTTCGACTCTACAGATTGCAGATATATCTACCAAGCTGCACTTCATTTTACGATTTCATTTTTTATTTGACAAACTCTCAATGCATTTAGCCGTAGCATTCTGAGTTTGAGAGGGGATGTTAGCATATGCTTATGTTTTATACCCATTTACTTATGGCTTATAAGGTTAGCTTTGTGTGTATATATAACATACCTCTTGTAACATTTTATACACAATCATCTTCATATATTTCTTTGTTTTCTACAACTGGTACATCACTAGTACTAACATCTAGATTCTTAACTAGAGAAAGTTCATTTACAACACAAATATTATCATGATTAACCACCACTGGTCCGACAGCGATTGAATAGTATGTTGTACCACACGCCCCACTAAAGGCACACTCTCCACCACAAGCACAAGCTCCACCACAATTTCCATAGATTGAGTTAAAAAACCCTTACTCTCATATTGTGCACCAACAACCTTAGAACGATAATATTGTTGTATTTTTGTATCAATTATTTGCTTCCTGAAGTACCATTGACATTTAGTTGTAACTGACATATATTTTACAATTATCTCATATGTTTGCTAAAAGAGAAAATTGATGTTAATACAATCAATCTTGAAATGAACTTTTGAAGTCAGTAGCTTTAAAATCTTATAATTCTTAATGGTTCCTTCATGATTAATTGATCAATTGTATCATGATGTTAATTATTAATTTTCTCTCTAGTAAACATATGTAATAAAATTATTAATGGAGTTCAAATAAAATTAAACACTACAAGAAAATGTCTCATTAGTAACCAATTTTAGTGACAAAAGTTGTTAATTACTATAGTGACCAATTTAGTTACGAATTTACAAAATAAAAAATTATTGATTACTAAAATAGTCACTATTATGAGTGAAAAATAATAATTAGTCTCTAAATTGGTTTCTAAAATTTAGCTATCAAAATTTAGTTACCAAAGAAAATTGGTCACTAAACATTAGCTAGCTTGGTTTTTGCTACCAAAGGAATTGGTTTCTAAATTAGTCTTCAATTAATTAGTGACCAATTTAACGTCCAATTATAATAGTAATGACTATTTTAGTAACCAATAATTTTTTATTTTATAAATTGATATCTAAATTAGTCACTATAGTGACTAACAACTTTTAATCATTAAAATTAGTTGATAATAAGATATTTTCTTGTAGTGAAAATAATATTGTAATAAAAATATACTTTTTTTTATATCCTTCAAACAAAAATATCAATATTTAATGTATTGAATCTAATATCTGCCCATTTATCCAATAAATTATAATATCAATAAAGTTCAAACAAAACTAATATAATTAAAATTCTTGCAATAAAATTATAGTTTTTTCTTCTCGTTAAAATTAAATTGAAAATTGTTAATATTTATTATTCAACCGACTATTATGTTTTTAGTTCTTAAACTTAAACGTTAAATTAGAATTCATCTATGTTCCAAAATTTGACACATTTGGTCGTCAAATTTGAAAATAATGTATTAGTCAAAGTTAATGACATTATTTTTGTTTACTTGTTAAACAATGTTCTAGACTCATATTTATGCTGGAGTTTGTCAAAACGATATAAACAACTGAAATGTCATTCTAAAACGTGTATTGACACATCAAGAAGATTGAACACAATTAGTTTAAAAAAACTATATTTATTCATTTTTAAAATTTTAAAATTGTATTAAAATTTTAGACAAAGATGAATTATAATTTACTTTTATATCAAAGTTATGATATTTAATATGAAGAGCACATGAGCATACTGCGAAATTGAAAGGGGATTAAGGTGGATCCAGCTGGTGTTGATGTTGATCGAAAGAGATGTGAATAAAAGCTCCAAAAAGCCAAAATGTGTAGAGCTCTTACTAGTTTAGAGCTGCGTATTTAACCAAACTAGGTACCTAGCCTTTCCAATATGATCTATGAAGGATACATAGTTTTCAAGCTTTTAATTTAGGGTTTGTGGGTTTCAAAAGAGAAACGAGCATATGCAAAATCTTAGTGGAGCTTACTTTTTCTGATTCTCATTTTATAAAGTTTGTGGGTGCCTCAAGGAATTTAGGGTTTGTCCCACCATGTTTTCCTCTTAATTAAAAATCATAACTTCAAAACCTTCCCTCACTTGCTTTGTCCTCAAAAATTCAGACAACTGTGCAAACTCACATATGAAATCATGGATCCTAGCTGGACATAACAATGAATATGCTCCCATCTAACAAATCATGCTACATCTCAAACTTATGTCTCCAATGTATACATTTTAGCTTTAAATTCTAGGGTTTCTTGTAAGAGTTTCATATATGTAAATATTTTTAGGAGAGAAAAATAAAAAATAAATAAGTCTTTTATGAGTTGAAATTAATGTATACATAAATTAATGGCTTGAGACTTATTATTCACTTTAGTTCTTTTCTTCTTCTTGGTTTACTCTTTTAGAGGTGTTTATGAGAAATTTCTATAACCAAATAAAGGGAAGGAAGGTTGGTTATTCTTATTTTCTATTTAAGGCCAAGGCATTTTCAAGTTGAACCTTTTGTGTTTTTAATTTTTCTTTATATATTGTAGATTTTTATATACGTACGGATTGAAACACTCTTTATTAATATTAATAATAATTTATATCGATCTCTACTATAACTTTTTTCACACTTCAATTTACACAACTCCTTTCACTTTTTTTTTATCACTCTTTTCTTCTCTATACATCATATATTGTATGTTGTAATCTTTGTCACAAGACACTACTAAAAAGAGAATTAGTTAACTATGAAAATTAAAGACAAAAATCAAATTTTAATTGGGAGACATTTCCTTCTTTTTTTTCATCTAATTTCTATCTTTTCCTTTTTTAGTCTTCTAGATACACTAATGTTAAATCATCATTGTGATTTATTTTTCACAATATTTAATAGAAAATGTCAAGTTTTAAATAAAGCTTATATATATATATATATATATATATATATATATATATATATATAAAAGCTTTATTTAGAGCTTTTAAACAATCAATCACAAGATCATCATATAAAGTGGACTTGATATTCAACCAAATTCTTTATTCTCTAGGCTCTCCCTCTAACGGGTCTCGTAGGCTTTTTGATTTCACCTTTTAATTAATTTAATTATTTTATAAAGTAATTTTAAAATTTGGTATAAATTTGGAAATCAATTTTTAAGTGACTGTCTTTTGACTTGGTCTTCCATCCGAAAACCTGGGTTGATGGATCCTCACTATTGCTCATAAACCTTCCTTATCCGAAAGTGATGGTTTATTTTTCAAATTCATTAACATTTTATCATAAAACCCTATCATATGATTAACCCTAATAATCCCTATGTCTTTCTCTTTTCTTCTCTAAATTATTCAAGGATCACTAATTACAAAAGTTTTACTAGTTTATTCTATAAATTGATCGTTACCAAAAAAGAAACATGTTAAACCCTCAAAGTCTTTATCATCACTCGAATAAAATCCTCATGAATCACACCTTTCAAGTTTTCAATCATATCCAGAAAAACTTACGTATCAATTATTTATAATCTATTTTCTTACTTAAATCCTATCAATTTTCAAGAAAGAATATAAGAAAGAAACTTAGGTTTATAATATATTTTTTTTTATATTTACTAAATTATTACTTTCAACTCAAAACATTAAGACAATAAGTTTATAGTTTTTTTTTAAGAATGTTATTCACCTCATTATTTTATTTAATGTGAAACTTCTAATGCCACACTTAAATTCCTCACAAAATAAATTAAAAAATTTTAAGAATTATCACACGTTTCAAGTTTTGGATTCCGTGGCTGTAATTTTGTGTTAAAATTGATACATGAACTGGTCAAAACATTGTAGCTTCTCTTATTCAGCATCACATAGCTAGGGTTTGAGGCAAAGGACCACCAAAGTGTTGTTCACCAAAACTTGTAACACGATACAATGGATGATGCTGTGCACGTGTTCCCGTGAGCACACTTGTGTCTTTTGTCTGCTGCATTGGTATAGGTATGGTACTTAGGTTTGGCACCACACCTAGAATTTCCCTCTTAAGGGTCACTAAATGGTCCTTGTCATAGGACTTATTGCATGCATAAAGAGGGGCACACACCTATGAACAATGACACATTGAGTGCCCAAAGTTCATCATCCTCCAATGGTCAGGACCACCATTGGCTCACTCAAACCTTAGCCATGATGTTGATGGAGCATGTACATGCATGCAAATCATGTGGATAAACCCAACACTACCACCTGACACTTCACACTCTCATTCTCAACTTTATTATATAATAATATTCAAACCCTTCAATGACATAAGCCATGAGGTTTCAAATTCCATGGAGAATATATATCTGTGTGTTTAGGTATTTAGTCATTTAGAGAGAGTGTGCATGGAATGGAACCATGCTTATGTTTCTAGCTTCACAAACAAGTGTATACTTTCTTTTTCTCTTTCAACAAACCTTTTTCATATGCAACCCTAACAATATATACATTTCTTAGCCTATTCCTAACAATATACTAACTATCATTAATGAATTTTATTGATTGAAAAACAAGTGCATATAAATGTATTAAGATATGTATGTAGTGTTTGGCTTACTCATTTTTCTTTCACTTTTTTTCCTCTATGCTCAAAAGATAAAAGAAGTTAAATAAATTTTATTTTCTTTAAAAAACATATTTTGAATCTAAACAAAATTAATTAAATACATCCTACTTATTAAGATATATTATTATAAAATTTTTTGTAATTATCGACAATATTTTACCTATAGAAATAAAATTGTTGCTAAAACCAAATTTATCAATAGATTTCACTAACGGATATTAAAATTTCAATTATCGATGGAAGTATCTATCAGAAATGAATATGTCGGTAACATCTATCTGCAAAGTAGAATTTATATTACTAGCAAATATTTTCATCAATAAATTTCGTCGGTAATTTATAATTCTTATCACAGATGTACTTGTCCGTCGACAAAATAGCACCAAACTTCCCATTTTGGGTTTTGACAAATTTGTGTAAAATTTGTTAGTAAAATGAATGACAAAATTTTCACTGAATCTGATGAGATTTTTTTATAAATTAAGTGAAGAATGTGAGAATAAGAAGAGAAAGTGGAGGAGGAGGATGAAGAGGAAAAGTTGAAACAGTGATAGGCAGAGGTGCAACAATGGTGCAATGGTGGTGGTCACGACAACAATAACAACTAGAGTTGGAGAAGGAAGAGGAGGAGAAAGAGAAGAATGAGGAGGAAGAGGAGAAGTCGTAAACAATTAAGGGGGCAATGGCAACAACGATGGTGAAGGAGGATGGCAAGTAGGAGAGAGGATGAAGAGGAGGAGTAAAGGAAAAGGAGAAGGAAGAAGAAGAAGACGACGAAATGGAAAGAAGAGGTGGAAGATAAAGACCTAATCGAGATATTTATCGTAGATTTTACTAATGGTCAAAATCTGTCGATAATTATCGATGAATATTTACTAAAAAATATTTAATAACAAATTCAGGTTGTCAGTAATTACGATTGCATATTTATCGATGAATTTTTTGTTGTCAATAAAATTTAGGTATAAATATACATTTGGTACCCAAACTTTTTCGGAAAGTTCAATGTAGTACCCGAACTTTAGGAATGTTCAATTTGGTACCCCAATTTTCTAAAGAGGTTCAATTTGGTCCTCTCCGTTAAGTTGGAGTTAACACCGTGTCCGTACAGGACACGTGTCAAGCCATGAATTTTTTTTTTGATTTTTTTTCAAAAAATTAATTTTTTTTTTCAAAAAATTTAAAAAACTGCCACGTGTCAGTTTATCATCGTGCCACGTGACAGCTTACAAGCATGACACGTGGCAGTGTAATAGTTGTTTTCAATTTAGTACCCCAATTTAAATTTTTGGTTCAATTTAGTACCCCAATTTTTTAA
>Ga0214544_1004683_pt1 | contig 27271 bp, 36 predicted proteins | sample CNSS3metaG_FD_160074 | JGI IMG/M metagenome (GOLD analysis project Ga0214544, IMG submission 160074) | Root nodule microbial communities from cowpea collected in UCLA plant growth center, Los Angeles, California, USA - CNSS3 | ecosystem: Host-associated > Plants > Roots > Nodule | place: USA...
TATATATATATATATATATATATATATATATATATATATATTATATGTTTACTCTTTATTGAGGTCTGAGAATTCTATTCAAATCTTAAAAGTTGGGATTTTTCTTCGGTTTCTGCCAATTTTGGAGTTCATATTTACATTTGGGATGTTCATTTTTTTCTGTGTGATGTTCTTTCTCTATAACATCTGAATTTGAATATCAAACTAAAATTGTGTGTATTTTTATTTTTATTTTGTCTAATATCTGAATGATTCTTTCACTTCTGCTTCACAATCGTTTAAGGCATTCAATATGGTGTATCTATTGTTTGTAATCCTATACATTTGTAATATTTGATATTCAAATCAGGTTCATGGTCCAAAGGTAATTAATCAATCAAATGTATTGTTATGTTCTATACTAACATCTTATGTCTGTGTGATGCAGAAAAAAACATTGCTCTCTATTTTCATGTTATTAATTAAATATTAAATATTAGGATATTTGAGGGTAGGAGTGTAATGATAAAGTAAGAAAAATGCCATGTTGACATTATAATGGTTATTATTGTGAATTTTTACTGCTATGCTATCTGGTGTGCTTATGATTAATGTGTATCACCATATTTTATATGACTTATGAAGATAACCTATAACTATACTTTCTTTATTAGCCGTTGACATTTGAAACATTGTAAGGTCAATTTTTATTGAGTGCCCTAATGTTAAGGGATGCCTCACTGTTGGGCCTAAAGGGCTGGCCCATAGGGTGCCAAGGCCCCTAAAGCAGCCAAGGTCCCTCAATTGCAAGTCATTCTGAAAAATCAATGCTCTAACTTACCCATTTTCTCTCCACAAAACCTCTGCTAGCTGTTGTCCCACTCCTCGAGCCCTCGCCTAGGCGAGAAGAGGCTCGCCTGAGTGAGAGGATCTCCCTCGCCTGAGTGAGACCTTTTAGCCTGAGTGAGACTGGGGGCAGGTGTTGGTAGTATTGTTGAGTGATTCACTGATGTGTTGCTTGCTTGTTTGATCTAAATGCTTTACTAGAAGGGTTGAGGGATGATGTCCTTGTTACAGTATGAGGTTGAAATGGAAATAAGATGTTGCTTTATTGTGTATGAATTGGGAACTATGAGTTGTATGATGGGTTGTTTGTATACATATGCATGTCAACATGATATTAGTATTTATAGGAACTCTCTGATTGGTCGGTGACACATATACAAAGTCTGAGAAGGACGTAATTCCATGACTCTCATAGTGAGAGTTCATGGTGGTGCCTCACCTAATGGACGTAATCCCATGGGCCTTCCTATTGGGAGTCCCTGGTGGTGCCTCATCTAATGGTCTTAATTCCATGAACCTCGGGGTAAGGGTTCATGGTGGTGCCTCAACATAAGGACGTAATGCCACGGGGGGTATCGTGGTGGTGCCTTAAGGCCAGGACGTAATTGCACGGAGGTCTCGTGGTGGTGCCTCATGTAAGGATGTAATTTCGCGAAGGCCTCGTGGTGATGCCTCACTGCTAGGACGTAATTCCATAGTTTGGTGGTGGTACCTCATCGTACGTATCCGGAAAGTCAAGTCTAAAAGCCTTAAGTGGTTTGGGTATATCATGTGTGGATATCTGTTAATTATGTTTGGTTTTGAACTTACTTGCTGAGTGTTATAATATAAGGATTTGTTACACTAGCTTACCCTTTCGCTTGCTTGTATGTTGTGTGTGGCTTTCTCCATTGTGATGATCATCAATTTTATTGATGTGAGCAGATGCGAGAACCCCTGACAGTGGTAATGACAGTAGAGATGCTGCAACTTGATGGTTATGGACGAGTATTGAGCTCACTATGGGGCCCGCGACTGAAGAAGTTTATTTAGTTCGAATTTCTCTTATTTTGGACAAAAACTTGTGCTATTTTTTAACTATTGTATTGATGATAAGCAGTGTGGTGCCTCTTTGCTTTGTTATGAATAGGTTTGGGGTACTGTGTACCTTCATATACCAATTTCTGTACTCTTTGGATATTTATATATGTGGCGTTTTATTAAATTGGAATTATCTATTTAAAATGGGATGTTACATTAATGGTATCAGAGCAGTTCATCCTTAGGATGACCTGAGGTTGTGGGTTTGTCATGCCTTATAGGCGTAAGTAGTCATGTCTAGTCGAGTTTGTCAGTGAAATCAAATGTTTTAAGAACAGAAAACGCCTTGATAAAGTAATGAGGGTGCACACTCATGACTAGATTAAAGGTTGTTTTCCTTTCTTAATTCTAATGGTTTGGGGAAAGAAGGGTGACAGACAAAAGGGTTGATTGTTTGTAAGTGGTAGAGTGTTGCTTTGTATGAAGTAGTTTGCCTTGTTGCGCCTTTGTGCTTTGTGGCTAGTGTCTACGGAGATAAGGGAAAGCAGATTGAATGTCAACTTGGTCTGCTCACCTTTACAAGTGTTGGATGGGGTCTCTGAGACAACGTCTTGCCTTAGAGATAGGAAGTTAATGTATGGTGTATATAATTGAGCAAGGAAAGCTAAGTTTTGGGTTACTAAACCGGAGAAGATGCTAGAGTTCACAAAATAACGTTTGGTCAAGAGGGAACTTTAAGGATAGACTCTCGAAAACAAATACTACATGTTTTTTAAAAGATGTTGAATTCAAAGATTTAGAACACTGAAAGGTAGCAGTGCATGCAAGTGCCACATCATTTGGGGAAAGTCAAATTGATTCTACATTCCGACAATGTTGAAGTTCAGAGTCATGGAAAATGCATACAGTGTTAGGAGATGTGTCATTGGATATAGTCATATGGTCACACCTAATGCTTCTTGGAGTAGTGGAAGAGGAACAATTGGCAAATTTTAGATCGCAAAAATTGGAGAGGTTGCTTGGCAACTAGAAAGCTAAGAAAGGAGGAGATCGTGAAGTGCAAAAAGATGGCAAACCTCTAGTGAGAGGCTGAGATGGAGAAGGGTTCACTGATCAGTTAGGAAAGATGACGTTCCTAAGTAGGGGAAAGAACAATTTATGGTTAGGGAAGAAGTGGTATAAGGAATTCATACTAGGATTAATAGTCAGCAGGTGAGGATGAGTCTTTTCAAACTGATAGTGGGATGCTTCAAGGAAAAGTAGTTCTCATGAATAGGACATTTGATCTTGGGTATAAGTGGAAGATTTCATGTACCAAAAGGAGGGACACACCTTTAAAGGTTATTCTCGTATGGAAGGACAACCCAACTGATGTCGGAGCACAATGATGGAGGGAGTGGAAAGAAAAGTTTTGAGTAGTTGACATGGCGTCTACAATGGTTGATGCTAAAGTGGTTAGCACGGAAAATCTCCTCCAGAGATGCACCTTACAAAGTAATGCTTGGACTGAGGGTCGAATTTCATGGGATCATCTACTCCTTAGTGTCACCAGTATGGTAAAGGAGTCATGGTTGACTTTAAAAAGGGGTTGCGAGTGAGATGATGGTTTTTGCTACAATTGCGACCAAGTGGAGACTCGCTCGAGTGTGTGGTGTCTTCATAGTGATCAAAGTATTTAAATTCAAACCCAATTCGAATTATTCCCTTGCAAGGTTGGAACATAGTCTTAAGGGTGAATCAGTTGTTTTCTCAATCTCGCTCCGATGAGATGGGACAACCAATGAGATTGTGTTCTTAGATTAAAAAGAGATGAGCCAATGGTTGTGTATGAAGTATGAATCAAGCTAAATAATGGGGGCAGCGCTTCATGTGAATCAAAAACATCTGACGAAGGCAGTGAATAATAGACGAAAGGGATCTAAATGGTAAAAGGATTATAAACGTGTTCTGAAACAAGTACTAGAGTTTTGATCTTGGTGTGGTGGAGTTCATTTCTGCGTTGGTGTTTGAGGAAGAACATGTGACAATAGTTCCTAATGAAATGGTTACTACTGTGAATTTGAAGTAAATACGGAAGTGGAGGAGATGTTAGAGAAGTAGTGGCTTATACTAATTATAATTACAAGGATGACTGCAAGTTTGGTGGACATTAGAGGAAAGGTAGTGGTGGAATAAATTGTTCAAGGGAAAGCGTTGGATAAGAGAGGATTGGCTTTGTGGGCCTATGGTTGTAAAGAGTGGAAACATGATGAAGGTAAGGCAATCTTAAACATGTTAGTTGTACCGTCAAGGTTTAGCGGCGAGTTTCCAAGTGCGAACAAAGTCTTTGGAATGGGCAAGAAAAGGGATTGACAAAGGTTGTAGTGTCTAGTAGGATATGTGGTTTAGAAAGGGGTGGATACGATGTTGAGAAAATAGGACGTTAAGACTATAAAAAGGTGAGTCCAAAGAGTTTTGCAAGTTCCGTAGAGGTTTTGAAGGAAGGTTTCTCAATGATGATTGTTTCCTTGTCACGGCAGACGTGGGAGGAACATCGTTTTGAGTGAACGAATGAGTGACTTGTGTGTGTGATCAGAGTAGCGCAGTGGGATGGTGGGAAGTGATACCTATGAAGGGTGAGAGGTGTGTGGAAAGAACTATCTTACACATGACTTAATAATTACTACGACACCCAGTTCTTCATAAACAGCGAAAGTGTCATTCTTATGAGTATCAAGTAAGGATGTTCAGTGATCATTTAGAGTTGGAATTATGGGGTTACTCAGAGAAAGTTATACAAGAGAAGTAGGAGATGGTTTGAATTATGATTTTAAATTAGGGTGCCAACTTGGAAGTGAGAAAGCAAGAGTAGATGTTCAGTCGGAGAAGGGAATTCAAGATCCACGATTTGACGGGGTAAGAGTGAGAGTTTGTTGAGAAACATAAGTGTTTGGGTTAGGAAGAGAATGGGTGAGGATATTTCATTAGTCTAGTCATCTGACTAGAACTAGTGAGTCTTTCAACAAGGTTGGAGAAAAAGCAATTCAGAAAAATCTTAGTTTGAGAAGTATCTTAGAGTTGATAGGTATATATCACACTAGAAATTTCAAGTCAAGGAAAACATGGTTCTATGGCTTTTGGGGAATGATGGTTACAAGTTAGTAAAATGAAGATGAGATGCCAAAATGAATTTGGTGGTTGTAACAGATGAAAACTTAATTTGGAAATGGAATGACTTGATTGTGGACCTTACTACCATTGGTGGAAGCCAGTAAAGGAGGCAAGAGGTTATGAGTGTCGTTATACATAAAAGTGGCCAAGAGTGTTAATGGTGAGGCAGTAGGCTAGAACTCAATCGCGATCAAGTCAGTGGAGTAATGCATAAAAGAGTGAACAAGGTGTCGGGAACACATGACGAACATGCTTTAGTTTGACACCTACAGTGATATGAGGGGTAGTGGAGAGCATATGGTGGATGAGTCAGTATATCAAATACAAGTTAGTTGGGCAGGTATGAACGAGCAATCTAGTGTTAAGGTTGCAAGTTGGAAGTTAGTTTGAGTGTAGTGACTAAACCAATCTACAATGTTGAACACATATCGCATAGCACAAAGGCAAAGTTTCCAGTGGCTATAGGTGTTGGAGTCATCAAACATGTCATGTCGGGGCAGTGGTTGTCGGAGGGAATGAAGAAAACATAGTTTTCTTCCTATCCCATCGGTGAATTTTCGAGGACGAAAATTTGTGTTGTTGGGGAGAATGTAAGGCCCACTTTTATTGAGTGCCCTAATGTTAAGGGTTGCCTCACTGTTGGGCCTAAAGGGTTGGCCCAAAGGGTGCCAAGGCCCCTAAAGCAGCCAAGGTCCCTCAATTGCAAGTCATTCTGAAAAATCAATGCTCTAACTTACCCATTTTCTCTCCAAAAAACCTTTACTAGGGTTTCGAAGTATGCTCAGATTCGCGTTCAGCTTCACCTTGGTTCGGCTCACTTTTGCAGGTCTGGTTCTAGAGCTGCTGTGCTCCGTGGTTCAGTGTCGAAGTCTCGTATAACCCCTTTCCAGGTAAGGGAAGCTAGGGTTCGCTGTTTTATTTCGCTTTGTTACTTGCTTTGAATCTGTTTCATGATGGCATGACTTGATTGATGATTCTAATTGATTGGAAACCTATTTGAACATTGTTTGGTCTGAATGCTTGCCTGCTGCACGCAAGAACAGTGGTGAGCACTGTCTTTCTCGCCCAACCGAGCGTGTCTCGCCTAGGCAAGACTAACAGAGGCTCGCCCAGGATCTTCTTCTTGAATTGCCGCTCAGGCGACCAGTTAGCATTTTTGAGTGAGGGTGATCTCGCTTAGGCGAGAAGGGACTCGCCTGAGCGAGAGATCGCATAAGTTGTTGTCCCACTCCTCGAGCCCTCGCCTAGGCAAGAAGGGGCTCGCTTGAGCGAGAGGATCTCCCTCGCCTGAGCGAGACCTTTTAGCCTGAGCGAGACTGGGGGCAGGTTTTGGTAGTATTGTTGAGTGATTCACTGATGTGTTGCTTGCTTGTCTGATCTAAATGCTTTACTAGAAGGGTTGAGGGATGATGCCATGGTTACAGTATGAGGTTGAGATGGAAATAAGATGTTGCTTTATTGTGTATGAATTGGGAACTGTGAGTTGTATGATTTACACACCTTGTCAATCTGATGAAAATCAACAAATTCAGGCTGAATGATTTACACTAAAGTTTTTAAATGATATTATTAGGGATTCCCAATCATAAACTTAATGTCAAAGTGATTTTACCTATAATGCTATTAAGAAATATTAATCAAACAAATGGTTTGTTTAATGGTACAAGTCAACCATTTTGGAAGAAATGTTATATATGATACAGTACTTAGAGGAAAAACATATTGGTATAAAATATTAATTCCAAGAATGAACTTGGTCCTTTCTGATTCTGGTTTGCCTTTTAGGTTCAAAGGAGGTAGTTTTGTTAGACAAATGACATCAAGAAGGGGGTTGAATTGATGCTTTAAAACAATTTTTCTTAATGTCTATACTTAAAAAAATATCCTTTTTATTTTGTTTTATTAATTAAGTGCATTACCATAAACGTAAAATAAAAAAGGTAAAAGAAAGAAGAAATTCACACAACAATTTATACTGGTTCGGGTATATGTAAGGCCCTATATTTTATTCTGCCTTAAACTAAAAGGGCTGCCCCATGTGAGTTGGGCCTAGGGCTGGCCCATAGGGAGCCAAACACCCTAATATGACCTAAACCCACTCAATCTATCTCATTTCAGAAAAAACAGAACTCCCTACTTCTCTCTTAAGCAACTACGAACCTCTGTTAGGGTTTTGCTTCCACTTTTACGTTGAGCTAGAAGGACTCCATTGTTCCACGTAAGTTAACCTCCCAACTGTTTTTCCCCTATTCTAGCTCTGTTGTCTTGGTTTCAACTGAAGTTTCCCCTATTAATCCAATTTCCCCTCTGTTTCACTAATCTCTAGTTCACTAAGCTAACCTTGGAGCTGTTGTGCTCGCTAGTTTTGGTTTAGAAGTCCTCTGCTAACCCCTTTCCAAGTAAGGGAAGCTAGATCCTTTTGTACATTCCGTGAAACCTACTACTTTTCCGTTAATTTCGTGATTGAATGGATTGTGTGTGATTATGAGTTGTTGGGAATGCCTGTTTGAACTGCTTGGGTGTGTTTGGGTGACTGTTGCACGAGAGAACAATGGTGAGCATTGGCGAGATTAATAGGGGCTCGCCAGGTTATTTCTCGTGAGTTGTCACTCAGGCGACCAACTTTGTTTTGAGCGAGCGAGCGTCTCGCCCAAGCAAGGGGAGTCTCACCTAAGCGAGAATGCGCATAAGCCTTTGTTCCTGTATGTCGAGCTCTCGCCTAGGTGAAGGGAGCTCGCTTGAGCGAGACCCTTCAGCTTGAGTGAGGGGCTAGGCGAAAAGACTTGGCTATTTCGGTTGTTTCTCTATTCTTTGATGGTTGACACATGCTTCAATATTATTGTTATGATAAAAGCATGAGATGGATTATGATGTATGAGTGATGTGGTACATGGGTTGTGAATGTTGGGTTTGGTATGATCTTGGCATGTGATTTAAATGAAATGGTTGGTATTAAAGTGGCACGGTATTGGTATGAGAGGAAATTCTATATTCATGGATTGGGAAGAATAAGTTGGTATGGATTCCACATGTGATATGAATGAGAATTGGTTACAGAGGTTGGCATGAGATTTCTATGCATGATATATATTTTTGGCTGTTTGAATATGATGGGTATGTGGTTAGTATGTAATTCCATGGACCTCTAGGTGAGAGACCTCATGGTAGTGCTTCAGTGGTCGGGACGTAATTCCATGACCCCTGTTAGTGGGAGTTCATGGTGGTGCCCCATCTTTATAATTTAGTAAGGATTCAAGATAAGGTTGCATCCTGACGCTTTGAGGAATCAGTTAGTCTCACATAGAGCAGACTGACTCTTGTGGTGAGAGTAGCAGGAGGCCTGAAACTCATTAAGCGCTAACCTTGTGTGTGGGAGATTGAGACATTGTAACACTCGTAACACTTAGCTCATGGGTGAGCAGCTTGAGGGTGAGCAGGATAATCCACTACAAGTGCAAGCATCCATTGAATTTGACTAAATTATATGTATCCGGATGAGTCGTGTCGAGTCTTAGTGTATTATTTGGAAGGTCATAACATGTTGGGATGATGTATGTATAATTGACTGTGAAAGTATATCTGATTGCATGACAAAACTATTTTTTGGCTCTAGCTTACCTTTCTGTTATTTGTTGTGTGTTCTGTTGTGTGGTTGTCTCTTTTTGCAATGATCATCATCTTGTTAATGTGAGCAGATGCGAGGAACACCCGTGGTCAACAAGGAGGCGATGGTTCTGCTACATAGCCTGTTTGGGGTGGATTCTGTTAGTTTAGGCTCTCTTTTAGGGCCCTGACCCACGTGTTTTGTTGTCTCTTTTGCTTTATTTCTAAATACTGTTGTTTTATCATTGTACTTGTTTGGCATTGTGGTGTGCCCTTTTATGTTTGAACTTCCTTTGGATGATTATAAGGAGTAAGGTTTAAACTCATGTACCGTGTTTCTATATTATTCTGCGTGACGCTTCCTTTAATTAGCTTTATTAATTAAAGAGGGTGTTACATTTATGGTATCAGAGCGGTCATTCCTTAGGTCCGTGGACTTGGATGTCCGCTTAGCTTTCTCTCTGTCTTTCTGGGTGTCTTTAGTTAAATTCATGCCTTATCAAGCCTAACCAATGGTTTTCCTTTGTGCTAGTGAACTATGGCACCTCCTCTAGGACTCCGCAATCCTCTCAAGGCGATGTACCAGATATCGCCAGAGCAATAGAAGCTATGGTGGCAGCGATGACCCAATAGAGTACGACAATGATGCAACAACATGAAGCATCAATGCAACGACAAGCAGCATCGCTTGAGCAGTAACAACTAGTAATGCACCAGATGAAGGTTGCTAGGGTAGCTGCCGAGGATGCCCACCGACAACATATGGAGGCCATCCGCCAGCTGGAGGAGAACAAAATGGTTGCTCCTACCTTTGGTCCTGAGCCACGACCTATAGTTAGGGAGTGGAGCCTAGAGGACTTCCTAAAGCACCATCCAGTAAAGTTCAATGGCAAGACGAGTCTTGATGCTGCTGACTAGTGGTTAAAGGACCTCGAGAGAATCTTTGATTCAAAAATGTGCCCTACGGAGAACAGGCTAGCTTTTGCTATATATATGCTCATAGGAGAGGCAGAGCATGGGTGGATTAGCACCAAGTCCATCATGGAGGAGAGAGATGAGCCTGTGACTTGGGAGGTATTCAGGGAGAACTTCCTCTCTGAATATTTCCCAGACATCATTCGGTATGCCAAGGAGGTGGAATTCCTTTAGTTGACTCAGGGAGGGAAGACAATGGCAGAGTATGCTGAGAAATTCAAGCACCTTAGCCGTTTCTACACCATGCCACTTGACGAGGAGTGGCGATGCATGAAGTTTGAAAATGGTCTTCGTGGTGACATTCGCTTGATGGTAGTCCCATTGTCCATCAAGGATTTTGCTGCTCTGGTGGAAAAGGCCAGGGTAATGGAGAAGATGAAGCAGGAAGTAGAGGGTCAGCGCCCACAGCATCAGAAAGTCGGTGGACCCTTTAGGTCCAAACCGAGGCACGAGGAGCAGAGGAGACCATATGATAGACCCCACCATCAGTTCGAAGGGTCTAGGAGTTTCCCTTCACAAACAGGCCGAGTATAGTGCTTCATATGTGGAGGCCCGCATCTGAGAAACGTTTGCCCACACATGGAGGGTTATCGCAGGTGCAACAACTGTGGCAAGGAGGGCCACTTTGGGAAAGACTACCCCACTCTTGCTAGGGCAGTGACACGCCCTCTAGTACAGACTCCTTCCTAGCACCAACAGAGGAATCGAGGCAACAGACCCCAAGCGGCGAGTAGAGTATACATCATGACCGGAGCAGAGGCTGCAGGCGCAAGTAAACTTGTTATGGGTCGTTGCATGATTGTTGGTGAATCTTTGTGTGTGCTGTATGATTCTACAATGACACACTCATTTGTGTCAGATGCATGTGTGAAAAAGTTGGGTCTGCCGGTGTGTGGGCTGCAGTGTGAACTTGTGGTATCTACTCCAGCATCGGGTTTGGTCAGAACGTCGTCCTTCTGCACTAGGTATTCTGTGGAGGTAGAAGGACGCAGATACAAGGTGAATTTGATATGCCTACCTCTATAAGAATTGGAGATGATCTTGGGGATGGATTGGCACTCTGCCAACCGCATTCTCATAGACTGCCGAGGGAAGAAGTTGTTGTTTCACGACTCAGAGGAGCCTGAGTTGTTGATTTCACACGGGGTTATGAAGGAACTACAAGACAGTGCTTAGTGTTTCATGATCTTCACCCACTTGAAGGTAAAAAAAGAGGGAGAGACATCAGCTATACCTGTGGTGCATGAGTTTGAGGACATATTCTCGGAGGAAGTATCATTGTTGCCTCCCAGTAGAGAAGTGGAGTTCTCGATTGACTTGGTACCTGGAACTGGGCCAGTGTCGATCGCTCCATACCGTATGGCTCCATACCGTATTGCTCTGGTAGAGTTTATGGAACTCAAGAAGTAGATAGAGGAGTTGTTGGGAAAGTAGTTCATACGACCCAACACTTGGCCTTACGGAGCACCAGTGCTGTTGGTGAAGAAAAAGGATGGGAGTTCACGTCTGTGTGTGGACTACCGGCAGCTGAACAAGATGACCATGAAGAACAAGAATCCCCTTTCGAGGATAGTTGACTTGATGGATCAGTTGCATGGATCATCAGTATTCTCGAAGATTGATTTTCGGTCGGGATATCATCAAATATTAGTGAAGGCTGATGATGTGCAGAAGACAACCTTCAGGTCCCGGTATGGACACTATGAGTATGTGGTTATGCCTTTTGGTATGACCAATGCTCCGACGGTGTTCATGGACTACATGGACATAATTTTCATACCCTTCTTGGATACGTTTGTCGTAGTCTTCATAGACGACATTCATAACACCTGAGGTTAGTACTTAGTGTTTTGAGGGAGAAACAATTGTACGCTAAGTTATCCAAGTGTGAATTATGGATGGATGAAGTGCAATTCTTAGGCCATGTGATATCTGCACAAGGCATTATTGTAGATCCAGTAAAGGTTGATGCAGTTGTTAAGTGGGAAAGTCCCAAGTCAGCGACGAAGATTAGGAGCTTTGTGGGGTTAGCTGGCTACTATAGGAGATTCATAGAAGGATTCTCCAAGATAGTGGCACCTCTGACACAACTTACCCGGAAGGACCAACCTTTCACTTGGACAGATAAGTGCGAGGAAAGCTTCCAGGAGCTGAAGCGCAGGTTGACTAGTGCTCCCATATTGGTCATTCCAGATGTTGGGAAACCTTTTGAAGTATATTGTGATGTTTCTCACTTAGGGCTAGGTTGTGTGTTGATGCAAGAAAAGAAGGCGGTGGCCTATGCTTCAAGGCAACTTAAGGTGCATGAGAGAAACTACCCCACTCATGACCTCGAGTTGGCGGTTATTGTGTTCGCCCTGAAGATTTGGAGGCACTATCTTTATGGTACTCAGTTTCGTGTGTTGAGTGATCACAAAAGTCTCAAGTATTTGTTTGATCAGAAGGAGTTGAACATGAGACAGAGGAGATGGATGGAATTCTTGAAAGACTATGACTTTGAGTTGCTATATCATCCGGGGAAGGCAAACGTGGTAGCAGATGCCTTGAGTAGGAAGACTATACATACTGCACACCTCATGATCAAGGAGGTGGAACTGTTAGAGAAATTCAGGGACATGAAGTTGCATGTGGAGTTAGGATCTGAGTTCATTAGGTGTAGTACTCTGACTATATCTAGTGACTTCGTTGAGCAGGGTGAGAGAACAGCTTGGGTCAGATGAAGCGAGAGAATTTTCGTTGGGAAATGATGGCATATTGAGGTTCCAGTGCAGGGTGTGCATACTAGATGATGTTGAGGTGAAGAAGTTGATTGAGGAAGGGCATAAGAGTCGTCTTAGCTTGCATCCCGGCATGACTAAGATGTATTAGGATCTCAAGGAAACTTTCTGGTGGCAAGGGATGAAGAAGGATGTGGCACAGTTCCTATCTGCATGTCTGACTTGTTAGAAGGCAAAGGTGCAGCATCAGAGACCTGATGGGATTCTACAGCCCCTGGAAATACCAGTGTGGAAATGGAATAGCATCTTCATGGATTTTGTGACCCATTTGCCACGAACTTTTAGGGGGCATGACACCATCTGGGTTATAGTGGACCGACTGACCAAGAGTGCTCTTTTCTTAGCGATGAACTTGAGGATGTCCATGGCCAATTGGCTCAGTCGTACATTAAGGAGATAGTGAGGTTGCATGGAGTACAGTCAAGTATTGATTTAAATAGGGATCTGTGGTTTACTTCCAGGTTCTAGCAGACCTTGCAAAGTGCTTTGGGGAGCAAACTGACCATGAGTTCAGCTTATCATCCCCAAATCGACGGTCAATCAGAGAGAACAATTCAGTCGCTCGAGGATTTGTTGAGGACATGTGTACTAGATCATTTGGGCGCTTGGGATGAAGTCCTACCTTTGATAGAGTTCACCTACAACAACAGTTTTCGCACGAGCATTGGCATGGCGCCATATGAGGCTCTTTATGGCAGAAAAGGTTGGACGCCTTTTTGTTGGTATCAAGATGGGGAGGTAGTGTTGGTAGGACCAGAGTTGTTGGACCAGACCACTGAGAAAGTGAGATTGGTGAGAGACGGTGTAAGACCCGAGAAAATTAAAAAATTAAATAAATAATTAATTAATAAATGCGGGTAGTGGGAGCCTTTAAGGCATTTATTATTGATTAAGTATCATAGTCCAATTCTATTAACTTTAACAATTTAGCCATACTAAGATTTAGATTAAATTTTCAATTAACATGTATTGTAAAATACGCATGAAATCTTGCATTTGCCATCAAATTTCTCTATAATGAATTACTCTAATAATATAAATTAAAATAATACAATATTTATTTTATTTGAATGGTACATATGAGATGGTTTACAGTAGAAAACATAAATCGAAAGCATGCAACATTTATTTATTTGAACAGTAATGATATTTTAACAACCAACTTTTCACAACTTCTCTCACTACCTGACGTGGTAGTGAGAGATTTTAATTTCTTTTTTCAAAAAAGCCACGTAACGGTGCTGTCTGAACGAAAGCGTGATTGGTGGTTTGAAGCAGTTACAGAAGTGAAGTGTAGAGCAATTACGTTGTTTGCCAGAAAAACTCCCTTGACATTGCAGTTAAGTCGCTTCCACTTCATTTCTCTATGAACTTCTTCCTCTTCCGCTGAAGGTCATTCCTTTCTCCTATAAGTGAAACCCCATTTTCGTTTTCGATTGCTTTTATTCCATTGTTGGCGAAAGTTGAGGTGGTGGAGGACGTGTGGGTTGAGGGAGTCGTTGAAGCTGGGAATGGGTGAATTCAGTCCTGAATGTTGTTGTCGTTGTGATTTATGTTGGAAAGGCGCCATTTTTTCACTGGTGTTGTTACTCGTTTGAGTGTTGGAGGAGTTGCATTTGGTCTCTGTTTTGAAGGAGTTTTTGCGCGGTAAGTTAATGATTCATTCAATATTTCTCTGTTTGGTTGGGTTGGTGGGTTGTGATGTAGTTAGGATATTTTTTTTGAAAGGGGATTTCTGATTTGGTTTAGGGTTGATTTATATCAATGTTGGAGTTATTTGGTTATTGTTGTGGAAGAAAGATATGAGGTTGCTTGTTGGGTTTTATTTTTGGTCCGTTATGCGTTTTGGTTTTGGGTGTTTGTTATGTGTTACTGAGTTGATTTTTTTTCAAAGTGAAATGGCTGGAAAACACACAAGGAATGCGTCATCACAGAAATTGAAGGAGGATGTCAATAGAGGAGAGTCATCTGTTAGCATAAGGAAAAAGGATGTCAATAGAGGAAAGGCACCCGGTAGCAAAAAAAAAAAGCACCCATGAGTGATGCCAAACCTTGTGATAACAAAGAGGTGACTTAAATGATTAATGTATATATATGCATTAAAATTGGTTTATTTGTTACATTGCTGAAGATTGTGTTAATTTGAAGTTCAAATATATTTTACTTAGGTTCGTGTTGAGCACCGTTTCCAAACTAGATACATTATTGCAGCAAACGCTTTCTTAGCAATAGTAACCGTGGCATTATTGAATTGACCCCTTTTGATCATGCCTAAGGATAAAGAAAGAGTTGAATATCAACTGTGCTTTGCTTAGAGAGGTTTTGAGTCGGTGGGTTACTATTGGGGAATTCATCCAAGTTAGACAGCAGTTGGTTAAGTTAAGTTGTTTAGACATGAGCATATGTTTGGGCTTAAGTGTTGGGGGTGATGATGTTTTTGATACTGAGTTCTGTGGGGATAAAAATCTCACACCATAAAAGTTCATGTATCATAGTCCAATTCCATTAACAATTTAGCCATACTAAGATTTAGATTAAATTTTCAAATAACATGTATTGTCAAATACACATCAAATCCTGCATTTGCCATAAAAATTCTCTATAATGAATTACTCTAATAATATAAAATAAAATAATACAATATTTATTTTATTTTAATGGTACATATTAGATGGTTTACAGTAGAAAACATAAATCGAAAGCATGCAACATTTATTTATTTGAATAGTAATGATATTTTTATAACCAACTTTTCACAACTTCTCTCACTACCTGACATGGCAGTGAGAGATTTTAGTTTTTTGTTTTTTAAAAAAAGAAGCCACGTAATGGTGTTGTCTGAGGGAAAGCGTGATTGGTGGTTTGAAGAAGTTACAGAAGTGAAGTGTAGAGCAGTTACGTTGTTTGGCAGAAAAACTCTCTTGGCATTTCAATTAAGCCGCTTCCATTTCATTTCTTTATGAACTTCTTCCTCTTCCGCTGAAGCTCATTCCTTTCTTTTGTAAGTGAAACACCATTTTTGTTTTCGATTGCTTTCATTCCATTGTTTTCGAAAGTTGAGGTGGTGGAGGTTGTGTGGGCTGTGGGAGTCGCTGAAGCTAGGGGTGGGTAAATTTCGTTCTGAATGTTGTTGTCGTTGTGATTTCTGTTGGAAAGGCGCCAATTTTTTCACTGGTGTTGTTACTGGTTTGAGTGTTGGAGGAGCTACATTTCGTCTCTGTTTTGAAAGATTTTTTGCGCGGTAAGTTAATGATTCATTCCACATTTCTCTGTTTGGTTGAGTTGTTGGATTGTGATGTAGTTAGGATATTTTTTTCTGAAAGGGGATTTCTGATTTGGTTTAGGGTTTATTTATATCAATGTTGGAGTTATTTGGTTTTGTTGTGGAAGAAATATATGAGGTTGCTTGTTGGGTTTTATTTTTGGTCCCTTAGTGCATTTTGGTTTTGGGTGTTTGTTATGTGTTACTGAGTTGGTTTTCTTTCAAAGTGAAATGGCTGGAAAACGCAAAAGGAATGCGTCATCACAGAAATTGAAGGAGGATGTCAATAGAGGAGAGTTGTGTGGGGATAAAGAATCTCACACCATAAAAGTTCAAGTATCATAGTCCAATTCTATTATCTTTAACAATTTAGCCATACTAAGATTTAGATTAAATTTTCAAATAACATGTATTGTCAAATACGCATGAAATCCTGCATTTGCCATAAAATTTCTCTATAATGAATTACTCTAATAATGTAAATTAAAATAATACAATATTTATTTTATTCTAACGGTACATATTAGATGGTTTACAGTAGAAAACATAAATCGAAAGAATGCAACATTTATTTGTTTGAACAGTAACGATATTTTAACAACCAACTTTTCACAACTTCTCTCACTACCTGTTGTAGCAGTGAGAGATTTTATTTTATTTTAAAAGCCACGTAACGGTGTTGTTTGAAAGAAAGCGTGATTGGTAGTTTGAAGAAGTTACAAAAGTGAAGTGTAGAGCAGTTACACTCTTTGGCAGAAAAACTCCCTTGGCATTGTAGTTAAGCCGCTTCCACTTCATTTCTCTCTGAACTTCTTCCTCTTCCACTAAAGGTCATGCCTTTCTCCTGTAAGTGAAACCCCATTTTCGTTTTCGAGTGCTTTCATTTCATTGTTGGCGAAAGTTGAGGTGGTGGAGGTCGTGTGGGTTGAGGGAGTCGCTGAAGCTAGGGGTGGGTAAATCCTGTTCTGAATGCTATTGTCGTAGTGATTTCTGTTGGAAAGGTGTCATTTATTCACTAGTGTTGTTTGAGTGTTGGAGGAGCTGCATTTGGTCTCTGTTATGAAGGAGTTTTTGTGCAGTAAGTTAATGATTCATTCCACATTTCTCTATTTGGTTGGGTTGGTGGATTGTGAGGTAGTTAGGATATTTTTTCTGAAAGGGGATTTCTGATTTGGTTTAGGGTTGATTTATATCAATGTTGGAGTTATTTGGTTATTGTTGTGGAAGAAAGATATGAGGTTGCTTGTTGGGTTTTAGTTTTGGTCTGTTAGTGCGTTTTGGTTTTGGGTGTTTGTTATGTGTTACTGAGTTGGTTTTTTTTCAAAGTGAAATGGCTGGAAAACGCAAAAGGAATGCGTCATCACAGAAATTGAAGGAGGATGTCAATAGAGGAGAGTCATCTGTTAGCACAAGGAAAAAGGATGTCAATAGAGGAAAGGCACCCGGTAGCAAAAAAAAAAAAGCACCCATGAGTGATGCCAAACCTTGTGATAACAAAGAGGTGACTTAAATGATTAATGTATATATATGCATTAAAATTGGTTTATTTGTTACATTGCTGAAGATTGTGTTAATTTGAAGTTCAAATATATTTTACTTAGGTTCGTGTTGAGCACCGTTTCCAAACTAGATACATTATTGCAGCAAACGCTTTCTTAGCAATAGTAACCGTGGCATTATTGAATTGACCCCTTTTGATCATGCCTAAGGATAAAGAAAGAGTTGAATATCAACTGTGCTTTGCTTAGAGAGGTTTTGAGTCGGTGGGTTACTATTGGGGAATTCATCCAAGTTAGACAGCAGTTGGTTAAGTTAAGTTGTTTAGACATGAGCATATGTTTGGGCTTAAGTGTTGGGGGTGATTATGTTGTTTTTGATACTGAGTTGTGTGGGGATAAAAATCTCACACCATAAAAGTTCAAGTATTATAGTCCAATTCTATTAACTTTAACAATTTATCCATACTAAGATTTAGATTAAATTTTCAAATAACACGTATTGTCAAATACGCATCAAATCCTGCATTTGCCATAAAATTTCTCTATAATGAATTACTCTAATAATATAAAATAAAATAATACAATATTTATTTTATTTGAATGGTACATATTAGATGGTTTACAGTAGAAAACATAAATCGAAAGCATGCAACATTTATTTATTTGAATAGTAATGATATTTTAGCAACCAACTTTTCACAACTTCTCTGACTCTCTGACGTGGCAGTGAGAGATTTTAATTTTTTTTTCAAAAAATAAGCCACGTAACGATGCTGTCTGAAGGAAAGTGTGATAGGTGTTTTGAAGAAGTTACAGAAGTCAAGTGTATAACAGTGACGTTGTTTGGCAGAAAAACTCCCTTGACATTGCAGTTAAGCCGCTTCCACTTCATTTCTCTATGAACTTTTTCCTCTTCCGCTGAAGGTCATCCCTTTCTGCTGTAAGTGAATCCCCATTTTCGTTTTCGATTGCTTTCATTCCATTGTTGGCGAAAGTTGAGGTGGTAGAGGTCGTGTGGGTTGAGGGAGTCATTGAAGCTGAGGGGTGGGTAAATCATGTTTTGAATGCTATTATCCTTGTGATTTCTGTTGGAAAGGTGCCATTTTTTCACTGGTATTGTTACTGGTTTGAGTGTTGGAGGTGCTGTATTTGGTCTCTATTTTTAAGGAGTTTTTGCACAATAAGTTAATGATTCATTCCACATTTTTCTATTTGGTTGGGTTGGTGGGTTGTGATGTAGTTAGGATATTTTTCTGAAAGGGGATTTCTGTACCATCCAAAATGGAATCTTGTGACATTGGCGTAGCATCTCCATGTCTGAAATTTGTGCAAATGTGTGATGAAGAAGGCCATGATTCCCTTGAGGAGGTGGCAACTACTATGTTGAATGAAGAGAAGGTTATGGAGACTGAAGAATGTGATTACAACCCGTATCTACTAGCAATTGTGCCTTACGTCAATCCCAGTAGCCATCTTTATCAGCATAGGAGAAGCACGCCACTCATAGGGGGGATCTAAGCCAACCAAGCCCTAGAGATGAGTGATGGTGTCGCCACTTGCAAGCAAGATAAGGCAAAGGTGAGTTCACTTCTAGGAAGGAGAGCTCACAGAAATTTAATGGTTAAAACACAATAGTTTAGAAATAAAATGATCAACCCTTTTATAAGACAAGGAGCACCCTTTAAATAGGAGTTCATAGGGGTCCTTTAGCAAAAACACAAACATGGAATGGACTAACAAGCAAACCCTAGAAACTTTAAAGCATGTGAAGTCTCGGCCAAGTGAGTGTATATGATTGGTGGATGCATTCCCATGAGGATTATAGGCCAAAAGAGGAAGGAGACCAAGTAGCCTTCAAAGGAATAAACCAAAAAGGCAAAAGGAGACAAGGTACATGTCTACTTTTGCTTTTTGCTTTCCTCTCTCTTCCACATCATCCAAGTGCTCCAATCATCATGTGTCACCTAGGCATGCTCTACTTCTTCTTAATTACCTAAAAAAACAAGACAAACAAGGATTAGCATGTTGGTTTAAGTTAATCTAATCTTGGTCAAAAGGTCAACTTGGGTCAAAGTCAACAAGTCAACCAAAAGAAGTCAACTCTAAACCAACTTAGGGAATTCAAACTAAAGAAATGCAAAACAAAGATAAAGATGATGGAATAGAAGACTTCCCTCTAGATATGCTTCTAGTAATCCTTCTTGAGGGAGCTTCTAAGGTGGTAGTGGTGGTTGTGGTCACGCCTTCATCACTGCTCCCCATGTGGACAAGTTCTTTTTGTATCAAATTGTAACTCCCAAAGGAATAGGGTAATGGTATTCAAATTTTGTTTTGTTATTTTTTTCTTATTTTGATGACTTTAATATAAACTTGTTGACATGATAGGTGTTTATTTGTGGAGATCAATGACCAGATCTTGACAAGTAAAAAAAACTAGCTAGATAAGGTTAGTGATGACTTTTTTGTTGTTGTGTGTGTATGTAGTCCATTTTCTTTGCAGCAACGACATTTATGTTCAAGGAAAAATGTGAAACTGAGAATATTAGTAGAGTCATATTTAGTCGAATGTACACGGTATGTGTTGTCATTTTTTTATATACAATTTTAATTTGTTAGCAAGACTTAATTGTATTAATATTTTATGCAGGATAAGGTTATCTGTGATTGTGCCAAGAGGAAGGTGAACAGACGGGTCTGGTCTTTACTGGACTACAATGAACTTTTTCCAAATCGCCTTCTATCTATACATGATATTTTGGGAGCAGAATATGTTAGTGTTGTTATTTTTATTTATCTTTCTTGTGGCTATGTTCAAGTTGTGTGCACTAATTATGTGCTTATAAGTTCATTTACTTGTTTCAGGTAATGGCATCTGTGCTTCATGACAACCATTGGTGGTGCTATGCCCTTGATTGGGAATCCAAAAAATTGTTTGTGCTTCCCTAGGACACAAGTGTCCTAGGAGAAAACAAATTGACAACCACATTGTAAGTACTGTTATGTTGTTGACTTTGCAGAATTAATTTATAATTTCTTTAACCTATTAAGTAATATGACATGTTACTTGAATTCGTATGTTTAAAGGCACATAATATGGAGTTGTTGTTCTCAATGCTAATGGGTCCCAACCTGAAAGAGACACCATCTTTGAAAGTAATCATTGAAGACCTGCCACAATAACCAAATTTGTAAGTTATTGTGTTTCTGACTTCAAACTGTTGTTCAATGCTGGAGATGATGAGTTCTGTGATAGCTGATGTTACTGAATTTGGTTTTCATTTTCAGATTTGAGTGTGGTATTATGGTACTGAAATACATGGAGCATTGGGAAGCTAACAAAAAGTACAATGGCCAAAGCAGGCCTACTTATAGTGGGGTAAGTTTAATGTGCAAGGAGGAAAATTGTTCATTCATTACTTGAATTGAAAAGTTAAGTTCAATGTATTGAGTTGTTAATTTTTTATTGCAGGCGGAACTGCAAAAGTTTCGGCAAGACTACATAATTGATTGAGTCATGGATCCCCAAAATATTCACTGCAACGCTGTTCTTTACGCCATTCACTACAACACATATGCTTTCCTATCAGTTTGATAGGTTTAGGATTTGAGATTTTGTAAATGACAGGGTGGTTTATAAGCCTGAACTTAATTACTTTCTGTATAGGGCATTCAATATATATATATGAACAGATATATTTTGTTGTACAAATGTTTGCAATGTTGTTGAAACCCAGGACGAAATAAATGGTAAACTTTGGTTTGCTTTTTCACATCATTGTCATAAATATAATTTCAAGTATTGTAAGGTTCCATTTTATGTGCGTAGCATGTGGTTGGTAAGTGTGAACCTCAAAATGTGTGGGTTGAACTGATTCAGGATATAAGTGCGAAGTATAGTTTCCCCTTCTGCTAACCTGAGTCATATGATTTGAACAAAATGTTTAAGATTTTTTGGATTGGATGATAAGTATCCACTTTGGTGGGGTGAGTAAATTATGGACTCCCTTTACAGTCAAACGAATTGAGAAGGAATAAGTATTAGGATAAGTTTTGCAGCTTGTTAATTTTTTGAAATTGATCAAGTCCCAGATTAAGTGCAAAACACATATATGATAAGTGCAAAGCTAAACTTCATTGCACAATCTTTATTTCATGGAACGACGTACAAGTTATTGACCTTAAGTTTAGTAGATTTATGGTGTTGTCCTGGTGGATGAGGTGGGTAAATTAAAGGTGAACCCATTTCAATAGTTTGTGGTGTGAGGAATGATTCAAGATATAAGTGCGAAGTATAGTTTCCCCTTCTGCTAACCTGAGTCATATGATTTGAACAAAATGTTTCAGAGTTGTTGGGTTGGATGATAAGTATCCACTTTGGTGGGGTGAGTAAATTATGGACTCCCTTTATAGTATCACGAATTGAGAAGGAATAAGTATTAGGATAAGTGTTAGACCTTGTTAATTTTTTGAATTGACAAAGTCCCAAATTAAGTGCAAAGCACAATTATCATAAGTGCAAAGCTGAACTTCATTGCACAATCTTCATTTCATGGAGCGACGTACAAGTTATTTACCTTAAGTTTAGTAGATTTATGGTGTTGTCCTGGTGGATGAGGTGGGTTAATTAAAGGTGAACCCATTTCAGTAGTTTGTGGTGTGAGAAATGATTTAGGATATAAGTGCGAAGTATAGTTTTCCCTTCTGCTAACCTGAGTCATATGATTTGAACAAGATGTTTAAGATTTGTTGGGTTGGATGATAAGTATCCACTTTGGTGGGGTGAGTAAATTATGGACTCCCTTTAGAGTATCACGAATTGAGAAGGAATAAGTATTAGGATAAGTTTTTGACCTTGTTAATTTTTTGAAATTGACCAAGTCCCAGATTAAGTGCAAAGCACAATTATCATAAGTGCAAAGCACAGTTATTATAAATGTCTAACAATTATTCCCTTCTAGTTTAAATGCAAAGCTCTATTATGCTAACTGCAAACCTGAAGTTTCCTTCAAAGAAAAACTTAGGTCCACAATCCATTGACAACCTAACTACCAAAGCACATGATATGTGAACCACAACCACAGTTTAAGCAATCACATAACAAAATAAGGGGTCCTTCCATGGCATACATTACAGTGAAATTATAAATCAAAACACCCTTAATGTTTTGCATAAGACAACGTTTGACAGAATATAACTAAACTTAGCATTGAGTTGAGGATTTCATCTTAAACCATAATATATAACAGGATATAGTTGTCACTATGGTTGTGACTTTGATGATTGCCCTGCCTTAGTGTTCTTGAATTTCTTGAAATGATCAACTAGGCTTTTAATCCTATCATCAATGCTGATGTAGGTCATTTCCTCATCTTCACTGCTATCCTCTACTGTTTTAAAAGGATTTGGTCCAAATGCTCCAAATTTGAATCCACATTCATTTCCACATTTTGCTGAACAATTGGTTCAACATCAGGGTTTACAGTTACTGGTTCAGTGTGGTTCATCTGTTGTTGAACAGGTTCTTGGGGTGGTTCCTTTTCTATATCAACCTTGTGTGAAGCTGCTACCTCTTCCATTGTTGGATCACTGATGTCATGCTTGAAGACCTATGCATTTGTTTACAACACAATCAATAATGTGTTTGGACAAGACACAATATGATGAATAAGCTATTAAATATCACACCTTAACAATATTCCTTAGAGTGATGCTTAAGTACAACTTATCTGCCTTAGGATTGAATACAAAAACTTGTTTCAGTAAAATCACAGCCCCAATACCAATCAGTGGACCACATTCAGGATATGAAACTGCTTTATTGTGAACGCTGGCCTAGGCAGTGTGCTTTGGGTCCTAATAAAATAGCTCACCACCATTAAAATGTTTGTTGAGCAGTTTCAATGGGGCAAAATGTTGGAAATAAAAAACACAATATAACTTGAAATACCTTAATAGTGAGAAGCAGATCCCCCAACCCATTTCCTTTACTCTCCTTCACAACACATGCCACAAAGGGCAATTTGTCAAACACCTTTTTGGTGTACATTGGAGTAACATTTTTCATGTCACCCCCTTCCACCAAACCTGCATATGGCATCATTTAGTGCGCTCATATCTTTTGAATGATGAAGCTTATAACCAGGTTGTAGTAGTGTTTCAATAAAAAATTATTGTGGTGTTTGATGAACATGGTCACCCATTTCCAAGCATTTGATTCAAAGTCACGAGCAAAAGTTGCAACAACAATGTGCCCCATAAACTGCTGCGTGGACTCCTGTCTTCCTGCCACACGGTTCATGATCACAACTTGATAATTTCCTGCTAGACCAGGGATCAAAGACGTGCTTCCACTACACCGTCGCATGAAGCTTTGCAGCTTCGCTTCGTCTAAGTCCAGAGACTCCCATTGTTCCATTTTCTCTGATGCAATATCACCCAATGAAAGCACGTTAAAGCTGGAGCTGAAGAAAACGTGTTAAGTTTGTGCAATACAAACTTCATGACCAAAATACCCTTGCAAACTGGTTATTTAAGTGATGTGACATTTTCCTACTCTAAAGACTGTCCCATTGCACTTCTTCTGTGACTTTTTAAACAAGCCACACACACCCGTCCCGTCAGCCATCACCATTTAATTGCATTCATTGCAATGAAGGGCATGGTGTGATTTTTCTGCTAACAAAAAAGTTAAAATGCATAAACACCGTAAAAATAGATTGAAGGTGGAATTAATGTCTAGCGACTAACAGGGGCTGACATTTTAGCCACCATTGAAGACGTAAGAGAAGAATTTAATGCAAGCTTTTAGTTCCACCAACAACTAGTTGGACCACTTACAATGGTGCGGCTTAATCTGCTTATTGTCTCCCATATACGTTATACTAATTATGTAGGTTTTTTTTTGCTTATACATTCTGAAATGCAATCCTAAACTTAGTGAAATATTATTTATGAAATGAAATGGTATCTAAATGCTACCTTCATATGAATCACAAACAGAGTTTTGAAATTATAAACAAAGAATAAAATATCTAAACTGATCCAATGGCCATTGGGATGGTAGTGTTATGGATAAAGTAAACTGAATGTGAATTTACTTTAATGAACAAATGCAAAATGGTGAACATGATGACCCAATATGCTTGGACGACATAACTTTACTTCATGAAGACTGTGGACTAGGCACATCTGATGTAGATGAAACGTCTGATAGTGCTCAAGACATGAACAACACTGAGTAGGGTGTTGTGCCCACTGTTGGAATGTGATTTGAAAGTGCAAAAGAGGTTAAGAGTTTCTACAAGCAACATGTTGTGAAATATGGTTTTGGTGTTCGAACTCGTACATAAAAAAAAGGATGACGATAAACAGTTGTGTTACCTGAAATTAGTTTGCTCAAGGGAAGGGAAGTATGTGTCCCATATCCCGCCAGAATTGAATACCCACCCAATCCAAACAAGACAATGTCCAGCATGCTTAACAACAGTAAAAAAAACCATAAGCATGGATACTAAGCACTATGGTTAATGATCACAATCATGACATTAGTTCAACCAAATCAAGGTTAATACGTGGGAATAGAAGATTGCATTTGCAGGCTAAGCGAACACTTGATATTAATGACGAGGCTGATGTACGTTTGAACAAGACATTTAGGTCCTTGGTTGGTCAAGCAGGAGGTTTTGACAACTTACAGTTTCTTGAGCGAGACTCAAGGAATTACATCGGGTAGCAAAGAAGATCTTTTGGCAAGGAGGGAGATGGCCAGGCTTTGATTCAACATTTCTCAAGAATGAGAGAGTTGAATAATTCATTCTATTATGAAATTGACACTAATGCTGAAAATATAATCATTAATGTCTTTTGGGCAGATACAAGGAGTAGAGTTGTGTCAGTGGACTTTGGTAATGTCATATCATTGGACACTACATATCTAACCAACAAATACAACATGTCGTTCGCACCCTTCGTTGGTGTTAACCATCATGGCCACTCAATTCTACTTGGATGTGGGCTGCTCTTTGTAAAGGTGCATGGAGAATAGGGCACCAGATGGCATCATAACTGACCAATGCAAAGCCATGAAAAATGTTATTGTTGTTGTATTTCCCAACACCAGGCATCATACGTGTTTGTGGCACATCATGAAGAAAGTGCCCGAAAAGTTGGGTGGATTGACAATGTACAAGACCATAAAAAATGCTTTGAAACAATTGGTGTACGAGTCCACCTCCACTATTAATTTTGAGCTTGGTTGGGAACAATTCATATCCAGCTTCAACTTACATCATAACGAATGGCTTTCTACGCTTTACGCCGAAAGAAGTAGATGGGTTCCTTGTTATTTGAAGTCTCAATTTTGGGCTGGTATGTCCACCACTCAAAGAAGTGAGAGTATGAATGCCTTCTTTGATGGTTTCATAAATTCAACCACAACACTGAAACAATTTGGCGTCCAATACGACAATGCGCTACGGTCCAAGGCAGAGAAGGAAATTGAAGCCGATTTTGCTTCCTCCAATACCACCCTACCTTGTGCCACTCAATCATTGATTGAAAGGCAGTTCCAGGAAGAATACACTCATGGAAAGCTAGCTGAAGTTCAGCAAGAGTTAAGGAGTAAAATCAATTGCACTATCAAAAGTTGTGAATGTGATGAAATGTTTTCAAAGTACATGGTTAAAGAGGAGTGCATACGTAATGGACAAAGTGATGACAAATTCGATGTACTTGTCTTTTGTTTCAATTTAGAGGTATTTTATGTTGACACAGCTTTCTTGTACTAGCACAAGAAGAGATCAAAAGTGTATCACATCACTACCTATTGAAGCGGTGGAGCAAACGCATTCGACAAAGACACACTTACATAAGAGCGTCATACAAATATAATAACGACGACCCCGATGTCAAAAGGTATGACTTCATGTGTACGAGATTTTACGAAATTGCAGAAGTTGCATGTCAATCTAAGAATGGGACAAATTCTGTGTTAACCCAACTTGACTCCATGTTTGCAACTCTTGACTTACCTATACTGAATAATCCAAGTCTTCCTTCCCATAAGGTGTAACATACCATCAGGATATTACTGGTTTAAATTAAAATAAAATAGGTAAAACAAGATTACATTGCAATTAATAATACTTCATTTCCCATAAAGCGTGGGAAATTTAAAACATTTTATTACTTCCAATTAAAATCCACAATCCATAGTTTATAAAACTAAACATAATAATAAAGCCTCTCATAAGAGTTTACAAAATATTTCAAATCAAAATAATACAAAACTCAAAGGCTTTGCCCCACTCCGCGGCTAAGCCTTAGTAGCTCCACGTGCAATATTATCTGCTCACGTGTACCGCATACACGATCATCGCTAAACATAAGCAGATAGGGTGAGCTAAAAAGATAACACATAAATATATATCAATCATATATATATATATAATAAAATACATCAAAGAAAATCCCTTCTTTTATTTCGCATGACCACAACCATGTATGATATCATTTCACCACAAAGGAACCTCCTCCTTCTCTATCACATGGCCACAACCATGTAATATTAATGCACGTCAAGGAAACTCATTCCCTTCCTTCCACATGGCCACAACCATGTAATATCAATGCACATCAAGGAAACTCATTCCATCCTTCTACATGGCCACAACCATGCTACCAGTGTTGTACATCTTTTAGTGAGTATCTCAAGGCGCCTTGCTGCCACACCTATACGCCACAACCGATAGAGCACATGCGGGAACCATGCTACGGATCACACACCGTAACGCCAAGTGGAGTTCACAAATACGAACATAGTTTGTAACGTCCCAAGACTACCAAACTCGTCAGCAATCGTTGAGGAGGGCAATCCATCTGGACCCATCCGTAATGGCCACAACCAGCACACTCACACCGGTAACACTCACCAACTGAGCCACAACTTAAGAGTTCCTCGTGTTCATCCGCTATCTCGAGCCACAACTCAAGGAAAGTCATTCCGGGCCACAACCCATAAAATGCCATGTCCTTAATGTAACATCCCTGGCGTACCACGCCCAGAGCATGTCAGGTTACTACAGCCCGATGCACCCCAACCCCTCACCCTTCTCCGTCCATTCATACTGGGTGGGTTGTTGCCAGTGGGAATCGAACCCCCA
>Ga0214544_1004685_pt1 | contig 27267 bp, 29 predicted proteins | sample CNSS3metaG_FD_160074 | JGI IMG/M metagenome (GOLD analysis project Ga0214544, IMG submission 160074) | Root nodule microbial communities from cowpea collected in UCLA plant growth center, Los Angeles, California, USA - CNSS3 | ecosystem: Host-associated > Plants > Roots > Nodule | place: USA...
AAACAAGATCCCAGGGACAAAAAATGAGGGTCCTGTATAGTTAAACTATAAAGTTATACATACATGGGAAATAATCATATTGCTCAACCAACCCTTTAGTCAGCCAAATCCAAAAAGATATTTACTGCTATTGATGACATTCTCATTGATAAAAGATTCATCAAATCCTTTCAAAAAAGGATTAAATTCCTTTGACGCCCAAATTAAAAATGGGAGATATAATTTTCACTGCTTTTGTTTGGGATTGATTGGTTAATGGTATCGGACCGTGGTGTATACATACAAGACTTTATAAAAGAAAATTAGCTATGTTTTATAAGTGGATCTCGTCGCAACTAAAGACGAACTAAACAATTAGGTTCTTCATTAGTCTAAAAGTTTGATTTATTTGTATACACATAAATTAGTTCCTATTATATATTTATACATACTAAGGACTAATAAATTTTTAATTGATTGGGCAAATTAGTTACACACAAGCATATATAAAGGAATTATATCTATTCAGTAAGGATAATATAGGAACTAATCCAAGATCAGGTTTAGCTTAGAGTAACAACAAGTAATGTAACTTTTTTTTTTTATCAACAATAAAGAATATATTAATTGTAGAACACTTGGAGTGCTCTAACCCTTATAAAAAATAAATTCAAAAAGAAAAAAAAAATACAAGACAAAAGGCCATAGGGGCACTTTTCTGCCTCGATTACAGAGGGACCGAAGCCATAAAGGCACTTTTCTGCCTCGGGTCAGCGAGAACCGAAGCCATAGGTTCATAATATTTTTTTTTAATTAAAAATTTGCAGAGCCTTTGGCCTCGATTATGGTAAGAACCGAGGCCATATACCCCTTTTTTGCTTCAGTCTTGGTACAAACCGAAACCTATTCTACTATTTTTTTTAAATAAATTTTTTGTTTTATTGTGATTCCCACATTTAAACCTGCATATTATTTTCACAGATTAGCAAAAACCAGAACAAAATATTTTCTCAAACATCCACAATCCAAAAAACATTTAAAAGATAATTGGAATATCCACAATCCAAATACATATATCCTAATCAATACTATTGTACATCTGAATTATGAATTTTGTACATGTTATCCTACCAAACTTTATGGACTTCGCGGGAATTGGCACATAACTCTTGAATGTCTACAAAATAAGACACTAACTTAAGTTGGTATATAGAAAGACAACTTTAGTATACCAAACTTTAGTATATTGCAAAGTAATTATTTTAATTCAAATATATATTATTGTTTCCCAATTAGTTGTAATACGAGCATGCACAATGGTTGTCATCCATTGCATTATATAGTAATTGCACCCATATGAGCCGGTTTGTCTATTACACTACATTATATCAACAACATTAAAATTAATTAAGGAAGAAAAACAAATCAAACAATTATAAATATCAAACCTGGAGGGAACACCATGCAAGACATTTTGCCTTAGCCGTTGATCTCCCTAACAACATGTTATATCCAACAATTGAACTATGATAAACGAAATAAGTTAGGATACTTTATATAACATGTCATATTCATAAGATTGAGATTGATGTTTCTTACCAATCTATCACTTGTCTAAGATGGTTGGAGGGAGGGCGGTGCAAAGAAACCACAAGTAATTGCTAATGACACTTGAGAAGAAAATAAATTCATTGTTATGCATTAAAATGACAGATTATATTCATAAGTTAACAAAACTGACTTACCTAGTAACATAAAGGACAATATAAATTTCTTTTCTGCGTTGAAAACATCCGGTCATATATGATTGGATGTCATCAAACGTGTTGCCTTCATGAGTGAGTTGGGGGTCTACAAACCCATCTAGATCATTCAGCCCCATAATTTTAGTGACACCAGACAAATACCTAAACATAAAATTGATTGGATATAAGTAAATAGATAAATATATCAAATAACTATATATAATGACTGAAAGACTTATATCATTCATAATTGAATAATGGTAATATTCAGTTCCTCTTGTCCCCGTGCAAGCTCCAAGACATCTTGGGAATACAAGTAAAGTGAGATCTTAAGGTCTCTCCCAAAAATGTTAGCATCCCAAGGAACTTGCATCAGCTCATCATCTATGGTTTCTGCAAGTTGGAGCAATGCACCAAGAGGATCGTCCAAAAAGAGAAGAATCTTCTTTGGTTGAGGTTTTTCCTATATTGATGCAGTTTTAGTTAAAATGGAATATAATTTAAGTTTGAATATAATAAACATGTAAACTTAAAAATTTAATGTATGGTGCGTTTAAAAGTCTGTACCAGGGGGTCAAAAAGAACCAAATCTCTAGGCCAGGCGAGGAAACATTGGAGTGCTTGAGCCACAGTCTATACCTCATTTGTTGGCATAGGAACTAAAGCAAACAGCACAAGAACCTCCTCTACCGTAACCTTAACCTCATCCTCTGATAACTCCATGCCATAGAGAACTGTGGCTACCTCAAATACTTTTCCACGAGCCACTAGTGTCTTCTCTATACCATCCCAAATATATAGCTGACATGGAAGAGTGTCATCCATGTCATCCCCAAGTGGAGCTGAACAACTCCCTTTTTCCGCTTCTACCTGTTAGAGTCAGTGATTTATTAATGTTATTCAATTATTTTATTAAATATAATTTATTCAATTCATAACTTATAGAAAACAGATTTACCTGTGGGAGGCACAAATGGGTCTAGTTCTGGCAGAGGATCCACTAGCGAACGAATGCCATAATGCTCAAATTGGCGCATAAGTTCTTCTCTCACCCTTGTAGTGATTATTTCCTTCATTCTTTCTTCATAATCAGCACCATGACTGCATGAAGACTAACGACAGAAGGAACCAAAAAATTGGCGTATGCTGACTCTTGATTCAGCACCACACACACGTCCAAGGTGCTCAGGTCGTCCAATTTCAGTAGCAAGTATGTCATGATGACCTTCTGGAGTGAATCCTCCTTGGAACTTTGCTCAACCAACGAATCCTGTAATGTAACAAAAAATTTATAAAAAATAATACAATATAAAACATGAACGAGCTATTTAGATCAAAATTGTATCTTACAATTTTCAATCTTACAATTTTCTCAGAGATTTCTCGTGCAGATTCAGAAGTGTAGTTGCTCGATGTGCGTAGACGAGCTAACTTCCACTTTTGATGACGTGATATGGTGAAGGAGACTCAGTATCTTCACCCTCAGAAGGTAGAGGCCTGTAATTTTTCTTTTCTAACATTATCTTCTCTTCAAGTTTTCTATACCCACCATGAGATAATATGTGTGGGTTTTTATTTTGAGCACTTATGCTTTTAGCCTTTTCTTCTCTTTTCCTGTAACATATAAAACCCACTTTATGAATTAGTTCAAATTTTGCATAATTATCAATTGTGCAATTGATGATTTCAATTAAACATACCTGCCATCCCTCAGATGTCTAAAGTTCAAGAAATTGACACAATGTGTCTTCATCAATCCAAGTGTATTTCAACAATGAATTTTCATCCTTTTTAGATCCAAAGATATACCTAGACGTCAACTTGGTCTTAAAACCACGAAATTTCTCGGCCACTGATGAAAAACATTTTTGTTTAAGCGTCGCCACATTTGGAATATCAAATGTTAGTTGCAATATGGAAAACGTCATCAATAATATTTAACATATTATCAACATAATCAAAGTATAACATTAATAACATTAATATTAGTTACCAATAAATCTTGCCATAACATTCTTCTCTATATGCATGACATCTATGCAATGCCTAACTTGTAACTTCGACCAATATGGAAGATTAAAGAATATTGATTTTTTTCTTCCAAGGGCTCCATGCAGATTACTTCTTGGACGTTTTACCAAATACATGATGTACTTTATTAACTTTTTCATGAATTTGAATGCCAGTTAATGGAGTTGGTGCTTTGTCATTCTCTTGATGTCCATTGAATGCTTTTTTTAACCTTTGATAAGGATGATTAGCTTGTAAACACCTTCGATGGCGCAGATACACAGTCTTCCTTTCGTTTTTCAACTGATGAGGTGTAGTGTTTTCTTCACATATAGGACATGCTTTATGACCCTTGACATTCTACCCCAACAAATTACCATAAGTTGGAAAGTCATTAATGGTGCAAAATAACATTGCATGCATCATGAAAGTTTTAGAAGCAACAACATCAAATACTTCAACATCATCAAGCCACAACAACTTCAAATCTTCAACTAGAGGATTGAGATATACATTTATGTCATTTCCAGGCTGCTTTGAACCAGATATCATCATAGACAACATCATGTATTTTCTCTTGATGAAGAGTCCAAGAGATATGTTGTAAATGAATAATATAACGGGCCAACAATTGTCGTTTGTACTTAAATTAACAAATGGATTCATTCCATCGGTAGCTAAGCCAAAATGAATATTTCTACATTCTTCACTGAACTTGGGAAATTCCTTATCAATATTTTTCCATTGCATTGAATTAGCTAGATGACAAAGCAGTCTGTCACATCTTCTCTCAGTTGTTTGTCATCTAAGGTGTTTAGTGTCTTTAGGATTTGCAAACGAACGCTTAAGTCTGGTGGGCACGATTGGAAGGTACCAGACTACTTTCAAAGCAGATCCTTCCTTCTCTATTTGACCACTATCTTCACTATTTCTTTTCTGCTTGTACCGTGATGACCCACACTTTGGACATTTTTTCAAATCTTCAAATTCATTTATGTATAATATGCAATCATTAGGACATGCATGTATCATTTTATACTCCATACCCATCGGACAAAGATTTTTTTTGGCGTCATAGTTTCGAGTGGGTAGAGTATTTCCCTCAGGAAGCATTTCATTCAAGAGCATAAGTAATTTTGTGAAACTTTTATCTGCCCAACCATTGGCCACTTTCAAATTCATAAGTCTTAAAATCGTTGATAATCGCGTGAACTTAGTTGAATCAACATACAATGGAGTTTCCACATCAGCAGACATTGTCTCATACACATGTGCTTGTGCAAAAGCTTCTGCGCCAACATCCTGTATCATGTCCTCCATGTTGTCTTCTTCTACTCGCTCTTCACATCGCTCTTCCCGTCGCTCTTTTATGGTGGAATCGACAACATGTTCAGTTCGAGAAACAGTTGGAAAGTCTATTAATTCGTCGTGCCATGTCCATATTGTATAACTTCTAAGGAAACCATCACAAATAAGATGTTCCCTAACTTGAGTTGCATTCAATTTTCTCCCATTCAAACAGTTGACACAAGGACATCTGAACTTCACCTCATCATCACTTCTACCCTCATAACGATGCGCAAATTTTATAAATTCTTCTACTCCATTCTCATACTCAATGTTGATATGTGATAAATTAATCCAATCTCGATCCATATGTATATATACTGAAATTGCATGAACAATTTCAGTAATCTTTGAATCAATGCTCACTTCGTAATCAAGGTGTGATGCTATCCCATTTAATAAGATTCACTTTCTTTATTTTATTGGTACATATTACTTTTAAAATACATATCTTAAATTTCACGAAATTTTGCTAGCATTTCACATTGGCCTTCAGGATACATGAAATGAAAGTGATTATCAACCACAATTAAATATGCACCCGAAGATCAATACAAAACACAGTTGACAAATATTCATGAATTTTAAGATATGTATTTTAAAATATATATGCACTAATAAACTACTAGAAAGTGATTAATCTCCTTAAACTGTCCAATCGAACAATTCAAGATTCAATACATTTAAATTATTAGTATTGTATCCTCTTATATTAATTTTTCAAAAAATATAACTTCTTCAAAATGAAAACTCGGGGATAATACATAATTTTCGTATTGAATCTCAAACGGGAAACTAAGGTTAACTCACATATAAGAAAAGCAAACAACATATTTTAACAAATAATTAACCACATATATAAAGCAAACAACATATTGATATCATAGGAAAATATTAGAATTAGGAACCTGGGAGCATAAAAAGTAAATGACAATGGAAGATGATGCAATGCAACGCATTCAAGAGGTACAAGACACAACAAAAAACACAAGAGAAAGTCATAAGTAAAAAACATGCGTTCGACAGTTGCCGAAAAACGAGGAAGGAGGTGAACGAAATGGCCGTGCAATAAATGGTCGTGCACAAAATGGAGGTGCAGGGAAAAAAGGTGCAACGAACCAACAGAGGCGACGTGATGGTTGCCGCAACAGCGTGGTGGCAACGACGGTGGTACACGTTGTAGAGAGATAGAGAGAGACGAGTGCAGCGTGGCCGGAGGCGAGACGCGGTGGCAACACAGCGTGGTTACAAAGCTTCGCGTGGTGGTGGAGGGTGCCAGAGCAGCAGGTTGTAGAGAGATAGAGAGAGGAGAAATGCAACGTGGGGAAGAAGAAGAGGGGTTCGCGAATTTGAGCCCTAATTAAACTATATGGCCTCGGTTCAATTAATAACCAAGGCATATAGCCCTATTTGGCCTTGGTTCAGTGCCATAACGGCTAATGGCATATAACCCTCTTATGACACCGATTTTTCTGAACCGAAGCATATAACCCTCTTTTGCTTTGGGTTTTCGCTGAACCGAACAATAAAAGTTGCCTGGAATTGCAAAAATGTCACCGCGTCATTATATGCTTCGGTTCCTGGCCAACCGAGGCATATAAGGCAGAGTAAAAAGCAAAATCTGCACTAGTGAATTTTGAAGTTTTTGTTGTTAGTAGTGGTTATAGTAGATTTCAGCATTCTTTCACCATTTATTATTTTCTTAGGAACTTAGTTTGTTGTTTAGGTAGCTTTGGTATTCATTTTTACTTTTTATAGCATGATGCTAGGTACTTGAGTTAATTTTAAGTAAAATTTTTGGGTTTTGCTAGGAAAATTTTGAGTTTCCTGTTAGTCGTGAGTTTTAAGTTTATTTCTATATTTATTATATCATTCTAAGGTTTTCTAGGTAATTAGCTAACCATTCCAATTTTCATTCTAGTGTGGTTGTCAAATTTCACAAATTTAGTTATTCTAGTTCAAAGTTTAGGTCTTCACTAGGCATATTTTGAATTTATGGTATCTGTGAGTTGTGAATTGAGCTTTTATCTTTCAATTGCCATTTAGAAGTTCTCCAAATAGTTAGATGACAACTCCATACAATCGTTTAAACAATTTTTTAGATTATTAATTTTTAGTCTATTGTAGTGCTAGGTTCTAGGTAGCCATATTTTGAGTTTTATCTAGATTTAGTAATTTGAGTTGTTTCTTAGTCATATTTATCATTGAAAACTTGTTAGGATAGTTGTTTTACATTCTTATAGGGTAGTTTAGTGTAATTTTTATGATTTTGGTTTAGTTTGGTTGACTATCATAACTTTAGGTGGTGAATTTTAGAAGTCTTCTTAGGAATTTTAGAGCATGAAAAACTGATTTCTCTTAATCTATTTAGGAAGCAATATCAAAGGATGTATTGGAGAAGATAATCTTTTCTTTTGAGGTGGGAAATTTTTCTTTCTTTAATAGTTTAATGCTTTTCTAACTCTTGTAATCGTTATTGAATAAGTTTTGCTTTGTGTAACGTCCTAACTGGAAATTACTTATTAAAATAAACAAAAATAAATAATGATAAACAACCGCATTTATTATTAATCAAGTTCCCAAAAAACCGCGGGAAAAATTAAAACCTTATGTTCAACGCGTCAAAACAGATAAGATAATTTGCATTAATATCGTAATACAAATAAAATGGTCTATAAAATTATTACAATAAATCCATAGTTCGATAAAATAAACTAGTGAAAAAATCCCCAAGAGTTCCCCACTTCGTCTCTATGCATCTGTCCGCTCACCTGCATCAACATCTGCTCCCATGTAACAAGTTACATGATCATCGCCACACACACACAAATACAGTGAGCTCATTTAAATAAAACCAACAATTAAAATAATCAATACAACATCAAAGTATTTAAACCCGGTTTAGTATGTTACTCCATTTTACCCTTACTTCTCCAGTTCCAGTACTTGTGTTTAGACGTCTACCATTTCTATACCCTTTAGGTGAGACCAATGATCGATCTTTGCTACACGAGTGTTTACTCGCCCCTCCGACTACAAGCCACCACCTGAAAGTCCACACGTGGGAATAACTTTGCCACAGCATCTCACTATGACACCAAGTGGAGTTCCCCAAAACAAACATAAGTTTGAGTTGTTCCCAGACTACCAAATCTCTATCAGAACACTGAAGAGGGCAATCATCTGAAACCTCACCGTACGAGCCACAACCCACACACTCCACTGGACTTCCTAAACCACCAGCCTACAACCTAAAGTGGTCACGTGTTACCCCAATACAAGATACACTCGTAACCGAGCCCCCAGCCAAAGCATCGCATCATGAACATCCCTTAAAGCGGTGTAGAAAACTTTCCTCGTGCACCGTCATTGGACCGAAACCGCCTGGCGCACATCTCACGCCGCTAGACAGAATTTAGCTCCAGACCGCCTAGCGGGAATCACACACCGCCAGGCGCCACGCGCCTGCAGAATCATCACTACACCGTCACCGCCTGGCGGTCACACGCACTGTCGCAAGGCACCTGGCACCGCCAATGCCTGGCGCATCTGTCCCGCGCCACCAGGGTTTCTGCTGCACCGTTTCGCTTGGCGGAACCCTCCCTACCGCCAAGCGCCCTGCTCGCACTGTGACCACTGTCACAGGTTTGTGTCCCGTCCGCCTGGCGGCTCGCACACGCCGCCAGGCGCCATACCAGTAGCACACTGCTACTGGTTTCTTGGCACTTACACAGATCCCCAAAGGATCTTATCATACATCCCACCAAAATATAACACAATTATGGTACTCCAAGCACAATTCTATAACCAAATTACCATACACATCATTTAATCATGCAAACTGCAAGTGTTATTAAGTTCTCTTTATTTACGATTTCCACTTACTTCCTCACTATCAATACTTTACTCTTTAACACCGTACCAACACTGCACCTATCAATGGCCCACATAGGTATTTACACAGAACATAGCACCATATGGTTCACCAAGCATAGTCCCGTGAATATATTACTATACACATATATCTCACACTCCAAAACAGTAACATACTCTCATATGCTCACAGTTTACAATTTCAACACATCCCTACACCACGCTAACATAGTCTACTACTCACTTCACATATTACCAATTTAGTATTAATCATTCATTTACCCCAATCGCATATGGTTTCCGTAATTACAGTTGCCACTAGCTTCAGTTCATAACAACCTAAAACTTTATTGAATACAACACATATATCTCAATTGCCACATACTCCTACACACTCCCTATGATATTCAATATCTGAATTTCCTTCCCCTCACTACTCTACTAATCTCCGCCATCATAATATTATGCAATGAAACAATCAATACACTTAATCACAGCAGAACATCAATTTGATCAGACATAATTGTTTCCAATTCCCAACATAAACCCTAGCCTTGATTTCATATAAAGTTCATGCATTCCAACACAACCATAATATACACAGTCAATCATATTCGTAAAATTTCACTTTTAAACATATAAACATTACGACGACATCATAGGTACCCCAAACAGGTCCAAAACAACCAAAAATAGTGTCATAGTGTTCGTGCCGCCTGGCGAATCATCCTCTGCCACCAGGCGGTTCATGTAGGAAACCCAAAAACTGGGTCTGTATCGCGTGTCGCCTGGCGGATCGTGTGTGACCGCCAGGCGGTTTCTGGAAAAATTCTAGAAACTCGATTCCAACTCTGATAAAAACACAGAATGTAGTCCCAAACCCCCAATACACCACGATTTCATGCAATTAAAATTAAAACAACCAATAGGAACTCCCCTAACCTGGATTTCCTTGCTCAATTTGATAAATTTGCTACTTCCTCCTTGTTTGCCAATCTCCTTCTTGCTCTTCTACCAATTCAAACCCAAAACCTCACCCAACACTCACCAAGGCTCTCCTTTCGTGTTTTATTTCTGTTATAGTTTCAGCCTTGCCAAAACCTTTCCTAATACTCAACTTTTACCTTTTAAACGGTGCTTTAAAATTAGGTCAATAATGAAAAACGGGATTTCCACTTAATTGATGGTTAATGGCCATTCATGGTCCCTTTATGGTTGTTTTACAACTACCTTTGGCTGCTAGATCAGTTAGGGTTTCCTTTAACCCTTCCCATTCCACCCAAATCTAGCATTAGCAAAAAAATATAAAGTTTAATTTAGGTCTTTCCCAAGGCTAGAACTCACTACCATGCAATTGCCAAGTCAATACCAAACCATCATGCCAATCCATGTTTCATGCCAACTAGTATAATCCAATTACTATATTCTTACTTACACGCACATGCATATTAGTAAAACAATAAAAATTAAATACTACACAAATTGCATACATAGGACTCAAACTTAAGTCCTCTCACACAATCAAAGTACTCTCAACCACTTGAGCTAGTACTTTTCCACGTCATGAAAGTTAGTTTTTAATGCCATAAAGTCTTCTCTTACCCACATTTATTAAATAATTATTTATTTAATTATTTAAATTTAGTGGGTCTTACACTTTGTCTAGGATTTCAAATAATTGTCACTGATACTGATTATGTTCTGAATATGCCCACCCGTGAGGTTAAGTTGTCCCTAATGGGCAAGAGGTAAGCTTTTTACAGAGTAAAATTTACCACCTTTTGTTAGTCTTTTGTCATGATTGAATGTATTTTTTGGTTTGCCCATAGGTAACTAAGGTAGTCCCAATTGTGTCTCAAGAAGTATTGCCTTTCAACATTTATCAAAGTAGTTTAAACTTTCCACTTCCTCTTCTATTTACTTTTATTACATATCTTTTTCTTTCAACAATGCTAATATGTTTGTTGTATGACATTTGGTCCCAATACTTTCCGACTTGTAGCATGAATTTTCTAAATAATTAAGGAAAGTCTATGATTTTCAAATGTTTAATAGCAGTCAGGCAATTGATGTCATCTGGAAGAAAACGTAACTTCAGGCAATCTTTGATGTCAAATGCTTTCAAACAAGTTAACATTGGCAACCAATTAGCGTGGCCATTGAGGCACCCTATATGTCTCGACTCACGTGCAAATGAGGCATATGAAGATGCGATGGCACTTTTGTAATTTTTTCAAACTTTTATACTTTGGTTGCACTTAAAACCGAGGCATAAACCCCGTAACATTTTTATTTTTACCTTGGCTTTGATATTTTTAAACTAGGGCAAACTTTTATGCCTCGGGTTGTAACATTCTGTTCAGGCATTACTAATTTAAATAATTAGAATAGGAAAAAGTATGAAAACACATTTATAATAATTCCTTTTTCCAAAATTCAGGAAAATTTACAACATTTATTATACTGCAATAAATCAAAATCCACAAACTATGATTGTCGATTACAAACTCCGAGTTTGGTAACATAAATGATTACAAAAGATTTAAAATCCATAAAACAAAAAAACATCATAAAGGTTTTTCCCCAAGCACAAGTACCACCTGCAACATCATCTGCTCTCGTGTAACACATTACACGATCATTGCCAAACACAAGCAGATAAGGTGAGCTCAATAGAGTAAAGTTGCACTACACAATATAATAAATAACCATACAATATTCCAACAATTCTGATACTCACAAGCCATAATCCTTAAAGCTCAACTTCCAAATCTTCCATTGGACGCCTCTTTATTGTATACCCTTTGATGATTACATTGATCGATCCTTGTTGCCACGAGTGTCTACTTGTCCCTTCGACTACAGACCACCACCTAAAAGTCCACACGCGGGAATAAATTTACCACGACCACTATCCGTGACACCAAGTGGAGTTTCCCAATACGAACTGCAGTCCATATTTGTCCTAAAAGACTACCAAAATCGTCGGATAACACCGAGGAGGCAATCTTCCGGAACCCATCCGTACGAGCCACGATCTTGCACACTCCACTGGACTTTAAAACCACCAGGCTACAACCTCTAGTGACCACGTGTTATCCTAATACAAGTTGCACTCGTAACTAGGTTCCCAACAAAGCATCGCATCAAGACCTTCATCCAAAGTTGTGTAGAATCCCTCACGTAATCCATCACTGCATCCAAAACCGCCTACCACAACATCAACGTTGCTAGGTTAAATCTTGTTCTAAACCATCTGGCAGAACACTTGACACCGTCAGGCGCCAACCCACTGGATTTTGGTCCGAGCCCAGTTCCACAACACACCGCTTGGCGGGACCACTTCCATCGCCAAGCCAACTCTCGAGTTTTACTCTAGAGTTCACTTTGTGGCCTATCTCTTGGCGGTTTACATCGTTCTGCCAAACGCCACATCAATGATTGATAATTTTCTAGTATTTGGCACTCTAGAATAGGTTCCAATGAACCTATTTACACAAGACACTTAGTTCACGCAAAACATACATCCATGATAAGTAAATACACTTTCATATCATTAAGTTGAATTCAACTACACAATATCACATGGTCATACATCAAACACAACCATATTCTTGCTTTATACATACCAGAGAATCAAAATAAATCTAATAAAAACATCAAAATAAAGTGTTATACCCAATTCTGGACAAGCAAACAATATACAAATTAGAAAGAACACATAACCATTGCCCCAAAATATCGCACGTGCAATAAAATAGTAGTAATAAAAATATTAATAATAATAAAATGAAACAATAAAAATAAAAATAATGAAAATAATAATAAAACAATAATACTAATAAGATAAAATAATAATAATATAAATAATAATATAATAATAATAATAATAATAAAACAAAATTTTAAAAATTAAAATAATAATAAAATAAATGAAACAACAAAAATAAACAGTAATATTAATAAAATAAAATAATAATAATGATAATAATAAAATAAAGCAATAATAATAAAAACAACAATAATTATAATAAAATCATCAATAAAATAATAATAATAATAATAATAATAATAATAATAAAATAATAATAGTAAAAGAAAATTAAATAATAATACTAATAAAAATAATTATAAAACAAAATAAAATAAAATTAATAATAATAATAATAATAATACGAATAAGAATGATCAAAATAATAATAATAATAACAATAATAATAATAAATAATAATAATTATAATAGTAATAGTAATAAAACCAAAGCATAAAAAATAAAAATAATAATAATGAAAATAATAATAAAATAAAATAAAAAATAATAATAAAACAATAATATTAATAAGATAAAACAATAATAATAAAATAAATCAATAATAATAAAACAATAATAATGATAATAAAATCATCATTAAAATAAAACAATGATAATAATAAAAATAAAAATAAAATAATAGTAAAATAAAATAATAATAATAATAAAATAATAATAATAATAATAATAATAGTGTGACAAGTTATTTGATTTTTAATCTTCACTAAGTTTCTATAATATCATACACTTGATGTTTTTATATATGATGACAAAATTGTTAATTTTTGAAATTAAGTTTGGGGTTTAACTTTATTTAATAATAAAACTAAAACAAAACTTTTAAAAATATTTCTACAAATATTTAATAAAAACGTCAATTTTACTAAGAATATCATCATAAGTTGTATACAAAGATTAAATTGAGTGTCAATCTAAGGGCAAATAATATTACTTTATTTTTACAAAAATTGGGACTAAATTGAAACTAAAAACAAATATAGGGACCAAATTGAGTCATTTTCACATGTGGCATAACTGTAAAGTGACACGTGTAAAAGATAAAAAAAATCAAAAAAAATCAAAAAATAAACCAGAAATTGACATGTGGCGTTGACTTTAACACCGTCTGGTTAAAATTAACGACAATGACCAAATTGAATCACCAATTTGAACATGGTATATCTCCCTTTTGATTCACCAAAACGAGAGGGTTTGACCATACATAACCATATACAGTACCAAAACCCTCATAATTATACCAAACACTAAAAGAATTCATACGCACCATCAAAACCAACCAATTCTCTCACACATTGCACCTTTTACCAAAATTCATACAACACTGCAATCAATTGGCAGAAAACACAGATACACATACAATATTCGTACAAACAAACTCAGCACTCCTAACCTGGATTCTTGATTGAATTTGCGAAGAGACTAGGGATTCCTTGGTGCACCAAATTCTTTGCTTCCACCTCTCTCTCTCTCACTGTCCTTGCACTCTCAATTCAGTCTCTCACTCTCAAATTTCGCTCTCCTCTCTATAGGAAAAATGACCAAACTGCAGAAACCCTATTTTCACTTCAATTTTGCCTTTTATAAGTGCCTCAAGGTGGGTTAATGCAAAAAAAAAACGAGTTTGACTTAAGTGTGGGCTTAATGGCTATTCAAGCCCCTTAGTTGTTAAGGGGATGGTACTGACTTTCATACAGGTGCTGCATGGCTGTCGTCAGCTCGTGCCGTGAGATGTTCGGACCTTCTGCTAGGTTCTTTGCCCGTTCACATTCATACCACAACTAATAGTTAGCAAAAATAAAGCTTATTCTTTACCCATCAAGGTTTGAACCCGTGACCTTCGACTCATAAGGCTAAAGCACAACCACTATGCCAACTCACTTTTGGTGATACCCTCCAATCCAAAATAGTTTACATTATCAATCCCATACTCATACATATTATTAAAAGTTAATAATAAAACAACAACACATAATTAGCATACATAGGACTCAAACCCAAGTCCTCTCACACAATCAAAGTACTCTCAACCACTTGAGCTAGTACTTTTCCACGTCACATTAAACAATAAATAATGCCATAAAGGCGCTTTCTACTCGCATTTATTAATTAATTAATTATTTAATTAATTAATTTCACGGGTCTTACATTACCCGCACCTTTAAAAGTTTTCGTCCACGAAAATAAGACTTACCAGCAAAAAGGTGAGGATAAGACTTCCTCATGAGGTCCTCCATCTCCCAAGTCATCTCCTGGGTTGCCTCGTCCCATAGAACCTTCACAGTCCGAATTTCCTTCCCTCTTAGTTGTTTGACCTGAGAATCCAGAATTCACACCGGTCCAACTCCCAAAGTCAGATTCTCACACATCTGGACATCATCCTGCTCCAGCACATGTGTAGGATCCGCCACGTACTTCCTCAACTGTGATACGTGGAAAACATTGTGTAGGTTCGCCAAGTGAGGTGGCAATGCAATCTCGTACGCCACTGGTCCAATTCGCCTCGTAATCTGATATGGACCGATGAATCGAGCAGTCAACTTCCTTGACTTCAATGCTCTCCCAATACCTGGTGTAGGTGTAACCTTGAGGAACACATGATCACCAGTCTCAAACTCGAGTGGCCTCCTCCTCTTATCTGCGTAGGATTTCTACCGACTCTGAGTTGCACGCATCCGATCCTATATTACCCTTACCTTCTCAGTAGTCTATTGTAAGAACTCTGGACCAAGTACCATAGACTCTCCATCCTGCTGCCAACACAAAGGTGTCTGACATCTCCTGCCATACAAAACCTCGTAAGGTGTCATCCCAATGCTGGAATGGTAGCTATTATTATAAGTAAACTCCACCAGCGGTAGCACATCACTCCATGTCCCGAGGTGATCTAGAACACATGTTCTCAATAAGTCCTCCAAAGACTGTATGGTTCTCTCAGACTGGCCATCAGTCTAAGGATTATATGCCGAGCTCATTTTCAACTGAGTGCCCAAAGTGTTCTGCAACGACTGCCAGAACCTCGAGGTAAATCTCGAATCTCTATCTGGTATGATACTCGCAGGCACACCATGCAATCTGACTATTTCCCTGACATACAACTCTGCTAGTTTTTCTAGAGACATCTTCTGATTAATGGGTAAAAAGTGTGCGCACTTCGTCAATCTATTCACTATTACCCATATGGAATCATGCCCCCTCACTGACCTTGGTAGATGCGTAACAAAATCCATGGAAATACTGTTCCATTTCCACTGAGGAATCTCAAGAGGCTCCAACGTACCACCTGGCCTTCGATGCTCGATCTTCGCTTTTTGGCACACTAAGCAAGATGCTACATAATCTGCCACATCAGTTTTCATGCCAGTCCACCAGAAGGTCGCCTTCAAATCTTTATACATCATAGTCATACCTGGATGTATGCTAAGACGACTCTTATGCCCTTCATACAAGAGTATCTTCCCCAATACCCTACTGTTGGGTACACACACCCTCTCCCTGAAACGCAGAATACCATCTCTGCCCATCTTGAAGTCCTTTCTCTTCTTGGTGCCCAGTTCATTAATGATATGTTGCAGTTCCTGATCCTTACCCTGTTCTACCCGAACCTCATCCAAAAACTCATTAGTGATCCTCCATATCCAATCCCAGATTCATATCTCCCAGTTTTTCAATCAGCTCCAACTCCTTAATCATCATAGCCAACACATGAGCTTTCTTCCTACTCAGAGCGTCTACTACGACATTAGCCTTACCAGGGTGGTATAACAACCCAAAGTCGTAATCCTTCAGATATTTCATCCAACGCCTCTGTCTCATATTCAATTCCTTCTAATCAAACAAGTATTTTAAACTCTTGTGATCATTGAATACCTGAAATTGTGCCCCATACAAGTAGTGCCTCCATGTTTTGAGGGCAAAAACCACAGCTGCCAATTCTAAGTCGTGTGTAGGATAGTTTTTCTCATGTACCTTCAGCTGACGAGATGCGTAAGCAATAGGTCGTTTCTCCTGCATCAACACACAACCTAAACCCTGGTATGAAGCATCACAGTACACCTCAAACGTCTTGGTGGTGTCAAGAATAGCTAGTATTGGTGTAATGGTCAATCTCTTCTTCATATCCTCAAAACAGACCTCACACTCGTCTGTCCAAGAGAAAGGCTGGTCCTTTCTAGTGAGATGAGTCAATGGACTCACCATCTTGGAGAACCCTTCCACAAACCGTCAGTAATAACCTGCCAGACCCAAGAAGCTCCTCACCTCAGTAATTGTCTGCGGTCTCTCCCACTTCACCATTGTCTCAATCTTCACTGGGTCCACCGCTATGCCTTGGGCTGAGATTACATGGCCCAAGAACAGTACCTCATCCAGCCAAAATTCACACTTCGACAGCTTCCCATACAGTTTATGCTCTTTGAGAATTCCCAGCACCACTCTCAGATGATCTGCGTGTACATCCCGACTTTCAGAGTATATCAGTATGTCATCAATGAACACAACAACAAACTGATCTAGGTACGGTCGGAATATTTTGTTCATGTAGTCCATGAAAATGGCAGGAGCATTTGTCACCCCGAACGGCATCACTACATACTTGTAATGGCGGTATCGTGACCTGAACGCCGTCTTCTGCACATCCTCCGGTTTGTCTAAGATCTGATGATATCCATACCTCAAGTCAATCTTAGAGAACACTGTAGCTCCCCTCAGCTGATCCAGCAGATCGTCAATCCTCGGTAGTGGATACTTATTCTGTATGGTCAGCTTATTCAACTGACGGTAGTCAAGCACAACCTCGAACTGTCATTCTTTTTCTTTACTAGCAGTACTGGTGCTCCCCAAGGTTATGCGCTCGGCCGGATGAACTTCTTCTCAAGCAAATCTTCTATTTGCTTCTTTAACTCAACCAACTCCGTTGGGGCCATTCTATAGGGCGCCATGGACACTGGGCCAGCTCTAGGGATGAGATCGATGGAGAAATCCACATCCCTACTCGGTGGCAACTCGGGTATTTCGTTCGGAAACACATCAGCATACTCCTCCACTACTGGAATCACACTGATCTTCTCGACGGTGCTATTCTTCTCTGCATGAGCCACTATCATAAAGCAGGTGGCTCCGGCTTCTACCTCATTTATCGTTCTCTGAGCCAAGATTAGCTCCAATCCCTCATGTTCTGGGAATACCAAACTGTGTCGTCCGCAATCAATTATAATGTGATTGTTAGACAGCCAATCCATCCCCAAAATTACATCCAGTCCCTCCAAAGGCAAGCACACTAAGTTCACCTTGAATCTGCGACCTGCCACTTCCATTGAACACCCAACGCAGACTGAACTGGTAGCTAGTTGACCTGAGGAGGGAGTTGAAACAAGCAACTCACACCCCAAATCGCGTTTCACCAAATTCAATCTCCCCACACACGCATTAGAAATAAAGGCATGGGTTGCCCCAGAATCAACAACACCAGTACTACTTTACCAAACAACACGCAAGGTTCAAGAATAAGATTACCCGACTATGTAGCCTCAGTGGTGGTCAGGGCAAAGACTCTGCCCGTTGCCCTAGCTCGCTTTGTTGGCGATGCTGCTGGTTTCTTCGTGCCAGGACCTTTCTTTTCTGGGTCATTGTTGGCGAAGTGTCCTGGTTTGTCGCATATAAAACACTTGCGACGGTTGCCTGACCCTCCTACTCCGCCTGCCAACTGTGGACAATTCCTCTTCAGGTGGGGTCCGCCACACTAGTAGAAAATGGGACCTTGAGATGTTTGTGATCGGCTGTACGGCTTTTTCATCTGCCTAGCCTCCGCGACATTTTTCTAATGTCGGCTCACAATAGGACCATGGCCCTTCTCCAGGTGCTCAGCACTCTTGGCCTGTTCCACCAAGACTAGGAATCTTCTCTCTCTCAAAGGCGTCACCACCTACTTCAACTCATGTTTGAGTCCTCGCTCAAACTTCAAGCACCTCCATTCCTCAGTCATATTCTGCGAGGAGTATCTCGCCAGATGTTCAAACTTGTTGACATACTCCTGTACTGACATATCCCCTTGCTGCAGTGCAAGGAACTCTGCCTCCCTGTCCTGTCTAGCTGTATCTGGAAAATATTTCTCCAAGAAACGATTCCTGAAGTTTGCCCATGTCGCCGGCTCCTCCCGAGTCTCCATTTGTTGTTGCATACCTGTCCACCAATATTTTGCATCCTTATTCAGCAAATAGGTAGCAAAGAGCAGCTTCTGCTCATCCTCACAGTTCATCACCTTGAAAATCTTCTCACATTTACGGAGACATGCATCCGCTTCATCAGAAGAGGCTTTGCGAGTGAACTCTACTGGCTTGTGGCATAAGAAGTCTTCCACGGTCGGCACCCTGATTGGGGTAATTGCCATTCTAGGTTGCACTGCTACGGGTGGCTGCATCGCATCCACCATTCGGTGAATAGCCTCAGCGATATCATCTGCACCACTACTCCTCCTCCTCCTGTTAGCAGCCATAGCCTGGATACGCCACATCACAACTGTTATAAATCAATCACTTAGTCAACAAAAACCACACACATCTTCTCAACATTCAACACACAAACATGCAACAAACAATGACATCGATAAGCTCACTCCCCACTAGCCCCAAAATATTTTAAAAATATTTTCAAAACTTTTGCTCTGATACCAACTGTAACATCCCTAAGGAATATTACTAATATTTAATAAATAAATTCCGAAATAAAATAAGTACCGCACTTATTATAAAACCATTTTCCCAAAAACGTGGGAAAATTCAAAACCTTTAATGTACGTGTCATAAACCAGGAGTCCATAATCACAAAACTGAAATAAAACTCAATGGCTCCTGAAAGGGTTACATAATATTCTCAAAGTTAAAATAATAAACATATATACATATATATACAAAAATATCCCCTGCTAGCCCTCGCTCCTAGTCTAAGCATCTCCTGGCCCACCTGTCAAATCATCTGCTCCCGGATAACAAGTTATTCGATCATCGCCACACACACACAGAAAGGGTGAGCTATGCACAATATATATAAACAAAACACGAATATAAATATGTTCCCCAACCCAAAATAACATAACTAAAATTCTCATACTTTTCAAATTACCCAACCATGACCTCATAGTCCTTTATGAGTCATATGCATGACCTAGGTCTTGGAACTTCCCTGTGCTCCCACGAAACTAACTCATTCGTGGTCCAATCCTATGAGCCTATCCCGCTCATAGTCTTGCCCTACAGACTCCTCGTCTGTAGTAAAACATCCAATCTCATACTTGGTCCCTGGCACGCACACAATCACCATACTATGGACTCCTCGCCCAATAGTAGCCGACGGGAACATAACCGTTCCTTGCCCATCATGCGCTCGACACATGTAATCACCATACCAAGGACTCCTCGTCCATTGGTAGCCGACGGGAACTCATCCAGTTCCATGCCCATCATGTGTCCAACCATCAAGCACATCCCATACCCCTATTGGACTTAGTCCTTCAAGCCCAAATACCACACCACATGCATATACACCCTATACCTAGGATAAAGAAACCAATCCACACACACAAGTACCCACAAACATGGAATTTCACATAAACTCGCTTAAGCTAGGAACTCTCGCCCAAGCTAAGCCCCCAGCCTCGCTTAGGCTAATTCACCTCGCTTGAGCGAGCTTAAAACAGCAACAACATCCTGTTATCTCGCCTAGGCGAGATCATCTCTCGCCTAAACCCCTAATCCAGTCTCGCCTAGGCTACAAACCACGCAAACACATCACACATGACCACGACATCTCGCTTAGGCGAGGCCGTCTCGCCAGAGCGAGACCATGGTTCGCTCAACACACAAAACTCCTCGCCTGGACGAGGATTCGCGCTCAGAACCCTCATGTCACGTCGCGATCTCACTTAGGCGAGCGTCTCTCGCCTAAGCGAGAGGCAATTCGCTCAACACCGATACCGGGTCGCTTAGGTGAGAAAGGCGAACCAATACCCCAACACGAGACCCTACAACTCTCGCCTAGGTGAGATGGACTCGCTTGGGGAAAAATTGTAGAAACTCTCCTCTAATCACACGCGAAAACAGCCAAAATACGTCCATTCACAACAACAACAAAACCCAACAATTTATAATCAATAGCACATAATATGAACATGGTATATCTCCCTTTTGATTCACCAAAACGAGAGGGTTTGACCATTCATAACCATATATAGTACCAAAACCCTCATAATTATACCAAACACTAAAAGAATTCATACGCAACATCAAAAACCAACCATTTCTCTCACACATTGCACCTTTTACCAAAATTCATTCAACACTACAATCAATTGGCAGAAAACGCAGATACACATACAATATTCGTACAAACAAACTCAACACCCCTAACCTGGATTCTTGATTGAATTTGCGAAGAGACTAGGGATTCCTTGGTGCACCAAATTCTTTGCTTCCACCTCTCTCTCACTCACTCAGTCCTTGCACTCTCAATTCAATCTCTCACTCTCAAATTTCGCTCTCCTCTCTATAGGCATCAGTCCTTGCACTCTCAATTCAGTCTCTCACTCTCAAATTTCGCTCTCCTCTCTATAGGCAAAATGACCAAACTGCAGAAATCCTATTTTCATTTCAATCTGTGACCTTCCACTCATAAGGCCAAACCACAACCACTATGCTAATTCACTTTTGGTGATACCCTCCAATCCAAAATAGTTTACATTATCAATCCCATACTCATACATATTATTAAAAATTAATAATAAAACAATAACACATAATTGGCATACATAGGACTCGAACCCAAGTCCTCTCACACAATCAAAGTACTCTCAACCACTTGAGCTAGTACTTTTCCACGTCACATTAAACAATAAATAATGCTATAAAAGCGCTTTCTACTCGCATTTATTAATTAATTAATTATTTAATTAATTAATTTCACAGGTCTTACACGTCGTTCCTTAGTTGTTAGGGATTGTTGATCGAACCGCTTTCCCTCTCTTGCGTCGTAAGGATGTTAGATGGCGTTTCTTCTTTCCTTCCATATTTTTTGGTTGCCTCTCTTCTATAAAGGGCAAGCCATTGTTTGTAAACACTCAGCTCACCTTCCTCTTAAGGTTTCCCAAGCCACCATGAGTGTGCAACGAGATATAATCTTTCCTTGCTTTGTCGGTGATTTATGCCTGGATCGACGATCGGAGGTTGATTCTATACGAAGCCGGCTCCATCACTTGCCTTGAGCTCTTATTTGGGAACATTGGCTAGGAATGCACACATTGCTCCTTTGACATACACAACTTGGAGAGAGATGAAAGTAATTGGGAGGATATGAGGCAAACAGTTAAGGAATCATTTTTTTTTTCTTATCATTGATGTATGCTTTCTATTTATTTTTGAATTGATTTTGGACAAAGATTGAAAATTAAATGCCAATATATTAGTGTTAAGGGTTATACAACTCACATCTATACAACTTGCATCACTTTTGTCTTTGTAATTTTTTTGTGCTTTAGATGAATTATGCCATGGAAATTATGTTGTCATGTTCTTTTTTGTTATACCCTACAGCCACATAAAGCAAAATCAAGTAAATTATGAGAATGCTATTAGATATTAGTACTTGTAGAATGTTATTAAATCAATTCTTGTAACTGTGGGATAGTCAAAACAAGGAGATGCCTACTATTGGTTCTCGTTCGATGTTATTGGCGGTTAGGATAAGCTCTTTTGGTCGTAGATTGGTGATGTAGCATTCGCGTGCAAGCTTTTGGTCAGCATGGATTGTGATGATGATGCTAGATGCTAGATGCTAAGGGGAAATTCATGGCTAGGTGTGGCATTGACACTATCACCTCCAAAGTGTTCAAGGATGATCTTCCCAAAAGAACGTTATATGATATGTGTGCCTCAACTGCAAGGAATCAGATAGGGATAGGTTTTACCTGACAGCCTTTGCAGAATATTGCGTCCTGGTAAATGTATTCGCGTGTGCATACCCTCTCCCCAGAAAATTTGTATAAGGGTTCACCGTGAGAGATCATGGCTTCGATTGGTAACTATAACTTCTAGTATGTAGCATAGTAGAAAATGTCTATTGGATCATGGATTTGATCCACCAGTACTTTTTAATAGCAAAGTTTTTGAACTCCACAGTTATAACCATTGGATCATCTTACTACTAATGTACGCCCTGGATATATGCATCTGTGAACGTGATGGGAGGCATCCTTCGACACCTTTGTGTAGGGGTAACAATGTTAACGGATTGGACGCCTCTAAGGTGTCATTTTCTAGCTAACATCGTCGCTCCTCTTATGAAGCCTCCTGATATGGTGTTTATAGTTTCGGACAAAGGGACTCGGTCAGTAGGGTTGATGTCAGTCTACGCCGGAGGGTGTTCTCTACGTTCGTCTTTTTTGTCTCTTTGATCACATTGGCAGACTAGGTCTGTATTTCGGTTGTACATTGGTCGAGAGTTGCTTTCTCCTTCTCTTTTTACAAACCGTTTGAGGTGCTCAAATCATATTAGCTCTTTGATCTTATCTTGCAACGCTTTACATTCATCAGTTATGTGCCCATTATTATAATGGTATTTACAATACTTGGTCATATTAGTGTTGGGCGGGTTAAGAGTTTTGCAAAGGGTGAGGGGAATGAGGTCTGTTTGTAGAGCTTCTTTAAGGATATGCGAGTGTGGCACGCTTAAGGGCGCGTACCACGAATAACTTGGTGGCCTAGGATCTTTGGGTCTGGGATTTGCTCTTGAGAATGTGTTTTTTAGCCTTTCAATCAACAGGTTGCAAGTCAGTTCAAAACTTGGTTCGCATCATTTTCATTTCTTCCATGCGTATGTAATCCACTACTCGTAGTTTGAGTTGGTGCACGGTGATAGAAGGTCAGAGGTGGACGTTATCTACGAATGGTCCAGGTTTGAGGGTTAGGGCCATGCATTACAGGATCACATCTTGCGTTAAGTTTTTGATCGTGAGGGCCGCCTAGCTAGACCGGTCAATAAAGGCTCTCATTATCTCGTCTCTTTCTTGCCTAAAATCGAGGAGGGATAACGGGGTGGCTTGGTGGGGACGACTTCCTGCAAATTGGGTAGAAAAGAGGTTGGGCAGGGTGTCGAAACAATCTATGGAATATGGAGGAGGGATGTGCACCACTCCAAGGCTAACCCTTTGAGGGTGGCGGTGAAGTCCTTGCACATCACGACATCTTCGCCTGTGTACAAGCTGACATGGGTGACATAGATCTTCACGTGCTCGTCGAGGTCTGTTTCCCCAATATATCACTCAAGTGTGAAGGCCTCCCATTGCCGTTATTGGATGCCTGATAGTAGTTGGAAGGGTGGTAGTGTGATGGGTTGGGAGGGTAGGTGTATGACGGGTTGTGGTGAAGGTATGGGGAGTTAGGTTGTACTCGCTTTCTTCTTCAGTTGGCTGACACATGGGAGTTTTGGAACTTCCTTTTCCTTACCCTTGTGGGCAACATTCATCTCTATTTTCCTTTTGAGACACGAATTTTCCTATCTCATGGCCTTCATTCCATCAGCATTGCGCTTTTTGAACTCTGCGAATTCTTGTTGCATCTTGGCTTGTCCTTCGAGGATGGCGACCAGGTCGACCTGATTTATGACGACATCCTTATATCTTGCTTCAACATCCTTTGAGACACCAACTTTGTTGCCGGTTAAAACCATCTAAAGATTCGTGGATTGCTTTTGTAAGATGCTAATTCGGGCCCTAAGGTGTGCGCCAATTGTTCTCGCGGAAACAATAATAGATTATCATGAAACTCAAATCTTATCTTACCCCAATCTTTGAATCTCTTGGATGGATGCTCTTCAGCCTTATTCGACATGTCTTCGTATCTTCTGGGTAGAACAGTTTCGAGGTTACCTACAGAAAAGACTCCAACGATCAAGTCAGCAAAGACTCTCAAATTCAAATCTCACTTTTTAGCATTAATGAATTATGTATCTTTAAATGTTGGAGTCCACCTGTATTTATAAAACATTAATCATAGTTTTGCTTTGCTTATGAGCTGGGCCTCTATTGGGTTCGTATAGGCCTGGTCAAGGCTCACGCTTCAGGTTTATCATTTGACTCTGGGAGCTCAACTGTTATATCCTAAGTTTAGGGTGGGCGGTCCTTACTGGTATGTAACTTTAGCTGCCATGTACACATTGTCTTTTTGTATAGTTTACCGTCTAAACTATTCAAACTAGTACTATAGGTTAGCGGGGTAAGATTCAAGTGTTCTGTCTTAGCAGTTAAGGTCGGGTACTGATTCATGCCGGTTCTATCTGCCTAGTATAGTACACCACCTTTGCTCCATTTTCACCGTTGGCTCATTTGTTTGTTCTGTCTTCCCTCACTTTTTTTTTGTTTCTTTGAGGCTCGTTATGTTCTTTCTAACACATGCATTTTGTATCGTTATTCTTGTCCATCTTTTTTCATTCAGGTCACATGTTGCAACACGTGTTTCCTAACTTTCGAAACGTGTTTTGCATTGTTGTAGTACTTAGCTTTTGCGCTTCCAGGTTTTTAAAAATTTATATTTTTTTATGTTGTTAATATATCTTTTATATGTTTGATATATCTAGTTCGTGCTTAGATGTTTCTGGTTGTTTTGTTTCTTACTAAGTTCATAATGTAGACAAAAAGAAAAGCAAAAAAGAAAATATTTAAAAAAAAATAAAAAATAAGCTTCGGTTATAGCAAAAATCAAAGCATTAGTGAAGAATAGTCTTCGGGTTGCCCAAGGAACCAGAGCATATAGTCAAATAGGTTTCAGTTGTTTTTAAAATTAAAGCCTATTCTCTGTCTCAAGTTTTATTTTTTTTTATTTTAATCTTTTTTTAATTGCTTTTGACTTCGGTTTTGAAGAAAACTGAAGCCTATTCTAGTAGTATAGACTTCGGTTAGAAACTGTTGCCGAAGCCAAAAGCCCCCTTTTTTACCTTGTTTGGATATGCTTGATGAAGCCTCTTAGTCTCATGAGACTCTAGTCAAAACCAATTTTCCACTAAAATGTAACATAGAGGCAACCTTTTATTTGAGGACATCTAGACTCTTTTTGCGCAGTATACAAAGTGTGGACTTATAGACCAGATAGACATGCATATAAAACGAAAGAGAAACTTTGTTACAAAGCTAGCAGAGACAATGGTTGTTTTCCTTGAACTTGTTAAATCTTCAATATACTTTTGTCTCTATTGTCTTTAGACATCTGTTATATTTTTCTTGTAGAATAGTTATGATAAATTGTTATATCTCTCTATGGTAGGCTATGTATTTTACCTTCTCTTTTAGGATTTTGGGATTTTGACCTTTGCTTTTTCGTATGTAATAAAGCTTGGAGCATCCAAGTGTGTGATTTTATCTAAAGTGGCCAATGAAACAGATTATGGATGGGGACTTTCAGAGTTAATGTCAATTATTGTATTGTGCCATTTTCCTTTAATATTGTGAATTGAATACACGAGTCTTTCTTTCTCATTGGGAAATAACTTCAAAGAAGATCTTTAGCAATTATATTCCGTCTTTTTTTCTTTATCATAAAACCCTTAGTGGTCAGTTTATATTGCCGTAAATTATTGAATTTTTAAAAGTGTATGTACATGTCAAAATTTGTAGATGAAAATTGGGGTTGTCTATGAATGTGCTTTGGCTGGATAGGTATAGATGGCCATTCAAATCATTTGTATGTCTTCTTAAATTTTTCTTGATGAAGGTTATTGTGCTTAACAATATATCCTTTATCAAGGTTATCAAGGTAAAGTTGTAATATATCGATACACATATAATTCTTGTAAATTTGTAAATAATAATTATATCTCTAAAAGGAAATTATCAATTTAATATGCATAATTTCTGATATTTACATTTTCGGTTTCAACTTTTGACAACATTTCCATTTTCACACCGTTGAAAATTGTAAAAGAAACTAGTCCTTCTACTCGTGCAACGCACGAGTTTTTTTTATATGTAATAATTGTGGTAATAGCAATGGGTTTTTGGATATTTAATAATCTATATGATGAGAATCTAATATTTTAAAAAGATGTTGAAGTGTATCAATAGAATAGATCAATTTAGAATGTAATTAAAGTGGTATGTCAAGTTAATATTTGATTTCGTTGAATATTATCGTCAACCACCAACAACAAAAATATGACTAATACACTACTTTGTTAATATAAGAATAAAAAAAGAATAAATTACATACCTAGAATGTATCCTTTGGTATTGAAGTTCATAAGTTCCTTTTGTACAGAAATTCCTTTTGTACACAAAGACTTCTTTGTTCAACTTTTTCTGTACCATGATTTTCCTATATAAGAAGATTAACAAAAACAATATACAAAATGTTATAACTTAAAACCAGATTAATGGATAAAAAACTTTGATATGGTTGGTTGTTGTGTGACCTTCAACTTCAAAAAAAACCTCACGATGATCATCTG